>BNJU01003530.1_pt1 | contig 80242 bp, 91 predicted proteins | sample 8539281 | NCBI WGS metagenome assembly BNJU01 (sample SAMD00202456, study PRJDB9452) | human saliva metagenome | isolation source: human saliva | place: Japan | reverse complement strand
GTTCTTCGGCGCGCGGCCCGGGGTCAGCGTCCCCAGGCCCAGGTAGCCGGGCAGCGGCTTGTCCATGGTCTCGTTCGCGAAGGCGACGGGCACGCCGTTGGGGAGCGGGTTAACGACGCGGATCGCGGCGGTGAGCTTCTGTGCGGAGTCGTTCGCCCGGTACTGCGCGGGCAGAGTGAAACGCGCGGTGACCGTGCCGGTCTGGCCCGGCAGAACCGAGGGAAGTGGGGACTCGAGGGTCTGGGTGGCCACGATCGCGCCCTTCGAATCGACGAGGACGACCTCGAGCGGCCATGTCGCGTGGAGCCTGCGTGCTGTCACATTCGTGTGCGACCTAGGTCTCCACGGCTATCAAGTGAACCACTTTGTTGTTACTTCGCGCAAGATTGAGAAAAATTGCGTCGGTAAGTGATTGTCTGACAAGTGCATGTGGTGGACCGCGCATTCGTTTGTGTGAGGGTGTCGCGCGGGCTCGTCTCGGTGTGCGTGACGCCCGGCGCGACGAGGCCGGGGCCACCATTTACGACAGAGTTCCCTTGCGCAAATGGGTGCTATGACCGCGACCCGCCCAGGCCTCGTTCCTTGAAACGGCGGGGAAAAGTGCGCTCGGTCGCCGAGGTGAGGGTGACCTAGCTAGGGTTGCTTGCGGAATGAAGTGATGTGCACGCTTCATCCACCTTGCACACTCGCGCGGATGCACCCGCGCACCACATGACGGAGGAATGCCGTGGCATCCACCATGCCTAGCGACATGAGCGCTGACGTTGTTGTCGTCGGCGCAGGCCCTGGCGGGTCCTCCACCGCCTACCACCTGGCCAGAGCAGGCCTCGACGTCATCCTCCTGGAGAAAAGCCTGTTCCCACGCGACAAAGTCTGCGGAGACGGGCTCACCCCGGCCGCCGTCCACGAGCTCATCGCGATGGGCGTGGACACCACCGGCTGGATGCGTAACCGTGGCCTGACCGTCATTGGCGGCGGCCACACCGTCCACATGGATTGGCCCGACCAAAAGTCCCTGCCCGGCTACGGCATGACCCGCGCCCGCATGGACCTCGATCACGCGCTCGCGCAGCGCGCCGTAGAGGCGGGTGCCCGCCTCTACGAGGGTGTCACCGTCGTCGGCGCCATCCAGGACGGCTCCGGTCGCGTCGTCGGCGTGCAGGCCAAGAGTGGGCGCGGCAAGAACGCTACCACCACCTCGGTGCGCGCCTCCATCACCGTTGACGCCGGGGGAGTGGCCGCTCGACTGGCCACCAGCCTCGGCCTCGAAAAGAAGATGAACCGCCCCATGGGCGTCGCAGCGCGCGCGTACTTCCGTAGCCCCCGCGGCGACGAGGAATGGATGGAATCCCACCTCGAACTGTGGAGCGGCACCCCCGGCGCCTCCGACCTGCTGCCCGGCTACGGCTGGATCTTCCCCATGGGTGACGGCATCGTCAACGTCGGCCTCGGCTCCGTCGCCTCGCGCGCCGGTGCCACCAACCTGCCCTACCGCGAGGTCTTCAAGACCTGGACCGCGAACCTGCCCGAGGAATGGGGCTTCACCCCCGAGAACCAGATCGGTCAGCTTCGCTCCGCCGCCCTGCCCATGAGCTTCAACCGCAAGCCTCACTACGTTCAGGGCCTCGTCCTCGTCGGCGACGCCGGCGGCATGGTCTCCCCCTACAACGGCGAAGGCATCGCCCCCGCCATGAAGGCCGGACGCTACGCCGCCTCTTGCATCGCTCAGGCCCTCTCGCTCCCACCGCGCCGGTATCGACCGCGCCATGAGCGAATACCCCACATGCTTCGCGACGAATACGGCGGCTACTACCAGCTGGGCCGCATCTTCGTCGCGCTCATCGAAAACCCGACGATCATGCGCACCTGCACGAACGTCGGGCTGCCCATCCGCGCCTCATGACGCTCGTCCACAAACTCCTGTCGGACGGGTACGAGAGGACCGGGGGCGACTTCGACGACCAACTCATCACAATGCTGACCAAGGTGGTGCGCCCCGCATGACCACCACCACCGATAACCGGGAGGAACGATGACGAATCCCTACGTGCCGCTGCTCATCATGTCGGCAGCTGCCCTCGTACTAGCCTTCGGAGGCCTGGGCGCCTCCGCGATCCTGGGCCCCACCAAGAAGTCCACAACCAAGGCCGACAACTACGAGTGCGGTATCCAGCCGACCAGCGCTCACCTCACCGAGGGTCGATTCCCGGTGCGCTACTACCTGGTCGCCATGACGTTCATCATCTTCGACATCGAAGTTGTGTTCATGTACCCGTGGGCCGTCAGCTTCAACCAGCTGGGCCTGTTCGGACTGGTCGTCATGATGAGCTTCCTGGTCACCCTCTGCGTCCCCTACGCCTACGAATGGCGACGCGGCGGCCTGGATTACTGAGATATAAGTAAGGAACAGACAAGTGGGACTTGAAGAATCCTTGCCTGCGGGCATCGCGCTCACCAGCGTCGAAAAGGTCCTCGGGCTCGCACGCAAGTACAGCCAGTGGCCCGTCACCATGGGTCTGGCGTGCTGCGCCATCGAAATGATGGCCGCCGGTACCCCCCGTTTCGACATGGCGCGCTTCGGCCTCGAGGTCTTCCGCGCCTCGCCGCGTCACTCCGACATGATGATCGTGTCGGGCCGTGTGTCGCACAAGATGGCCCCCATCATCCGCCGCGTCTACGACTCGATGCCCGAACCCAAGTGGGTTATCTCCATGGGTGCGTGCGCGTCCTCGGGCGGCGTGTTCAACAACTACGCGATCGTCCAGGGCTGCGACCACATCGTCCCCGTCGACGTCTACCTGCCCGGATGCCCGCCCCGCCCCGAGGCGCTCATCCACGCGGTCCTCGTCCTGCGTGAGCAGATCGGCAAGGAACCCCTCGGCGCTCACCGCCGCGAGATCGCGCGCCGCGCCGAGCAGGCCGCCCTCGAGGCGACCCCCACCCACCAGATGAAGGGACTCCTCGCATGAGCGACCTTTCCATCCCCGAGGACAACGCGCCCGCCGAGGTCGCCCAGGCCTCGTCGCAGCGCGGTTTCGCCCTCCCCGAGCCCATCGCCCACCGCGAGGGCCTCTTCGGCGCGGGCACCGACTCCTCCACCTCCGGCTTCGCCGGCCTCGTGACCGATTCCTTCCTGCCCGGCGAGGCCTCCCGCCCCTACGGCGGCTGGTTCGACCAGGTCGTTGACGTCCTCGAAGAGCTCATCGCCGCCGATGGCCTCGACGTCGCCGACGTCATCGAAAAGGTGACCGTCGACCGCGGACAGCTCGGCATCTTCATCGCCCGCGAGCACATCGTGCGCGTCGCCAAGTACCTGCGCGACGACGCCGACCTGCGCTTCGAGCTGTGCCTGGGCACCAACGGCGCGCACTACCCCCTCGATAAGGGCCGCGAGCTGCACGCCATCTACCCCCTGTACTCGATCACGCACAACCGCATGATCCGCCTCGAGGTCACGTGCCCCGACGAGGACCCCCGCATCCCCTCCATCGTCTCCGTCTACCCCGGAAACGACTGGCAGGAACGCGAAACCTGGGACCTCATCGGCATCGTCTTCACCGGGCACCCCTCGCTCACGCGCACCGCGATGCCCGATGACTGGGTCGGACACCCCCAGCGCAAGGACTACCCGCTGGGCGGCATCCCCGTCGAGTTCAAGGGCGCCGTCAACGCTTCCGCCGACGTTCGTAGGAGTGTGAACTGATGACCACCGCTTTCCACGCGCCCGCCGGCGCGACCGACCTGCCCATCGAGGACATCCCCGAGGTCCTCACCCAGGGCGGCGACTGGGACGACGTCCTGCACGAGATCGAGGCCATCACCTCCGAGCGCATCGTCGTCAACCTCGGCCCGGTTCACCCCGCGACCCACGGCGTTCTGCGCCTCATCCTCGAGCTTGACGGCGAGAAGGTCCGCGAGACCCGCGTCGACACCGGTTACCTGCACACCGGCATCGAGAAGAACATGGAGTACCGCACGTGGGCCCAGGGCGTCGCATACTGCACGCGCATGGACTACGTCGCCCCCTTCTTCCAGGAGGCCGCGTACTGCCTCGGCGTCGAGAAGCTCCTCGGCATCGAAGAGGACATTCCCGAGCGCGCATCCCTCATCCGCATCCTCATGATGGAGCTGTGCCGCATCGCCTCGCACCTGGTCGCCATCGGCTCGACCGGTAACGAAATGGGTGCCACGACGATCATGACGATCGGCTTCCGTGGCCGCGAGGAAATCCTGCGCATCTTCGAGCGCATCACCGGCCTGCGCATGAACCACGAGTACATCCGCCCCGGCGGCGTCGTGCAGGACATCGGCGAGGGCACCACGGACTACATCCGTGACCGCCTGCGCCGGTGCCGTAAGGACATCGGCGAGCTCCAGGACATCCTCGTGGAGAACCCGATCTTCAAGAAGCGTCTGTGCGACGTGGCCGTCATGCCGCTGAGCGGCCTCATGGCCCTCGGCTCGACCGGCCCCGGCGTGCGCGCCGCCGGCCTGCCCCTGGACCTGCGCAAGAGCCAGCCCTACTGCGGCTACGAGAACTTCGAATTCGACGTTCCCACCCGCGACAAGTCGGACGTCTACAACCGCACGATGGTTCGCTTCGACGAGTGCTACGAGTCGATGCGCATCATCTGGCAGGTGCTCGACAAGCTCGACCAGTGCGAGGGCGCGCCCACCATGGTCGCCGACCCCGAAATCGCCTGGCCCGCGCGCCTGGCTGTCGCCACCGACGGCCAGGGCAACTCGGCCGAGCACGTCCGCGAGATCATGGGGGAGTCCATGGAGTCCCTCATCCACCACTTCAAGCTCGTCACGGAGGGCTTCCACGTGCCCGCCGGCCAGGTCTACCAGACCGTCGAGCACGCGAAGGGCATCCTGGGCGTTCACCTCGTCTCCGACGGTGGCACGCGCCCGTTCCGCGCGCACTTCCGCGACCCCTCCTTCGCCAACCTGCAAGCGCTGGCCATGATGACCGAAGGCGGCCAGCTGGCCGACGTGGTCGTCGCACTGGCCGCTATCGACCCCGTTCTCGGAGGCGTTGACCGATGAGCTACACACCCGACACCCTGGCACGCCTGCAGGCGGACGCCGCGCAGATCATCGCCCGCTACCCGGACGGTCACTCGCGCTCCGCGCTGCTGCCGATGCTGCACCTGATCCAGTCCGTCGACGGCTACGTCAGCCCGGACGGCATCGACTTCATCGCCGCCACGCTGGACCTGCCCCGCGCAGAGATCAGCGCCGTCGCGACCTTCTACACGCAGTACAAGCGCCACCCCACCGGCGACTACCTGGTGGGCGTGTGCACGAACGCGCTGTGCGCCGTCATGGGCGGCGACGAGATCTGGGAAAAGGTCTCCGAGAAGGTCGGCGTCGGCAGCGATGAGACCAGCGAAGACGGAAAGATCACGCTCGAGCGCATCGAGTGCAACGCGGCGTGCGACTACGCGCCCGTCGTCATGGTCAACTGGGAATTCTTCGACAACCAGAGCCCCGAGTCGGCGCTGGCGATGATCGATGACATCCAGGCCGGCCGCGACATCCACCCGACGCGCGGACCCATCGTGGCCCCCACGTTCAAGGAGAACGAGCGCGTCCTGGCCGGCTTCCTGGATGGCCACGAGGACGAGGGCCCCTCCGCGGGCCGCGCCACCCTGCTGGGCCGCGAGATCGCCGCGGCGAAGGGCTGGACTGAGCCGGTTGCCGTCGAGGTTGCCGACGAGGCCACTGACACGAAGGGAGAAGATGCGAAGTGAGCACCGCATACGTTGCGCCCGGACCGCTGACCCCGATCCTCACTAACGGGTGGGGAGAGGACCGTTCCTGGACGCTGGACTCCTACCGGAGCCGCGGAGGCTACCAGGGCCTCGAAAAGGCCCGCACCATGGAGCCCGCCGACATCGTGCAGGCCGTCAAGGACTCGGGTCTGCGAGGCCGTGGTGGCGCAGGCTTCCCGTCCGGCCTCAAGTGGTCCTTCCTGCCCCCGGCCGACGGCGGCCCCCGCTACCTCGTGGTGAACGCCGACGAGTCCGAGCCGGGCACCTGCAAGGACATCCCGCTCATCATGGGCAACCCGCACGTCCTCATTGAGGGCATCGCGATCACGTCGCGCGCCATCGGCTGCGACCACGCGTTCGTCTACCTGCGCGGCGAGGTCACCCACGTGTACCGCCGCCTGCTTCAGGCCGTGCGCGAGGCGACCGAGTCCGGCGTGCTCGGCGACCTGCGCATCACCGCTCACGCGGGTGCCGGCGCCTACATCTGCGGTGAGGAGACGGCCCTGCTGGACTCCCTCGAGGGACGCCGAGGCCACCCGCGCCTCAAGCCCCCGTTCCCCGCTGTCGCCGGTCTGTACGCCCGTCCCACGGTCGTCAACAACGTCGAGACCATCGCTCAGGTGGCGGGCATCTTCCGCAACTCCCCCGAGTGGTTCGCCTCGATGGGCACCGAAAAGTCCAAGGGCCACGGCATCTTCTCCGTGTCGGGTCACGTGAACAACCCCGGCCAGTTCGAGGCCCCCTTCGGCATCACGATGCGCGAGCTTATCGAGATGGCGGGCGGCATCCGCGACGGCCACAAGCTGAAGTTCTGGACCCCCGGCGGCTCCTCCACCCCGATCTTCACCGAAGACGAGCTGGACACGCCCCTCGACTACGAGTCCGTGGGCGCGGCCGGTTCGATGCTGGGTACGCGTGCCCTGCAGGTGTTCGACGAGACCGTTTCGGTCGTCCGCGTCATCACCCGCTGGTCCGAGTTCTACCAGCACGAGTCCTGCGGTAAGTGCACGCCCTGTCGCGAAGGCACCTACTGGATGAAGCAAATCATGCTGCGCCTCGAGCGAGGCGAGGGTCGCCCCGGCGATGTCGACCTGCTCGACGAGATCGCACACAATATCGCGGGCCGTAGCTTCTGCCCGCTCGGCGACGCCGCAGCAACCCCGATCATGGCGGGCATCAAGCGCTTCCGCGACGAGTTCGAGGCCGGCCTCACCACGCCCGCCCGCGAGCTTTTCCCCTACGAGGCGTCCGCTAACTACGCGCGAGGAGGTGGCCGATGAGCGACGCACCCAACATGATCGACGTCACCATCGACGACGTTCAGGTTTCTGTCCCCCCAGGGCACGCTCGTGATCCGCGCGGCCGAGCAGGCCGGCATCCGGATCCCGCGTTTCTGTGACCACCCGCTGCTGGCCCCGGTGGCCGCATGCCGCCAGTGCCTCGTGGAGGTCGGCATGCCCGACCGCAACACGGGCGAGCTGCGCTTCATGCCCAAGCCCCAGCCCTCGTGTGCGCAGACCGTCACCCCGGGTATGGTCGTCAAGACTCAGCACACCTCCGAGGTCGTGGACCGCGCCCAGCGCGGCGTCATGGAGTTCCTGCTCATCAACCACCCGCTGGATTGCCCGGTCTGCGACAAGGGCGGCGAGTGCCCCTGCAGAACCAGGCGCTGACGGAGGGGTCGCGGCAAGTCCCGCTTTCACGGACGCCAAGCGCACGTTCAGAAGCCGCTGCGCCTGACCTCGCAGATCCTGCTGGATCGCGAGCGCTGCATCCTGTGCCAGCGCTGCGTGCGTTTCGGCAAGGAGATCTCGGGCGACGTGTTCATGGACCTGCAGGGGTCGTGGCGGCGGCACCGCCCCCGACGGAGCACCACTACTTCATGGGCGAGCAGGTCGGCGGCTTCGACTCGACGACGCTCGACTTCTTCGACCCGAAGGCCAAGGAGGCCTCGACCTCGTCCCTGTCGTCCCCGTACGGCACCGACGCGATCGTCGGCTCGATCAACGAGGGTGAGCTCTCCGTCGCCGAGCGCGACGTGTCGGGCCGCGCCTTCGCGTCCTACTTCTCGGGCAACATCATCCAGATCTGCCCGGTCGGTGCCCTGACCGCCGCGTCCTACCGCTTCCGCGCGCGTCCCTTCGACCTCGTGTCGACGGCGTCCGTGACCGAGCACGACGCGTCGGGCAGTGCGATCCGTCAGGACGTGCGCCGCGGCGAGGTCGTGCGTCGCATGAGCGGCAACGACCCCGAGGTCAACGAAGAGTGGATCACCGACAAGGACCGCTTCGCCTTCGAATGGGACAAGGTTGATCGCCTGACCACCCCGCTCGTTCGCGAGGACGGCGAGCTGGTTCCCGACCTCCTGGTCCGACGCGCTTGACCGCGTCCGCGAGGGCCTCGAGCAGGCGGGTTCGTCCGTGGGCTTTCCTGCCCGGCGGCCACCTGACTTTCGAGGACGCCTGGGCCTGGTCGAAGTTTGCGCGCACCGTCGTCGGCTCCGACTCGATCGACTTCCGTTCGCGTCGCTCCTCCGAGGAGGAGCGCTCGTTCCTGGCCTCCCACGTGGCGGGCTCCGGCCTCGAGACCACGTACGCGGACTTGGAGAGCGCGGGCCAGGTGCTGCTGGTCGCCCTCGAGCCCGAGGACGAGTGCGGCGCCATGTTCCTGCGCCTGCGTAAGGCCACGCGTAAGTCGGGCCTGAAGGTCGCGACCGTCGCGCCCTTCACCTCCGCGGGTTCGCGCAAGATGAATGCTCGCCTCCTGCACGCCGCCCCCGGCTCCGAGCCGGGCGTCGTGGATGCGATCGCGGCAGGCCGCGCATACGCCGATGTTGCCGAGGCGCTGTCCGGCGGCATCATCCTCGTGGGCGAGCGCGCCGCGCAGACCCCCGGCCTGCTTTCCGCCGTCGTCGCTCTGTCCGAGCGCACGGGCGCCCGCCTCGCGTGGGTCCCGCGTCGCGCCGGTGACCGCGCCGCCATCGAGGCAGGTCTCCTCCCGGGTCTGCTTCCCTTCGGCCGCGGCCTCGACGAGGCCGGCGTGCAGTCCCTGGGTTGGGGCGAGCTGCCCGCCCGCGGCCTCGACGCCGAGGCGATGATCAAGGCAGCTGCCTCCGGTGAGCTACAGGCTCTCGTCGTCGGCGGCGTTGACGTCCGCGACTTCGACGAGCCCGCCGCCGTGCGCGAGGCCCTCGACGCGGTTCCCTTCCTCGTGTCGCTCGAGGTTCGCGCCTCGGAGATCACCGATCGTGCGGATGTCGTCCTGCCGGTGGCTCCCGCTGTCGAGAAGAACGGCACCTACATCAACTGGGAAGGCCGCCTGCGTCCCTTCGGCCAGGCCCGCTCGGCAACGTCCCTCACGGACCGCGACGTGCTCGTGCGCCTCACCGAGGAGTTCGACCTCGACCTGGGCATCACCTCCCTGGCCGACCTCTACAAGGAAGTCAACCCCCTCATGGAGTGGGGCGGCGCCCCGCAGGAGTTCGCCCCGGCGAAAGCGCAGGCTCCCGCCTCCGTCGGCAAGGGCGAGGTCATCCTGGCCTCCACAAGCCGATGATCGACGCCGGTCGCCTCCAGGATGGCGCCCCGTGGCTGGCCGGTTCGGCCCGCCGCCCCGTCCTCCTGGCCTCGGCCGCGACGCTGGCCGCCGCGGGCATTGCCCCCGGTGCCGACGCGACGCTCGAAACCGAGCGCGGAAGCGTCACTCTCCCGGCCGCCATCGCGGACCTGCCCGACTCCGTCGCGTGGGTTCCCGAGTGCTCGACCGGCTCCGTTATTCACGAAAACCTCGGCGGTGCCGGCACCGTCGCGACCCTGCGCGCCACGCAGGAGGTGGCACGATGACACTCGCACCCTTCGCAGTCCCGGAGTACACCGCCGCGGACTTTAGCCAGGAAACATGGTGGCTCAGCCTCATCAAGGCCGTGTTCATCATCGTCTTCCTGATCGCCAACGTGCTGCTGGCCCTGTGGGTCGAGCGCCGAGGCCTGGGTCGCATGCAGACGCGTCCCGGCCCGAACGTTGCGGGCCCCTTCGGCCTGTTCCAGGCGTTCGCCGACGCGGGAAAGCTCCTCTTCAAGGAGGACATGTGGACCCGCCGGGCTGAGAGGTTCCTGTACTTCCTGGCCCCCGCGATCGCGGCGTTCGCAGCGTTCAGCGTCTACGCGGTCATCCCGATGGGCCCGAACGTCAAGATCTTCGGCCACTCCACGCCGCTGCAGCTGGCCGACATGCCCGTCGCCTCCCTGTACATCCTGGCGATCGCCTCGCTGGGCCTGTACGGCATCGTCCTGGGTGGCTGGTCGACACGCTCGACCCTGCCGCTGTACGGCGCCGTGCGTTCCTCCGCGCAGGTCATCTCCTACGAACTGGCCATGGGCCTGTCCCTCGTGAGCGTGTTCCTCATGTCGGGCTCCATGTCCACTTCGCAGATCGTCGCAGCCCAGGGGCAGTTCTGGTGGGCATTCACCCTGTTCCCGGCGTTCGTCATCTACTGCATTAGCGCCGTCGGTGAAGTCAACCGTCTTCCCTTCGACCTCCCCGAGGCCGAAGGCGAGATCGTCGCCGGCCACATGACCGAGTACTCGTCGATGAAGTTCGGCTGGTACTACCTGTCCGAGTACGTCAACATGCTCAACGTCTCGGCCGTGGCCACCACGATGTTCTTCGGCGGATGGCACGCCCCGTGGCCGCTCTCCCACGTCGAGTTCCTCAACTCGGGCTGGTGGGGCATGCTCTGGTTCTTCCTGAAGATCTGGTTCTTCATGTTCCTGATGATCTGGACGCGCGCCACGCTGCTGCGCTTCCGCTACGACCAGTTCATGAACCTCGGTTGGAAGCGCCTCATGCCCATCGCCCTGGGCTGGCTCGTGCTCGTCACCCTGGTGCGCGGCATCACCCAGTTCGCGGCGCTGCCCAACCATGTTCTCTTCGTTGGCGTCGGCGTCCTCTTCCTGATCGCCCTCGTGATCATCTGGCTCACCGACAAGGGCGAGCCCGAGGAAATCCCCGCCTCCGAGCGCGAATACACCGGCTTCGAGGACGGCTTCCCCGTCCCGCCGCTGCCCGGACAGACCCCCGTTGCTTCGCCGCGCGGCCTCGCCACCATCGAGGGCGAGCTTGCCCCGGCCTCGGCAATCGATAGCCCGAAGGAGTCCACCGATGAGTGAGAAGACCACCGACGAGGAAATGCTCTTCGAGCATGACCCCAAGGGTGCGTTCGCCCAGTTCGTCGCGCCCATGGCCGGCTACGGAGTCACCATGGCTTCCTTCTTCCGGCCCACCGTCACCGAGCAGTACCCGCGCGAACCTGCGCGCGTCATGCCCCGCTTCCACGGTCGTCACCAGCTCAACCGCTACGACGACGGCCTGGAAAAGTGCGTCGGCTGCGAGCTGTGCGCCTGGGCGTGCCCCGCTGACGCGATCTTCGTCGAGGCCGCCTCGAACACGCCCGAGGAGCAGTACTCTGCGGGCGAGCGTTACGGCCGCGTCTACCAGATCAACTACCTGCGCTGCATCTTCTGCGGTATGTGCATCGAGGCGTGCCCCACGCGCGCCCTGACGATGACGAACGACTTCGAAATCGCCAAGTACACCCGCGAGGACGACATCTACGAGAAGGAAGACCTCCTGGTCCCGCTCGCTGACGGCATGCTCGCAGCGCCCCACCCCATGGTCGAGGGTAAGAACGACATCGACTACTACCGCGGGGAAGTCACCGGCCCCACCGCCGCTCAGGTCGACTGGGTCGCGAGCCGCCGCCCTGACGACCCCTCCCTCAAGACGGTGCGAGTCGCCGAGGAGGCACACTGATGAACCTGTCCAACGGTTGGCCCATGATGGGGTCAACGGGGGAGATCATCCTCTTCGCATGCACGGCCATTGTCATGGTTGCCTGCGCTTTGGGTGTCCTCTTCTTCAAGAAGGCCGCGCACTCGGTCATCTGCATGGTCGGCGTCATGCTCGGCCTGGCAGTCCTGTACATCGCGAATAGCGCCCCCCTTCCTGGGCGTCGCGCAGATCGTCGTGTACACCGGCGCGATCATGATGCTGTTCCTCTTCGTCATCATGCTGATCGGCATCGGCACCTCCGACGACTACGCCCGCCAGAGCCACGGCGCGATCATCGCGGCGGTGCTCGGTGGCCTCGGCCTGATCGTCATCGTCACGACGGCGATCCTCAAGGCCGTGCCCGCCGCGCACAAGCCCGTCGAGGTCGATCCCTACTCTGACCAGCTGATCACCGACCTGGCGATCACGCTGTTCCAGGAGCACTGGCTGAGCATGGAGCTCGCCGGCGGCCTGCTGATCACGGCCGCTGTCGGCGCGATGCTGCTGACCCACTCTGATCGCCTCACCCCGAAGGCCGGCCAGTTCGAGACGGCCCGCAACAAGATGCGCGCGTTCGCCGAGAAGGGCGCTCGCATCGGCCAGCTGCCCGCCCCCGGTGTCTACGCCCAGTCGAACGCGGCCGACGTGCCCGCCGTCTCCGGCGAGACCCTCGGCCCGGTCGAGGAGTCGGTGCCCCGAGTCCTGCGCGTGCGTGGCCTTGCCCGCACGATCGGCGAGGTCACCCCCGAGGTGTCCGAGCAGCTCGCCCTCGCGCGCACCACAGCGACCGAGGCCTCCGAGCTCGACGAGTCGCCCTACACCATCGGGCGCACGCCCGACGTCCCCCGCTCCGGTGCCTTCGGCATGCCCGGCGCGGACGCGCCCACCGGTCTGGCCCAGCCCCGGGCTCGCAAGGCGCGCACCACCACCCCCATTGAGAAGAAGGAGGAGAGCAAGTGAGCCTCGCCTGGTACCTCATCCTTGCGGGTGTGCTGTTCGCCATCGGTGCGACCACGGTCCTCGTGCGCCGCAGCGCGGTAATCGCGCTCATGGGCGTCGAAATGATGCTCAACGCCGCGACCTCGTCCTCGTGACGTTCTCGCGCATTAACTCCAACGTTGACGGCGAGATCATGGCGTTCTTCGTCATGGTCGTCGCGGCGGCTGAAGTCGTCGTCGGCCTGTCGATCATCGTGTCCATCTATCGTTCCCGCTCGACCACGAGCATGGACGATCTCAACCTGCTGAAGAACTGAGGGAGGACGTAACTCATGACCACCTTCATTTCCCCGCAGGCTCTCTCCGTCTGCGACGCGGTCCCCACCACCGGAGTCGCTGCCTACGCGTGGCTGCTCATCCTCATCCCGCTGGCTAGCGCAGGCCTGCTCCTGCTGCTGGGACGCGCCTCGGACAAGTGGGGCCACCTGCTGGCAACCCTCGCGTCCTGGTCCACGTTCGTGGTCGGCGCGCTGATCGCCGCCCAGATGTGGAACGCCCCCGTGGACGTGCGCCGCTTCGGCGAGACGCTGTTCACCTGGATCCCCGCCGGTGACTTCACCGTCGACTTTGGTCTCCTCGTGGACCCGCTGTCGATCACGTTCGTCATCCTGGTGACCTTCGTCGGTTCGCTCATCCACGTGTACGCGATCGCCTACATGGAGCACGACGCGGCCCGCCGCCGCTTCTTCGCCTACCTGAATTTCTTCATCGCGGCGATGCTGACCCTGGTCCTGGCTGATTCCTACGCCGGCCTGTTTGCCGGTTGGGAAGGCGTGGGCCTGGCGTCCTACCTGCTGATCGGCTTCTGGAACCACGTGCCCGCCTACGCGGTCGCCGCCAAGAAGGCGTTCGTCATGAACCGTGTCGGCGACATGGGCATGCTGATCGCCATGATGGCGATGGTCGCCTCCTTCCACTCGGTGTCCATCTCCGTCGTCTCTACCCAGGTCGAGTCGATCCCCGCTGCGTCCGCGACGGTCATCGGATTCTTCCTGCTGGTTGCCGCCTGCGGTAAGTCTGCTCAGTTCCCGCTGCAGGCGTGGCTGGGCGACGCCATGGCCGGCCCGACTCCCCGTCTCCGCGCTCATTCACGCGGCCACGATGGTCACCGCCGGCGTCTACCTGATCGTCCGTTCCGGCGACGTCTTCATGGCCGCCCCCATCGCGGCGACCGCCGTCGCTATCATCGGTGCGATCACGCTCCTCTTTGGCGCGATCGTCGGTTGCGCGAAGGACGACATGAAGAAGGTTCTCGCCGCCTCCACCATGAGCCAGATCGGCTACATGATGCTGGGCGCGGGCCTGGGCCCCATCGGCTGGGCGTTCTCGATCTTCCACCTCTTCACCCACGGCTTCTTCAAGGCCCTCATGTTCCTCGGCGCTGGTTCCGTCATGCACGGCATGGGCGACCAGGTGAACATGCGTCGCTTCGGCGCCCTGCGTGGCGCCATGAAGGTCACGTGGCTGACGTTCATGATGGGCTGGCTCGCCATCCTCGGTGTTCCGCCGTTCTCCGGCTACTGGTCGAAGGACAAGATCATCGAGGCCGCCTTCAGTGCCGACAGCTTCGGCGGCAACATTGCTCTGTGGGCCGGCTGGGTCTACGGACCCGTCGCGATGATCGGCGCGGGCGTGACCGCGTTCTACATGTCGCGTCTCTTCTTCATGACGTTCCACGGCAAGGCCCGCTGGACCACCGAGGCCGAGGGCGCGCCCGTGCACCCGCACGAGTCCGGCCCGCTCATGACGATCCCGATGATCATCCTCGCCGTCGGCGCGGTCGTCCTCGGCGGTGCCCTCTCGGTGGGGAACGCCTTCACCGACTGGCTGGTCCCCTCGATCGGCCACGTCATGCACGGTGACCCCGTCCTCAACGAGTACGTCATTCAGGGAGCCACCCTCGCCCTCGTTATCCTCGGCGCGGTTATCGCGTGGATGAAGTACGGGCGCGACGAGGTTCCCACCTCCGTCCCCGCAGGCAACGCCCTGACCGAGGCCGCACGCCGCGACCTCTACCAGGACACCGTCAACGAGACCCTGTTCATGATGCCCGCCAAGGGCCTCGTCACCGTCGCGACCGTCGGCGATGCGAGCGCCATCGACGGTGCGCTGAACGGCCTCGGCACCGGCTCGCAGCTGCTCGGACGCATCGTCGGCATCACCCAGAACGGCCTCGTGCGCACGTACGCCGCCTACATCCTGGGTGGCGTCATCCTCGCCCTGGCCATCGTCCTCGGATTCAGGCTGTAAGGGGTACACGACAATGGAAAGTGCAATGGTTGCTGCTAACTTCCCGTGGCTGTCCGTCCTCGTGGCCATTCCGGCTGCGGGCGCGGCCCTCCTCGGCTTCGTCTCGCCCCTGAGGCGCGCCGCCGGGCGCGTCGTCGCCCTGGTGGTCTCCCTCGTTGAGCTCGCGCTCGGCGTGTACGTGGCCGCCTCCGTGTTCGACTGGTCCGCCCCGGCCTCGTACCAGGTGTACGAGTCCCACCTGTGGATCCCCCAGATCGGCATCACCTGGTCCCTCGGCGTCACGTCCCTGGGCCTGGTCATGATCCTCCTGGCGATCGGCCTCGTGCCGCTCGTGCTGATTGCGGGTTGGGACGAGGACGATGCCGCGGACCGAGGCGCCTACCCGGCGCTGGTCCTGGCGCTCCAGGCGTTCATGGTCGTCATCTTCGCGGCCTACGACCTGACGGTGTTCTACTTCGCTTTCGAGGCGATGCTCGTGCCGCTCTACCTCATGATCGGACGCTACGGCGTTGGTGACGAGGCAGCTCGTCACAAGGCAGCGATGAAGTTCCTGCTGTACTCGCTGTTCGGTGGACTGGTGATGCTCGGTGGCATCCTCTACCTGTGGGCGATGGGCTCGGGCGCGGCACAGGACGTGTCGACGTTCTTCCGCATTGACACGCTCGCCCAGATCCTGCCGAGCGCCCCGCTCGTCATTCAGATGGTCATCTTCGTGACCTTCATGGTTGCCTTCGCGATCAAGGCCCCCATGGTCCCGGTGCACACCTGGCTGCCCGACACGGCCGCCGTCGCACGCCCCGGCACCTCGGTGCTGCTCGTCGGCGTCCTGGACAAGATCGGCACCTTCGGCATGATCGCCCTGTGCCTGCAGCTGACCCCCGGCGCGGCCGCCTCCGCGAAGTGGGTCATGTGCGTGCTCGCCGTCATCTCCATCCTGTGGGGTGGCCTGGCGGCCAACGGCCAGAACGACATCATGCGTCTGGTGTCCTACACGTCGGTGTCGCACTTCGGCTTCATGGTCCTGGGCATCTTCATCGGCTCGCAGATTGCTCTCGTCGGCGCCATGTTCTACATGGTCGCCCACGGCGTCTCGATCGCCGCGATGTTCCTGCTCTCCGGCTGGCTCTCGCGCCGCGGTGGCACGCAGGACATGCGTGAGTACGTCGGCATGCAGCGCGTGACCCCGGTTCTCGCGGGCCTGTGGCTCGTGTCCGGCCTCGCGTCCATCGCCCTGCCCGGCCTGTCCGGCTTCGTCCCCGAGTACCTCGTGCTCATGGGTACGTGGACGGTCAGCGGTCCGCTGGCGCTCTTCGCGGTTCTCGGCGTCGTCATCGCCGCCCTCTACGTCCTCATGCCCTACCAGCGCGTCTTCACCGGCGCCCCCGGCAAGGGCAAGGAAGACCTGGCGGACCTGAACGGCCGTGAGCGCGGCGTCATGGTGCCGCTCGTGGCCGCGATGCTCATCCTTGGTATCTGGTCGGCGCCTCTCGTGAGCGCCCTGACCCCGGTTGCTTCAGACCTCGACCTGACCAAACTCGCAGGTCGGCGCCACCGCTGAAGGGAGCGCACAGTGAACGTTCTACCCATGGCTAACTTCCAGGCCCCCGAGGTTCACTGGGTGAGCCTCGCGCCTATCCTCATCGTGCTGGGCGGTGCGGTCCTCGGCGTCCTCGTCGAGGCCTTCGCCCCGGCCAAGGCACGCCGACCCCTCGTGATCGGCCTGTCGATCCTGGCGACCGCCGGCGCGTGCGTCATGCTCGCCCTGCGCTGGGCCCCCGTCCTGGCTACGCCGGTGACGCTGGGGGAGTACATGGAGGATCCGCTGACGATTGCCGCTCAGTCGGCCCTCGTCATCATCGGCTTCTTCGCCGTCCTCGTGATGGCCGACCGTACCTCCGTTGGAGACGGCGCGTTCGCCGGCCAGCCGTCGGACCGTCCGGACTCGGCCGCCGAGGAGCTGTCGGAGCGCAAGGGCTACCAGCGTTCCGAGATCTTCCCGCTGACCCTGTTCTCGCTGGGCGGCATGATGATCTTCCCCGCGGCGGATAACTTCGTGACGCTGTTCGTGGCCCTCGAGGTCATGTCGCTGCCCCTGTACATCATGGCTGCCACGGCCCGCCGTCGCCGCCAGCTGTCTACGAGTCGGCCCTCAAGTACTTCGTGCTCGGCGCCTTCTCCTCGGGCTTCCTGCTCATGGGCTCCGCCTTCCTCTTCGGCTTCTCCAACTCGCTGCGCATCTCCGCGCTGGCCGAGGCCATCTCCACCAACACCAACATGGACTGGATGGTCCTCGTGGGCGTGTTCTGCGTGATGGTGGGTCTGCTGTTCAAGGTGGGCGCTGCTCCCTTCCACGCGTGGACCCCCGACGTCTACACGGGCGCCCCGACCCCGGTCACCGGTTTCATGGCAGCGGCCGTGAAGATCGCGGCCTTCGCGGCGATGATTCGCTTCTACACGGTCGCCGCCGCCTACCTGCAGTGGGACTTCCTGTACATCTTCGCGGCCGTCGCGGTCCTGACGATCCTCGTCGGTACCTTCGCCGGCCTCGTGCAGGATGACGTCAAGCGCATGCTGGCCTACTCCTCGATCGCCCACGCGGGCTTCATCCTGATGGGGATTCTCGCGATCCAGAAGGGCGGCACGGGCCATGTGTTGTTCTACACGCTCGGTTACGGCCTGGCGACGGTCGGTGCCTTCGGCGTGGTCACGCTGGTGCGCGGTCGCGACGCGGACGGCAACGTCCTGGGCGAGGCGACGAGCCTGCGCAAGTGGGCGGGTATCGGCCGCACCAACCCGTGGATCGCGGGCGCGATGCTGATCTTCCTGCTGTCGTTTGCGGGCATCCCGCTGACGGGCGGTTTCATTGGGAAGTTCGTGATTTTCTCCGACGCGATCAAGGGCGGCATCGGCTGGCTCGCGATCGTGGGCCTCGTGGCTTCGGCGATCACCGCGTTCTACTACTTCCGCCTCGTGCGCCTGATGTTCTTCACCGAGCCCGGTGACGAGTCCGTCGTGGTGAAGTCGGAGGGCCTGTCGGCTCTGGCGATCGCGGTGTGTGCGTTTGGGACGCTCGCCCTGGGCGTCTTCCCCGGTCCCGTGTTGAGTCTGCTCGAAAAGATCGTCATACTGATTCCGTGAGCGCTCAAACACCCGATCTTCATGTTCCCGACCTCGAGTCCCGTATTACCCCGGGGCTCGAGGTCGTCGAGCGTCGTCTCCTCGACGCCGTGTCCTCGTCGCGTGACCTGACGGACGAGCTGACTCGTCATCTTGCGGTCGCGGGCGGCAAGCGGATGCGTCCGCTGCTCACCCTCGTGTGCGCGCAGCTGGGCGAGCCCGAGCGTGCGCTCGACGAGCAGGTCATCACGGCCGCGACGGCGGTTGAGCTCACGCACCTGGCGTCCCTGTACCACGACGACGTCATGGATTCGGCACCCACGCGTCGCGGCGTGCCCTCGGCTCAGCACTTGTGGGGCAATAACCGCGCGATTCTGGCGGGTGACATCCTGTTCGCTCGCGCGTCGCTGCTGGTGGCTTCGCTGGGCCCCGAGATGGTCGCGCATCACGCGCGTACGTTCGAGCGTCTGTGCGAGGGCCAGCTCAACGAGACCTTCGGTCCAACGGACGGCGCGGATCGCGTGGACTTCTACCTGCAGGTCCTGGCGGATAAGACGGGCTCGCTCGTGTCCACCGCCGCGTCCTTCGGCGCGCTCCTGTCGGGAGCCGGCCAGCTGATGGCGGACGTGGTGAGCGACTTTGGTGAGAAGGTGGGTGTCGCCTTCCAGATTGCTGACGACGTGCTTGACCTGGCGTCGTCGGGCGAGCAGTCGGGCAAGACGCCCGGCACCGATCTGCGCGAGGGCGTGGACACTCTGCCCGTCCTTCTCCTGCGTCGCCGCGAGGCGGCTGGCACTATCGACGAGGCCGGCGTGCGCATCCTGCGCGAGCTGACGGGTGACCTGTCCTCGGATGAGGCCCTGGCGTCGGTCGTCGAGCAGCTGCGTCACCACGACGTCCTTGATGAGACGCGCGAGCTCGCGCGCACGTGGGCGGACGATGCGGTCGCCGTGCTGGCGCCGCTGCCCAAGGGTGAGGCGAAGACCGCGCTGGAGGCGTTTGCGAACCTCATGGTGGATCGCCTGGTCTGATTGTCGATAACGAGGCCGGGGCTCGGCTGCGCGGGATTGCGTGGCTGGCCCCGGGCCTCGTCGTATGCCCGGGGTGCCCCTGGGGTGTGTGAGGGGTCTCAGCTAAGGTTGCCCTTGGCAACGGGGCGCTAGACTTAGTGCTCAGGTGCGCGCACACGCGCGCGGTCACGAAGAAGGAGAAATCGGTTGGCACCGCTCAACGTCGCCGTCATCGGCGCTGGTCCCGCTGGCATTTACGCGTCGGACATCCTGTCGAAGTCGGGGCTCGAGGTGAATATCGACCTGTTTGAGCGTCTTCCCGCGCCCTACGGTCTCGTGCGCTACGGCGTCGCTCCGGATCACCCGCGTATCAAGCAGATCATTGTGGCGCTGTACAAGATCCTCCAGCGCGGCGACATTCGACTGCTCGGAAACGTCGAGGTCGGCCGTGACGTGACGATCGACGACCTGCGTGACCACTACGACGCGATCATCATTGCGACGGGCGCGGACCGCGATCACCCGCTCGACATTCCGGGCGTGGATCTGCCCGAGTCCTACGGTGCCGCAGACTTCGTGTCCTGGTACGACGGCAACCCGGACTACCCGCGCACGTGGCCGCTGAAGGCCCGCGAGGTGGCGGTCCTGGGCGTCGGCAACGTGGCCCTGGACGTCTCCCGCGTGCTGGCCAAGCATGCCGAGGACATGCTCAAGACCGAGGTGCCTGCCAACGTGGCCGAGGCCCTCGCGCAGAACCCGATCACCGACGTGCACGTGTTCGGTCGCCGTGGCCCCGCGCAGGTGAAGTTCACGCCGCTGGAGCTGCGCGAGCTGGGCAAGGTCCCGGACGTGGATGTCATTGTCTCGGAAGAGGACTTCGACTTCGACGAGGGCTCGGAGGAGGCGCTGCGCGCGTCGAACCAGCAGCGTCAGGTCGTCAAGACGCTGACGGGCTACGCGATGGCGGACCCGGAGGAGCACACGGCCTCGCGTCGCATTCACATTCATCTGTTCCAGGCCCCGGTCGAGGTCGTCGCGGACGAGAACGGCCACGTGAAGGCTCTGCGTACCGAGCGCACCGCCCTGAACGGTGACGGCAGCGTGTCGGGCACGGGCGTCATCACGACGTGGCCCGTGCAGGCGGTGTACCGCGCGGTGGGTTACTACTCCTCGCCGATCCCGGGTCTGCCCTTCGACAAGCGCGCCGGCGTCGTGCCGAACGTCGAGGGACGCGTCACTGAGAGCGATACGACGAAGGATGAATCCGCCCCGGTGATCCCGGGCGTGTATGCGACCGGTTGGATCAAGCGCGGCCCCGTCGGCCTCATTGGCTCGACGAAGTCGGATGCTCAGCAGACGATCTCCCACCTCGTGGAGGACGCCTCGGAGGGGCGCCTGCACGCGAACACGGCCGAGGTGGGGCACGAGGCCATGGTGGCGCTCCTGGAGTCCCGTGGCGTCGAGTTCACGACGTGGGAGGGCTGGGAGCTCCTGGATGCCTACGAGCAGGCTCTGGGTGAGGACTACGGCGAGCTTCCGGGCGGCCGCGGCACGCGCGAGCGCATCAAGGTCGTCTCGCGTCGCGTGATGACGGATATTTCGCGCGGCGCGCAGGTGGATCCGAAGGGAAACGGATCTCATCGGTGAGATGGGCGAGATGGGCGTGCCGACCGCTCCTGAGCGTTTCGATGACTACACGGGTCCGGGCCGGCGCAACTGAGCGTCCCTGATCGGTGCGAGGCCGTGGCCGGGTTTTCCGGTCGCGGCCTCGTCGCGTGGGGAGAGGGGCTGTGGCTCACCTCGATGTGTCCTGTGACTGCAGGTTGGGGTCGTTGTTTCCCATTGGAGCTTCGGCTGGTTCTCAGCAGCTTCTCAGGTAACCCCCATAGGATCTCCTGCATGGTGCATCGCAACTATCACAATGGTCTGAAGACGACGCTCCTGCTGGGAGGCATGTGGGCGTTGCTGCTCGCTATTGGCGCGATGATCGCTGCGGGTACGGGGCGTGCCGTGTGGTTGTTTGCGTTTGCGGCGCTGGGGTTGGCGCAGACGGCTTATTCGTATTGGAATTCTGCGACGATTGCGCTGAGGTCGATGGGTGCGTACCGGGTGACGGAGGCGCAGTACCCGCAGCTGTATGCGATCGTTCGTGAGTTGGCGGCGCGCGCAGCAGCCGATGCCGTCGATCTGGGTGGCGCCGTCGCTGACGCCGAATGCTTTTGCGACGGGGCGTAATCCGAACAATGCGGCTGTGTGCTGCACGGAGGGCATCCTGGCTATTCTCAATGAGCGTGAGCTGCGTGGAGTGCTGGGGCACGAGCTGATGCATGTCTATAACCGCGACATTCTGACGACGTCCGTTGCTGCGGCGATGGGTGGGGTCATCGCGTCGGTTGCGCAGTTTTTCATGTTCTTTGGTGGCCGGGAACGGACGTCGACGGTAGCGGCGGCATGGGGTTTCGTGGGCATGCTGGTTCTCAGCTTGCTCGCGCCTTTTGCGTCGATGCTGATCCAGTTCTCGCTGTCGCGCACGCGTGAGTTCGACGCGGATGAGGATGGTGCGATGTTGACGCAGGATCCGCTGGCTCTGGCGTCGGCTCTGCGTAAGTTGGAGATGGCGACGGATCGGCGTCCGATGGAGGATACCCCGCGCACGCGCAACGTGGCGGCGATGATGATCGCGAACCCGTTCCGCGGGCAGTCCCTCATGCGTATGTTGTCGACGCACCCGCCGATGGAGCAGCGCATTGCGCGGCTGGAGAAAAATCGCGGGCTATTAGGTCTGTGAGACGTGGGGGCGGGCGGCCGGGATGAACCGGCCGCCCGCCCTCTGCTATCGCAGCGATCAGCGGTAGTTGACGAACTGGAGCGCGACGTCGAGTTCTTCGCCCTTGGGGCCCTTGAGGAGGGCGATGACGGCCTGCAGGTCGTCGCGGGACTTGGAGGAAACGCGAAGTTCGTCACCCTGGATCTGGGCCTTGACGCCCTTGGGGCCTTCCTCGCGGATGAGCTTCGAGATTTTCTTCGCGGTGTCCTGGGGGATGCCTTCCTTGAGGGGGCAGACGAGCTTGAAGAGCTTGCCGGAGGCCTTGGGCTCGCGGTCCTTGTAGTCCAGAACCTTCAGCGACAGGCCGCGGCGGATCAGCTTGGACTGCAGGACGTCGAGGATTGCCATCACGCGGGAGGCGGAGTTTGCCTCCATCGCGATCGTGTCACCGCTGAGCGAGATGGCGGCATCCACGCCGCGGAAGTCGTAGCGGTTGGCGATCTCCTTGGCGGTCTGGTTGACAGCGTTGTCGACCTCCTGGCGGTCGAGCTTGGAGACAACGTCGAAGGAGGAGTCTGCCATGGGTGCACCTTTCGTTGGAATTGCGCCAATTGTCGTTCCGATTGGCGCTCGGCATCATTTTAATGCTATTCTTTCACGGCACCGCGAGAGCGGCGCACGGCAGGTTACCAAAGCGGCCAAATGGATCTGACTGTAAATCAGACGCTTCGTGCTTCGGGGGTTCGAATCCCTCACCTGCCACCACTCGCTGGTTTCAGTGAGTAACGCCTGTGATGTCATTCTCAGGCTCCGGGATTGCTTCGGCGCTCGGAGATGAGATAGGCTTTCCGGCGTTGCCCCGATAGCTCAGTAGGCAGAGCGTCTCCATGGTAAGGAGAAGGTCAAGGGTTCGATTCCCTTTCGGGGCTCCGGTCGCGGATTTATCCGCTTCCGGCGGCGGGGTAGCTCAGCTGGTCAGAGCGCACGACTCATAATCGTGAGGTCGCGGGTTCGAGCCCCGCCCCCGCTACCAATTCTTTGATCCGACAGGTCGCGCGAGCGACGAAACTAAGCGAGGGAAACAACCGTGGCAAGCAAGTCCCAGGACGTTCGCCCCAAGATCACTCTGGCCTGCTCGGAGTGCAAGGAGCGCAACTACATCACCAAGAAGAACCGTCGTAACACGCCGGATCGTCTCGAGCTGGCGAAGTACTGCCCGCGTTGCCACAAGTCGACGACGCACCGCGAGACCCGCTGACGGTTTCCATCTCAGAGCCCCGAGGAACCTGTGAACTGCCTCCCGTTTCTTGGACATCGAAATTGAAGTCCAGGGAATGGGAGGCTTTTCGTGTCTGTGGATCTGGGGTTGAGGCATGATCGTTTGCTTCGGGAGCAGGCGGTGGAGATGTTTGAGAGGGGATACGGCTACGGTTTGACCGCCAGGAGGCTTGGTGTGTCTGCTGAGACTGTGAGAGAGTGGCAGAAGATGTACCGCGTGATCGGGAGGGGCGGGCTTCTTGCCATGGGAGTAAAGCGGGCCAAATACGACTATGAGACCAAGGTCGCCGCGGCGAGGGCCGTGGTTGACGGTGGGATGAGTAAGCCTGAGGCGATGGTGCGTTTCAGTATTGCGAGCGCGACACCGTTGAAGAAGTGGTGCAGGCTGTACCGCGAGGGCGGCGCGCAGGCGCTCAAGCCCAAGCCCAAGGGCAGGCCGAAGGGGTCGGTGCGGGCGGTGCCACCAACGCGTGAGAGGAACTCGAAGAGCGCGTGCAAGCTCGAGGCGCAGGTGGCGTACCTAAAAATCGATTGCCCTGAAGGCGCAGAGGCGCTCCCAAACCGGGACAAAGCCCTAGTGGTCGCCGAGCTTTCAGGGGCGCGGACACGCGGTGTGTGATCTCCTCGAGGCCGCCGGCCTTGCCAGGTCGAGCTACTACTACGCGCTGGCTCACCCCCAGCAGCCAACCAGGGCGTATCTGCGGCCCAAGGTTGCCCAGATCTTTTCACGAACCCCCAACGGGTGCGGTCACAGGCAGGTAGCCATGTGCCTGCGCGCTGAGGAAGGGGAGCGCATCGCCGATAAGACGGTCTTAAAGATGATGGGCGAAATGGGGCTGCGCTGCGGCATACGCCGCGAAACGAAGTACCACAGGTACAACTCCTACAAGGGGGACGTGGGGCAAAGCTTTGAGAACATCATCGGCCGCGACTTTAAGGCCGATGGGCCCTGGCAGAAACTCGGTACCGACGTCACCGAGTTCAAACTCTCCTTCGGTAAGGCCTACCTCGCTCCGGTCTACGACTTTGCCAGCAAAGAGATCGTGGCTCACTCCATCTCCATGTGTCCCAACCTCGCCCAACAAAAAGAGATGCTCCAGATGCTCATGGACGTCAAGCCCGCAGGAGCTGAGCCGATCTTGCACTCGGACATGGGATGGCAATACCAGCACAAGGCCTACATCAGTGCGCTCGCCGATAACGGTTTCATCCAGAGCATGTCACGCAAAGGCAACTGCATCGACAATGGCGCCACCGAGCAGGTTTTCGGGCACCTCAAGGACGAGTTCTTTCGCGGCCAGGGACTGGCAGACCTTCGAGAGCTTCAAAAGCCGACCTCGAGGCTTACATCACGCACTGGAGACACAACAAGACGCCAAGTAAAGCTCAAGGGCCTGACCCCGGCAGAATACCGGGATCAGGCCCTACAGGAAGCCGCATAACGGCTACCATTTAAAGCGTCCAAGTTTCGGGGCGCAGTTCACTGGTTCCCCGGGGCTCTTTGTATGTGTGCTGGGGCACCTACGTTATCCTGTGCGTATGACTGATTCCCGCGCTCCGCGCTGCCTCGTCGCCCCGAAGGGTGCGGGCGAGGCACGCATCCCCGGCCTCGTGACGCTCAAGGACGGGCGCACGATCCTGTTCTTTGATGAGCGCCCCGCCCCGGCCTCGGGCATGGGGTCTGACTTCAACGGGCTGACGATGGCGTCGGACCTGCCGAATCCGAATCGCATCCGCTGGATGGTGCGCGAGGGGGCGGGGCGGTGGACTGAGCCGCGCCCGCTTCCCGCCGGAGGCCCGTCCATTTCTTCGGATGCGTGTGTCTGCGTGGACGGTGACGGCCTCATGCACCTGGCGTTCGCCTCCACGGATGGGCGTGTGGGCTATATGGACTCGCGAGCCGACCGTGAGCGCCTGCGTGCCTGGTGGGCGTGGGGCAGTAGTCCCGAAAACCTCGCCTATGCGGACATGACGGATGAACTCTATGAGCTCACGGGTGCTGATGCGCTGTTTGCGACGTCCGGGGGCACGGTCGTGCTGAGTGGGGCCGTGGCGCTGCCCTACGTCGTGCGCGTGGGTGATGAGACGCACGTGCGCGTCGTCTATGCGCGTGGCGGACGTCTGGTCGGCGCGGCGGCCCCTCTTGTCGGCGACGGGGGAGTGCTCCTCGACGAGACGACGCTGAGCATGTGGGATGGTCGCCTCGTCGCGAACTGCCGTATCCAGGGCTTCGAGGGGCGAGGCTCAGGTGCGCGCTACCTCGCGTGGGGAGACGGGCACACCTGGGAGGGCGGGTGCCTGTGGGAACTCGACGATCCGGGCTGCAACGCGCGCATGATTGGTTCGCTTCTCGTGCACCCCGGACGGCGCGACGCGCGGGTGGGTGGCGAGATCCTCCGTGTGAGCGCGCCGTGGGAGGGCGAGGTGCGCTCCGAGGTGGTTGCCTCCTTTGGGCGGGGTGCCTTCGGGTACAGCGACGCGACGGTCGACGGGGACGAGGCCGTGGTGGTCTTCGAGCGCGACCGCGGCCTGTGGGAGGTTGAGGCTCGCTTCTAGGTGGATACAGAAAACCCGGTGCGCGTGCCCCCACAACGCTCCGGGTTTTTCTGTGTGCTCTAGCGACCTTTGATGATCGCGAGGAGTGGGGCGTAGTGCGCGTCGACTGCCGCGGTGTATGCCTCGACGTCTCCGGCTTCGCACGCCCGCAGGATGGCCGCGTGGGCCTCGGCGGTGTCTTCCATTTCCTGGCGCGACGCTGCGGCCAGCTGGGGAGTGACGCTCTGGTGGACCAGCCACATGGCGGCCACGAGCTGGTGCATGAGCTCGTTCTCGACGTAGGCGAGGAGGCCCGAGTGGAACGCGATGTCCTGCTCGAGGTAGGTCGAACCTGTGTGCGCGTACTCCGTCATGGCCTCGACGAGCTCCCACAGGTGGGGGTTTGTCGTTCCCTTCATGGCGCGGGTGAGCGGAACCGCGATCCCGAGGTCGAGGGCGCGGCGCGTATCGATGATCGCATGCAGGGACTGCGCGCCGTTGATCTCGTCGAGGGCAGCGCGCAGGACGAGCGTCTCGACGAGCGGCTGCATGGACATCTCTCCCACGTAGGAACCCGAACCCTGACGGACCGTCACGATGTCGAGAGCCTGGAGGCGACGTAATGCTTCTCTCACAGAGGAGCGCGAAACGCCAAGGTCGGCACATAGTGCTGATTCTGTAGGGAGGCGGTCACCAGGATGTAATCCATGTCGCAAAATGTAGGACTTAATCGCATCCATCGTTACCGAGGATCTTGAGTCAATCGATGTTGGTATGGGTCGGTTCTGATTGGTTCCTGGGGGCGATTGGGGTGATATCGCTTGCATTAATTTGTCAGACAACATAGAATAAGTATAGCGAGCGGAACAACAGAACCGCACGTCCCAATTCTCGAAGATGAGGAGCGAGAACATGCGAATGCGCAAACACTTCGCAACCGGCGCTGCACTGACCGCAGCTGCCGCCATGATCCTGACCGCGTGCGGCGGCGGATCGTCCACCACCACGTCGACCGACGGCGGCTCGAAGGCCTCCGACGGACCGAAGGGTACGATCACCGCCGGTGTCGCCTACGAGACCACCGATTACGGCCCGATCACCACCTCGGCTCTCGGCATGGGTGCGAACTGGCAGGTCCTCGAGGGCCTCTACCGTTTCAACATGGCCGACTACTCGGTCAGCCCCGCGCTGGCCGCCGGTGACCCGGAGAAGATCTCCGACACCGAGTACGCGGTGAAGCTGCGCGACGGCGCGAAGTTCTCCGACGGCACCCCCGTGACCGCCGCCGACTTCGTGGCCTCCTACGAGCGTGCGACCTCCGAGAAGTCGATCTACCGTCAGTTCTTCACCTTCGTCGACAGCGTCGAAGCCAAGGACGACAACACCATCTCGATCAAGCTCAAGCACCCCTTCGCCAACCTGAAGGAGCGTTTCGTTAACGTCCGCGTTGTCCCCGCGTCGATGGACGAAGACTCGCTCAAGGCGAAGCCGATCGGTACCGGCCCCTACAAGTACGAGAACATCACGGCGACCGAGATCACCGCTGTTCCGAACGAGAACTACACCGGCAACGAGCCCGCGAAGGTCGCCACCCTCAAGTGGCAGTCCCTCAAGGATGACTCCGCACGCCTCGCCGCCGCCATCGGTGGCACCATCGACGTCATGGAAGCCGTTCCCGCCTCCGCGCAGGATCAGCTCAAGGGCGCCGGCTGGAACATTGAGTCCAAGCCCGGCTACGGCAACCCCTTCCTGATGTTCAACACGCAGAAGGCCCCCTTCGACAAGCCTGAGGTTCGCCGCGCGATCCTCAAGGCCATCGACAAGCAGAAGCTGATCAGCTCCTCGCTCGAGGGCCAGGCCGTTGAGGCGACCTCCTTCTGCCCGAGGCGAACCCCGCCTACAAGAAGCCTTCGACCGATCTGTCCTACGACAAGGATGCCGCCACAAAGCTCCTGAGCGACGCTGGCGTCTCCGGCCTCGAGGTCAACCTGGTGTCGACGGACCACCCGTGGGTCCTCTCCCTGGTTCCCCAGATCAAGTCCGACCTGGAGGCCCTGGGCCTGAAGGTCAACCACACCCAGATGGCTTCGTCTGACCTCTACGCCAACGTCACCGACGTTGACAACCCCACCTACGACATCGTTCTGGCCCCCGGCGACCCCTCGGTCTTCGGCACCGACCCCGGCATCATCATCTCCTGGTGGAACGGCGACAACGTCTGGACCAAGAAGCGTGACGGCTGGCAGACCTCGGACCCCGAGTCCTTCAACAAGCTGCAGTCCATCATGGACGAGGCCGTTCAGCTCAACGGTGACGCCGCCAAGGCCAAGTGGGGCGAGGCTCAGGATCTGCTCGCCGAGAAGACCGTGATCTTCCCGCTCGTGTTCCGCAACATGATCACCGGCTCCAACCCCCAGAAGGTGGAAGGATTCCAGGCGATCTCCTCCACCGGCCTGCAGCTGCTCGGTGTGAGCGCTAAGTAAGTCCCCTAGGGACCACATAGAAAGGAGGGGTGGGGCCCCGCCCTGAGGCAGACGCCACAGTCGGGCGCCACCCCTCCTTTCTCATTGCCAAAATCCGTTGAAATGGAGGTCTAGCAGTGAATAACCTTCTGCGACTCATCGGACGACGTTTGGTGGCCCTGCCGATCATGGTGGTCGGCGTGTCCTTCCTCGTCTTCTTCATCATGTCGCTGTCTCCCATCGACCCGGCCTACTCGGCACTGGGCGAGACCGCGACCCCCGAAGCTCTCGAAGAGTACCGTGTGCAGCACGGTCTCAACGATCCCTTCTTCGTTCAGTACGGTCACTACCTGTGGAACATGCTCCACGGTGACCTCGGCACCTACGGCGTTGGCACGTCCAACCACGTGACCGATCTGGTTGCTCAGGCTCTTCCGATCACCCTGCAGCTCACCTTCCTCGGTCTGTTCTTCGCCGTCATCATCGCTTTCCCCCTCGGTGTTCTCGCCGCTCTGTACCGCGACCGCTGGCCCGACCAGGTCATCCGCGTGTTCTCGGTTATCGGCATCGGCACCCCGTCCTTCTGGCTGGCAGCGCTGCTGGTCCTCGGATTTGTTCAGAAGCTTCCGGTCTCCGGCCCGCTGCCCGCGTTCAGCGAAGATCCGAGCGGCTGGTTCCTGCGGATGCTTCTCCCCGCCATCGCGCTGGCGGTTCCCGTCATCGGTCAGATGACCCGAGTCGTGCGTACCTCAATGGTTGAGGAACTGGATCGCGACTACGTCCGTACCGCGGTCGGCGCCGGTATCCCCAAGCGCATCGTCGTGGCCCGCAACGTGCTGCGTAACGCGCTCATCACCCCCGTGACCGTCCTCGGCCTGCGCATCGGCTACCTGATGGGTGGCGCGGTCGTCATCGAAATTATCTTCTCCATCGATGGAATGGGTAAGGCGGTCCTGCTCAAGGGCATCCAGGAAAACTGGGTCACCCTGGTGCAGGGTGGCGCGCTCGTCGTCGCGATCGCGTTCATCGTCGTCAACATCATCGTTGACATGCTCTACCTGCTCATCAATCCGCGTATTAGGTCGGTGTGAGGCATGAATCAGAAAGAAAAGCTCGGCAAGGTCACCGCGAAGGGCGCACGTTTTTCGCGCATCGGTGCGATGTCCACCGGATCGAAGATCGCGATGGTCATCCTCGCGCTCGTCGTCCTCGTCTCGATCCTGGCGCCATTCATTTCTCCCTACGGTCCCGATCAGATTTTCGACAAGTGGAGCGCCCCGTCCGGCGAGCACCTGTTCGGAACTGATCACGTTGGCCGCGACATTCTCGCTCGCGTCTTGTACGGCGGCCGTTTCTCCCTGCTGATCGGCCTGTGCTCGACCCTCATCGCGCTCTTCTTCGGTGCGATCATCGGTTCGATTGCAGCCGTGGTGCGCAAGTCCTTCTCTGAAGCGATCATGCGCGTCATGGACATCATCATGGCGGTCCCCGGTATCGCTATGGCGGCCGTCTCCGTCCTGGTTTTCGGTCGTACGCTGTCCAAGTCCGGCAACACTTTCGGCCTGGTCGTCGTGATCATCTGCTCGATCGCCTTCGTGTACATCCCGCAGCTGTCGCGCATCGTTCGCGCGAACGTCATGGCCGCCTACGGTGAGGACTACGTCCGTGCGGTGATCGTCTCCGGCGCCCGCGCCCCCTGGATCCTCACCAGGCACGTCATGCGTAACACGGCCGCCCCGGTCCTCGTGTTCGCCACCGTTCTCGTCGCCGACGCGATCATCCTCGAGGCCTCCCTGACCTTCATCGGTTCGGGCCTCCAAGCGACTACCGTGGCCACGTGGGGCAACGTCCTGTCCGAGGCCTCGTCGAACCTGTCGGTTCTGCTGGGCAAGTGGTGGACCGCGTTCTTCCCGGGCCTGTTCATCATGATCACGGTCCTGTGCCTCAACATTCTGTCTGAGGGCATCACCGACGCCATGGTGGCGGCACCCGCCTCGGCGGCGGTCGCCCAGGTCGACAAGGACTCTGACCGCGAGGCCGACAAGCTCCTGCTCGACCCGCGCCGCGCCTACGCCGAGCAGGCCGAGTCCCTGCAGGCCCGCCTCGACGACCTCGAGTCCGTCGAGGAGAAGCGCACCGACCGCTTCGAGGCTTCGCTTCGAGAAGGCCCCGCTGCTCGAGGTCAACGACCTGTGCATCAAGTTCGACCGTCACGGCGACGTCAACGTCGTCGACCACGTGTCCTTCAAGGTCCGCCCCGGCGAGACCATGGGCCTCGTGGGCGAGTCCGGCTGCGGTAAGTCGATCACGGCTCTGACCATCATGGGCCTCATCGACCCCAAGGCCGAGATCTCGGGCGAAATCCTCTACCAGGGTGAGAACCTGCTCGAGAAGTCGGCCGAGGAGCGCCGCGCGCTGCTCGGTCACGAGATGGCCATGATCTACCAGGACGCCCTGTCGTCCCTGAACCCCGCCATGCTGATCAGGGCTCAGATGAAGCAGCTGACCAGCCGCGGTGGCACCCGCAGCGCCGAGGAACTCCTCGAGCTCGTGGGCCTGGATCCCAAGCGCACCCTCGAGTCCTACCCGCACGAACTCTCGGGCGGCCAGCGTCAGCGCGTTCTCATCGCCATGGCCCTGACCCGCGACCCGAAGCTCATCATCGCGGACGAGCCGACCACCGCCCTGGACGTCACCGTCCAGAAGCAGGTCATCGCACTGCTCAACGAGCTGCGCGAGAAGCTCGGCTTCGCCATGATCTTCGTGTCCCACGACCTGGCGCTCGTCGCCGAGGTGGCACACCACATCACCGTCATGTACGCCGGCCAGGTCATCGAGCAGGCCCCCACCAAGGAACTGCTCACGCACCCGACCCACGAGTACACGCGCGGCCTGCTGGGCGCCGTCCTCTCGATCGAGTCCGGCTCCGGCCGACTCCACCAGGTCCCCGGCACGGTGCCCTCGCCTCGCGACTTCCCCGCGGGCGACCGCTTCGCCCCCAGGTCCTCGCACCCCGATTACGGACTGGACATCCGCCCGGTCCTCACCGAGGTCGGTCCCGAGCACGTGTACGCGGCTCTGCCGCCCCGCGACGAGGCTGACGCCTTCGCGCAGGAAATGAACGGTCAGGAGGAAACGCGATGAGCGACAACACCCCGATCATCGAACTGAAGGACGTCGAGGTGACCTTCACCTCGCGTACTGGCTCCCTGTTCAAGCCCAACAAGGTCTACGCGGTGCGTGGCGTCAACATGCGCATCGAGCGCGGACAGACGCTCGGCATCGTTGGCGAGTCCGGCTGTGGCAAGTCCACAACCGCGAACGTCATGTGTGGCCTGCAGATGCCGAGCGCCGGCCAGGTGTTCTTCAACGGCAAGGAGGTCACGAAGCGTAGCGCCGCCGCCCGACGGGAGATCGGTCGCGTCGTCTCCGTGGTCTTCCAGGACCCCGCAACGGCCCTGAATCCCCGCATGCACGTCCAGGATCAGCTCGCTGACCCGCTGCGCGTGCACGGCATCGGTGACGAGGCCTCGCGAGCCAAGCGCGTGCGCGAACTGATCTCGCTCGTCGGCCTGCCCTCGAGCGCGCTCGACGCGCTTCCCGGACAGCTCTCGGGTGGCCAGCGCCAGCGTGTGGCCATCGCCCGAGCCCTGTCCATCGGCCCGGATGCGATCATCGCAGACGAGCCCACCTCCGCACTCGACGTGTCGGTGCGAGCACAGATCCTGAACCTGCTCACGGACCTCAAGAAGGAACTGGGCCTGGCGATGGTCTTCATCTCGCACGACATTCAGACCGTGCGCTACGTGTCTGACCGGATCGCCGTCATGAACGGCGGAAAGGTCGTCGAAGAAGGGCCGGCCGCACAGCTGCTCGCCGACCCGGAGGACCCCTACACCCGCAAGCTCCTGGGCGCCGCGCCCTCGCTCTTACACCCCAACCTCGAAGGAGAGAGGTAATTATGTCTTCGAAGATCCGTGGCGTCGTCCCGCCCCTGGCCATTCCGCTCAAGGACGGCGAGCTCGACGTCCCCTCGCTCGAGCGCCACATCAACCGAATGATCGAGGCCGGCCTCGACGGCCTGTTCGTGTCCGGCTCCACCGGTGAGGTCGCCTTCTCGACCGCCGAGCGCCGCGCACAGATCCAGCGCGAAGCCGTGCGCATCGTCGACGGCCGCATCCCGCTCCTCGTCGGCGTCATCGACACCGAGACCGAGCGCGTCATCGAGAACATCAAGGCCGTGGAAGAGATCGGCGGCGCCACCGGCGTCGTCGCGACCGCCCCGTTCTACGCCCTCGGCGGCGAAACCGAGGTCGAGCGTCACTTCCGCCTCCTCAAGGAGAACACCAGCCTCGAGCTGTGGGCCTACGACATCCCCGTGTGCGTGCACACGAAGCTGTCGCCCGACCTGCTCATGCGCCTGGGCCGCGATGGCGTCATCGACGGCGTCAAGGACTCCTCCGGTGACGACGTCGCGTTCCGCTGGCTGTGCCTGGCGAACGAGGCCGCCGGCCACCCGATGCAGCTGCTCACCGGCCACGAGGTCGTCGTCGACGGCGCCTACATGTCCGGCGCGGACGGCTCCGTGCCCGGCCTGGCCAACGTGGACCCCGAGGGCTACGTGCGCCAGTGGCAGGCCTACGAGCGCCGCGACTGGGAGGCCGTGCGCACCGAGCAGGACCGCCTCGCGGAGCTCATGCGCATCGTCCAGGTGAAGGGCGTGCAGGGCTTCGGTGCGGGCGTCGGCGCCTTCAAGGCCGCCCTGCACCTGCTCGGCGTCTTCGATTCGCCCGAGATGCCGCGCCCCGTTGCCGCCATCGAGGGCGACAACATGGAGCATGTCGCGTCCGTGCTGCGCGCGGTCGACCTGCTCTCCTGATACGTCGACGAGGCCGGGGCACTTCCGTTCCGCATATTGCGCGCCTTCGGGCGCGCCCCGGCCTCGTCGATTTTCTTATACCCCCTGACTTTTCGTAAGGATCCTCATGACTACGCTCCTTGCCCTCGACATCGGTGGCACCAAGGTCGGGTGGGGCATCGCCTGGGCCGGTGACACCTACGAGGTCACCGAGCGCGGATCGATCCCCACCGACGCGATGCGCGGCGGAGCGGACGTGGCGGCTCGCATCTGTGACCTCGCCTCGTCCCTGGTCGCTTCCCACCCGCATGTCGCGGGTGTCGCCGTCGCCAGCGCCGGCGTCGTCGACCCGTCGACCGGCGATATCGTCTCCGCCACGGGCACGATGCCCGGCTGGGGAGGCACACCCCTGGGCGCCCTGCTTCAGGAGGCAACCGGCCTGAAGGTGCGCGTCCTTAACGACGTGCACGCGCACGGCCTGGGCGAGGCCACGCTCGGCGCCGGCCAGCCCTACCGATCGGTCCTGTCGATCGCCGTCGGCACCGGCATCGGCGGCGCCCTCGTCGAAGACCGCCAGGTCTCCTTCGGGTCGCGCGGCATCGCCGGGCACGTGGGCCACATCCACCATCACTTCGCTCCCGACATGACGTGCTCCTGCGGCCGCAAGGGACACATCGAGTCCTTCTGCTCCGGCTCGGGCATCACGGCCTGGTACAACTCGCTGCGAGGCGAGTCCGACCCCGAGGTCGACGGCGGGCGCGCCCTACAGGAGCTTGCCGAATCCGGCAACGCCCTGGCGGCCGCCTGCTTCTCCCGCTCCGCGTTCGCGCTCGGCGAGGCCACGGCCTCGTTGGTCAACTGCGTGGACCCGGGAGTCGTCATCCTCTCCGGGTCCATGACCCGCTCCGGGGACATCTGGTGGGATGCCCTGCGCGAAGGCTTCGCGGCCTCCGCGATGACCCCCGTTGCCGACACCCCCATCCTCGTTGGTTCCCTCGGTGGCGACGCGCCGCTGCTCGGAGCCGTTTCCTTCTTCCTGCACGCATAGGAGTTCACCATGCACCCGCTCATTGCTTCCCTGAAGGGCAAGCTCATCGTCTCCGTCCAGGCGTACCCGGGCGAGCCCATGCGCCACCCCGAGACGATGGCGCAGATCGCCCGCGCCGCCGAGATCGGTGGCGCCGCCGCCATCCGCTGCCAGGGCCTGTCCGACATTTCCGCGATCAAGGGCCGCGTCGACGTGCCCGTGATCGGCCTGTGGAAGGAAGGCCACGAGGGCGTGTACATCACCCCCTCGCTGCGCCACGCCCGCGCCTGCGTCATGGCCGGCTCCGACATCGTCGCCCTGGACGCGACGGGCCGCCCGCGCCTCGACGGTTTGAGCTTCGCGCAGACCGTTGCGGCCCTGCGCGAGGACAGCACCCTCGTCATGGCTGACTGCGGTTCCTTCGAGGACGCCCAGCGCGCCGTCGATGCCGGCGTGGACATCGTGTCCACGACCCTGGCGGGCTACACGGGCGACCGCGTCAAGACCGACGGCCCCGACCTGGAACTGCTGCGCGAGGTCGTCGCCGCGTTCCCGGACGTGCCCGTGATCTGTGAGGGCCGCGTCCACACGCCCGAGCAGGCCGCCGCAGCCGTGGAGGCCGGCGCGTTCGCCGTGATCGTCGGCACCGCCATCACGCACCCCACCTCGATCACGACGTGGTTCAAGGCCGCCGTGGAAGGCTGATCTTTCGCTGTTGTGACAGTGTGCGGGCGGGAGCTTTGGCTCCCGCCCGCGTTGCATTGAGCGTGGCGGCGTCGGCTGTGCGGGTGGTGTGCGCGGGTGGCTGTGCGGGTGGTGCGCGGGTGTGGCTGTGCGGGAGGTGTGCGGGCGGGTGGGCCGTCCCTGCTCCGGCCTCGGACTGTGCCCGACTGAGCCGCGGCCGTGGTGGGCTGCCCGACTGGGCCATGGTCGTGCGCCGGATCGCAGGGCCTACCACGGCCTCGTGCCGGTGCGTACCACCCGGCGCTCGCGGGGCCGAGGCCTGCCGGGGTTAGGCCGAACGCGCCGTGCGACTAGGCTTAGGGGCATGACGACCCTTGCTGATCTGACGACCCTGCGCGTGGGTGGGCCCGATTGCCCGCCTCGTGCCCGCCACCTCGACCGACGCCCTCGTGGAGGCCGTTCGCGCGGCCGACGCCTCGGGCGGCCCGCTGCTCGTCGTGGGCGGCGGATCGAACCTGCTGGCCTCCGACGCGCCCTTTCGAGGGCACGGTCGTGGACGTGCAGCCGTTTCGGCGAGATCGCCTCCATCATCGATGAGGGTCCTTCCGGGCCGGTGCTCGTGCGCGCCGGCGCGGGCACCGTCTGGGACGAGTTCGTCTCCTGGACCCTGGCTCAGGGGCCTCTCCGGCGTCGAGCGCTCTCCGGCATCCCCGGCACCGTCGGCGCGTCCCCGTGCAGAACGTGGGCGCCTACGGCCACGAGGTCGCCGAGACCATCGACAGCGTCGAGGCCTACGACCGCCTGACGGGCGACGTCGTGCGCCTGGCTCCGGCTGACCTCGGCTTTCGCCTACCGCTCCTCGGCGATCAAGCGCAGCGTCGGCGAGGCAGGGCCTGAATGAGCCGCCCGTGGGGCCCGACCGGCCGCTGGGTGGTCCTCTCCGTGGACTTCCGCTTGGGCGCTCGCCCCTGAGCGCCCCGTCATGTACTCCGAGCTCGCCCGGCGCCTGGGCGTCGAGGCCGGGGAGCGCGCCGACGCGTCCCTGGTGCGTTCGACCGTCCTGGAGCTGCGCCGCGGCAAGGGCATGGTCCTCGACCCGCCGATCATGACACGTGGAGCGCCGGCTCTTTCTTCACGAACCCGATCCTGCCCGAGGCCGTGGCCGCGTCCCTGCCCGAGGGCGCCACGCTTCGGCGCGGGGAGAGCCTCGTCAAGACGAGCGCCGCCTGGCTCATCGACCACGCGGGCTGCTCAAGGGCTTCCACCTGCCCGAGGCCGGGGATCCGCCGCGCGCATCCCTGTCCACCAAGCACGTGCTGGCCCTGACGAACCGCGGCGGCGCGAGCAGTGCCGACATCGAGGCCCTGGCCCGCGCCGTGCGCGAGCGCGTGAATGACGCGTTTGGCGTGACCCTTGGTTCCCGAGCCGGTCACGGTCGGGCATCGCCTGGTAGCGGGTCACCCTGGCCGGGTGACGGTCGGGCATCGCCTGGTAGCGGGCCATCCCGGTAGCGGGTCACGGTCGGCGCCTGGTAGCGGGTCACGGTCGTTGTGGCCTCGACCGTCCTTGGCATCTTTCCGGAGAACCTGCTGCGGGGCCTCCCCAAATTTCGCACGTAATTCCCCGAAGCGTGTTCTGGGACACGCCCTTGAAAACCGCGGAATATCAACGTTTCCGATTTCAAAGTTTGAAGGAGGCATGGGGGAATTACGTGCGAGATTGTCGGGAGAACTGTGCGGAATCGTGCGAGTGTTGAGGCCGATCTGGCCTGCTCTCGCGGATTCGTTACGCGGATAGAGTGCCGCTATACGGATAGGTTGTCACGATGCGGATAGGTTATTCGCATCCGGATAGGTTAATAACCTATCCATATCTTCGTAACCTATCCGCGTGCGAGCCCTCGGCCGCCGAGGTGGTGTCGGCAGTCGCTGTGTGCTGGTGAGGATGGCCCTCACCGGCAATCTGCCCAAAGTGCAGACCACCCCGGCCACAATGGCTGTATTTTGGTGGTTTGAGCAGAGGTGGTCTGCGTTTTGGGCACCGCTGTGGCTGTGGGCCACGGGGACCGGGCAACGGCTGTGTTTGCATCCTCCCGTAAATTCCGTCGATACCGTCGATACTGCAGGTGCTGCGGGTGCCGCTGAGACTTCCCCAAATTTCGCACGTAATTCCCTAACGTGTTTCCTGGATCATGCCTTGAAAACCGCGGAATATCAACGTTTCGATTTCAAAGTTTGAAAGAGGCGTGGGGGAATTACGTGCGAGATTGTCGGGGAACTGTGTGGAATCGTGCGAGTGTCGAGGAGAAGCTTGCCTGCGCTCGCGGACAGGTTGTCACGATGCGGATAGGTTATTCGCTTGTGGATAGGTTAATAACCTATCCACATCTTCATAACCTATCCGCGTGAGGCCGCGGAGCGTAAGCGCTCGATCATGTCGGGCACGTTGCGGGTGACGGCCGTCCACAGGAGCTGGTCATCCATGTTCTGGTACCCCGAGTGTGCCGCGATGTTGCGGGTCGTGCGCAGGGCGCGCTTCTCCGAGGAAGTCAGGGCATCCATGTAGGGATGCGTACTCTTCGCGTTCCAGGAACGCGGCCAGCCGAATGATCACCATGCAAGCCGAGTCATACTCCGGGCAATCGGCGCTGAAAGCCTCTGCGGGGACAGCGGCAACCCGCTCGATGCGGTGGGCGATGACGTCGAGTTCGTGCAGGAAGTTCTCAGCGTCGAAACTGGGCGCGTGTCTGCGCGCCACTCGCGGCCGAGGCGTGAAGGAGCGACTCGCTCATAGGGGCCACCGCCTCGTCAACGGCAGTTCGCAGTGCCTCGGGTACGTGAGTGTCCGCGTGAACCTCCGTCGGGAAGCCGGTGAGCTCGCACGCGAACGATGCGATGTCCGCCAACTCGAACAGCGACAGGGTCGCGGGTGGGCGTGCCGATCAGGTCAATGTCTGACTCGAATCCGTCTGTTCCCCGGGCAACCGAGCCGAAGACGCGGAGGGAACCGAGGCCTCGTTCCTGGGCGTAGCTGCTGATGGAAGGCGCGTAGCGGGCGAGCGGCACAGAGGGGCGGTAGTCGGCGACGCGGAGGATGCGTTCGAGCAGTTCGGCGGAGACTGCGCGCCTGCCGGACTCGATCTGCGCGAGCGTCGACTGGCTCATCCCGGTCATCGCCGCCAGCTCGGCCTGCGTGAGGACGCGTCCTGACGTGCAGCGCGCACGAGGGACGGCGCATCGTCACGATGAAACCGGCTCATGTCTCCATGATAGTGCACGCGTGCACTATTGGTGAAGTGGTCGTCGGTAGGTACGAGGCCGGGGTCTGTGGTCGTCCCGAGGTGGCCGACTCGGGTGGTCGGACCGGAAAGAAGCAACCGTACTGAGAGAGGGATCCCCAAATCTCGCACGTAATTCCCCGGAGGGTGTCTTGAATCACGTCCTGAAAGCCGCGGAATATCAACGATTTCGATTTCAAAGTTTGAAAGAGGCGTGGGGGAATTACGTGCGAGATTGTCGAGGGAACTGTGTGGAATCGCGCGAGTGTTGAGGCCGATCTTGCCTGCTGCTCGCGGATCTGTTACGCGGATAGGTTGTCACGATGCGGATAGGTTATTCGCATCCGGATAGGTTAATAACCTATCCATATCTTCATAACCTATCCGCGTGTTCATAACCTATCCGGATGTGAACCGTCGGCCGCCGAGGTGGTGTCGGCAGTCGATACTGTGTGCTGGTGAGGATGGTCCTCGCGGGCAATTTGCCCAAAGTGCAGACTATCTCGGCCACAATGGCTGTATTTTGGTGGTTTGAGCAGAGGTGGTCTGCAGTGTGGGCACCGCTGCGGGCGTGGGCTGCTGTGGGTGTCCGCTCGACGACTGCGTTGGTGCCCCGGTAGATGCCGTCGATGTCGCAGATCCCGCAGAACCCGCAGATCCCGAGGATGGGTCTCCATAAATTTCGCACGTAATTCCCCAACGTGTTTCCTGGATCACGCCTTGAAAACCGCGGAATATCAACGATCCGATTTCAAAGTTTGAAAGAGGCGTGGGGGAATTACGTGCGACATTTTTGGGTAAACGTGCCGAATCGTGAGAATCGTGAGAATCGTGAGGGTGGTGAGAAATAGCTGCTGCGCGCTGCCTCGTGTGACAACTGTTGTTGCTCGCGCGCGCGGGCAGCGCCCAATGACACGCGAGTATCTGGGTGCCGCTGACGTTGTTGCTCGCGCTCGGGTAGCACTCAATCAAATGAGATGCTATCCACTAGCTACACCGTTGTTGCTCGCGCGCGGGCAGCACCTCACAGATGAGGTGCGCACCCCACACAGGCACTACGCCGTGGGCACCCCGAGACAGTCCTACGCAGTGGGCGCCTCCAGCCACGCGTCGATGTCTGCCTTCCAAACCGCCTTGCGCGAGGGCGAGGCCAGCGACGCGTCGATCGACGAACGTGCCAGAGACGCCAAGGCTTCGTCGGACAGACCAAACACGTCGCGCGCGACCTCGTACTGGGCGACCAGGCGCGAACGGAAGAGCAACGGGTCGTCGGCAGCCAGCGCAACGGTAGCCCCCGCAGACAACAGAGTCGGCAGCGGTACCTGCGAAAAGTCCGTGTACACGCCCAGGTGGACGTTCGACGTCGGGCACACCTCCAGGGCGATGCCCTCGTCGATGACGGCGCGCAGGAGCGCCGGATCTTCGCTGGTGCGCACCCCGTGCCCGAGGCGCGCGGGGGCCAAAGCGGAGACAACCTCGCGCACGGAGGAAGGCCCCAGGAGCTCGCCGCCGTGTGGAACACCCACGAGTCCGGCGCGGCGCGCGATGCGGAACGCAGGGGCAAAAGAAGCCGTCGAACCCACGCGCTCGTCGTTCGACAGGCCAAAACCCACGACGTCGCCGGGGCCGTCGCCCGCGAACGAGGCGGCCAGGCGCGCGAGGGTGCGCGCGTCCAAGGGATGCTTCATGCGCGAGGCCGCGACGATCACACCGATGTCGACGCCGGTATCGCGCGAGGCGGAGCGGGCCTCGTCGATGATGATCTCGAGCGCGGGGGTGATGCCGCCGACGTAGGGGCGCGTAGCTGGTCGGGTCGGCCTGAATCTCCATGCGCACGGGAGCCTTCGGCGGCGTCGTCCTCCGCGGCCTCGCGGATGAGGCGGCGCATCGCGGCCTCGGAACGCACGAGGTGACGCGCGGAATCGTAGGCGCGCTGGAAACGGAACCACCCGCGCCCGTCGGCCGGCATGGAGGCCGCGTCGATGTGCAGCAGGTGAGGAGGCAGTCGCACGCCCTGCGTGCGCGCCATCTCGACCATGGTCGTGGGCCGCATGGCACCCGTGAAATGCAGGTGGAGGTGGGCCTTGGGGCAGGGTCGCAGGTCGCGCCTGCCCGGTGGGGTGGGGCGCGGGCGCCGTCAGGTTAGGGGACAGCGGGCGCTTCCACGGCCCTAGTGCTCCCCGAGCCAGATGATGATGTCGCGGATCAGGCCCGGGGCCCTCGGGCTCGTTGAGGAGCTCGTGGTAGGCGCCGTCGACGATGCGCAGGTGGACGTCGGCGTCCGGGGTGCGCGCGCGTGCCCGCGCACGAAGCTCGCGCGAACCGCGCAGGTCCGCCATCAGGTCGCTCGACCCGTGCATGACCAGGGTCGGGGTGTGCAGGCGGTCGGCGCGCCGCAGCACCTCCTCGCCCTGGAGGATCGAGGTCAGGCCCGTCAGGATCGGCACGCCGCCCTTGTAGGTGAGCGGGTCCGCATCGAAGTCGCGCTGGACCTGCGGGTCGCGCGACAGGGAGAGACCTCCATCTCGAGGCTCCCTTCGCCACGACGAGGCCGGGGCTGATTCGCGCGATCGGCAGGAGTGCGCGGGCACGGGAGGGGGCGACGTGGGGAGGGGCGCAGCGCGGGCGCGGACAGGATGGTGCCGCGCAGCCGCGTCGGGTCCAGGATGGTCGACGCGGCCGCGATGAGGCCACCCATTGAGTGTCCGAACAGGAACAGGTCGGGGGTGCGCGCGTGGGCGAGGGTCGCCCGGCGCGCGTCGCCGAAGTCGCGGATGAGGGTGCCCACGTCCACGCGGGCGCGGGGACCCTCGGAGGTCCCGTGGCCCGCGTGGTCGTAGAACGCGACGTCGTATCCGGCGCGGGTGAGCGCGGAGCGCAGGTGGGCGTAGCGTCCCGAGTGCTCGGCGTACCCGTGGGAGAGGAGGACGGTTCCGAAGGGTGTCTCCTCGCCTGTCCGTTCGAACGTGACGTGCATCAGGCGAAGAGCTCCTGCACTCGGGTGATGCCCTCGACGAGGTCGTCGTCGGCCAGGGCGTAGGAGAAGCGCAGGAAGCCGGAGGGGCCGAAGGCCTCGCCGGGCACGGCCGCGACCTCAACCTCGTCGAGGATCAGGTCCGCGAGCTCGCCCGACGTGTTGGCGACGTGGCCGCGGATGTCGCGACCCAGCAGGCGCTCGACGGAGGGGTAGACGTAGAATGCGCCCTTCGGGGTGGGAACGTCGAAGCCGTCGATCTGGCGCAGCATGTCAACGATCGTGCGGCGGCGGCGGTCGAAGGCGACGCGCATCTCGTCCACGGCGTCCAGGGAGCCGGACACGGCGGCGCGCGCGGGCCTCCTGGGCGATGTTGTTGACGTTGGAGGTCAGGTGCGACTGGAAGGACAGCGCGGCCTTGATGACGTCGGAGGGGCCGATCATCCAGCCCACTCGCCAGCCGGTCATCGCGTAGGTCTTGGCCACGCCGTTGAGGATCACGGACTGGTCGGCCAGCTCGGGGACGAGCTTGACGATGTGCGCGGTCTGTGCGTCCTCGTAGAGCAGGTGCTCGTAGATCTCATCCGAAATGACCCAGATGCCGTGCTCGAGGGCCCACTGGCCGATCGCGGTCAGCTCCTCGGGCGTGTAGACGCTGCCCGTCGGGTTGGACGGCGAGCACATGAGGAGGACCTTCGTGCGAGGGGTGCGCGCGGCCTCAAGCTGTTCGACGGTCACCTTGTAGTCCTGGTCGGCGCCCGCGAAAACCTCGACGGGGGTGGCGCCGGCGAGCTTGACGACCTCGGGGTAGGTGGTCCAGTACGGGGTCGGCAGGATGGCCTCGTCGCCGGGGCCCAGCAGCGCGGCGAAGGCCTGGAACACGGCCTGCTTGCCGCCGTTGGTCACGACGATGTCGGCGGGGGAGACCTCGTAGCCGGAGTCGCGCAGGGTCTTTTCCGCGATGGCCTCGCGCAGCGCCGGCAGGCCGGCGGCGGGCGTGTAGCGGTGCATCGCGGGGTTGCGCGCGGCCTTGACGGCGGCCTCGACAATGTAGTCGGGCGTGGCGAAGTCGGGTTCGCCGGCGCCGAAGCCGATCACGGGGCGGCCGGCGGCCTTGAGGGCCTTAGCTTTCGCGTCCACGGCCAGGGTCGCGGACGGCGTGATGGCGTTGAAACGATCAGAGACACGGGTGCGAGGTGTATTGGTCACCCCTCCATGGTCCCACGTCGCGCGCCCGCGCGGGTTTTCGCCCCCGCAATGCGCACGTGGGCTACCTCTCATTTACGAGGCCTTGGTTGAGATTCCGGGGTTTGTGTGGAGATGGGGTCACACTCGGTTGGACAAAGTCGCAGGGTATCCACTAATGTTTCTCAGGCAGGTTTTCCTGCGTAGGGCAGTGGCGCAATTGGTAGCGCACCGGTCTCCAAAAACCGGCGGTTGTGGGTTCGAGTCCCGCCTGCCCTGCGGATAAGGCTTACATTTTTCGCAGGGAGGATTCCCATGGCCTCAGAAAAAGCCTCGGACGTCGAATCCTCGCGCCGAGATCGTACGAAGACGAGCGCAACGCGCAAGCGTGATGACGCCGTCAAGGATCAGAAGAAAAGCCTGGTTTCTTCGCGGGCATCTTCCTCTTCATCAAGCAGGTCATCGACGAGATGAAGAAGGTGACCTACCCCACCGCTTCGGAAACCTGGACGTACTTCGTTGTCGTCGTTGTGTTTGTCGCCGCAATCATGCTTTTCGCTGGTCTACTCGACTTCGGATTCGGTAAGCTAAGTGCATTGATCTTCGGCTGAGACCGACGAACCCGCCCGCAGGAACCTGCAGGCGGGTTTCTTTCACGGTCCGGCCCCATTTTCAGGAGGAATAGTCGTGGTGACGACAAGTACACCGAAGACCTGACCGTCGAAACCGAGCTGGACGCCGCCGCGGCTCCCGCCGAAGAGACCGCCGCCGACGCCCCCGCTGAGGTTGAGGCTCCCGAGCAGGAGGCCTCCCAGGACGAGGCCGCCGAGGATGGCGCCCCCGAAGAAGCAGCCCCGGCCTCACCGGAAGAGGAAGCGATCGCCAAGCTGCGCCGCAGGCTCTACATGTCCCCCGGCGACTGGTACGTCATCCACACTTACTCGGGCCACGAGCGCAAGGTCAAGGCGAACCTTGAGCAGCGCATCACGACGCAGAACATGGAAGATTACATCTTCGCCGTCGAGGTTCCGGACGAGTACGTCATGGAGTACCGCGGCAACGCGAAGAAGCGCGTGCGCCACGTGCGCATCCCCGGCTACGCGATCGTCTGCATGGACTTCAACGAGGCGTCCTACCGCGTCGTGAAGGAAACCCCCGCCGTCACCGGCTTCGTGGGCGACCAGCACAACCCGGTGCCGCTGTCCATCGACGAGGTTGTCATGCTCCTGACGCCCAACGTCCTCGAGGAAGCTGCCGAGGCTGCCAGGATCAGCCCGCGCCCGTGCAGGCCGTCCAGACCCAGTTCGAGGTCGGCGAGATCGTCACCGTCACCGACGGCCCCTTCGAGACCATGTCGGCCACGATCTCCGAGATTATGCCCGAAACCCAGAAGCTCAAGGTGCTCGTCACCATCTTCGAGCGCGAAACGCCGCTCGAGCTCGGCTTCGACCAGGTGGAGAAGCTCGAGCAGTGATGTCACCCACCCGGACTTGGGGAACGAGGCCGGGTTGGAGTTATCATGCATATTTGTGTGCGTTGGGTGTACTGTGCCCACTGAGCCCCAGTGGGCTCCCGCCCCTGACGCTCCGCCCTGGTCGGCATCCGTCGGCCAGAACTTCAGTAGAAAGACCCGCATTCATGGCAAAGAAGAAGAAGGTCACCGGCCTGATCAAGCTTCAGATCGCGGCCGGTGCAGCCACCCCTGCACCCCCCGTCGGCCCCGCACTGGGCCAGCACGGTGTGAACATCGTCGAGTTCACCAAGGCGTACAACGCGGCCACCGAATCGCAGCGCGGAAACATCATCCCCGTTGAGATCACCGTCTACGAGGATCGTACCTTCACGTTCGTCCTCAAGACCCCGCCCGCCGCTCAGCTCATCAAGAAGGCTGCTGGCGTCCAGAAGGGTTCCGGCACCCCGAACACCGCCAAGGTTGGTTCGATCACCATGGCTCAGGCTCGTGAGATCGGCGAGGTCAAGATGGCCGACCTGAACGCCAACGACGCCGACGCTGCCGCCAAGATCATCGCCGGTACCGCCCGCTCCATGGGCATCACCGTCGAGGACTGACAACAACCAACCCCCCGTGGTAGGGCAGGCGCTGCCCGACACCCACGACTGCAAGGAGAAGAAGCAGAATGACCAAGCGCTCCAAGAGCTACCGCGCAGCGGCCGAGAAGGTCCACGCGGACGTGCTGTACACCCCCTTCGAGGCCATGAAGCTGGCCAAGGAGACCACCGTCACCAAGTTTGACTCGACCGTTGAGGTCGTCTTCCGACTCGGTGTCGACCCCCGCAAGGCGGACCAGATGGTCCGTGGCACCGTTTCCCTGCCGCACGGCACCGGCAAGACCGCCCGGGTCTTGGTCTTCGCCGTTGGTCCGCGCGCTCAGGAAGCGATCGACGCAGGCGCCGACGAGGTCGGCGGCGACGAGCTCATCGAGAAGGTTGCCAAGGGCTACACCGACTTCGATGTCGCCGTTGCTACCCCCGACCTGATGGGCAAGGTTGGCCGCCTCGGCCGTATCCTCGGCCCCCGTGGCCTCATGCCGAACCCCAAGACCGGCACCGTGACCATGGACGTCGCCAAGGCTGTCAAGGAGATCAAGGGCGGCCGTATCGAGTTCCGCGTCGACAAGCACGCCAACCTGGCGTTCATCGTCGGCAAGGCCTCCTTCACCGCCGAGCAGCTGACCGAGAACTACGCCTCCGTTCTGGACGAGGTGCTGCGTCTCAAGCCGACCTCCGCCAAGGGCCGCTACCTGCTCAAGGGCGCCGTCGCCACGACGATGGGCCCCGGCATCCCCCTGGATGTCACCAAGGTCAAGGACCTCATCGAGAAGTGAGCCTCGCTCGCTGACGAAGCACCCGGGCCCCGCGCAGCACCGCTGCGCGGGGACCCTGCCTGAGGCTACGGCTCGTCAATCCGGGCCTGAACGTGCGATAAGGGACGTAGGTCACATAGCGTAAGTGAAAAAGTAGGGTACCCTTAATTCGCTTCTATAAACCTATGTTCGTGAAGGGTCACGATAATGTCTCAGGTTGCGGGTTCGGGTGTCACAAAGGCGCGCTCGGCCGTCACGATTGGTGCTTTCACCGCCGTCTACTTCGTCCTCATGTGGTGCTCGGGGATGCTGGGCTTCTTCGGACCGGCGTTCATGTTCGTCGGATGGATCGTCGGACTGCTGCTCAACGGGATCGGTCGTCATGCTGATGCTGGTGCGTTCGCGTATGTTTCGGCACGCTCACGGTCATGGGAGCCGTTATCGCTTTCCTGATGGTGGTGACCGGGCACGCGTGGGTGACCATTCCGGTTACCCTGATCCTCGGTTTCCTGGGGGATCTCATCGCCCGGGGTGGCGGTTACGTCAGTGCCCCTCGAAACATCGCCGCATACATGCTGTTCTCCCTGTGGATGATTGGCCCGCTTGCCCCCGATTTTCTTCGCTCCCGGATCCCTACTACGCGGACGTTGCGTCCCAGATGGGCCAGGACTACGCGGATGCTATGCGTGCGCTCTTTAGCCCCGCCGTTATCGGCGGTTGGGTTGTCGTCGCGATGATCGTCGCGTGCATCGGTGGACTCATCGGGCGCTTCCTGCTGCGCAAACACTTCGCGAAGGCCGGCGTTGCCTGAGATCTCGCTCGCCGAGGCCGCCCCAGGCGAGGCGACGAGCAAGCTTGATCCGCGCACAAAACTGCTGGCCCTCCTCGTCCTCAACGCGCTCGTCATGCGCGCGAGCCCCACATCCACGCTGCTGGCTGTGCAGCTCCTCGCGGTGGTCGCCCTCGCGTGGGAGGTGAGTGTCACCACCGCAGTTCGCACCGGGCTCAGGGTGCCTCCTCTGCGACGCGTTGAGCCTCGGCTCGCCCCTCCTCGTCGCGTGGCTCGAGGGCATGGGTCGCCGCGTGGTGTGGTCCTCGTGATCGGCACGTGCAGCGCGATCGCATTCTGGTTCGCGCGTTTCTTCGCGGGCTTCGGCCTCGCCCTCTACGTGTACCGCACGACGCGGATCGGTCAGATGAAAGCGGCACTGCGTGCGGTTCACCTGCCGCGCGTCTTCGTTGACGCCCTCGCCGTTGCGTTCCGTGTGATCCCTACGGTCGGGTCAGAGGCGGTCGCCATTCGCGAGGCGATGGAGATGCGGGGCGTAGACCTCGGCATACGCGGTATTCTGCGCCACCCCTCGTGATCGCGGAGCGCCTCGTCCCCTGCTGTCCTCCATCGCGCGCGTGGCAGACGACCTGGCGGCGTCGAGCGTCATCCGAGGCCTGGGTGGACCCACGCCTCCCACCTCACTGACGCGGCTGCGGGCCAGCGCCTGGGACGCACTCGCCCTGACGTGCGTGGCCGGCGTCATCGTTATCGAGATCTGTGCGCACCTGGGAGTCCTTCCGTGATTGATGTTGAATCCCTGTCGTTCTCCTACGTGAGCGAGCTGACGGGGGACCGAGTGGAAGCCCTACGCGGGGTCGATGTGTCTGCCCGTCCGGGCACTCTCACCCTCGTGTGCGGCTCCTCCGGCTGCGGAAAGTCGACGCTCATGCGGGCGCTCACCGGCCTCGTCCCCCAGATGACGCCGGGAGAGCTCGAAGGCGCGGTGCGGATCGACGGTCGCGACCTCGCCGAGGTCCCCCTGACCGAAGTCGGCCACCTGTGCTCCTCGGTCTTCCAGAACCCCCGCACCCAGTTCTTTTGCGACACCGTCGCCGAGGAACTGGCATTCTGCGGGGAGAACTACGGACGCGACCGCGAGGCCCTGATCGAGAGCAGCGCACGCGCCGCGATGCTCATGGGCATCGCGCACCTGATGGACCGCAAGCTCTCGACCTTGTCGGGCGGGCAGCTGCAGAAGGTGGCGCTCGCCTGCGCCCTGGCATCGGGTGCCCCGGTTCTCCTCGCTGACGAACCGACGTCGAACCTGGATCCGGGCGCCATCGCCGACGTGCGACGCGCACTCGCGATCCTCAAAGACCAGGGGATGACGATCGTCGTCGTCGAGCACCGCCTCCACTTCCTGCGGGGGCTCGCCGATCAGGTTCTCCTCATGGAAGGCGGAACGGTCACGCGTCGCTGGAGCGGCGAGGAATTCTACTCGATGGGCGATGAGGAACGCAGGTCGCTCGGTCTGCGGACCCTCGTGGACCCTGGTCCGCCCGAGGCCTGGGTGCCCTCCCGGGAGAGCGATGCGCACGCCGCGCCGACCGCGAATGTACGCCTGTCATGCCGGGACCTGAGCTTCGCCTACGGGAGCACTGCGGTGTTCGAGGGGTTTGACGCGGATTTTCCGGCAGGGCAGATCACCTGCATCGCGGGAGTGAACGGCGTTGGAAAAACAACCCTCGTGCGTGTTCTGTGCGGGCTGGCCGCTCCCGGCTCCGGAACGATCACCCTGGACGGGCAGGCAACCAATCGTCGACAGCGCCGAGCGGCGTGCGCGCTCGTCATGCAGGACACCGGACGCCAGCTGTTCTCCGACACGCGAGGGTGAACTGACGATCGGGGCCTCGGAGGCGAGCGGCGAGGCCGGGGAGAAGCTCCTGGCCGACTTCGACCTCGCCCACCTGGGGGATCGGCACCCACTGAGCCTGTCGGGCGGACAAAAACAGCGCCTCGTCATTGCCGCGGCCCGGGCGACCGGGCGCACCGTCGTCATCCTCGACGAGCCCACGTCGGGCGTCGACGCCCGGCACCTCGACTCCATCACCTCCACCCTGCGCCGCATTGCCGACGAAGGCGCGGCCGTCATCGTCGTCACCCACGACGGCGAGTTCGCCTCGGCCTGCGCGGACCGACTCATCACGCTCACGCCGACGGGCGCCAAGTAAGCTCGCGAAGGAGACCCCCAATGACCGACACCGACGAGCGCGAGGACACCACTGCCTCGTCCCCGAGTGGACCCGACGCCAACGACGCGCGCACGGAGGACCCGCGCGCGGCTCACCTGGCGGGCCAACGCGCCTTCAAGGAACTGACCGCCCCCATCCGTGGGTCCATGATGGTCGCCCGAGTGCTCGGGTTCCTCTACGGTGCGCTTGCGGTCGCCCCCTACGTCATCCTCGTCCAGCTTGGGGAGGTACTGCTGGAGGCGGCCCGCTCGGGTGCCTCGCCTGATCGCGCCGAGGTGATGACGCTGCTCATGTGGCTGACCGGTGCCTTTGGCCTTCGATACGGGATCTATTTCGTTGCGCTGACCGTCACTCACTTCGCGGACGTGCGTTTCGGGCACATCGTGCGCTCGCGCATGGTGGGTGTCCTCGCCGCCGCGCCCCTCGCCTGGTTCACATCCACGAACTCGGGGGCCGTGCGCAAGGCTATTCAGGACGACACGCACGACGTACACACGGTCATCGCGCACGCGCCCGTCGAATCCGCGGCCGCCGTCAGTGCGCCAGTCTCCCTGCTCATCTACGCCTTCGTCGTCGACTGGCGACTCGGACTCCTGTCGATCGCGACGCTGCCCCTCTATGGGCTCCTCAATGCGTGGATGATGCGAGGCATGGGGGAGAAGACCGCCGAGATGGATCGACACCTGACGCGGGTCTCGTCCACGATGGTCGAATTCGTGTCCGGCATCAGCGTCGTCAAGGCGTTCGGAACCGTCGGGCGCTCACACGAACGATTCACACGGGCCGCCGAGGACTTCTCGCGCTTCTACGTCGACTGGTGCGGCCCGCTGCTGAAAGGCTCCGCGCTGGGGCAGGCGACCGTGTCTCCCTCCCTGATCCTGCTTGTCTCGACGGCGGGGGGTTCCGCGCTCGCGGCCTCGGGCATCGTGAGTCCGGTCCAGGTCATCACCTGCGCGCTCATCGCGCTCGTCATCCCGGCGGCCATCGAGGTTTTGGGGACGACGACGTGGGCCTACCAGATCGCCGGGGCCGCTGCGCTGCGGATCGTGGACCTGCTCTCCGTGGATCCGCTGCCCGCCGAAGGGAGTTCAGTGCCGGCGGGAGCCGACATCAACATTGATGGCGTCTCCTTCTCCTACGGAGAGACCCTCGCGCTGGATGACGTGAGCCTGACGATCCCCGAGGGATCGGTGACCGCCCTCGTGGGTTCCTCCGGCTCGGGAAAATCGACGCTCGCGACGCTGGTCGCGCGCTTCGCCGACCCGGAGCGTGGGGCTGTCCGCATCGGCGGGGTCGATGTTCGCGACATTGCCCCCGACGTTCTCTACCGACACGTCTCCTTCGTCCTCCAGGATCCGCAACTCCTCGACATCTCCGTGCGCGACAACATCGCGCTGGGGGTTCCGGGCGCCAGCGACGAAGAGGTGTGGGCGGCCGCCGGGGCCGCGCGCATCGACGACTACCTGCGCTCCCTGCCCCGAGGCCTCGACGCCGTCATCGGGGAGGACGCCCACCCCTCGGGTGGCCAGGCGCAGCGCATCGCGATTGCGCGCGCCCTCCTCGTTGATGCCCCCATCCTCGTCCTCGACGAGGCCACCGCCTTTACCGACCCGGAAGCCGAGGCCGATATTCAGGAAGCCCTCACCCGCCTCGTTCAAGGAAAGACGGTCCTGGTCATCGCACACCGCGCCGCATCCATTGCCGGCGTTGACCAGATCGCCATCCTTGACGCTGGTCGTCTCATCGCGCTGGGCACGCCCGACCAGCTCGCCGATCATCCCTACATGCGTCGCATGAGCGCGCCCGCGAAAGGACACTGACATGCTCGACCTCATCCCCCGGCTGCGCGAACCCCTCTCCGAGCAGGGACGAGCCGACTTCCTTCAAGCAACCGTGCTGTCCTGTGTCGTCGGAGCGGTGCGCGGCGTCTCCCTGGTCGCCTTCATCCCGGCTGCGATTGCCCTGACCTCGGGCGCGCCCGCGTGGGGTATGGGCCTGGGATCGTGGCTCGTTGTGCTCGCTCTGTGCGCCCTTACCTCCTTTGTCGTCGAGTACCTGCTCGCCATGCGCTCCTATTCGGTGGCCTTCGACTTCCTGTCGAACATGCACCGAGCGATCGGTGACAAGGTGGCGTCCCTGCCGCTCGGGTCCTTCCGCGCGGACACGGCTGGAAAGACGTCGCGCCTCGTCTCGCGCGAGCTCATGGTTCTGGGTGAAATCTTCGCGCACATGTATTCGCCCCTCATCGCCGCGATTGTCACCTCGGCGACGATGCTCGTCGGCATCACCTTGTTTTCGCCGGTCCTCGGACTGGTGTGCGTGGCAGCGATCCCGGTCATCGGCGGGGGAGTGTGGGTTGCCCGCCGGTGCCTGCAGTCGGGGGCTTCCCTGAAGGAGCCTCCCGCCCGCGAGCTGTCCCATCGCATCGTCGAATACGCGACCAAGCAGGGCGCCCTGCGCGCGTGTGGACGCGCCTCCTCCTACGAGCCTCTCCAGCGGGCTGAGTCCGAGTATGGGGTGGCCGCGCGTCGCTCACTCATGAGGGAGACCCTCGGCCAGATCGTCAACGGCATGGCCGCCCAGACTGTCGTTGTGACGCTCATCTGTGCGATTGGCTGGCTGTCGGTCGCTGGGACCGTCGGCCCGGTGGAGGCAGTCGTGTCCATCGGCCTGCTGCTGCGCTTTACGCAGATCCTTGTCGACATCGGGACGCTCACCTCCGCGTTCGAAACCCGGCGCCCCGTCCTGGACCTCAGCCACGAGATCCTCTCCGCACCCGAATTGCCCGCCCCCAAGGGCGTGCGACGCGCGGACGAGGCCCCGGCCTCGTCGGGCGCATCCGTGCCCTCGAGGACGTGTCCTTCTCCTACGAGGCCGACCGCCCGGTCCTGCAGGGCGTGTCCTTCCGCGTGGAACCCGGAACCATGACCGCGATCGTGGGCCCCTCGGGCTGTGGCAAGACCACCATTGCGCGCCTCATCGCACGCTTCTACGACGTGGATGCGGGCAGCGTCCGCGTGGGAGCTGGCGACGTGCGCGATTGGGAGACCGCCGACCTCATGGCGCAGCTGTCCCTCGTCTTCCAGGACGTCTACCTCTTCGACGACACTCTCGAGGCCAACGTACGTGTCGGAAACCCCGACGCTACCCGGGCGGACATTGAGGAAGCGGCCCGCCTGAGCGGAGTCGACGAGATCGTCGAACGCCTGCCGCTCGGCTGGGACACCCCCGTCGGGGAGGGAGGCCGCGCGCTGTCCGGAGGCGAGCGTCAGCGCGTCTCCATCGCACGTGCGCTCCTGAAAGCTGCGCCCGTCGTTCTCTTCGACGAGGCCACGAGCGCGCTCGACCCCGAGAATGAATCGCGCGTCACCGACGCCATGGCAGCCCTGCGGCGCGACGCGACCCTCATCGTCATCGCCCACAAGCTCGACACAATCACGGCAGCCGACCAGATCATCGTTCTCAACGAGGAAGGCCGCGTCGCCCAGATCGGTACGCACGCTGAACTCTACTCGCAGGCGGACGGCCAATACCGGTCCTTCTGGGACGCACGTACGCGGGCGGCGGGGTGGACGCTCGTCTGACGGCTATCACGCCGCGAGGCCGGGGCCCCCAATGCGCATCTCCGGACGGCGAGCTCGTGTGTCGTGTTCACACATCCAGCACGCGAACACCGGCCCAGCCAGGTGCATCCCTCCCGGGGCGCCCCGCAAGCCCGCTCCGGCCTCGCGCATCTGCCCAGCGGCGGACTGAGCGCGCGGCCGGCCCCGGCCTCGTCTGTGAAACGCGCCGCCATGCTTGCGTGCACCTGCCCGCCCTGTTAAGCTGATCCGTGCCGAAGACCGTTGGTGTCCACGCTAGTGGAGGAAAATCCAACGCAGGTGAGTGAGCAGCCTTGCTGCAACCGAGCGTATGCCCGACACGATCCTGCGTGTCGGGTTTTTTCTTGCCTACGGTCACGTATCTGGAAGGAGGACCATGGCGAAGTCCGACAAGGTGGCAGCAGTTGCCGAGCTCGTGGAGCGTTTCCGCGCAGCCGACGCTGTCCTGCTGACCGAGTACCGCGGCCTGACCGTCGGCCAGCTCAAGCAGCTGCGTCGCGGCCTGGGCGAGAACGCGACCTACGCCGTGGCAAAGAACACGCTGGCGCGCCTGGCGGCTAAGGAGGTCGGCCTCGACTTCCTGGCTGAGGACCTCAAGGGTCCCACGGCCATCGCTTTCGTCTCCGGCGAGCCCGTTGAGGCCGCCAAGACCCTGCGTGATTTTGCTAAGGACCACCCCGCCCTCGTGCTGAAGTCCGGCGCGATGGACGGTGCTCAGCTGAGTGCCGAGGGTGTCAAGAAGCTTGCCGATCTCGAGTCCCGCGAGGTCCTGCTGGCCAAGGCCGCAGGCGTCCTCAAGGCCAAGATTGGTCAGGCGGCGTTCGCATTCAACGCTCTGCCCGTCAAGGCAGTGCGCACCATCGATGCTCTGCGCGAAAAGCAGAGCGAGGCGGCCTGACGAGACAGGCCATGTTCCACGCCGCCACCGGCTGCGTGAAACAAACCAACAATCTGCACTCGTGCAGGCCAATTAGGAAGGATGCCACTCATGGCTAAGCTCTCCAATGACGAGCTCATCGCAGCTTTCAAGGAAATGACCCTCATCGAGCTCTCCGACTTCGTGAAGCTCTTCGAGGAGACCTTCGACGTTGAGGCCGCTGCCCCCGCAGCCGTCGCCGTTGCCGCCCCGGCCGCCGACGCCCCCGCCGAGGAAGAGAAGGACGAGTTCGAGGTCGTCCTCGAGTCCGCCGGTGACAAGAAGATCGCCGTCGTCAAGGTCGTCAAGAACCTGGCCGGCCTGGGCCTCAAGGAAGCCAAGGACCTGGTTGACTCCGCGCCCTCCACCATCTTCCCCTCCGCGAAGAAGGAAGACGCCGAGAAGGCCAAGGCTGAGATCGAAGCGGCCGGCGGCAAGGTCACCCTTAAGTGACTTTCCCCGTCTGACTCGTTCAGACTCTTCCACCCGACTGGGTGGGCGAACCCCGTCCCGCATCTGCGGGGCGGGGTTTCCGCGTGTTCGAGCCGGACTGCTTGGTGCGCCCGTGGGCGGCGGCCCGCCCGCTCGCCGTCCGCGCCGCGAGCCTTCGGCTCGGCGCGTCGTCTCGAAGCCCGGCCAGGCCCTCCCACAACACCTGTGGCCTACCCCCAACCAACACGTTTTGTCCTAGAACCCTGGTCTTCTAGCACCTATACTCAGTAAACTCGCACGTAATTCCCCTGCGGCTCCTTCAAACATTGAATTTGCATCGTTGGAATTGCAACGTTTTTCCCGCGGTCTCGAAAAAAATTACCGTCTTAAATTATGTGCGAAATTTGTCTGGGCCCGGCCTGCCATCGCCCGCCGTCATCGCGGCCAAGCCCTACCACAACACCTGGGACCAACCCCAGCAACACGAAATGTCCTATAACCCGGCCCCGCCGCCGCCCACGGGCACCGCACCCAAGCTCGTTGGTTCTCCCGGGGGCCTCCACACCGGTGGTGATGGGGGTTTGGCGGCATGAGGAGCCGTCTGTCAGCGTGTAGGCGGCGTGTTGCGGTTCTCATGGTGATTCCCAATTGGCGGCGGCCGCCCGCGACGTGGCGGTGGTCACCAATTGCAGACCCATTGCGTGACGGTCCCAAAGTAGGCCACCGTGGCTGGATCCAGCTGCGGATGGGTTGTTGATATCTGGATAGGAGCATCTGAGCTTATTAACCTATCCGGATCGCCGTAACTATCCGACCGTAACCTATCCGATCGCTGTCAGGTCAGCGGCATCCACGTGGCCGATCGGCGGGCCCGCGTTCTTTCGCGTGTTCTTCCATGTGGCCACGACACGGAAACTCTGATGCGTGCGTGTTCCTTCCGTTTGACCATGACGCTGCGTCAGAGTTCAGAATCGGTCTCATGAGCAACGACAGCACTCTCTACACCGTCGGCGACGTTGCGCGGCGTTTCGCGGTGACGGTCCGTACCTTGCGCCACTGGGAGGCGCTGGGGCTCCTCTCACCCGCGCAGCGCAGCTGGTCGAACTATCGCCTGTACTCGGCTGGGGACTGCGCGCGCGTCCAGAGGATCATCATCTACCGAGCGACGGGGATGAAACTGACGGACATTAGGTCCCTCCTCGATTCCGGCGAGTCAGCTGTCGAGCACCTGAAGCGGCAGCGAGAGAGCCTCATTGCTCACCGTCAACAGACGGACAAGATGATCGAAGCACTGGACATACTCTTGGAGGATGCAATGAACGAGAACGCATTGAGCGTCGACGAGATCGCGCAGATCGTGGGAGACGCCAACTTTGCGGCCCATCAGAATGAGGCCGAGGGACGCTATGGCGGCACCGATGATTGGGCGGAGTCGCGCCGCCGCACCGCGTTGTGGAGCGTAGTTGAGTGGCGTGAGAACGCCGGGCGCATCGAGGGCATCGAAGCGGACATGATCGACGCCATCCGCGCCGACGCCGCACCCGAGAGCGAGACGGCGGCAGGCCTCGTCGCTGCCCATCGTCATGCCCTGAGCGAGTTCTTTCCCGTCACCCCCGCCAAGCACTACCTGATCTCGCGCGCGTACATCACTGACGAGCGATTCCGCTCGCATTACGACGCGCAGCAGGAAGGCTTCGCCCAGCGGCTTGCGGATGCGATCGCGCACGTGGCGCGCGCTAGCGGCGTCGACACGGATAATCCAGTCTGGGAGTGACGCGCTGGTGGCGAGGCTTTGGCGGGGTGCGCTGGTGACGAGGGCTTTGGCGGGGTGCGTCGGTGTCGTGGCCGTCAGCCAGTCCTTGGGGCAGCGCGGTTCAGGTGCTGCCGGGTCCGCGCGGGAAGCCCACGCGGATAGGATCTGCACACGCGGATAGGTTACGAACATGCGAATAGGCTCATAAGCTATCCGTAAGCGGCTAACCTATCCGCAAGCGCGTTAGCTATCCGCAAGCGCGTTACCTATCCGCATGCGCACGCCCCGTCGCCGTCGGCCCGGGGCAATTCCCGGAGGCGCTCCGCGAGGCGGCGCCTGAACTCCGAGCCAGCCATGGCCTCGAACATGAGGCGTGACGCGGTGCATACTCAAGATGGCGTCTTCTGGCTTGCCAGCTTCGTAGACGCTCTGCTAATATCTTCTCTTGTCGCAATCCTGCGTAGCTCAACGGCAGAGCATCCGACTGTTAATCGGACGGTTACTGGTTCGAATCCAGTCGCAGGAGCAGACGCCCCGAGTCCTCACGGACTCGGGGCTTTTTGTTGATATGCGTGATGAGATCGGGGGCGCTAGGCATGCCGGAGTGGCTGGGGACACTCGTCATGGGGTTGTTGATTAGCGCGTGCCTTTTCGCTTACGGCGCTCACGTCCTCACGCGCCCGGATGCGGGCAAGAGGCCCGACGTGAGGCCGCGCGGCATCGAGCCTCCCGACGAGGCGCGCACCGCGGCGCTCCAGGAGCGTTACAGCACGCTCGCGCAGGCGTGGCGGCGCTGGCAGGAGACGCCTCGCGGCCCCCGGGACCGGGATCGGCTTGTGATGGTGGAGCAGCTGTGGGGCAGCCCCGATCCCGGCGAGCCCTTCCCACCGCGTTTCACGGCCCGCCACCTCGGCAAGGTCACGCTCGAACGGCGGCGCTATCTGAGCCTCGAAGAGGAGATGACAAACGGCCCGGAGGCCGTCTGGGCCGCGTCGCCGCGTGCGTGGGCGTCGCGCCGCCTGGACGTGTGGGCGGTTCATTCGCGTGGCTGGCGCAGGCCTCGTCTCATGCGCGTGTGGTTCAATGACAAGCGCGCCCTGGTCGAGCTGCACACCAACCGCTCCGTGAAGGTCGACGAGATCCTCCCCAGCGAGATCGTTGGCTTTGTGCGCGGGTACACGCGGCTGGGGCCGCGCACGGGCGTGGTGGACGGGCTGCGGTGGCTGCCGGAGAAGGCGATGCTGATGGGGCAGCGGCCGCTGACGCGCACGTTCCGCGAGCTCATGGACCTGTCCGTGGTCTCCCCGGTCGGATCGCCCCTGGGAGACGCGTTGCGCGCGGGGGATTTCCACGCGTTGACCTTTTCGTGCTCGCGTGAGAGCGCCGGCTGGGACGCCGCGGACTCGGAGCTGAGGGTGCTCGACGTCGCGGGCATGACCTATCAGGTCGGCAACGCGCTCGGGGTGCCGACGGTGGGGGAGCCCGCCGCTCCCCGGGACGAGGCCGTGGTCGACTTCTCCGGATCGGATTCCTCGGCCGAGGGGCCGGACGCTGGCTTCGATCGGATTGAGCCCACGGACCTGGCGGTTGTGCCGGTGGACCCCAAGGCGGTGCTGTGGGCGGTGGCGAAGATGATTGAACTGCCGGACGATCCGCGCGCCTGATCGCCCGACCCGGGTGCGCCTCGGCAATGAGGCGAGATGGCGCGCACCTGTCAGGACGCAATCGGCATCAGGCTGGGACCTGACAAACGACTCGGGCCTATAATTCACTGTCGTTTCCAGGTGCGTTGATGCTCCGGCGGTCCGGGTGTTCGCTTCGGTCAAGGCCGGGCGAGCCGCTAGCTGGAACCGGCCTGGCAGATGCGCCAACAATTCGAAAGGAAAGCACGCATGGCACACGAATCAATCAGCGACGTCACGATGGGGACTGAGACGGCGGTGGATCAGGAGGTGGACGCCCTCGGCCCGCACTATGTCAAAAGGCTCCTGGCCGGTCGCCCGTTCTACATTGCCCACAGAATGGGTGGGACGGAGTTTCCCGAGAACACGCGCCAGGGGCTGGATGCGTCGTTGCGCGCGGGTTTCAAGGCGTTGGAGGTCTCGGTGCGCCGCTGCGCCTCCGGCGAGTTCGTGGCGATCCACGATTGGAAGACGACGCGCACCGTGCCGGGGACGGACTATCAGATTTGGAACACTCCGTGGTCGACGCTCAGTAAGCTGCGTCAGGCCTCGGGCCCGTTCCTGCGCCTGAGCGATATCGTCGAGCGAATTCCCTCCAACGTGGTGCTCGCGATCGACCACAAGACGACGTCGTCCCAGGACCAGAAGAACAAGGGGACTTGGCCGCGGAGGCCGAGCTCTTCGAGTACCTGCACCGGGCGTTCGGCGGTCACCCTGAGCGTCGCGTCCTGTGGAAGACGTTCGCGAAGGGTACGAGCTCGGCTCGCGCGAAGGCCCGCGGGTATATGACGATGGCGATGCTCTACCCCAACGAGCTGGCGTCGGTGACGCTCTCGCAGTGGGATGTGCTGGGGATGGAGTGGAACGCGCGCCCGGAGGTGTGGAGCGCGCTCAAGGCGGCCAAGCGCCCGACGATCGCGCACATCATCACGAACCCTGGGCAGGCCAAGCAGGCGCTCGCGGCCGGTGCGACCGGCCTGATGGTGTCCTCGCCGTCGACGGTTCACCCCTAGGTGCGTGCTCCGGGCGCGCCTGCAGTGGGTGCGCCCGGGCCCTGGGGGACGAGGCCGTGGCTGCGTTGTCGGGATCGGCGCGAGAGGAGAGGGGTTGTGCGCGAGGAACTGGTTGAGGCGGTGCTGCGCGTTGTGGAGGAGATTCCGCCGGGGCGGGTGGCGACCTACGGGATGATCGCGCGCGCGGTGGGGACCGGCCCGCGCGTTGTCGGCCGCATCATGCATGACTGGGGCGGTGGCGTTCCGTGGTGGCGAGTCGTGAACGTTCACGGAACTTTTCCGACAACCGTACGTGGTGAGGGCATTGATGAGTGGGAGCGGGAGGGTATCCCTCACGATCGTGAGCGGGCAAAAGTGGCGCTGAACACGTGCGTTGTTGATCAGGGCTGGCTCGACGGTGTCGCGCAAGCTGTGGTTGCAGAGCTGGGGAAAAGCGCGGAATTGTCAGGAATATCGACTGTCGATTAAATTTCGATTCGGTTACGTGAGCAATGATTTGGCTCGCGAATAGTCATCAGATGACCTACTCTTAAGGGGACGCCGAAGAGGGCGTTCTCTCGGACCCGTTATCGTTAGCGTTAACGACACCGGGGGAGCAAACTCCAGAAACAGAGAAGTTACTGGTACCCAAGGGGTGAGAAGTGACGAACTTACTAGAGCTAAAGGGGATCTCAAAGACGTTCCCCGGCGTGAAGGCGCTGTCCGACGTGGACCTCGACCTTCGCCCCGGTGAAGTCTTGGGTCTCTGCGGTGAGAACGGAGCGGGCAAGTCCACGCTCATGAAGGTGCTCACCGGTATCCACAAGGCGGACCCGGGCGGAGAAATCTGGCTGCAGGGCGAGCAGGTTGACATCCAGTCGCCGGATCATGCCCGCGACCTCGGTCTGTCGATTATCCACCAGGAACTCAACATCGTTCCCGACCTGACGGTCGCCCAGAACCTGTACCTCGGCCGTCCGGGTTCTTCGAAGTGGTCCTACATCGATGATCGCAAGATGGTGCGCGACGCATACGAGCTGTTCGAGCGCCTCAACATGAAGATCGATCCGACCGCCCACTGCCGCGACCTGCCGGTCGCCCGCCTGCAGATGGTCGAGATCGCCCGCGCCCTCTCCTTCAACTCGAAGATCCTGGTCATGGACGAGCCCACGGCTCCTCTGACCACGACCGAGACCGAGTCGCTGTTTGAGCTGGTGCGAGACTTCGTCTGCCCGACGACGGGTCTGATCTTCATCACGCACCGCATGCCCGAGCTCACCGAGCTGACGAACCGCATCTCGGTGCTGCGCGACGGCAAGTACGTCGGCACGGTCGACACGGCCACCACGCCCATGCGCGAGGTCGTCAAGCTGATGGTCGGCCGCGAGGTTCCCGCCGACGCGCGCCCCACCACTAAGCCGCTGTCGGACGAGCCCGTCCTGCGCGTCGAGCACCTCTCGACCTTCAAGGTCGTTCACGACGTCTCCTTCGAGGTGAAGAAGGGCGAGATCTTCGGCTTCGCGGGCCTGGTTGGCGCCGGCCGCACCGAGGTTGCCCGCGCGCTGTTTGGCGCGGACCCTCACACGGAAGGCGAGATCTACGTCCACGGCAAGAAGGTGTCGATCAAGAGCGCGTCGGACGCGGTCAAGAACGGCATTGGCTACCTGTCCGAGGACCGCAAGCAGTTCGGCCTGCTCCTGGACAAGGACATCTCCTTCAACACGGGCCTGGCCGCTATGAGCCACTTCACGAAGGCGTCGGTCGTCGCAACCAACAAGCTGCGCGCAGTCGCCCAGGAGTACGTGGCGAAGCTGCGCACGCACCCCGAGCGTTGACGTCGAGGTCCGCAGCCTGTCGGGCGGTAACCAGCAGAAGGTCGTCGTGGCCAAGTGGCTTGAGCGCGACACGGACATTCTGATCTTCGACGAGCCCACCCGCGGCATCGACGTGGGCGCGAAGGACGAGATCTACACGCTGCTGGAAAACCTGGCCAAGGAGGGCAAGGCGATCATCGTCATCTCCTCGGAGCTGCCCGAGGTCCTGCGTCTGGCGAACCGCATCGCCGTCATGGCCCACGGCCGCATCATTGGCACCCTCGACAATGAGGAAGCCACCCAAGAAAACATCATGGAACTGGCCACCGTCGGCCAGGAAGAAGCGAACGGAGTAAACGCGTGAGCACCGTCGTCGACAACAAGGGCCTCGAGGCGCCGTCGCCTGTCGCGGCCTTCCTGAAGAGGAACATGCAGCTGCTGCTCGTCACAGTTGCCCTGTTCGTGGTCCTGGCATTCTTCAGTGTCGCAGTGCCGAAATTTGCTTTTGCAACCGTCAACGTCTACCTGGACATCGTCCTGCAGTCGGCGTTCACGGGCGTCATGGCGCTCGGCGCGACCTTCGTCATCGCGACCTCGGGCATTGACCTGTCCGTCGGTACGGGCCTCAGCCTCGTCGCCGTCATGGCGGGCGTCTTCCTGGCGGGCGACAGGATGAACCTGCCGCTGGGCCTCGGCCTTCTCCTGACGCTTCTTGTCGGCATGGCGATCGGCCTGATCAACGGCTTGAACGTGTCGATCCTGGGCCTGCCTCCCTTCATCGCGACGCTGGCCATGATGATGGTCGCCCGAGGCCTCGCGCTGATTATCTCGAACAAGTCCTCCATCACGATCGCCAACCCCGGCTACAAGTTCATCGCTGCCGGCAAGCTGATCCCCGGCGTGGCCAACTCGATCGTCATCTTCCTGGTCCTGACGGTCCTGGCGACCTTCCTCATGAACAAGACACTGCTGGGCCGCTACGCCCTTGCGATCGGTTCCAACGAGGAAGCCACGCGCCTGTCGGGCGTCAACGTGCGCATGTGGAAGATCATCATCTATGTCGTTGCAGGCGCCTTCATGGCCGTCGGCGCGGTCCTCTACTCGGCCCGTGGTGGCCTCGTTCAGCCCGCTGAGGGCGTGGGCATGGAGCTCAACGTCATCGCCGCGGCCGTCATCGGCGGTACATCCCTGTCGGGTGGCCGCGCCTCGATCCCCGGCGCGCTGGTCGGCGCGATCCTCATGGAAACCCTGAAGAAGGGTCTGACCATGATGAGTATCGCCGCCGAATGGCAGTTCGTCGTCACCGGTATCGTCCTGCTCCTGGCGGTCGTTATCGACAACCTGCGCCGCATCCGCGAAAACGCAGCCTGATTCTTATTCCATCTCATATACAACCCGTGAACCGATGTCGGTTCACACCCCAGTAGGCGGGACCCTCCCGCCGCCCCACGAAAGGAACACCAATGCGCCCCATCGGACGTATCGTCGCCGCCGCCGCCGTCGGCACCCTTGCCCTGGGCATGGCAGCTTGCTCGACCTCAACGGATGCCACCGGAGGCTCCTCCGGCTCCTCCACCAAGACCGAGTCGTCGGGTGCCTCCAAGGTTGACACCTCCGGCGAGATGCAGGACTGGGAGAAGGCCGCTGTCAAGGGCGATGGCACCCAGACCATCTACCTGGTCTCCAAGGGCTTCCAGCACCGCTTCTGGCAGGCCGTGAAGGAAGGCGCCGAGCAGGCAGCGACGAGCTGGGCTACAAGGTCAGCTTCGTCGGCCCGCAGGACGAGACCAAGGTCACCGAGCAGACCGACCAGCTCAAGTCCGCCCTGGATTCCGGCCCGGCCGCCATCGGCTTCGCGGCGCTGGACTCGGCCGCCGCCGCTGACCTCCTGAACGAGATCCACGGCAAGGGCATCCCGGTCGTCGCCTTCGACTCCGGCGTTGACTCCTCGATCCCGGTGACCACGGTTCAGACCAACAACACCAAGGCCGCCGAAGAGGCCGCCCAGCACATGATCGAGCTGCTCAAGGGTAAGTCGGGCACGGTCGGCATGGTCTGCCACGACTCCACCTCCACCACGGGCAAGCAGCGTTGCGATGGCTTCAAGCAGTACTTCACGGCCAACGCCCCCTCCGACCTGAAGCTGCTGGAAGAGCAGATCGCCGGTGAGGTCACCAAGGCCGCCGACACCTCCAAGTCCATCATCCAGGCCAACTCCGACATCGTCGGCATGTACGGCTCGAACGAGGCCGCGGCCTCGGGCATCGTCCAGGGCGTTGCTGAGACCGGTAAGGACGTCACCGTCGTCGGCTTCGACTCGGGCAAGACCCAGATCGACGCCATCAAGGCCGGCTCCGAGGCTGGCGCCGTGACCCAGTCGCCCGTCAAGATCGGCTACTACACGGTCAAGGCCGCTGTCGCCGCGATCAACGGCGCTGAGCTGCCCAAGGTCATCGACTCCGGGCTTCGCCTGGTACGACAAGTCGAACATCGATTCCGACGAGATCAAGGCCAACCTGTACGAGTGAGCTGATAGCTCCATTGGGCATGAGGCCGGGCCGGGGATGACACACTGAACCGGTGGCCCGCCGCAGGTCCCGCTCCGAATGGTCGGGGCGGGACCTGCGGACCCGGCACTGTCACCATCAATGGATCCGAGGGGGCCGGCGCCCCCGCGCTCCGACATCGACGTCTTCATGAGGGATGAAGGAAAAATGACAAACCACCCCCGTATCGGTATCCGCCCCACCATTGACGGTCGCCGCAAGGGCGTTCGCGAGGCCCTTGAAGAGCAGACCATGAACATGGCGAAGTCCGTCGCCGACCTGTTCACCGAGAACCTGCGTTACCCGGACGGCAGCCCCGTCGAGGTCGTCATCGCTGACACCACGATCGGCCGCGTCCACGAAGCACAGGCCTGCGCCGCGAAGTTCCGCGCGAACAACGTTGGCCTGACCCTGACGGTTACCCCCTGCTGGTGCTACGGCACCGAGACCACCGACATGGACCCCGCCATGCCTCACGCTATCTGGGGTTTCAACGGCACCGAGCGCCCCGGCGCCGTGTACCTGGCCGCCGCCCTGGCTGGCCACGCCCAGATCGGCATCCCCGCCTTCGGCATCTACGGCGAGCACGTGCAGGACGCTGACGACACCTCCATCCCCGAGGATGTGCGCACCCGCCTCCTCGACTACGCGACCGCCGGCCTGGCCGTCGCGCAGATGAAGGGCGAGGCCTACCTGTCCATGGGCTCCGTCTCCATGGGTATCGCCGGCTCCGTTGTTGACCCCGACTTCTTCGGCTCCTACCTCGGCATGCGTAACGAGTACATCGACATGACCGAGTTCACCCGCCGCATTGAAGAGGGCATCTACGATCCCGAGGAGTACGAGAAGGCGTACCAGTGGATCCGCGAGAACTTCAAGCAGGGCAAGGACTGGAACCCGCCGGAGTGGCAGTACCCCGAGAAGCACGAGGATTGGTGGAAGTTCGTCACCAAGATGACGCTCATCGCCCGCGACCTCATGCACGGCAACCCGCGCCTGGCTGAGCTGGGCTTCGAGGAAGAGGCGGGTGGCCACGGCGCCCTTGCCGCCGGCTTCCAGGGCCAGCGTCAGTGGACCGACCACTTCCCCAACGGTGACGTGCTCGAGACGATCCTCAACACGAACTTCGACTGGACCGGCATCCGCCAGCCCTCCGTCGTGGCCACCGAGAACGATTCGCTCAACGGCGCCTCGATGCTGTTCGGCTACCTGCTGACCAACACGCCGCAGATCTTCTCCGATGTGCGCACCTACTGGAGCCCCGAGTCCATCGAAAAGGCAACCGGCTGGAAGCCCGAGGGCCGCGCGGCCGCCGGCCTGCTCGACCTGCGTAACTCCGGCTCCACCACGCTCGACGGCGCCGGCAAGGCTGTGCGCGACGGCAAGAACGTCATCAAGCCCTGGTACGAGTTCACCGAGGAGGACCGCGAGGCCACGCTCGAGGCCACGACCTTCCACCCGGCCTCGACCGGCTACTTCCGTGGCGGCGGTTTCTCCACGCACTTCCGTACCTCGGGCGAGATGCCCGTGACGATGTGCCGCATCAACCTGGTCCGAGGCCTGGGCCCGGTCCTGCAGATCGCCGAGGGTTACACGGTCGAGCTGCCCGACGAGGTTGCCTTCACGATCGAAGAGCGCACCAACATCGAGTGGCCCACCACCTGGTTCGTTCCCAACCTCACTGGTGAGGGCGCGTTCAAGAGCGTCTACGACGTCATGAACAACTGGGGCGCCAACCACGGTGCAATCTCCTACGGCCACATCGGCGGCCAGCTGATCACGCTGGCGTCGATGCTACGCATCCCGGTCAACATGCACAACGTTCCCGAGGAGCGGGTCTTCCGCCCGAAGGCGTGGTCGCTGTTCGGCACCGATTCCCTGGAGGCGGCTGACTTCCGCGCCTGCCAGACCTTCGGTCCGATGTACCGCTGATGCACACTGTCCGTTCGGGCTCGGGTTCCTCTCTCCCCGAGCCCGAACGGGCCCCCTTACCGGGTAGACCCGGTCCCGGGATGTGGCCCCGGCCTCGCCGATGAGGAAAACCGCACTACCATCCCAATGACGGGACACGCCGAGCGAGGGCGTTTGACCAGGAGACCTTCAATGACCACCGTACTTGCTGTTGACCTTGGATCCGCTTCCGGACGAGTCCTTGCCGGAACACTGACCGACGGACGCCTCGACGTCACGGATATTCACCGCTTCAAGCACGAGGCCCGCCGTCGCGCCGACGGCACGCTCACGTGGGACGTGGCGACGATGGAGGCCGAGACGATCATCGGCCTGAAGAAGGCCCTCGAACAGTTCCCCGACGCAAGACCGTCTCGATTGACACGTGGGGCGTGGACTGGGCACCCCTTGACGACAACGGCGAACTCGTCGGGGACGTCATCGCCTACCGAGACGAGCGAACCTCGCGCACCCTGGACGCTTTCCGCGACCGCATCGCCGACCGCGAGTTCTTCGACCTGACCGGTAACCAGCCGGCGACCATCAACACGGCGAACCAGCTGTTCGCCTTCCTGCGCGAGGACCCCGAGGGCGCGGCCCGCGTGCGCACCGTCCTCTTCCTGCCCGACTACTTCGCCTACCGCCTCACCGGCGTGGTGGGGTGGTCGCGCTCGATCGCCTCGACCTCGGGCCTGCTGACCCCGGGCGGCACCGACTTCAACGACGAGGTCTTCGCTCGCCTGGAGATTCCGCGCTCCTGGTTCGGCGAGCTGTGCGCCGACCGGACCGTCGTCGGCCCCTGCACGGTCCCCGGCCTCGAGACCCTCACGGTCGTGCGCGGCGGCGCACACGATTCGGCCTGCGCCGTTCACGGCCTGCCCATCGCCGAGGGCAAGCGAGCCTACTTCCTGTCCTGCGGCTCCTGGTCGGTACTCGGCGCCATCGAGGACAAGCCCCTCATGAACGACGTCGCTTTCGACATGGGCATCACCAACGAGGGACGCACCGACGGGGGAGTGCGCCCCCTCTTCAACATCACCGGCATGTGGATCCTTCAGGAGATCCAGCGCCAGTGGGAGCGCGAGGGCACGCCCACCGACACCGACGAGCTGGTCGCTCAGGCGCGCGAACTGCCCCCTGCCCCCGGCGTCTTCGACCCGGACGGTGAGGCATTCGCCACCCCCGGCGAGATGCAGCGCAAGATCGACGAGGCCCTGGAAGCCCAGGGGGTCGCCCGTCCCGATTCGATGGCCGCGTATGTGCGCGTCATCATCGAGTCCTTTGCCCGCCGCTACGCGCGCGCCATCGGCGAACTCACCGAGGCGACGGGACGCGCCCCCGACCAGCTCAACCTCGTGGGCGGCGGCGCCCGCAACCGCCTCCTGTGCGACCTGACCGCACAGATCTCGGGCGTGACCGTTGTTCGCGGACCCATCGAGGCCTCGACCTTCGGCTCCCTGCTGGCCCAGCTCGAAACCATTGGCGCCCTGGCCGAGGCCGACCGCGCCTCCGTCATCGCAGCAAGCGCATCAACCTATGTCCACACACCGGCGAGCGCCTAAGAAGGTATCGCTGGCCGACATCGCGCGCACGGCCGGCGTGTCCACCAACACCGTCTCGCGCGTCGTGCGCGGCGACCCCGAGGTCTCCGAAAAGACGCGGGCGAGGATCTCCAAGCTTGTCGAGGAGCTGGGGTACGTGCCCAACTATGCGGCGCGTGCGCTGGCGGCCAAGCGCACGAACGTGCTCCAGGTCGTCCTGGCCGCGCCCATGTTCCACGGGCACGGCACGGTGCTGCTGTCGATCCTCAACGCGTCCGCGCAAGCGGGCTACCACGTGTCCCTGTCCTACGCCTACGGGGCCGACGGGCAGCTGCGCAACGACTTCACGCCCTTCGACGTCGACGGCGTCATCATTTTGGGGGGCCAGGATCCGACGATTGACGTCGCGATTGAGTCGGGTAAGCGTTTCCCGACCGTTCTTATGCTGACGAGTGAAAAGGGCCTGGACGGTATCTCGACGGTCGCGGTGGACAACGTGCGAGGGGCCCGCCTGGCGGCCGAACACCTGCTTGCCCAGGGGCTCACCGACGTGATCCATATCGCGGGTCCGTCGGGATGGTCGGATGCGCAGATGCGCCGACTGGGCTACGAGCAGGCGTGCGCGGGCTACGGCATTGAGCCGCTCATCCTGGCACCGGACTCGTGGGACTCTCGCGACGGCTACGACGTGATGCGCGCGGCGGGGCGCCTGCCTCAGGGCGTGCAGGCTGCGAACGATCAGCTGGCCCTCGGCGCGATGCGTTACATCCACGAGTGTGGGGGAGTGGTACCCCGCGACGTTCGGGTCGTTGGGTTTGACGACATCGATGGTGCCGATTCGTACGCGCCGCCGCTGACGACAATCCACCAGCCCTTCGACCGCTTGGGACGAACGGCCGTGCGCCTCGTGCGCTCGCTCATGGGCGGCGCTCCCTCCCAAGACATCGTCATCGACCCCGAACTGGTCATCCGGGCCAGTTCTCATCTCTAACGAAAGGTATGTGTATGCTCTACGGTCCTATGACTCATCCCCAGTTCCTGCGTGCTCTGGCCGCCGCTGGCCACGGCTCGAAGATCCTGCTGGCGGACGCGAACTACCCGCACACAACGGGCGTGAACCCGCGCTGCGAGCTGATTTCGCTCAACCTTGCTCCGGGCCTGCTCGATGTCAGCCAGGTGCTCGACGTTCTCAAGCGCACGATCCCGATCGAGCGCGCCGAGATCATGACCCCGGCCGCGGATGCCGATCCGGTGGAGATTCCGATCCACGACGAGTTCCGCGCGGCGCTGCCGGGAGTGGAGTTCGGCGAGCTGTCGCGCTGGGACTTCTACGAGGCTGCGCGCGACGAGAACGTCGGCATCATCGTTGCGACGGGGGAGCAGCGCCTCTACGGCAACCTGCTGCTGACGGTCGGCGTGCGGATGCCGGGGGAGTAAAACTCTTCCGACGCGCGAGGCCTGGGCTTCTTTGGGCGGCGATCTGCGCTTTCGTTTCGTTTTCGTTTCGTCCCGTGTTTCGGGTGCCAAGACTCCCTGAGTTCGCCGGTGGGCGGGCGGTCCGATGAGGACCGCCCGCCTGCTTGTTTATCCGCATCATAGTGCGGCAACGGACCTTTGGTCCGCCGGGTGATTGGACGTTTGTTCTGTGAGGGTGAACAGGTGGCCACCGCACGTGCGTGATGTTGCGTACTTTCGTTTAAATGACTATTCTTTCCTTAATGAAAGCGAAAGCGACAGAAGGTTGTCGCGAATGTATCGAGAGGTGGGACCATGGGACGTGCAGAAGAACGCACGAAATACATCCTGGATCGCCTCGCCCGCGAGGGTGAGGTGAGCGTCGCTCAGCTCGCCTCCGACCTGGGCGTGTCGCCCGTCACCGTGCGAGCTTCCCTCAAGACGCTCGACGAGCAGGGCTACCTCGTGCGCACCCACGGCGGTGCGCGCCCCACCACCTTCCGCAACATTCACCTGCGCCAAAACGATCGCGTGGACCAGAAGGAGCGCATTGCTCGGGCGGCCGCCGACATGATCCACGACGACGACCGGATCATGATCGAGGCCGGCACGACCTGCGCCCTCATCGTCAAGTACCTCACCGGCAAGCGCGGAGTCCAGGTCCTGACCAACTCCGTCCTCGTTTTCGCCAATCGCCCGCTCCAACCCGAACCTGAACATCACGCTCACGGGTGGGCACTTCCGCGCCGAGTCCGAGTCCCTCGTGGGCCCGGTCGCCGAGCGCGCCATCAATGACTTCAACGCGCGCGTTGCGTTCCTCGGAACCGACGGATTCAGCGTTGATCGCGGCCTGACCACCCAACTTGTGGAGGGTGGACAGGTTGGCTCCATCATGCGCACACGCGCACAAGAGACGTGGCTGCTCGCAGACTCTTCCAAGTATGGGAAAGCCGGCTTCGTCACCTTCATGGGGATCGACCAGGTCACCGGAATCATCACCGACGATGAGATCCCCGAAGAATCCATCAAGGAATTGGCCGAGCGCACGAAGCTGCGCATCGTCTAGGAGGAAACACATGGCCACCATCGTGGTGATGCCCCAGCTGGGCAACTCTGTTGAGTCATGCATCATCGTCGAGTGGATGATTGCCGAAGGCGACACCGTCGCCGTCGACCAGACCCTCGCGTCCATCGAAACGGACAAGTCGACGATGGAGGTCCCCTCCACCGCCGAGGGCACCGTCCTGAAGCTCCTGTGGGAGGAAGGCGACGAGGTCCCCGTCAAAGACCCCCTCATCATCGTCGGCGCCCCCGGCGAGGACATCTCCGGCCTCGTGCCCGGCGGCGATGCCCCGGCCGAGGAAGCCCCCGTCGAGCAGGCCGCCCCGAGCAGGCCGCCGCCCCCGCCTTTGCCACCGAGCGAGCCACCGGCGCTGTCTCCCCACGCGCCCGCGCCCTGGCCGCTTCTGCAGGCGTCGACGCCTCCGCGATCACCGAGGGATCGGGGCCCCACGGCCGCGTCATCGAGCGCGACGTCGCCGCCGCGATCGCCGCCGGTCCGGTCCTGACCTCCGCCGCGCGCGCCGCCGGCGTCGAGGCCACCGAAGGAACCGGCATCGGCGGACGCGTCAGCGTCGCCGACGCGGGTCGTGTCGCCCAGGCCGCCCGAGGCCTCGGCCCCGTCGCGGCTCTCGCAGCCCCGCCGGGTGCCGAGTACCCCGGCGCCTCGACCTCCGCCCCGCTCAAGGGCGTTCGCAAGGTCGTCGCCAAGCGCATGATGGAGTCCCTGACCTCCACCGCGCAGCTGACCCTCAACACGACGGCCAACGCCGCCGGCATCCTCGCGATGCGCAAGAAGGTCAAGAACGCCGACGGCTCTCTGGGCCTGAACAAGATCACGCTCAACGACCTGGTCTGCTTCGCCGTGTCGCGCACCCTGCCCAAGTACCCCGTGTTCAACGCCCACCTCGAAGACGGCGTCCTGACCGAGTTCGAGCAGGTCCACCTCGGCTTCGCGTGCGACACCCCGCGCGGCCTCTTCGTTCCCGTCATCCGCTCCGCGCAGGCCCTGGGCCTCAAGGCGTTCTCCGACGAGGCCAAGCGCCTCGCCAGCAGCGCGATCGACGGCACCATTGCCCCCGACTTCCTGTCCGGCGGCACCTTCACGGTCTCCAACATCGGGTCCTTCGGCATCGAGACCTTCACCCCCGTTATCAACCTGCCCCAGACGGCCATCCTCGGCGTCGGCGCGATCACCCCGCGCCCGGTCGTCGCCGCCGACGGCTCGATCGGCGTCGAGCAGCGCCTCAACCTGTCGCTGACGATCGACCACCAGGTCATCGACGGCGCGGACGGTGCGCGCTTCCTGCGCGACCTGGTCGCCGCCATCGAGAACATCGACGTGACCGTTTTGGCCTGAGGAAAGAGGAACACTCATGAGTGACACGCATTTTGACGTCATCGTCCTCGGCGCGGGCCCTGGCGGCTACCTGGCCGCCGAGCGCCTCGGACACGCGGGCAAGAAGGTCGCCCTCGTCGAGGAGCAGTACCTGGGCGGCACCTGCCTGAACGTGGGGTGCATCCCCACCAAGACCCTGCTCAACGGTGCAAAGAACTACCTGCACGCCAAGGAAGCCAGCCAGTTCGGCGTGGACGCGCAGGGCGTGGCCGTCAACTGGCAGCAGATGCAGGCCTGGAAGGATCAGGTCGTCAAGGGCCTGGTCGCTGGCGTCGCAGCCACCGAGCGCAAGGCGGGCGTGACCGTCATCAACGGACGAGGCCACCTCGACGCCCCCGGTCGCGTGACCGTTGAGGGCACGACCTACACCTCCGACCATGTCATCATCGCCACGGGCTCCGTGCCGGCCATGCCCCCGCTGCCCGGCACCCAGGACAACCCGGCGCTGGTCGACTCCACGGGCATCCTGTCCCTGCCCGAGGTCCCCTCCCGCCTCGCGATCATCGGCGGCGGCGTCATCGGCGTCGAGTTCGCCTCCCTGTACGCAACCCTCGGCTCCCAGGTGACCGTCATCGAGATGGCTCCCGAGATCCTGCCCTTCATGGACGACGACCTGGCCGCCAAGGCCCGCGCCGCCATGAAGGACGTGACCTTCGAGCTGGGCTGCCGCGTCGAGTCCCTCGACGGAGGCACCGTCCACTACTCCAAGGGCGAGGAGAAGCTGAGCGTCGAGGCCGACGTGGTCCTCATGGCGGTGGGCCGCCGTCCCGCGACGGAGGGCTGGGGCGCCAAGGAGGCCGGCCTCGAGATCAACCGCGGCATCGTCGTCGACGACACGATGCGCACCAACCTGCCCAACGTGTGGGCGATCGGCGACGTCACCGGACGTTCCCTCCTGGCGCACGCCGCCTACCGCATGGCTGAGATCGCCTCGGCGAACATCCTGGACCCCGTCCGCGAAGAAGCGCGGCGAGGTCATGCGCTGGCACACCGTCCCGTGGGCCGTCTTTCTCGATTCCCCGAGGCCGCAGGGCGTGGGTCTGACCGAGTCCGCCGCCAAGCGCGAGGGCCGCGACGTCCTCGTCGCCAAGGTTCCCGCCCTCATGTCGGGCCGCTTCATCGCGGAGAACGGCTTTTCAAGGCTCCCCGGCGAGGCGAAGATCCTCGTTGACCCCAAGACCCACCAGGTGCTCGGGCATCCACGTGCTGGGCGCGTACGCCGCCGAAATGATCTGGGGCGCGCAGGCCGTCCTCGAGATGGAACTGACCGTCGAGGACCTGCGCCAGGTCGTCTTCCCGCACCCCACGGTGTCCGAGGTTATCCGCGAAGCCGCGTGGGCCGTCAAGCTCTAACGAACAACTACGTCAAGGAAGAGTAGAACAATGACTCAGTCTCTTATCATCGACCCCAATGAGGTGCGTCGCCCCGGGTACGTGAAGTTCCCCGAGGTCCCCGTCAACCAGTACACCTTCGACCGTGACACCGAGATCGCCCGCTACGGCGAAAAGGGCATGGTCCAGATGCTCCACGACATGATCGTCGTGCGCACCTTCGAGTCGATGCTCGACTCCATCAAGAAGACCGGCGCCTGGGAAGGCGTCGAGTACAACCACCCCGGCCCCGCCCACCTGGGTATCGGCCAGGAGTCCGCCTACGTCGGCCAGAGCTACGTGCTGTCGCCCGATGACTTCATTTTCGGCTCGCACCGCTCCCACGGCGAGATCCTCGCCAAGTGCTACTCGGCCATGCACCAGATGGACGAGGGCCAGCTCGAGGGCATCATGAAGGGCTTCCTCGGCGGCGAGACCCTGTCCTACGCCGAAAAGATCGGCTACAAGGACACGAAGGACCTCACCGAGAACTTCATCCTCTTCGGCGCCCTCGCCGAGATCTTCGCCCGCAAGTCCGGCTTCAACCGCGGCCTGGGCGGCTCGATGCACACCTTCTTCCTGCCCTTCGGTTCCTACCCGAACAACGCGATCGTCGGTGGCTCCGCCCCCATCGCGAACGGTGCGGCCCTCTTCAAGCGCATCAACCGCAAGCCCGGCATCGTCATCTCCAACGTCGGTGACGCCGCCCTGGCCTGTGGCCCCGTGTGGGAGGCCCATGAACTTCGCGTCGATGGATCAGTTCCGCTCCCTGTGGCGCGAGGAGGACGGTGGCAACCCGCCGATCCTGTTCAACTTCTTCAACAACTTCTACGGCATGGGCGGCCAGACCTTCGGCGAGACCATGGGATACGAGGTCCTCGCCCGCGTGGGTGCGGCCCTCAACCCCGAGGCCATGCACGCCGAGCGCGTCGACGGCCTCAACCCGCTGGCCGTCGCGGATGCGACCACCCGCAAGAAGAAGATCCTCGAGGAGGGCCGCGGCCCCGTCCTCATGGACACCATCACCTACCGTTTCTCCGGCCACTCGCCGTCGGACGCCTCCTCGTACCGCACGAAGGAAGAGGTCGAGCTGTGGGAGCAGGTGGACTGCATCAAGGAGTACAGCAACCTGCTGATCTCCAACGGCCTGACCACGCAGGACGAGATCGACGGCTACGCGGCCTCGCTGACCGAGAAGCTCGTCAAGGTCCTCAAGCTCTCGATCGACGACGAGGCCACCCCGCGCGTCGCCGACGGCTACATCGACTCTGTCATGTTCTCCAACGAGAAGGTCGAGGCCTTTGACGACGCGACCCCCGAGATCGACCTCGAGGACAACCCGCGCGTCAAGGCGCTGGCCAAGAAGGTGCGTACCTCCGTCGACGAGAATGGCAAGCCCGTCTCCAAGATGCGCATGTACCAGTTCCGTGACGGCCTGTTCGAGGCCATGCTGCACCGCTTCAAGACCGACCCGACGATGGCCGCTTGGGGCGAGGAGAACCGCGACTGGGGTGGCGCCTTCGCCGTCTACCGTGGCCTGACCGAGGCCCTGCCCTACCGTCGCCTCTTCAACTCGCCCATCGCCGAGGCCTCGATCGTGGGCGCCGGCGTCGGCTACGCGATGGCCGGTGGCCGCGCGGTCGTCGAGCTCATGTACTGCGACTTCCTGGGCCGCTCCGGCGACGAGGTCTTCAACCAGATGGCCAAGTGGCAGTCGATGAGCGCCGGCCTGCTCAAGATGCCTCTCGTCCTGCGCGTGTCCGTGGGCGCGAAGTACGGTGCTCAGCACTCCCAGGACTGGAGCGCGCTGGTTGCTCACATCCCGGGCCTGAAGGTCTACTTCCCGACGACCCCGACCGACGCCAAGGGCATGCTCAACCTGGCACTCGCCGGCACCGACCCGGTCGTGTTCCTCGAGAGCCAGAAGCTCTACGACAAGGGCGAGGACTTCGAGCCCGGCGGCGTGCCCGAGGGCTACTACGAGACCGAAGAGGGCGAGCCGGCGATCCGCCGCGAGGGCACCGACATCACGATCGCCGCCTACGGCGCGACCGTGTACAAGGCCCTCGAGGCCGCGGACGTCCTGGCTGAGAAGTACGGCCTGAGCGCCGAGGTCATCGACCTGCGCTTCGTCGCACGCTCAACTACGACAAGCTCATCGCGTCTGTGAAGAAGACCGGTCGCCTCGTCCTGACCTCGGACGCGGTCGAGCGTGGCTCCTTCCTCAACACGGTCGCCGCCAACGTGCAGACCCTGGCCTTCGACGCGCTCGACGCGCCGATCGCCGTCGTCGCCTCGCGCAACGGCATCACGCCCGGACCCGAGATGGAGTCGTTCTTCTTCCCGCAGGTCTCCTGGATCCTCGACGCGATTCATGAGCGCATCCTCCCGCTGCCCGGCCACGTGCCCACTACGAAGCACGCGACCGAGGCCGAGATCGCTCGCCTGAACCGCGAGGGTCTCTAACAAGCACTGGGGGACGGGCCGTTCCCCCTTTCCAGCCCGCCCCGTCCGAGGCTCGCATTCCCTGGCGCGAGCCGCGCGAGGCCAGGGGCAATCTCCTCCTCACCTGTGCCCCGGCCTCGCGTCCCCTCAACATCCCCTTTCACTTCTCCACCCAACGAAGAGATGGCAGAACCCATGGACATCACCAACGACCCGGCAGCCACCCCGGCCCAGCGCATCGACGCGCTGCGCGTCGTCGCCGCCACCGAGCAGTTCCCCGAGCTGGGTGCCCGAGTCGAACAACCACATTCACACCTGCTTCTCGTTCAGCCCCTACACGCCCGACGCACGCGGCGCTGCTTGCGCGCCGGGCTGGCCTGCGCGTCGTCGGCTCGGTCGACCACGACTCGATCGGTGCCGCCGCTGAGATGAGCGAGGCCACGTCCATCCTCGGGCATGGGGTTCCGTCACCGGGCTTCGAGATCCGCGCCCGCTTCGGCGAGGGCACGCCGCTAGCTCAGCGTAAGCTCAACAACCCCGATTCCGTGGGCGTGGCCTACATGACTGTCCAGGGCGTGCCCGCACCGGCACGCGAGAAGGTCGCCGAGTGGCTTGCTCCGGGGCGCGCTGCCCGCCTGGAGCGCACGCTCGCCATGGCCGAGCGCGCCAACCAGATCCTCACGGACCTGGGGCTGGAGCCCTTCGACCCGCAGGCCGACATGGTCGGCATCTCGCAGTACGCAAACGGCGGCGGGATCACCGAGCGTCACCTGCTGGCCGCCATGGCCTCGGCCCTGATCCGCGGATTCGGACGCGGCCCGGCGCTGACCGAGGGCCTGGCGCAGATGGGCGTCGAGATCCCCGCGTCCCTGGCCGCCGTCCTGTCCGACGCGGACAACCCGCACCTCATGTACGACCTGCTGGGCGTCCTGAAGGCCAACTACCTGGATCGCATCTACATCCAGCCGACCGACGAGCTGCCCAGCGCGGCCGAGGTCGTCGCTTTCGCCGACTCAGTCGGCGCGATCGCCACCTACGCCTACCTGGGCGACGTGTCCGCCTCGCCGACGGGCGACAAGAAGGCCGAGAAGTTCGAGGACGACTTCCTCGATGAGCTCTTCGAGCACATGGAGTCCATCGGCCTGCGCGCCGTCACCTACATGCCCCCGCGCAACACCCCCGAGCAGCTGGCGCGCATCCACGCGCTCGCGGCAGCCCACGGCATGCTCGAGATCTCGGGCGTGGACATCAACCAGCCCCGCCAGCGCTTCACCTGCGAGGAGCTGCGTCGCCCCGAATTCGCGGACCTCAACGATGCCACGTGGGCGCTCGTCGCGCACGAGGCCCTGTCCTCCGTGGACCCCTCCCTGCACCTGCTGGGCCGCACGGGCCGCCTGACCCCCGAGGCCCTGGCGGAGCGCATCAGCGAGTACGCACCCCTGGGCCGCGCGATTGCCGACGGCGAGGACGCCGCCGCTCTCGCCGCCCGAGCAACATCGATCAACTGACGAACGCGTCGAGAAAAGAGAACCATCATGAGTAACGCTCCCGAGGTACGCGGCCTGTTCCTCAAGGCCCTCGGTCGCCCGGTCATCGTGGCCCCCAGCGAGGCCGAGCCCACCGTCACCTTCGACGGCCCCCTCACCGAGGTGTGCCCCTGCTCCCTGAAGGAGACGGAACTGCCCGTCGTCGTGCGGGCGGGGAAGGAGACCTACGAGGTCCGTCCGACCCGCACCGGCGAGCGCACCATCAATGGCCGCGTCGCCCTCGTCACGGGCGGTGCTCAGGGCTTCGGTGCCGAGATTGCCCGAGGCCTGGTGGACGCCGGATGCTTCGTCTACGTCGCCGACCTGAACGGCGAGGGCGCGGCAGCCAAGGCGGCCGAGCTCGGGCGGCGAAGGCGTCGCCCACCCGATCACGGTCAACGTCGCCGACGAGGACTCCGTGGCCGCGATGGCCGCCGAGATCGAGCGCGTCACCGGCGGCCTCGACCTGGTCGTCTCCAACGCGGGCATCGTGCGCGCCGGCTCCGTCCTCGAGCAGGACGCCTCGGCATTCCGCCTGTCCACGGACATCAACTACGTGGCCTTCTTCCTGGTCACCAAGCACCTGGGCCAGCTCCTGGCCCGCCAGCACTCCACCGCCCCCGAGTGGCTGACCGACATCATCCAGATCAACTCCAAGTCCGGCCTGGTCGGCTCGAACAAGAACGCCGCCTACGCGGGTTCCAAGTTCGGTGGTATCGGCCTGGTCCAGTCCTTCGCCCTCGAGATGGTCGCCCACGGCGTCAAGGTCAACGCGATCTGCCCCGGCAACTTCTACGACGGCCCCCTCTGGTCCGACCCGGACCGCGGCCTCTTCGTCCAGTACCTGAACTCCGGCAAGGTCCCCGGCGCCAAGACGGTCGCCGACGTCAAGGAGTTCTACGAGGCCAAGGTCCCCATGCGCCGCGGCGCACAGGGCATCGACGTTCTGCGCGCAATCTTCTACATCGTCGAGCAAGAGTACGAGACCGGTCAGGCCGTGCCCGTCACGGGCGGCCAGGTCATGCTCTCCTGACACCGTCTCGAGGCCGGGGACCCAGGGTGGTCACGGTCCCCTCCACGGGTGCCCCGGCCTCGTCCCCTTCATCCCACGTCCAGTCGTTTTTCAGTCAAGGAGTCAGTCATGACCCAGGTTCCCTCCACCCAGTACGCCATCCAAATCGTCGGCAAGGAGGAGTTCGTCGTTAACCCGGCGAAGCCCGTTGACCCCGTCGGCCCGACGCAGATCTTGCTCGAGGTTGAAGCCTGCGGCATCTGCTTCTCCGATACGAAGCTGCTCCACCAGTTCGATGGCCACCCGCGCAAGTCCGACGTGGTCGGCGGCATCGACCTGGATGCCCTCAAGGACATTCCCGTCCTACCACCCGAATCAGGGAAGCGGTGACGCCCGGCCACGAGCCCTGTCGTGCGCGTCGTGCAGGGTCGGCGAGACGGTCACGCACTTCAAGGTGGGCGACCGTCTGCTGGTTCAGGCCGACTGGAAGCACCTGCGCACCGCCAAGTCGAACGGCGCCTTCGGGCTACAACTTTCGACGGTGCCCTCGAGGAATACGTCGTCGTCGACGAGCGCTGCGTCGTGTCCCCGGACGGCGAAGAGTACCTGATCCACGTGTCTGAGGGCCCCTCGGCCGCCGCCGTCGGCCTCATCGAGCCGTGGGCGACCGTCGAAGGCTCCTACGCGTGGGCAGAGCGCGATCACGTCGCCGACGGCGGGACGCCTGCTCGTCGTTGGCGAGGGCGACATCGATGCTCTGACCGCCGAGCACAAGCCCGCCGAGGTCGTGCGCGTTGCCGCCGACCAGGTCGAGGGCGTCGACGGTGAGTTCGACGACGTCGTGTTCTTCGGCTCGGACGCCGACGCGATCGAGAAGGCCGCGCTCCTGATCGGCACCCGCGGCACCATGTGCGTCGTCCTGGGTGGCGAGAGATCTCGCGCAAGGTGTCCCTGGACATCGGACGCGTCCACTACGACTTCATCCCGCTTCTGCGGCACGACCGGCTCGGATCCCGCGCGAGGGGCTACGCCTGGATCCCCGCCAACGGCGACCTGCGCGAGAACGACCGTTGCGTCTTTCGTCGGCGCCGCCGACCCGATGGGCGTCATGCACGATGCGCGCCGTCACCTCAGGGTGTTCCCCGGCATCTCCGTGGTCGGCACCGACCTGTCGGACGAGCGCCTGGCGAACCTCGCGGCCGTCGTCGGCCCGACCGCCGAGAAGAACGGCGTGCCCCTCGACATCATCAACACCGCCTCGACGCCCCTCGAGCACGGCTACACCTACGCGACGTGCCTCGTGCCCGTCCCCGCGCTGGTCTCCCAGGCCGTTGACCTCCTGGCCCAGGGCGGCATCCTCAACGCGTTCGCTGGCATCCCGGCCGGCACGTTCGGCGATTTTGACCTGCAGGGCATCATCGAGCGCCGGATCTTCATGCTGGGCACCTCCGGTTCGGACGTGTCCGACATGCGCACGGTGCTGCGCAAGATCGAGGCTGGCATCATCGACACCACGATCTCCCTGTGGGCGGTCACCGGCATGGCGGGCTTCGGCGACGCCATCAACTCGGTCATCAACCGCACGTCGGGCGGCAAGATCATGGTCTTCCCCTCCCTGCACGACCTTGGGCCTCACGCCGCTGAGCGAACTGGCCGAGAAGTTCCCGCAGGTTGCGGCCGCCATGAAGGACAGCCTGTGGACCAAGGAGTCCGAGGAGCGCTGCTCGCCACGGAGTAAGCGCACTCGCGCGAATAGGCCCCGGCCTCGTTCATGTTCCTGGGACGAGGCCGGGGCCCCCTTGTGCGCTGCGTGCTCATGTGCGCTGGTGGGAGGGAAGAAGGCTCCCATGTGTCGTTTCGGCGGCCCCTACGCGCTCTCGCTGGTACTCGGATTCGCTCGCGAAAGTGGTCCCCGCGCGCCCTCGTTTCTGTCATAGTGGTGTCAAACCCATATGCTCGGCGGAACGGGGAGGGTACCGTGAGATGTGACGGTCGCACGACAGACGAGGGTTACGTGGCGCTGCAGGCGTGGCTGGTCGGCCAGCTGGACCCGCGCACGCCGCACGCGGCGGACCTCTTTGCGCAGGACAGCGAGTGCCTCTACGATGCCTTCCTGTCCGTGCTCATTGGCACGGGGCTGGGATTCACCGACTACGACGACATCCGCTTCCACCACGGCCTCTACGCCTTCGACTTTTTCGTGGGCGACGTCCACGCGCCACCCCGGCGTGGGGGAGCGGACGGGCCGGGGGAGTCCCGCGCGGCAGGGCAGCCCTCCCCGGCGGCCGCCACCCCGGCGATGTGCCACGCGATCGTCGACACGTGGCTCGGTGACGTGGGCAGGCACATCCACTTCGTGGCCTCTGTGATCGCTTCCGTTGCCACCCTCGAGCTCGTCGCGCGGGTGCGCGTCGACGAGTGCGTCTTCGAGCTCGACCTGCCCCCGGACTACGCCCGCTCCACCGCAAACAAACCGTGGGAAGACGGCAGCCTGCTGATCGGCTCGCTGGATTTGTCCCTGGTTTCCCCCGGTCCGCTCATTCACCTCGAGGCGCGCCCGCGCTACAAGGGACAGGCCCTGTCCCCCTCGGGCTTTACCGAGGCCTTGGCATCGGCCGTGCAGATGGGGCTCGCCGTGGAGTCGTCCTCTGCGTTCGCCTTCGGGGCCGCCGCCACTCTGCGTGCCCCACACGGGGGCCCTGAGATGCTCGGGTGGGCTGCCGACGCAGTGGCTCGAGCCCTGTCCGCGTGCGGGCACACCGGGGGAGTGCAGATCCGAGCGCGCTTCGCTCACGCGCCGGCGTAGAGCCCCTCGTATAGGCCCGAGCTCGGACACGTCTGGGTGCCCGGGCGTGGGCCCCTCCGGGCTCCCCGGGTGGGTGGGTGCACTCTGGTCGGCCGCGCGCACAATCCGGCCCCGGCCTCGTCGATTGTGACGAGGCCGGGGCACAGCGTGTGGAGCAGTGCTCGCTTAGACGGTCGCCTTCTCGGCGGCGTCCTTGGCGGAGGCCGGAGCGTCATCCTGCCAGTAGTCCAACTCTGCGGGGTTCAGGCCAATCGAGGCGGCCCGGAACTTCGGGTCGAGGCCCGCCTTACGCTGAGCGGTGTAGTCGTCGGCGCAGTCGACGGCGATCTTGCCGAGGAACACGATGACGGGCAGGTTGATGAGCGCCATGAGGCCCATCAGGATGTCGCCCAGGTTCCACGCGACCTCAAACTTCAGGAGCGCGCCGCAGAACACCAGGGCAGCGGCCGCGAGGCGGAAAACGGTGAGCATCCAGTGCTTGATCTCGATCTTGCCCAGCAGGAAGCGGAAGTTGACCTCGGCGTAGTAGAAGTTGCCGACCAGCGTGGTAAACGCGAAGAGGAACAGTGCAACCGAGACGAAGACCTGCGCGACCGGCTGACCCAGAACGGTGGCCATCGCGTCCTTGACGAGGGGAGCACCCGTCACGCCGTTGTCAGAGCCGACGCCCGAGGACAGGACGACAAACGCGGTGAAGGTACAGATGATCATCGTGTCGATAAAGACGGAGAGCATCTGGACGAGGCCCTGCTTGGCGGGGTGAGACACCGACGCGGAGGCCGCAGCGTTAGGAGCCGAACCGACACCGGCCTCGTTCGAGTAGAGGCCTCGCTTGATGCCGTACATCATGGCCGATCCCGCGAAACCGCCGAAGATGGCGTCGAAGTCGAAGGCGCCGTGGAAAAATCGCGGAGAACATCGCGGGAATGTTCTGGTAGTTGACGGCGATGACGACCGCGCCCACACCCAGGTAGATAATCGCCATGATCGGGACCATGTAGCCCGTCACGTCGGTGAGGCGGCGAGTGCCGCCCAGAATCGACGCGGCCATGAGGACCGCGAGGATCGCGCCGACAAACCACGGCGTCCAGGCATTCGCCCAGCTGTAGTGCATGAAGGTGTCAGCCACGTTGTAGGAGGCCAGCAAGTTGAAGCCACCCATGTAGGTCAGAATTAAGACGATTGCGAAGAGGTAGGCAAAGCCAGCTCGCCTTCAAAGCAGTCTGGATGTAGTAGGCCGGGCCACCGTAGGAGTGGTGGGGGCCCCGCTGCTTGTAGATCTGCGCGAGCGTCGACTCGATGAAGGCCGAGGCGCCGCCGAGCGTGCAATGACCCACATCCAGAAAACAGAGCCGGCACCGCCGAGAGTCACGGCAGTGGCGACGCCCGCGATGTTACCGACGCCGACGCGCGAGGCCGTGGAAACCATCAGCGCGCGGAAGGAGGACACGCCGCCTTCCTTCTTCGGGGGCTCCATGACGACGCGGAGCGCTTCGATAAACATGCGCAGCGGAAGCGCGCGAGTGAAGAGGAAGAAGAAGAGGCCAACCGCGATCAGAAGCGCGACGAGCAGGTACGTATACATGAAGCCTGAAATCGTATCCAGGGTCCCGGCGAGATCAAAGTCCGGGGGCAGGAGTCCGTTCATCGTTGTTCCTTGCATTGTCGGAGGCGGCGAGGCCGCTTGGATGAGGCGAGTATAGCCTCAAGGTCAACGGGCGGTAAAGTTTTGGGCAAAAAATGTGATAGTCCTGCTATAGCGCCAGGTCAGGGGTGTGTGACGAGCGGTTTGAAGCGCGTCGTGGCACACACTTTGTGTGACATTCTGTGTTCTGGGGCATGAAAATCGCGGAAAAATGGCCTGATGTGGCGCTGAATCTTGCCGAAAACCGCGGGATCTTGCGGAAGTGTGTGCCGAGGGGGTCAAAGAGCCTCGATTTGACGATCGGCGGGCAAGTGCGTAAAGTTCTTCTTGTTGCGCCGAACGGCAGCGAACGAAGCGAGAAGCTTGGTCGTGGGAACTTGGCGCGAAACACCTTTCGAAAGTTACGCAGGTTCTTCTGTG
>BNJU01004914.1_pt1 | contig 80245 bp, 149 predicted proteins | sample 8539281 | NCBI WGS metagenome assembly BNJU01 (sample SAMD00202456, study PRJDB9452) | human saliva metagenome | isolation source: human saliva | place: Japan | reverse complement strand
GCCATCGCCGTTTAGGTGCTGCTCTGCTCGTGATATTTCCGTAGAAAAAGCATTAGAAAAAGTAGAACGATGCTACGCAAAATTGGATGTAAATTATAAGGTTTGCTTAAAAATAAGCATCATTGAAAAATAAAAAGTGCGGTCAGTTTTTGAGAGGTTTAAAAACTCTTTTTAAAATTGACTGCACTTTAATATCTTCTTAAATCATTAAACCACTATTCAGTACATTCCATAATTCACCCTGATTTTTACAATGTATTTGCTATAAAAATAAGTGGCTAGTAAAATATCCACAACAAGCAAATGGTAATTAATGAGATTAGCTCGGTATGAACAATGTACAAAAAGAAATATTTTATTGGTCTAACCCATTTTTGGGGAAGCGTTCTGAGTCCCCTAAATACGAAGTCGTATTTCATTCTTTTGATAAAAAGAAGGCTCATATGGAAGCTATTGCGAATAGCCACGTCAGTGGGCGAACACTTTCTCGCCACTTAGCTCTTTTTGCTTCAAGTTTGTTGCAGGATAAAGTGTATTTAGATAAAGATTTTATCTTTAACTACAAAGCCGTGGCGGATTCTGAAAAGGTCATTCGAGGTGCAACTTATTTCATTAAAAATGGGGATAAATTAGAAGGCATCCTTTGTATTAATCTATGATACCTCTGAGTTGGTTGATGTGATGACCAAATTAATTTTCGCTGAAAAACCTTGGAAACTTCGTCAATATTTTAGGTATTGATGCAGCCTTTGCTGAAGTGGAAGAGGCTGAGATTATTAATAAAGAAAAACTCGAGAACTCCATCGAAGATATCCTTTTGTGAATACCTTGATTTCACCCTATTACATTCTGATAAACCACTTAGTTTAAGACAGCGGAAAAACGCCGTTCAAGTCTTATTTGATAAAGGATTTTTAATATCAAAGGCGCTATTCCGATGGTCGCTAAATATTTGAAAAATCTCAGAACCTAGCGTATATCGCTATCTCAAAGCAATCAAAGAGAAATCATAGTGTTAGAATAACTACCTAATTATGCTAAAAATGTGATGAAGCAACGTTTCACACCCTACCAATCACATTCTTTATGTTCTTTTTCATATTATTTAGAAAAAGATAATTTTTCTGTAATTACCCAAAATAACAGAATGATTTATTATCGGAAAAATAAATTTTTATTGCTATAATGCCTTGAGCTACTATCAATTAAAGGTATTTTAATATGCAAAAAGGCACTATTATTTTAGGGTTATCTCTTCTTTTAACTGCTTGTGATTTAGGTTTTCCCAGAATGACTGTTAATTACGATAATTTCACCTCAAGGGAAATTAAAGAATATATTACGAAAAAGATTTCCTAATGAGCCGGAAAAAGAAGCGCTAAGCAAATTGATTTATGCCTCATTTAGATGGTGATCAATCATGCTGATAGCATCAAAAAGCGGTTTCAAAAATGGGTATGACTTGTGAAGTAGGAAAAGAAATTTGCGAGTATTCAGGATATATTAGAACAAAACTTACTGGACATAGCTCAGGAAGTGGTCGAGCAAAACGCATTTATCATATTGTTATTTCACCTAAAAAAGGAATAGATTCGTTAGGTCTTAAATATCAAATTGTAGAAGATACTGAAAACTGAAAACCCAAGAAATATAAAAGGTACTTAACATGAAAAAAATTACTCACAATATCCCTTGCTCTACTTTCCTAGTTTCAATTGGCTGCGAAGCGAGTGGCCATGAGAATCATTCTGGAATTCAATCTTCAATTTCAGACAGAAAAAGTAATGCAACAGATTTAAACTTAATGCTAGATGAGGTTTTTAAAACCCGCATTACTGACATTACAAGTCAACGTGGGATGTTAGTCATATTGTCTCCAAATACCTTCATTCAGGAATGGATAAGAAAGAAATAAGCGATTTAATTTCGAACCAATTTGAAATTTTTAGAAAAACAGATAATAAACTATTTGCACTCTATAAAAAAGGTGAAGGTTACTTAGGCAATAGACGTGATTTTTATATTGAGTTGTTTTTAGTAAAGAAGGAAAATTATTAAAAAAATAAATCTTATTTAGATAAAAGCAACAATATTTAATTCATTCTTTATGGTCTTATATCAATAGTGCGGTTAAAAACACGGTGATTTTTAACCGCACTTTTATTTTAATCCGTGGTATTAACCCACTACTGAGGCAATACACCCTAATTTAATTAGGAATGGGATACACACTAATTGTCCCTAAAAATTGAGACAAAGAGTAGAACCCTGAACCACCAGGCACACGATAAGGTAAGTTAGGATGTTGATGGCGAGCTTTCCAAACCAATGCTGCCGGCAATACAACCGCATAGAAGGCAAACATTTGTCCTGCATAACCTAACGCAAGAATAAAACCCTCTGGATAGAAGAATGCAAAGAGCAATGGCGGAAGGAAGGTTAAGAAACCTAAACTTAAACGATTTGCGAAAAATTGAATACACGTTTTTAACAAGTCGTCAATACATTCTAATAAAACCGAGTGCCACCCCTAAGAACGAGGTAATCAGTGCTAAGGCAGAGAAGATTTTCACGATAGCTGTAATAATAGTACTGCCTGTAATCACACGAACCGCTTCAACCAATCCATTTAATGTTGGATCTTGATTAAGGATTTCTAAGAAGCGAGTTTGGCTTAATACACCGTGAGTTGAAAATTGCCATAAGATATAACCCACCAATGTGATTGCAGAGCCCATAATAATCGAAAATCTTAAGGCTTTTACATCACCTTCTAAAGTATTTATTTAAGCTAGAATTGAACCGTGGAAACCAAAAAGCGGTAAAGAAAAACCGGGCTAGCCGAAATCAATAACGCTTTATCAATTGGCATGGCCATTAAGTTATCGATTTTAATTTCTGGAATCATCAATCCAAGCACGATAAATAAGGCCGCAATCATCGCAACAAATAAGAAACGATTTAAGGCATCCACAAAGCTTGTACCAATTGCTACGAAAAACACTAAATAAGATTGTAAATGCAAGGATAGAACCTTTCATTTTCAAATCAGGAGCAGCAAAATCAGGTAAAGTTGAAGCAAGAATTGCACCACCACCGGTCACATAGGCGGAAAGCAATGCATAAAGGAAAATCATTAATACGGTGGTTGCGACAATTCGTCCTGGTCGGCCAAAATATTGTGCAGCAAGTGTACCAATGCCGGCATCATGTTCAGCGGTTTGATAAACCTCAACAAATAATAATGCACTATAAGTGAGTAGGATCCATAAAAAGAACAAGTAGAACGACTGTAAAACGTAAAACCTATTCCAGCAGATGTGAGAGGCATAGCAAGCATCCCTGCGCCAATCATCGTCCCTGAGGTAATCTAGGTACTTCCCAATGTTTTTATTCATGAGTTTTCTCCTTTCCGATTATCGTAGAAAGGCTAGTCACTTCTTACTTGACAATACATCAAACTACAATGTCATTAGAATGTTTTCGCATTTTTCTCATTAACCAAATGTTTTAGATACAAAAAGCCCTTACCTCGTTGCCGAAGTAAGGGCTAGTAGGCCTATTTTTGTTCAAAGCGTGCAGTGAAGAAACGTAATTGTTTTGGTTCATACACGAAACGAAGCCCTTTAATATCCTCTTTATGTTTGAATAAGTGGATAATACCATCAGCAACTAAATCCATGTGTGCATAGGTGTAAACACGACGTGGGATAGTAAGACGTACTGTCTCAAGTTTTGATGGTGGTTTTCGCCAGTTTTGATATCACGACCAGCTGAAATAATACCACGTTCCATTGAACGTACACCGCACTCAACATAAATTGCTGCTGCTAATGCTTGTGCTGGGAAGCCTTCTTCTTGTTTCAAGTGTGGACAGAAACGACGAGCATCTAAGAACACTGCGTGACCACCAATTGGCTCAACAATCGGTACGCCCGCTGCTTTTAATTTTTCACCGAGGTAACGTACTTGTTTAACACGGTGTTCAATGTATTCTTCTTGAGTTGCTTCTTTCAAACCAATTGCCATCGCTTCCATATCGCGACCAGCCATACCACCGTAAGATGGCATACCTTCGAATACTACAACCAACTCTTTAGATTTCATGAACAATTCTTCATCATTCATACATAAGAAACCACCGATATTGGTTAAGCAGTCTTTTTACCACTCATTGTACAGCCATCTCGCGTAGCTGAACATTTCTTGAACGATAGATTTGATTGAACGATCTTGATAACCTTCTTCTTGCTCTTAATAAAGTATGCGTTTTTCAATACAACGTGTTGCATCATAGAATACTTTAATGCCGTGTTTCGCTGTTAATTCACGAACGGCTTTCATGTTTGCAATAGAAACCAGTTGACCACCCGCTAAGTTTACAGTTACCGCTAGCACACATAAGCAATATTTTCAGCACCTTTTTTTCATTAATTAAATTTTTCTAATTTTTAACATCAATATTACCTTTGAATGGATATCTAATGTTGCATCATGCGCTTCATCACGAATGATATCGTAGAAAATACCGCCATTTGCTTCTTTGGTGAAACGTGTAGTGGTGAAATACATATTACCTGGTACGTATTGACCTGGTTTAATCGCGATACGAGAAAGAATGTTTTCTGCACCACGTCCTTGGTGAGTTGGCACAATATATTTGAAGCCAAATAAATCTTGAACAGTTTCTTGTAAATGATAGAAGTTGCGGCTACCTGCATAAGCTTTTCATCACCCATCATAATACCAGCCCATTGACGGTCACTCATCGCGTTAGTGCCGCTATCAGTTAAAAGGTCAATGTAAACATCTTCTGAATCAAGTAAGAAGGTATTGAAACCTCGCTTTTTCATTGCTTTTTCACGTTCTGCTTTTGGTAGGATTGAAACTGGTTCAACACTTTTAATACGGAACGGTTCTGCTGGGTAGTATGCCATAATAAATCTCCTATTATGATTAGGTTTAAAGTCTAAATGATTATTAACCCGCTATTAAAAACATCTATCATCGAGTTGCAAGCATAGTACTGAATTTTTTCTGCAATACTGTGATCAAAGTCACAAATCGATAAAATTTTATCAAATTTATGGGAAATATTTATATTTGATAATTTTGTATCAAAAATCATAAACATACTGATTCTTAGAGCGATTGAACAAGCTCAGGTTGGACTATCCAGTTTGCTCAACAGAACAAATGGACATAGGAATGGTGTTGCAGGCGGGATTGCAATAGGAAGGAGATATTTGGCAGAAGAAGTATCAAAAATACAAAAGTGCGGTCAATTTTTGAGAGGTTTTAAAACTCTTTGAAAATTGATCGCACTTTATAGTGTTTCCACTATCTTTAAAGAAATCCACATACCATTTTAACGGTATTTTGGCACTATCATTTTTCATGGTGTATACAATCCATAACTTTCAAACTTATGACCTCTCGTTCCTCATTTGTCTTATCAGGAAGATTTTTATATTTCATAACATGATTCAAAAATTTTGTTCCTCATATGGCCTTTCAGGTATCACATCCCCATTCCAGAATCGAACAAAATGACTATTAGAAGAAACACATGCTGTCAAAAATACTACAAAGCAAAAAAAGAGACTGAGATTTATCTTACTCATGTTTTTATCTCCAAAATATTTTTCATTCCAACCGATCTCAATCTCGTTTGAAAAGAGAAGATATATCGGCAAAAGCAACCACCTGAAATTTTAGAGACATAATTAAAGCATCTTTCATAAGAACTGCATATTGCAAAATTATTCCTTCCCATATCGAACTGAACTATCACCATAAACAAGAAAAATGAATGCAACAGCTATAAAAAAATTTTAATATTTTTAGTATCATCACTTATTTGCCTAATCTCTTTTTAAATCATACGATAAGTGAACTGTAAGCTACTAGAATTCTGCTATAAAAATCTTAGCAACTAGCAATAGCATATTTGGAAGATACTTGCTATCTAATGAAAAACACTAATCTCTGGATAAAAATTTATTGTTATAACAAAGTTGTCAGATAACTTAAAATGACAGAAAAATCTCCATTTTCATCCAGATAAAGTTCCAATAGATCTTCTCTATAAAGATCAAATATAAGAATATCATTTCTGTAAAACAGAAGTCTCACAGAGTTTTACAGTAATATCAAAACTCAAATTAACCTCTCATCACCATGTCTCAAACTTGAGAATCTGGATAACATCATCCATTTCACAATCGAACCCATAGATAGACATGAAATCATTACAACTTGGAATCACTAATTTTGTATTATTCATTTTATTTTTCTGTGTATCAAATTCTCTAAAACTAAAAACAGAAAAAAAGCCTGGAACTATTTGTAAGAGTTTTTTTCTAAAAAAATTCATTAATTTAAGTTCAATGGTCTATCTTCTCTTTTGCTAAAAATCGCAAACACTGCAATAACAAAAGCATAAGGATAAACATCTTCTAGAAAAATCTACAAAAATTTTCTACACGCCCATACTGAACCCACTCTGGTTATATATAAAATAATAACGCCAGATAAAACAACAATAGATAATTTAAATACTTCCAGAATAAATTTCATTAAATATCCTTATTTTCTTCCTGTAAGAAGATAACTCGCCTAAAATTGCTGGTATGGGAATCAATAATGATAACAATATCTCAACCTTTGAAGAAAAAACAACCCTTATAGAAAACTCACCATTGGCTAAAAATCAAGCAAAAAATTTATCGATAGCAATAGCAAAAATACAAGGAACTATTAATAAATAAATTTTTATCAGTTTCAATATCATTATTACTCTCCAATTTAATAGTATCTATCAACAATCATACCAAAAATTGCTCATTCTTAAACCAATTGAACATGCTTTATTTGAACTTACTAATTTTTCCTCACAGTCAAAGCAAAACGTAAAAGGAATGCTTTTTACATGCAGGGGTTGTATTAGTACTTAGGCAAGCAATCCCGACAAAAATGAAGGAGTAGATTTATGAAATCTAAATTGATGAAAAGGGTTAGTGATTGTTGCATTAGCAGGAAGCTTAACCGCTTGTGAAATGGACAGACAACAACGTCATACCGCAACAGGTGCAGCAATCGGCGGTGTGGCCGGTGGTTTATTAGGTGGTGATATTGCACAACACTCGGTGGCGCGGCATTAGGTGGTGTAATCGGTAGTCAGTGAATAAAGGCGGAGACTACGATGACAGAGAATATCGCCATCATAAAAACATAAAAACATCACCATCACAGAAGACATCGTGATTGGGATGACGACTGGGATGATTAATTCAAAAATACAGATAGAAAATGACCGCACTTTTGAGATACAAATCAAAGTGCGGTCGTTTTTTTAGGGATTATTTATAAATTAATAAGGATTACCACCAGCCAAGGAGTTTCATCCATAATCCCCCACACCAAAACCAAATCACTAATGAGAGGATGGAAACAATAAAGCTCACGCCCCACCATTGACCGGTTGAGTTATAACCTGAACCGTATAGTGCTGGACCAGGACCACCTGCGTATTGCGTTAAACTCATGGATAATGTTGAGGTGTAACCTAAACCAATTGCAGCAATGATTGGTGGTGTACCCACAGCAATAGCCGCAGCCACGAAAGCGAGATACATTGCGGAAATATGCGCCATGGCTGAAGCAAAGAAATAGCGGGTATAGAACTACACCAACACTAAAATAGTAAAGGCAATTGGCTAGCTGAAACCACCCACAGATGAAGAAATGTGGGTAGAAATCAAGTGATTGCACCGTATTTATTAAGTGCATTTGCCATCATCACCAATACCGCAAACCAGAACATCGTATCCCATGCGGTGGTTTCTGCTACGATATTTTTCCAGCTCATAATATTGGTTAATAATAAAATCACTAAACCGATAAACGCTGAAATTGTTGCAGGGATATGGAAGACTAAATCACCCACCGTCCAAAGGAATAAAAGAAGGATAAAGTCTAGGGCAAGAATCCATTCCGCTTTGCTCATTGGGCCCATGCTTTTTAATTCTTCACGTGCCATTTCTGCCATTTTAGGCGTATCTTTTAATTCTGGCGGATAAATTAAATACACGAAATAAGGTAAGACGATTAAGCTCACAATACCTGGTACGATTGCCCCTAAGAACCATGTCATCCAAGTGATTTCTACACCTTGGCTTTTCGCAAGTTCTGCAATTAACGGGTTACCCGCCATGGCGGTTAAGAACATGGTACAAATAATGGTATCGATTTGAGAGACAGCAATCGCTAAGAAAGCACCTGACGACGAGCAGTTGGACCCGGTTTGACTCATATGCATCAGCAATAGATTGCATAATAGGGTACATAATACCGCCCCCACGCGCAGAAGCCGAAGGAATACCCGGACCGATAACAACATCAGCCAACGCCATACCATAAGCCACGCCCATCATTTTTTTACCAAAACGACCAACGAAGTACAGCGCGATACGTTTACCTAAACCAGTTTTAATCACCGCGCGAGATAAAAACATAGCAATAGCAATCAACCAAATTGTGCCGTTTGCAAAACCGGATAACATGCCGACATCACCTTGTTTTGGTGAAATTGGCGTAAGCCCAGTCAAGCCACTAATCACTAGGGCAACTAGCGTTGCAGCACCCATAGGCATTGCTTTAGCGATAATAGCCACAATGGTTGCCACAAACAGTGCTAGCATTCCCCATGCTTTTGCGGATAAGCCTTCTGGCGTTGGGATTAACCAAATCCCTAAACCAACGATGACGGCAATCAGCAGCCCTTGCCATTTAAAAGCCAAGTTTGACTTCTACTGCTGGAATTTTACTTTCCATAGGATAACCCTAGATAAATGAACAAAAATAATTCATCACGTATAACAACCGTGACGCAATCGATTAAAATAGCAATCACAAAGATACCACTTATTTAGTATGAGTAAAGATTTAAGCGCATTTTTAATAGAATTGAGTAAAAAAATTTGATATAAATAAACAACCGCACTTTGATGGATAAAATCAAAGTGCGGTTTATTTTTTAGGTTAGAAAGTGAGTGGATTAATACATACCTTCGCGCTCTTCACGGGTGCTGATGAAGATATTTTTCACCTGTGTATAAGCGTCAAGCATCATTTTATGGGTTTCACGACCTATACCAGAGGTTTTATAACCACCGAAAGGAGCTCCAGCTGGTAAACGGTTATAACAGTTCACCCAAACACGACCGGTTTCTGCGTCGTCGCAACTCGTAGCGCACGGTTAATGTTATATGTCCACACCGCACCACCCTAGGCCATAATCACTGTCATTTGCCATTTTAATTACATCTGCTTCATCCTTGAATTTGATTACCACAGCAACCGGACCAAAAAATTTCTTCTTGTGCCACGCGTTTTTTGTTATCAGGCGCTAAAATTAAGGTTGGTTGGAAAAAAATTCGCCTCGAGCCAATGCCGGGTCGGTTGATTTACCTCCACCAACGATGATTTGACACCCTTCTTCTTTAGCAATATCAACATACTTGCTAATAACCTTAACTTGATTTCCGTTTACTTGCGCCCCCATTTGCGTGTCATCTTCCCAAGGTAAGCCAACTTTAACTTTCTTAAATTCTTCTTTTAGTGCCGCGATAAATTTATCGTAAACGCTTTCTTGTACGAAAATACGTGAACCGGCACAACACACTTGCCCTTGGTTGAAGAGAATTCCTTTTGTGCGCCCTCCAATGCTTTATCAAATGGCATATCGTCAAAGAAAATATTGGCTGATTTACCACCCAATTCCAAGGTAGATGGAATCAACATTTCAGCAGCAGCCACACCAATTTTTCTACCAATTTCAGTGGAACCGGTGAATGCCAGTTTGTTAAATCCAGTATGGCAACATGTATTCGCCAGATTTAGAACCCTTACCAGTAATAACATTGAAGACACCTTTCGGCAATAAATGATTAATTTTTTGAGCTAAGGAAAGTAAGCTCAATGAAGTAGTGGAAGATGGGTGAATCACGACGGTACAACCTGCTGCCAATGCCGGTGCTATTTTCCATGCAGCCATTAAGAACGGAAAGTTCCATGGAATAATTTGACCAACAACGCCAATAGGCTCGCGTAAAATCAACGACAAATCTTCGCTATCCAGTTGGTTTGCGACACCTTCTTCGGCGCGAATAACACTGGCAAAATAACGGAAATGATCTGATGCCAACGGAATATCTGCTGCGCGTGTTTCGCGAATCGGTTTACCGTTATCCAACGTTTCTTGTAAAGCGAAATAATTCGGTATTTTCGTCAATAATATCTGCAATTTTATTCAAAATTGTAGCTCGTTCCGTTGCGCTGGTATTTTTTTCCAGGTTTTAAAGGCCTCTTTCGCAGCATTCACTGCAGCATCGACATCCGCATCCGTAGCGTCAATAAAGGTGGCTAAGGCTTCACCATTTGCAGGGTTATGTGCTGTTAAGGTATTACCCTCAGAGCCATTTGTCCATTCGCCGTTGATCAATAAAACCGTAGTGTTTATCAAAGACATTAAGATCTTTTGTCATCTGTTTTCCCTTTTTCTACGTTGTGAATCAAAGTAATACCTGATCTTTTTACACCATCAGGTCTTTAATATTTTGTCCGTAAAAAGAGGACTATGGGTTGATTTTAGTACAAAGACAAGACTTAAAAACTGGGAGACAGATCACATTTTGATGGTGAGAAGGAAAGGTAGAGAAAAATTGATTTGATAGGTGAAAAACAAAGTACAGAAAAACTTATTGAAAAAAAGACCGCACCTGAATGGATAAAATCAAAGTGCGGTGGCAATTTTTCTTCATTTTTGACATAGACACTCCAACTATACAAACGACAAAAAGTATAACTATAAATAAGTATTATGGATTGTAGGGATATAGTGAGAAAGAAACTATGATCTTGCTCAATAAAAAGGTTAAACAGTCATGAGATAAAAATAAAAATACTATATAAATAAATATATAATGTTTTTAAATTTAATCTAATTAGGAAAGTTTAAGAATGAAGAAATTGATTCACGCGTTCAGCACAGCTTTTTCTTACGTTATCCTTTTTCAAAAAAAGGATTTCATGTTTTGCTTGAGGTACAAGCATAGATTCTGCATGCGGAAAAAGTGCGGTTAATTTTTTTCAAGATTTTTGTTATCCACAATTTTTCTTTTTCCGCTTGTAAAAATAAGCACAGGTGTTTCCACTCTTGGAATGATTTTAGGGAGCGCTTTTTATTGCATTTAAACACAAATGTACCCAGCGGAAAGTCGGGCCGCCTAAGTGAATAGCAGCGCGTTTTCGATTAACTCGGTTCATCCATTTCATTCGCATTTTAGAATGACTAAGTTCATTAAGGTTTAAATCTACCGGTTTGTAATGTCCTTTACCAAAAAAACATATCGATGACCTTTGGCCAAATGCCATCATCGTTGCAATGATAACTTCATCTCGTAACGGATGTTTTCATGGGGAACGCCAAAGAAAGGCGAAGAAAGCACAGCCTTTTTAATCTGATGATCGTAATTGGCCAGATAATAGGTGGAAATTAAAGCGCCGAGGGAATGTGCGAGAATATATTGCGCTTGATAAGCATAAAGTGCGGTCGTTTTTTCAATGATTTTTGCCATATCATCGGTATAAAAACGAAACTCATCTAAATGCCCTTTTTGAGGAATAATACGCTGTGAATAGCCTTGTCCTCGGTGATCGAAAAGCAATAAATCATAACCTTGTTGATAAAAATCATAAGCCAACTCAGTCCATTTCATCATATTTTCTGCTCGACCATTCACCAAAATCATCAATTTTCTGACCGCACTTTCAGGCTGAACCAAATGACGATAAGCTAATTTGATATTTCGTTCACCAGAAAGATATTGCGTCGGAAATTGCTCAAAAAAAGGCAATAACTCTGCAAGAGCAAATTGATGAAAATGAGGTTCTCTGATCATAATTTTTTAACAAAAATAGTGTAGGGATAGTAATAACAGATATGATGATATAAGGTATTTTTAATTCGATCCAAGCATAGTGAAATAAGCTTGAAAGCTCAAGTGTATTTCCTAAATCAGTACTATCAAAGGTGATAAAACTGAACCCAATAGCCATAAAAGCCCAAGCCACAAACAACCGATAATAAAGTAAGATAATTTCTGAGAAATAATAAAAGGAAACAATGCTAAAAACGCAACAGTTATCGTTGTAAATAATATATTAAACGTATATTCATAACGTGCTTCATACAAAAATTCACCCGTGTAATTTTGGCATGTTGTTGCAAAGGTTTCAGGATAACCAAGGCGTGAGACAAACCAATATTGCAAAACAAATGTCATTAAAGAAATTGTAATAAAAACAAAGATAGATCGTAGCATATTATCTTTTTAGATCGAAAAGGGCGTAGTAAATACGCCCTTTGTAGTGAAAAATAAACTTATGCCACCAATTGTTTTAAGATACGACGAACTGGCTCTGCAGCACCCCATAATAATTGGTCACCTACAGTGAATGCCGCTAAGTATTCTGGACCCATTGCCAATTTACGTAAACGGCCAACCGGTACGCTTAATGTACCTGTTACTTTAGCTGGGGTTAATTCACGTAATGTGGTTTCTTTTGTCATTTGGAATCACTTTCACCCATTCGTTGTGAGACGCTAAAAATTTGTTCAATTTCTTCTAATGGTAAAGTCTTTTTCAGTTTGATGGTGAATGCTTGGCTGTGGCAACGTAATGCACCAATACGTACGCATAAGCCATCAACAGGAATTGGATTGTCGCTTAAAACCTAAGATTTTGTTGGTTTCTGCATAGCCTTTTCCATTCTTCTTTTAGTTTGTCCTGTTTCTGGGAGAAGTTTGTCAATCCAAGGGATTAAGCTACCACCCAATGCCGCACCAAAGTTATCCGTTGGGAAGCTATCAGAACGCATTTCTGCTGTCACTTTTACGTTCAATATCTAAAATAGATGAAGCAGGGTCTTTTAATTCACTTGAAACCGCTTGTTCTAATAAACCCATTTGTGAAAGCAATTCACGCATATTTTTTGCGCCAGCACCTGAAGCCGCTTGGTAAGTTGCGACAGATACCCATTCCACTAAATCTTTCTCAAATAAACCACTGATAGCCATAAGCATTAAGCTCACGGTACAGTTACCACCCACGAAAGTTTTTAATGCCTTTTTCAAACCTTCAGAAATCACGTGTTGGTTTACAGGATCAAGCACGATAATTGCATCATCTTTCATACGTAGTGCAGACGCTGCATCAACCCAATATCCGTCCCAACCTGTTGCTTTTAATTTTGGGTAGACTTCATTGGTATAGTCGCCACCTTGGCAGGTCACGATAATGTCTAATTTTTTAAGTTCTTCAATGTCGAATGCATTTTTAAGTTCACCCGCCTCTTGCCTGCAAATACAGGGGCTTTTTGACCTGCTTTGAGAAGTGGTGAAGAAAACTGATTAATATTGGCAAAATCTTGCTCTTGCACCATACGATCCATTAATACGGAACCGACCATTCCGCGCCAACCGATAAAAACCGACGTTTTTCATGAGTTTTTCCTTATTTTATGTTGTGTTGAATGGGTCTATTAATTACAGGCTTTTATGCTATAAAAATCAAGTTTTTATGAGACTTTGTTTAATTTTTTTCAATAAAAATCTCTTCGGGGATTTATTGATTATTTATCTGATTTTTCGTGGTTTTCTTTACCGTTTTTCGACTCAGATTTACCTTCAGATTTAACCGCACTTTTCTTTGTCGTGTAGACTTTGTGGCTTCTCTCTTTGTCGTTGCAGATTTAGTCTCTTTTTCTTTGGCTTTTTCAGCTAAATTTGCCGCTTTCCATTCCTCAAATTTTTTTCAAGTAATACTTTACCCATTGGGCTTGGATCACCTGTAACAAGGTTTGTAAGCTCATTATTCTCAATGATATGACGACGAAGCTCTAAACGTTCTTGATGGTTTTCAGCTAAACGAATTGCACGTTCAACATATTCATCTACCGTATTTGCAATTAACCATTCCGGTAAACCTAAACGTTTAAATAACCCTTCATCAATATGTTCATGGACTTCTGCACCGGTTTTACATACGCCCACTAAACCTAATGTCACCATATCAATAATGCCATTCGTATTACCGAATGGGAATGGATTCACCATCATATCGCAGTTATGCAAAATACGGAGATATTGATCATAAGGTGCATGTGGATGAGCTGTCGCATCATTGCCTAAATAAGATTTAATAAAACGCTCAACATAAGGATGCGTCACACCACTAGATTGACCTAATGCAAAGTGGAAATGCACTTTCACATTAGCACGATCACGAATAGCCTTTAATGCTGCCAAGAAATATGGGTTAAGCTTCATTGTGGTAGAAGCAATACCAATATTTACGACTTCAGGATTTTCACGTAAACGATACTCTACGTGTTGCGGTGCAAGCGCTGAAGGTACATAAGGAAGAGCATCTTTTGGTAAACGCAATAATTGCTCACTGCAGCTATTTTTCAGAACCCACATAATCATCTTCTACAATCACATATTCAATAAAATCAGAATGTGTCGTAGCAGGATGACCTAAAGCAATCACTTGAACCGGCGCAAGACGCGTGTTACTTGCAAAAATGGTGGTTAAATCCATCCCAATACTTGGCATATAAAGAACGGCTGCACCATTTTTTCATTAAATATCTTTTTAATTCATTCAATTTACCAAAAATATTATCACCTTTTAATAAATGGAATTCATCAAACACCGCTTGGCCTGCTTCATCTACAGCTTCATTACCTACACCAATTAAATGAAAACGCTCACGCGCAGCAATCATTGAAGTGGAATGCGTACGGTAAATTGAATGAGATGAATGGAAATGTTCCAATAATACAACCATGACAGGTTTGCCATTACGCTCACCTAATTTCGTGACATCGCGGTCAGTCCATCCACCTTGCAATAAATGACGACGAATGACTTGGTTTAATGCTTTTTTCACCCAGTGTTTATTTTCAGCGATATCGTAGCTGCAATGCATATACACATCATGTGAAATTGCACTTGGTACATTATTTAAGTTTTCAATCGTCGCTAATTTTTCAGGGAACCATTGTAAAAGCATACCACGCTTAGAGAACGCTTGATCAGTACCGATAAAACGTGGTGATTGCAATGCAAAACAAAGTGATGCACATAATTCTGGATCTAAATTCCATAAAGCATCAAGATTCACGTTTATATTTGATTCCGGCAAGTACAAAATATAGAATTTAATTAATGACGCTCTTGCATTATCTAAATGAAAATCGGATAAATTAGTCTTATCTGGATTGCGGTTATAAGTTTTGCAAACACATGATCCGCATTCACAAAAGGTGATGATGCATAAATCATGTTAATCCAACGTTGTAAGGTAAAGAAACGTTGCGCCCCACCTTCAGAAATATCTAATTTAGGATCAGAAAAATAGCTCGCCCATTGCTACCGCTATACGGGTACAAAAATGCTTAATTTTATCTTTGTACTAATTCATCATTTAATTGCTAGGATAATCAATTTCAATGCCTTCTACACCGCCAAAAATTACTATCTATTTTGCTTAAAAATATCCAGCACTCCACGCAAGCTGCTTCATAATTTTTGCTGCTACTTTTGTTCAAAAACGGATAACACTCGGTTGATTTTTACTTCGCCATTTTAAATTCCTTTGATAAAAAAATAAATAAAATTAATAATTAACAGGTTCCCCACAGATCATATTCATCTGAATGGGTAATGGTTACTTTAATAAATTCGCCTACTTTCACAGGCGTGCCACTTAGATTTTCAATATAAACTAAGCCATCAACTTCTGGTGCATCAGCTTTTGTACGGCCGATAACACCTTTCGTCATCAATTTCATCCACAATTATATTAATCGTTTCGCACAATTTTTGTTTTAATCGTTCAGCCGAAATTTCTTGTTGTAACTGCACAAAGCGGTGGAAACGTTCTTCTTTACCTCTTCAGGCACTTGGTCGGCCATTTCAGTTGCAGGAGCGCCTTCTACTGGGCTAAATTTGAAACAGCCCACACGATCAAGTTGTGCTTCTTTTTAAGAAATCCAATAACATTTGGAAGTCTTCTTCTGTTTCACCTGGGAAACCTACGATGAAAGTTGAACGCAAAGTTAAATCTGGACAAATCTCACGCCATTGCTTGATACGCTCTAAAGTGCGGTCAATTTTTCCTGGTCTTTTCATCGCTTTTTAAAAATTTTTGGGCTTGCGTGTTGCAATGGAATATCCAAATAAGGCAACAATAAACCTTCCGCCATTAATGGAATTAAATCATCCACGTGCGGATAAGGATAAACGTAGTGTAAACGTACCCAAATGCCTAATTTTCCAAGCTGTTTACACAAGGTCATTAAGTCATTTTTAATTGGCATACCATTCCAGAAAGCCGTTTTCACGCCACCTTCTTTACGTTGTGTATCCATCGCATAAGCAGAGGTATCTTGTGAAACGACCAACAATTCTTTCACACCCGCATCAGCAAGACGTTTTGCTTCATCCAATACTTGCGTGATAGAGCGGCTTTCCAAATCCCCACGTAATGAAGGGATTATACAGAATGTACAACGGTGATCACAGCCTTCTGATATTTTCAAATAAGCATAGTGTTTTGGTGTTAATTTCACCCCTTGTTTTGGTACAAGACTGGTGTAAGGATTATGCTCTGGCTTTGGAACGTACTTGTGTACTTGAGCCATGACTGTTTCATAACTGTGCGGACCGCTCACTTCCAATACTTTTGGGTGAACTTGGCGAATTTGATCTTCCTTCGCCCCTAAACAGCCGGTCACAATCACGCGTCCGTTTTCTTCCAACGCCTCTCCAATGGCTTCTAGAGATTCCTGCACGGCGCTATCAATAAAAACCACAGGTATTCACAATGACCAAGTCCACATTTTCATAACTGGCACAATGTTATACCCTGTCAGTACGTAATTCGGTCAGAATACGTTCGAATCCACTAAATTTTTAGGACAACTCTAAACTTACAAAAGCCAATATTCGGCGTTGATTTTTGCACAAATTTATTCTCAGCTATCATCATCTTTCAAAACTTTAGATTTTACTCAATTTCAGCCGAAAGGCGATAAATTAAAGGCAAATTGATTGTAAATTTGCCCATTAAAGTCCTTTTTTTCAGGTAGAATAATGCCCGTTTTTATTTACTCATATTCATTATTAACATGGAAAAATTCTTTTCTTTTTCGACCGCTCTTGAACAGACGGCTTATTTACTTATCCTAGGGAAAATGCTACTCGCACTTGTACTTTGGCGGGATTATTGGCTTAGAACGTGAACTTAAACACAAACCGGTTAGGGGTCAAAACTGTGCCATTATTGCGGTGACGACTTGTGAACTGACGATTGTCTCCATTCAAGCTGCAGAACATTATGCGCAAGTTTCAGATAACATTCGAACTGACCCTATGCGACTTGCCGCACAAGTAATCAGTGGCATCGGTTTCTTAGGTGCAGGGGTAATTTTACACAAGAAAAATGATGCTATTTCAGGTTTAACCACTGCGGCCATTATTTGGGCAGCAGCGCTATGGTGTAGCAACAGGTGCTGGTTTTATTTTTTTGATGCGATTATTGCCACTTTAATGATTTTAATCGCCATCCGTATCAGCCCGATTGTGCAGCGTTATGTTCGTCGTAAAACCTATAAAAAACGTACTCGATTGGCTATTCAACTGAGTTCTGCGAACGGTATTAGTAAAGTCACAGATTTATTACTCAAAACATGACTATCGCATTGAAAATATCTCGGTAAAAGACCAAGCAAGTGGCGAAGTTCGCTTACAAGTGCGATGCTACAACATTGATAATGAAATGCTAAAAGATGTTTATACACTGTTAAAAACAGAAGATGAAGTATTAAGTGTGGATGTAGAAAAATTAAAATAACACATAACTTCTATCGTAAAAACCTATACTTATAGATAAAAAGTTAAATATTTAAACTGGATAACATCATGAATTTACAAGATAATTTCGAGCAACATACGCCGATGATGCAGCAATATCTCAAGTTAAAAGCAGAAAACCCTGACATTTTGTTATTTTATCGAATGGGGATTTTTATGAGCTTTTTTATGATGATGCAAAAAAAGCGGCAGCGTTGTTAGATATTTCTTTAACGAAACGTGGACAATCAGCAGGTAATCCCATTCCCATGGCTGGCGTGCCTTATCATGCGGTAGAGGGATATTTAGCAAAATTAGTGCAATTAGGTGAACCTGTAGCTATTTGTGAGCAAGTGGGTGATCCCGCCACATCAAAAAGGGGCCGGTTGAACGAAAAATTGTACGAATTTTCAGACACCAGGTACGGTAAGTGATGAAGCGCTTTTACCAGAACGCCAAGATAACTTAATTGTGGCGGTTTATCAGGAAAAAGAAAAATTCGGTCTAGCTACATTAGACATGACATCTGGACGCTTCCAGCTTTGTGAACCTCATTCAAAAGAAGCCTTGCAAGCTGAATTACAGCGTATTAATCCCGTAGAATTACTTTATTGTGAAGATTTTGCCGAAATGACCATTATCGAACATTATAAAGGTCTACGTCGTCGTCCAATTTGGGGAATTTGAACTTAGTACCGCGATCTCAGAACTTAATCGTCAATTTGGTACGAAAGATTTACGTGCATTTGGTGTAGAAAAATCACCTCTTGGCTTGGCAGCAGCAGGCTGTTTATTGCAATATGCAAAAGAAACACAACGTGCTTCTCTGCCACACATTCAAAGCATCAGTGTCATTCAAAATAACGATAATATTCAATTAGATGCTGCAACACGCCGAAATTTAGAACTCACTCAAAATCTTGCGGGTGGCACAGAAAAACACGCTGGCTTCGGTATTAGATAAATGTGTTACGCCAATGGGTAGCCGTTTATTAAAACGTTGGATTCATCAACCTATCCGTCAAACAGACATTCTATTAAAACGCCAAAAACCATTGGTGAAATTATTGAACAAGATTTGTATCACGAATTGCAGCCTTATTTGCAACAAGTGGGGATATGGAACGGATTCTTGCTCGTGTAGCACTGCGTTCTGCACGTCCTCGAGATCTCACGCGTTTACGTACTGCATTAGAACAAATTGAACCGATAAAATCACTGATTCACACAAAAACATCGTCAAATTTAACCGCACTTTCAACACAAATTGATGATTTTTCCGCGCAAATCGAGCTACTTCAAAAAGCAATTATTGAAACTCCTCCGTTATTAATTCGTGATGGTGGCGTCATTGCTGAAGGCTATAATGCAGAATTAGATGAATGGCGAATCCTTTCGCTGGCGCAACACAATATTTAGAAAATTTAGAACAACGCGAACGAGAAAGCACTGGTATTGATACCTTAAAAATTGGCTTTAATGCGGTGCATGGTTATTACATTCAAATCAGCCAAGGGCAAGCTCATAAAGCACCGATTCATTATGTTCGTCGTCAAACCTTAAAAAATGCCGAACGCTACATTATTCCTGAATTAAAAGAATATGAAGATAAGGTTTTAAAATCAAAGGGCGGCGCTTGCTTTTAGAAAAAGCAACTTTATGATGAATTATTTGATCTATTGTTGCCACATTTAGGTCAATTACAGTTAGCGAGCTTAGCATTGTCTGAATTGGATGTGTTAGTTAACCTCGCAGAACGAGCCGAAACCTTAAATTATGTAGCACCACAATTTAGCGATGAAATTGGCGTAAAAATTGAAAATGGTCGCCATCCTGTCGTGGAACAAGTCTTAAAAGACCCCTTTATTGCTAACCCTGTTAATCTCAATCAGCAACGTCATTTGCTGATTATTACTGGCCCAAATATGGGCGGTAAAAGTACCTATATGCGTCAAACAGCTTTAATTACGTTAATGGCGTATATAGGCAGTTTTGTGCCAGCTGATAGCGCGGTTATTGGGCAAATTGATCGTATTTTTACTCGAATTGGCGCCTCTGATGATTTAGCATCCGGTCGTTCTACGTTTATGGTAGAAATGACCGAAATGGCGAATATTCTTCATCAAGCCACTTCACAAAGTTTAGTTCTTATTGATGAAATTGGACGCGGGACATCTACTTTATGATGGGCTTTCTTTAGCTTGGGCTTGTGCTGAATGGTTGTCGAAGAAAACTCGTTCACTTACATTATTTGCGACCCATTATTTTGAACTCACTGCGCTGCCAGAACAAATTGAAGGCATTGCTAATATTCATTTAGATGCATTAGAACATAACAATACCATCGCCTTTATGCACGCTGTTCAAGACGGTTCGGCAAGTAAAAGTTATGGTCTTGCTGTTGCAGCACTGGCTGGTGTGCCTCAATCCGTCATTAAACTGGCGAAGCAAAAATTGCATCAATTAGAAAAATTATCGGCACAAAATGGTGATCAACAAATTCAACATTTAAGAGCATTAAATCAACATCAAGGTGAATTGGCTTTTGAAGCAGAACCTGATGCTTTACGCGAAAGCTATTGAGCAACTTGATCCAGATGAGTTAAGTCCAAAACAAGCCTTAGCTTATCTGTATCAATTGAAGAAAATGCTGTAAGAATAAAAAGAGCGGTCAAAAATTCATTGTTTTTATGACCGCTCTTTTTATTTTCACTAATTTCTTAAAATCTCATAGATTTCAGAATCTTTTTCTATCGAGATAATGGATGGATTGGATTTTTCGAATGGTCGTGATTTACCACGGATTAATAGGGTTTCTGTAGTTGCTAAGTTGCCACGACGAGAAATCCCTTTGAGCAATTCACCGTGCGTAATTCCCGTTGCAGCAAAAACAAGATTATCATCACGTACTAAATCTTCTAATTTTAAGATTTCATTGACCCTCACACCTAAGGCTTCACAACGTTGGACTTCTTCAGCGGCAATTTTACGGTTTTCTTCTGTATCGCCTTTCACTTCATTACGTGGAATAAGACGAGCTTGCATATCCCCACCTAATGCACGAATTGCAGCGGCAGCTGCCACACCTTCAGGTGCACCACCAATGCCATAAACCATATCCACTTCAGCATCCGGTAAACAACATAAAACCAGCGGCCACATCACCATCTGGAATAGCCATCACACGAATACCTAAATTATGCATTTGCTTAATCACTTCATCATGGCGTGGTTTAGCAAGTACCATCACGGTTAAATCCGATAATGATTTACCTAAACGAGAAGCTACACGGCGAAGATTTTGCTCAATCGGTAAACTTAAATCAATCATGCCTTTCACTTCAGGGGCCGACAACCAATTTTTCCATATACATATCAGGCGCTTTTAAGAAGGGTACGTTTACCACCAGCAGCCAATACTGAAATAGCATTTGATTGTCCCATTGCAGTCATTCTTGTGCCATCAATCGGATCAACCGCAATAGAAACAAGTTCACCATTACCTGACCCTACTTTTTCGCCAATATAAAGCATTGGTGCTTCATCAATTTCCTTCACCAATCACAATTTCACCGTCCATATGGATTAAATTCAGCATATAACGCATGGCTTTTGACTGCCGCGTCATCTGCCGCATTTTTATTACCACGTCCAAGCCAAGTATAAGCCGCTAATGCAGCTGCTTCGGTTACTCTTGAAAAATTCAATAGCTAATGCACGATTCATTTTTCTCCCCAATGCAAAAGTCTCGTTATTTTAGCACTAAGCAAACGTTTGCATAATAAATTTTGACAATAGGCTTTTAAAAATAGGATTAAGTGGGTAGAATAAAGCCGTTTCGGACTTATTTTAGGAAATCACTATGTCTTTAGAAATTTTTAGATCAGCTTGAAGAAAAATTAGACAAGCAGTAGAAACTATTCAATTGCTTCAACTTGAAGTAGAAGAATTAAAAAGAACAAAAATCAATCCCAACAAGCGGTAGAAGCGTTGCAGCATGAAAAATGAACAACTTAGAAATGAACACCGCAACTGGCAAGAACACATTCGTTCATTGTTGGGTAAATTCGACAACGTATAATGACTATAAAGGCTTAGAAAATCTAAGCCTGATTAGGAAACAATATGAATATTTGCGTGATTTCAGGCAGCACATTAGGCAGCGCTGAATATGTGGCGGAGCATTTAGAAGATGTGTTAAAAACACAAGATTTTTCTACCGCACTTTTCCACGGACCAGAACTTGATGATGTGATTGATGAAAATATTTGGTTGATTGTCACTTCAACACATGGTGCAGGTGAATTACCTGATAATTTGAAACCACTCTTTGAACAAATTGCGGCATCAGATAAAGATTTCTCTTCCCTCCGCTTTGCCGTTGTAGGCTTTAGGTAATTCAGATTACGATACATTCTGTCATGCCGTGAATAAAGTCGAAACACAGTTAAAATGAAAAAGTGCGGTCAAAAATCTGCGAGAGTTTAAAAATCGATGTCTTGCATGTTGATGATCAAGAACTATTTGCAGAAGATTGGCTACCACAATTTATTCATGCACTTTAGTCATAATAAAGCGATAATTTGAGTTATCGCTTTTTCTTTATCCATTATCCAAAAAAATAACCTGTGGATAACTTTAATAAAACCTGTCAAAAACTTGTTCTTTTCCACTGAGTAAATATGATGATTGTTTTAACTGTGGATAAAATTAAAGGTTATCCACAAGAAAAAGCCTCCAAACTGATGACATTTCAACACAGTCTAAAATGATTCTAACTTCTTCATTTAAAAAAAGGAAAAAGATCTTATTAACAAGGTAAAAGGATCGTAATAGTAACAATAATAAGATCTTTATATATAAATAGATCTTATCTTTATTACCTCTCGATCTTCTCTTATCACAGATTGAATTCTTGCTTTCAAGCACACGTAATTTTCAGTAGAATAGCGCCTATTTTTAGATCGAAGATCAAATAGAAGACGAAGAGAGAGATATGTTTTACACTGAAAAAATTATGATGTGATCATCATTGAGGCGGTCATGCTGGTACAGAAGCGGCATTAGCACCAGCACGCATGGGATTAAAAAAACTCTGTTATTGACACATAATGTCGATACCCTTGGACAAATGTCATGTAACCCAGCCATTGGCGGCATTGGTAAAGGCCATTTAGTAAGAGAAATTGATGCAATGGGTGGTCTTATGGCTCACGCAGCGGATAAAGCCGGTATTCAATTTCGTACTTTAAACAGTAGTAAAGGGCCTGCTGTACGTGCAACTCGTGCTCAAGCTGACCGTGTTTTATATCGCCAAGCCGTACGCATCGCACTTGAAAACCAACCAAATTTAGATATTTTCCAACAAGAAGTAACCGATATTTTAATTGAGCAAGATCGCGTTTGTGGTGTAGAAACCAAAATGGGGCTTAAATTCCGTGCGAAATCAGTTATTTTAACTGCCGGTACTTTCTTAGCGGGTAAGATCCATATTGGTTTAGAACATTATGAAGGAGGCCGTGCAGGTGATCCGGCATCTGTTACACTTTCTCATCGTTTACGAGATCTGAATTTACGCGTTGATCGTTTAAAAACCGGTACTCCACCACGTATTGATGCACGCACGATCAATTTCGATATATTGGCTAAACAACATGGTGATGCTGTATTACCGGTATTCTCTTTATGGGATCAGTGGATGATCACCCTCAACAAATTCCTTGTTATATCACCCATACCAATGAACAAACCCATGAAGTGATCCGTAATAACTTGGATCGCAGTCCAATGTATACTGGTGTGATTGAAGGGATTGGCCCACGTTATTGTCCATCCATTGAAGATAAAGTGATGCGTTTTGCGGATCGTAATTCACATCAAATTTATTTGGAACCGGAAGGCTTAACTAGTAATGAAGTGTATCCAAACGGGATTTCTACCAGTTTACCGTTTGACGTGCAAATGGGCATTGTGAATTCCATGAAAGGTTTGGAAAAAGCGCGCATCATCAAACCGGGTTATGCGATTGAATATGATTATTTTGATCCACGAGACTTAAAACCAACATTAGAAACTAAAGCTATTTCTGGTTTATTTTTGCGGGTCAAATTACGGGTACAACCGGTTATGAAGAAGCGGCGGCACAAGGCTTATTGGCAGGGATTAACGCAGGTCTTACGTCACAAGAAAAAGAGGCATGGTATCCACGTCGCGATCAATCTTATACAGGTGTATTGGTGGATGATCTTTGCACGCTTGGCACCAAAGAACCGTATCGTGTATTTACTTCTCGTGCTGAATACCGTTTGTTATTACGTGAAGACAATGCAGACATTCGTTTAACGCCAATTGCCCATGAATTAGGTTTGATTGATGAGGCTCGCTGGGCACGATTCAATCAAAAAAATGGAAAATATTGAACAAGAACGCCAGCGCTTACGCAGCATTTGGCTGCATCCACGCTCTGAATATTTAGAAGAAGCGAATAAAGTGCTTGGCAGCCCACTTGTGCGTGAGGCCAGCGGTGAAGATTTATTGCGCCGTCCGGAAATGACTTACGATATTTTAACTTCTTTAACGCCGTATAAACCAGCAATGGAAGATAGGGAAGCCGTAGAACAAGTAGAAATTGCTATTAAGTATCAAGGCTATATTGAGCATCAACAAGAAGAAATTGAAAAACAAAAACGCCACGAAAATACAGCTATCCCGGCTAACTTTTGATTACAGCAAAGTGTCTGGTTTATCTAATGAAGTACGTGCGAAGTTAGAACAGCATCGTCCGGTTTCCATTGGCAAAGCAAGCCGAATTTCAGGCGTTACTCCTGCAGCAATTTCAATTATTCTGGTGAATTTGAAAAACAAGGCATGCTAAAACGCGGCGAATAATCTTTATAAATGAAAAAGTGCGGTTAATTTTTGACCGCACTTTTTTTATATTACAAATTAAAAGATGTAATTAGTAGGCTAAATTTTTTGCTGAAATAAAAACACTAAGGATTTTAACCGCACTTTCAAGTAGAATGACGACAAACAGACAAGATAGATAGAAAAATGAAAGCAAAACTCGAAAATTTACTGGCTCAAGCAGAAATTCAATTAACAGATCTACAAAAAGATCAGCTGATTCAGTTGGTACAATTACTCCATAAATGGAACAAGGCTTATAATTTAACCTCTGTACGTGACCCACAAGAAATGTTAGTAAAACATATCTTGGATAGTATTGTTGTTAGTCCTTATTTACAAGGGGATCGTTTTATTGATGTAGGAACAGGTCCAGGCTTGCCAGGACTGCCTTTGGCCATTATTAACCCCTACTAAGCAATTTGTCTTGTTAGATAGCTTAGGCAAGCGCATTAGCTTCATTCGAAATGCAGTACGTGAGTTAGGGACTAACAAATGTAGAACCTGTTCTTAGTCGCGTTGAGGAATACCAACCTGAACAAAAAAATTAGACGGTGTATTAAGTCGTGCATTTGCTTCGTTAAAAGATATGACAGATTGGTGTCATCATTTGCCAAAAACAAGATGGATATTTTATGCTTTTAAAAAGGCATTTATCACGAAGATGAAGTTCAAGAATTAGACAAAAAATTCGAAGTAAAAGACGTGATAACTTTTGCATGTACCAGAGCTTATAGGTGAGCGACATTTAATAGTTTTACGATAAAACACACTTTTTTATGACTATTTTGTTAATTATTTTTAAAAGTGTGATTTGTTTAACATTTTTAGTGGTTTAAAAGTTGAAACTCTTTGTAGCACGGGTATAATTAGGTAGTTTTTGTATTTTTAAAAAAATAAGATAATGTCTAAGGTTTTTAACGCAGACCAAAAATCGATATCAAAAAGCGATGATCATTGAATCAGTTTGTCTTGTTGTTTTTGGTTTTGTTAGTTGCGCTTTGGCAAGGTGAAAGTGCAGTAGATTTTAGTTTAGGATTTATCTGTGCTTTTGTGCCATTTTGTGCTTTTTGCTATATTGTTTTTCTCAAACAAGATTTCTCAACAAAATTAACGGCATTTTATCGTGGTGAAGCATTAAAGTTATGCTGACGATTGTGCTTGTAGGTGTGTCCTTTAAAGTAACTTGCTATCTCACATTTTATTTTTGTTTTTGTTGGTTTTTACGGCATTAGCGTTGAATAATTTTATTCCGTTTTTGTTAAATAAATCTTAAATTCTACAAAGGGTTGACTATGTCTGGACAAACGACTTCCGAATATATTGGCCACCACTTGACCTTTCTTAAAAACAGGTGATGGTTTCTGGAACGTTCATGTTGATACGCTCTTTTTCTCGATCGTATCTGCAGTGATTTTTCCTGGTTTATTTTTTTCTCGTGTTGCAAAAATGCAACGACAGGCGTACCAGGCAAAATGCAATGTTTGGTTGAAATTATCGTAGGTTGGGTTGATGGCATTGTGAAAGAAAACTTTCGTGGCCCGCGTAATGTGGTAGCACCAATTGCTTTAACCATTTTCTGCTGGGTATTCATTATGAATGCTATCGACTTAATTCCTGTTGATTTTCCTCCTCAACTTGCCAGCCTCTTTGGTATTCACTACTTAAGAGCCGTGCCAACAGCAGATATCAGCGCAACCTTAGGTATGTCTATCTGCGTATTCTTCCTTATTCTTTTCTATACAGTTAAATCAAAAGGTTTTAGTGGTTTAGCGAAAGAATATACACTCCATCCTTTTAATCATTGGGTGTTTATTCCAGTAAACTTTATCCTTGAAACCGTAACTTTATTAGCAAAACCTATTTCTCTTGCTTTCCGTCTATTCGGTAATATGTATGCGGGGGAATTAATCTTTGTTCTTATCGCTGTGATGTACTCTGCAAATGTGGCCATCGCGGCATTGGAATTCCGTTACACCTTGCTTTGGGCTATTTTCCATATTTTGATTATTACGTTACAAGCATTCATCTTTTGATGATGTTAACGGTGGTTTATTTAAGTATTGCTTATAACAAAGCAGATCATTAATCATTTTTATTAACCGGCTCTAGGGCTAAACTTAACTTCTATTGGAGAACATTATGGAAACTGTAATTACAGCGACAATCATTGGTGCATCAATCCTTCTTGCATTTGCTGCATTAGGTACTGCAATCGGCTTTGCGATCTTAGGTGGTAAATTCTTAGAATCATCTGCTCGTCAACCTGAATTAGCATCTAGCCTACAAACTAAAATGTTTATCGTGGCAGGTCTTTTGGATGCGATTGCAATGATTGCTGTTGGTATTTCATTACTTTTCATTTTCGCAAACCCATTCATCGGTTTATTACACTAATACCTTATTTGCTTATCAACGTAAAACAAGCATAGTAAGGAGGACGTTGTGAATTTAAATGCAACATTGATTGGTCAACTTATTGCGTTCGCACTTTTTGTATGGTTCTGCATGAAGTTTGTTTGGCCACCAATTATTAATGCGATTGAAACACGTCAAAGCCAAATTGCGAACGCGTTAGCGTCAGCTGAAGCAGCGAAAAAAGAGCAAGCAGATACTAAAAATCTTGTGGAACAAGAACTTTTATCTGCAAAAGTACAAGCTCAAGAAATTTTAGATGCTGCTAATAAACGTCGCAATGAAGTGTTAGACGAAGTGAAGGCAGAAGCCGAAGAACTGAAAGCAAAAATTATTGCTCAAGGTTATGCTGAAGTAGAAGCAGAACGTAAACGTGTTCAAGAAGAATTACGTGTTAAAGTGGCTTCATTAGCAGTGGCTGGTGCTGAGAAAATTGTAGGTCGTTCTATTGATGAAGCGGCAAACAATGACATTATTGATAAATTAGTTGCAGAGTTATAAGAGGCTTAGCTTATGTCAGAATTAACTACAATAGCTCGCCCTTATGCAAAGCTGCATTCGACTTTGCCATTGAACAAAAGTGCGGTCGAAAAATGGACTGAAATGTTAGGTTTCGCTGCTGCCGTAGCTGAAGATGAAACGGTAAAAAGCTACTAAGTAGTTCTCTTTCTGCACAGAAATTAGCTAATACAGTAATTTCTATTTGTGGCGAACAATTGGATCAATATGGGCAAAAATCTTATTCAGTTAATGGCTGAAAATAAGCGTTTGAGTGCGATTCCTACCGTGTTTGAAGAATTTAAACATTATGTAGAAGAACTCAAGCTATTGCAGAAGTTGAAGTAACTTCGCACAACCATTGAATGCAACACAAATCGAAAAATTGCAGCTGCAATGGAAAAGAGATTAGCTCGCTAAAAGTAAAATTAAGTGCAACGTAGATAGCTCACTGATTGCCGGTGTGGTTATTCGTACTGAAGACTTTGTGATTGACGGAAGTAGCCGTGGGCAACTTGCTCGTCTCGCAAATGAGTTGCAATTATAAGAGGAATACAAGATGCAACTAAATTCAACTGAAATTAGTGAATTGATTAAAAACGCATCGCTCAATTCGACGTGGTGAGCGAAGCCCGTAATACAGGGACAATTGTTTCTGTAAGTGATGGGGATTATTCGTGTTCACGGTTTAAGCGATGTGATGCAAGGCGAAATGATCGCCTTACCAGGCAACCGTTACGCAATGGCACTTAACCTTGAACGTGATTCTGTTGGTGCGGTAGTAATGGGTCCTTACGCAGACTTAGCGGAAGGTATGGAAGTACAATGTACTGGCCGTATCCTTGAAGTACCAGTTGGTCGTGGTTTATTAGGTCGTGTGGTAAATACACTTGGTCAACCAATCGATGGCAAAGGTGAAATTGAAAAACGATGGTTTCTCTCCTGTTGAAGTTATTGCGCCAGGTGTTATCGATCGTAAATCTGTTGATCAGCCTGCACAAACCGGTTATAAAGCGGTTGACTCAATGGTTCCAATCGGTCGTGGTCAACGTGAGTTAATCATCGGTGACCGTCAAACAGATAAAAACAGCATTAGCAATCGACGCAATCATCAACCAACGTGATTCAGGGTATTAAAATGTATCTATGTCGCGATCGGCCAAAAGCGTCGACAATCGCAAACGTAGTACGTAAATTAGAAGAGCACGGTGCGCTTGAAAACACTATCGTTGTTGCGGCATCGGCGTCTGAATCAGCGGCATTACAATACTTTGCACCTTACTCAGGTTGTGCAATGGGTGAATATTTCCGTGATCGCGGTGAAGATGCGTTAATCGTCTACGATGACTTATCAAAACAAGCCGTTGCTTATCGTCAAATTTCATTATTATTACGTCGTCCACCAGGTCGTGAAGCATATCCAGGTGACGTATTCTATCTACACTCACGTTTACTTGAACGTGCTGCACGTGTAAATGAAGAATACGTAGAAAATTCACTCAAGGCGCAGTAAAAGGAAAAACAGGTTCTTTAACCGCTCTTCCTATTATTGAAACTCAAGCGGGTGACGTTTCAGCATTCGTTCCAACTAACGTAATTTCGATTACCGATGGTCAGATTTTCTTAGAATCTAACTTATTTAATGCTGGTATTCGTCCTGCGGTAAACCCTGGTATTTCGGTATCTCGTGTGGGTGGTTCTGCACAAACTAAAGTAGTGAAAAAATTAGCTGGTGGTATCCGTACTGCATTGGCTCAATATCGTGAATTAGCGGCGTTTGCTCAGTTCGCGTCTGACCTTGATGATGCAACCCGTAAACAACTTTCTCACGGTGAAAAAGTCACTGAATTATTGAAACAAAAACAATATGTACCGCTTAGCGTAGCAGACCAATCTGTGTTGCTTTTTCGCGGTTGAGTTTGGCTATTTAGAAGATGTGGAATTGCAAAAAATTGCAAGTTTTGAAGCCGCACTTTTAGATTATGCTCGCCGTAACCACAGCGAGTTTATGGCTGAATTGACCAAAACCGGTAACTACAATGATGAAGTTAAAGCATCATTGAAAGCGATTTTGGATAACTTTAGCCAACAGCGCGTGGTAAAAGTAACGGAGAAATAAGATGGCAGGTGCAAAGAGATAAAAACCAAAAATTGCCAGTGTACAAAAGTACACAAAATTACTAAAGGCAATGGAAATGGTGGCAACCTCGAAAATGCGTAAAACGCAAGATCGTATGGCTGCTTCTCGTCCGTATTCTGAAACAATACGAAATGTTATCAGCCACGTCTCTAAAGCAACTGTTGGTTATAAACACCCATTTTTAATTCAACGCGAAGTAAAAAGAGTCGGGATCTTAGTGGTCTCGACTGACCGCGGAATGTGTGGTGGTTTGAACATTAACTTGTTTAAAACTGTCATGACAGAAATCAAACAATGGAAAGATAAAGGTGTTACTGTTGAATTGGGCTTTAATTGGCTCAAAAGGCATTAGCTTTTTCCGCTCATTAGGATTACCTGTTCGTGCACAACTTTCCGGTTTGGGTGATAATCCGGCAATGGAAGATTTAATCGGGGTCGCAAACGACATGTTTGATGTCTATAAAGACGGCAAAGTAGATGCAGTTTATATTGCCTACAATAAATTCGTTAATACAATGGCACAAAAACCCTGTTTATCAACAATTGATACCATTACCGGCATTAGAAACCGATAATTTAGAGCAAAGACAAAGCACCTGGGATTACCTTTTACGAGCTCAGAGCCAAAAGTCTTATTAGACAGTTTGCTTACTCGTTATTTGGAATCACAAGTGTATCAATCTGTGGTAGATAACCTTGCTTCCGAGCAAGCTGCTAGAATGGTAGCAATGAAAGCGGCAACTGATAATGCAGGTAATTTAATCAATGACTTGCGATTAGTTTACAATAAAAGCCCGTCAAGCAAGTATTACAAATGAATTAAACGAAATCGTCGCCGGCGCGGCAGCGATTTAATAAAAGAGGAACGGTAATGTCAGCAGGAAAAATTGTACAAATCATCGGTGCGGTGATTGACGTTGAATTCCCACAAGATGCAGTACCAAAAGTTTACGATGCATTAAAAGAGTTGAATCAGGTTTAACCCTTGAAAGCTCAACAACAATTAGGTGGCGGCACAGTTCGCTGTATCGCATTAGGTACATCTGACGGCTTAAAAACGTGGCTTAAAAAGTAGAAAACACTGGGTAACCCGATTCAAGTTCCAGTAGGGACCAAAAACTTTAGGTCGTATCATGAACGTATTGGGTGAACCAATCGATGAGCAAGGTGATATTGGCGCGGAAGAAAATTGGGCTATCCATCGTCCAGCACCAAGCTATGAAGAACAATCTAACAGTACGGAATTACTAGAAACTGGTATCAAAGTTATCGACTTAATTTGTCCATTCGCAAAAGGTGGTAAAGTAGGTCTATTCGGTGGTGCGGGTGTAGGTAAAACCGTTAACATGATGGAATTAATCCGTAACATCGCGATCGAGCACTCAGGTTACTCTGTATTTGCGGGTGTAGGTGAACGTACTCGTGAAGGTAACGACTCTATCATGAAATGAAAGATTCTAACGTATTAGATAAAGTATCGTTAGTTTACGGACAAATGAATGAGCCACCAGGTAACCGTTTACGTGTTGCGTTAACCGGTTTAACTATGGCTGAAAAATTCCGTGATGAAGGTCGTGATGTATTATTCTTCGTGGATAATATCTATCGTTATACCCTTGCTGGTACTGAAGTATCTGCGTTATTAGGGTCGTATGCCATCTGCGGTAGGTTACCAACCGACATTAGCAGAAGAAATGGGTAGTTACAAGAACGTATCACTCAACCAAAAACAGGTTCTATCACCTCTGTACAAGCGGTATACGTACCTGCGGATGACTTAACTGACCCATCTCCGGCAACAACCTTTTCGCGCACTTAGACTCAACAGTTGTATTAAGTCGTCAAATTGCGTCTTTAGGTATTTACCCTGCGGTTGATCCCATTAGATTCAACTTCACGCCAATTAGATCCACTCGTTGTTGGTCAAGAGCACTATGATGTAGCGCGTGGCGTACAAGGTATCTTACAACGCTATAAAGAATTGAAAAAGATATTATCGCAATTCTTGGTATGGACGAGTTATCTGAAGATGACAAACTTGTGGTAGCACGTGCACGTAAAATTGAACGTTTCTTATCACAACCGTTCTTCGTTGCTGAGGTATTCAACGGTACTCCAGGTAAATACGTTTCTTTAAAAGAAACTATCCGCGGCTTTAAAGGTATTTTAAACGGCGAATACGACCATATTCCAGAACAAGCGTTCTACATGGTCGGTACAATCGACGAAGCGCTAGAAAAAGCCAAAAATATGTAATCACTTCAAGTCATTTGAAGGAGAACAAAAATGGCGACATTTAACCTAATAATAGTCAGCGCAGAGCGAAAAAAATCTTTGAAGGTGCTGTGAAACAAATCCAAGCAACAGGTGTGGAAGGTGAACTTGGTATTTTACCAAACCACACCCCTTTTGATGACGGCGATTAAGCCGGGGATTGTTAAATTCACCCTTGAAGATGGCAAATGAAGAAGTTATCTATGTTTCAGGCGGCTTCTTAGAAGTTCAACCTAAAGTAGTAACGGTGCTTGCCGATGTTGCAATTCGCGGTAGCGAGTTAGATGCAGATCGTATTCGTGAAGCAAAAACGTAAAGCGGAAGAAAATATTGTGAATCACGCAGTTGATGTGGATCATGAGCTTCTTGTAGCGAAACTTTCTAGAGAGTTAGCGAAACTTCGTGCTTACGAGCTTACTGAAAAACTCGTTAAATCAAAACGATAAGTTTATGATAATAAAAAAGAGCGGTCATTTTGACCGCTCTTTTTGTTTTTCTATCGTAAGAAATATCGATACGCTTTACTTTCACTCACATCTTCATAAACATAACGAGTTCTGTTAAAGCTGTTCAAATTCTGCGTTATCTTTTTCTCCTAATTGGAAATGCCGCAAGAATATTACCGTAATCAGCTCCATGCGCACGATAATGGAATAATGAAATATTCCAACGTTTTACCCTAAAATTTCTAAGAATTTCAGTAGAGCACCTTTTTGTTCTGGGAAATTCAAAGCTATAAAGTCGTTTCATGATGATTTGAAACCCGTCCACCCATCAAGTAACGCACGTGAGTTTTCGCAATATCATCATCAGACATATCTTCTACATCAAAAGCCATTTTTCGTTAAATCAGCAATAATGTCCGCTTTTTCAGCTTCATTAGTCGTGCGCACACCAACGAAAAATACAGGCTTTTTGATTATCTGCATAACGATAACTAAATTCTGTTACTGCACGATTACCGATGACATGAGCAAATTTTTAAGAAAACTGCCGGGTTGTTCAGGCATAGTTACCGCCAATAAAGCTTCACGGTTTTCACCAATTTCACAACGTTCTGAAACATAACGCAATGTATGGAAAGTTAAGGTTGGCACCAGATAAAATTGCTGCCATATTTTTGCCTTCCAATATTGTGTTTGTTTTGACGTATTTCTTCAAACCAGCTAAACCCTAAGGCGCCAGATGGTTCTGCGACAGCACGCACGTTTTTCGAAATAAATCTTTCATTGCGGCACAAACTTCATCGCTGTCTACCAACACCATACCATCTAAATATTTTTGACATAAACGGAATGTTTCATCACCAATACGTTTTACCGCTACACCATCAGCGAATAAGCCAACATGTGCTAAATCGGTAGGTTCCCCTTTTTCTAAAGCAGCATTCAAACAGGCTGAATCTTTGGACTCGACACCGATCACTTTAATTTCTGGCATAAATTGTTTGAGTAAAATCGCTACGCCAGCCGCAAGGCCACCACCACCAACTTGAACAAAGACATAATCCAAATCGGCCACTTGTTGCAGCATTTCCATTGCCAATGTCCCTTGACCGGCGATGACCAATGGATGATCAAACGGCGGAATAAATGTCATATGTTTAGATTTTGAAAGCTCAATAGCTTTGGCTTTAGCTTCATCAAAATTGGCTCCGTGTAGCACTTCACCGCCAAATCCACGGACAGCATCCACTTTAATGCTTGGTGTGTTTTGTGGCATAACGATCAATGCTTTTAGCCCGAGTTGTTTAGCGGATAAAGCAACGCCCTGAGCATGATTACCCGCAGAAGCAGCAATGACCCCAGCCTGTTTTTGTTCATCAGAAAGGCTAGAAATCATTGCATAAGCACCACGCAGCTTAAAGCTATTTACTGGCTGGCGGTCTTCACGCTTTAATCCAAATATTATTATGTAGGCGCTCGGATAATTTCCCCCATTTTTGTAGCAGGGGTTACAGTAGCGGCTTCATATACTCTGGAGCCAAGTTTAACAATCGCGTTAACATAATCCGATTGAGAGGGTTGAGGATTGGTGAGTAGATTTTTCATGATATTTGTTGTTTATGATGAAGTGCGGTTAATTTTTTTCTTTTAGTTTTTATCTCTCCCTCTTATAAAGAGAGGAGAGATTAGACATTATTTTTAAATAGACTTTTATCACGACCGCACCTTTATCCGCAGATGTAGCAAAGTGACCAAATACTTTTAATGCAAAAGGATACTTCACGTTCACGGTGAGCTGGTTGCCAGCCTTTGGCATCTTGCTCGGTACGGCGTTTTGCTAATTCTTCATCGCTGATTTTTGAGATTAATCGCGCGATTTGGAATATCGATTTCGATAATATCGTCATCATGTACTAAGCCGATCGCACCGCCAGAAGCTGCTTCAGGAGACGCGTGACCAATAGATAAACCAGATGTACCGCCAGAGAAACGACCATCTGTTAATAAAGCACATTTTTACCTAAGCCCATCGATTTTTAAGTAGCTGGTTGGGATACAACATTTCTTGCATACCTGGGCCGCCTTTTGGACCTTCGTAGCGGATGACTACCACATGGCCTTCTTTCACTTTGCCACCTAAAATACCGGCTACCGCATCTTCTTGGCTTTCAAATACGATTGCTCGGCCGGTGAATTTCCAGATAGACTCATCCACACCTGCCGTTTTTACGATACAACCGTCTTTTGCGATGTTACCGAACAATACGGCTAAGCCACCTTCTTGAGAAATCGCATTTTCTTTATTACGAATACAACCACCTACACGGTCATCATCTACGCTATCCCAACGGCAATCTTGTGAGAAGGCTTGTGTGGTGCGAATACCTAGCAGGACCTGCACGGAAGAATTTATGTAGTTCTTCATCTTTATTACGAATGATATCGTATTGATTTAATTGCTCTTCTAAAGTCATACCTAACACGGTTTTAGTGTTACGGTGGATTAATCCTGCGCGATCTAATTCACCTAATAAGCCCATAATGCCACCTGCACGGTGCACATCTTCCATGTGGTATTTATTGGTGTTTGGTGCAATTTTGCTTAAGCAAGGGCACAACGCGTGATAAGCGGTCAATATCCGCCATTTTGAAATCTACACCCGCTTCTTGAGCAGCCGCTAATAAGTGTAAAACGGTATTACTTGAACCACCCATCGCAATATCTAAACTCATTGCATTTTCAAAGGCTTCAAAGGTGCCGATTGAACGAGGCAATACGCTTGCATCATCTTGTTCGTAATAACGTTTGCAAAGCTCAACAATTTGACGACCAGCTTTTAAGAATAATTCTTTGCGGTCAGCATGGGTCGCTAACATCGAGCCATTACCCGGTAAAGATAAACCTAACGCTTCAGTTAAGCAGTTCATTGAGTTAGCAGTGAACATCCCTGAGCAAGAACCACAGGTTGGACAAGCGCTGCGCTCAATGGCATCAACATCTTTATCGCTGACATTCGGATCTGCGCTTTGAATCATCGCATCACTAAGTCTAAGTCGAATGAGCTGATCAGATAGTTTTGTTTTACCCGCTTCCATTGGGACCGCCTGAAACGAAGATGGTTGGAATGTTTAAACGCATTGCCGCCATCAACATTCCCGGGGTGATTTTGTCACAGTTGGAAATACACACCATCGCATCAGCACAGTGAGCATTAACCATATACTCCACGCTGTCTGCGATTAAGTCTCGGCTTGGTAAGGAGTAAAGCATCCCACCGTGTCCCATGGCAATACCGTCATCTACCGCGATAGTATTGAATTCTTTTGCCACGCCGCCGGCTTTTTCAATTTCAGCTGCAACTAGTTGTCCCATATCTTTTAAATGAACATGCCCTGGTACAAATTGGGTGAATGAGTTCACCACCGCAATAATCGGTTTACCAAAGTCATTTTCTTTCATCCCTGTTGCACGCCATAAGGCACGTGCACCTGCCATATTACGACCTTGAGTACTGGTCGCTGAACGTAGTTTTGGCATAGTTATAAATTCTCCAAGTAAATTTTCGTTAAGATGTATGTACTTCAATATTTAAAGTTTGAGTATTTTATGGATTATAGGTATACATTATGCAACCAGTGAGTAACTAAGCTAGATAATATTGCTAATACGATAAGTTTTTCATTTTCTATTTCTCCATTGATAATAATTTTTTGGCAATAATTGGCAAATAAAAAGATTATACGTTTTGATAAATCACTTATTAGGCGCATCAATAAGATTATTTTTATCTCCAGTCACATCCGGCAATCTCGCCAACTGATTTACCAACAAATCAAAAGTGCGGTCAGATTTTACAGTGATTTTTAACTGCACTTGGGTGTCTACCAATGCCATATCCATATTAGTCACGGTGAAAGCTACGTAAACGAATAACACTGTAATACGCGTTCTAAAACCTCTGAGCGATGTTGAGCGATCAAAGTCAAAAAGTATAGTGGTTCATCTTAAATTTCCTCCAACATATCCGTATTGCATGCACCGGTGGCACTAATGGCCATAGCACATTCTCTCAGGTGGAATGCATACTTGCAATAAATAGGCGGTTTTCACTATTTAATAAAGCGATTAGTGCCGCATCCACTCATCAGCACGCTCAATGCGTTCAGCTGGAATATCAAAGGCTTTTGCCAACATCACGAAAATCAGGGTTATCTTCTAAAATGGTTTCATGAACGGCGTTTTGTTCCAGAAAAGGTCTTGCCATTGACGCACCATGCCAAGGCGTTGGTTATCTAACAGCAAAATTTTTACCGGTAATTTGCCGCGTTTGATGAGCCTAATTCTGAATGTTCATCATCAATGAACCATCACCCGTCACTAAAAATCACTTCATCATGAGGGCGTGCTTTTTGCGCCCTACCGCTGCGGTAAACCAAATCCCATGGTGCCGAAAGCCCCGCAGAGGTAATATAGTTTTTCTGGTGCGAAATGGCGCATATGTTGTGCAGACCACATTTGATGTTGGCCCACATCGGTGCAAATCACCGCATTTTGAGGTTTACGCTGAGAAAGCGTGTTGAGCAATGACCAAAGGGTCAATCGGTCGGTTGCCTGCATTGTCAATATAAGTGAAATCGAGTTTGGCTTTCAATGCTTGAATGTGTGCTCGCCAATCGTCAATTGCAAGCGGGATACTTAAAGCCTCTAAAACTTGAATTAAATCACCTTGAAGGGCAACATTTGCTACACGGAGTTTGTTGATTTCTGCTGCATCAATATCACAATGAATCACTTTCGCATGTGGCGCAAAACTGTCTAATTTACCCGTCACACGGTCATCAAAACGCGCACCGCATACTAACAATAAATCACATTCTTGTACGGCAATATTTGCAGCTCTTGTGCCGTGCATACCAATCATACCCATATAAACGGGATCGGTTGGGTCAATTGAGCCTAAACCTTTCAATGTTGAAACAGATGGCATTTGGGTGATTTGTAGGAATTTTCTGACCGCTTGAGTGGCGTTTGCCATACCTACGCCACCACCAACATAAAAGCACCGGTTTTTGCTTGCGCCAATAACGCTTTTGCTTCCGCTAATTTTAATTCTGAAAGTGCGGTTGGTTTTACGACTGGTTTTGACAATAGGGTTTGACATGTTCGGGTACATCGCTCACTTGGATGTTACGAGGACATCAATGAGAACTGGCCAGGTCTGCCACTTTGTGCAATTTGGAAAGCAGAGGCAATAATTTCAGGGGAGTTCTTCAACGGATTGACACAATATAGCTGTGCTTTGGTGCACGCAAGAGATAAACCTAAAACATCGGCTTCTGGAAAAGCATCCGTACCGATAAGAGGGAGCGGCCACTTGACCAGTAAATGCCACGATTGGTACAGAATCAGCAAAGGCATCACCTAAACCTGTTACTAAAGTTGGTTGCGCCAGGGCCTGACGTTGCGACATACGCCAACTTTTGCCTGTAGAGCGAGCATAACCAATCGCGGCTATTGCGGCACCTTGTTCGTTACGGCAAAGAAGATGGTCAAGACCTGAGTCATAGATGGCATCGTAGGTTGGCATGATTGCCCCGCCTGGGTAGCCGAAAAGATCGGTTACGCCATGCGCTTTTAAACATTGGATAATGAGTTGTGCGCCTGTCATGTTGCTTCCCGTTTTTATGATTATTGAATAATTTTTATGAAACACTGAAGTTCAGCATTGTAGCGAATTTTTCGCCTTTGGTTAGGTTTTCGCGAAAAACTAATGAAAAACACGATAACAAAGCATTATCGTGTTTTTGATGATAGTGCGGTCAGAAACATGATGTTTTCTTTGCGTAAAATTAGAAGCCTGCTTGTTTTTCTAATTGTTCCACAAGCGCATCGTCTAAAGCCTAACGCTTTTGCTAAGTCTGCTAAGAAAATGATTTCTTTGCGAGATAAATCTTTGCTTACTAAACGAGCCGCTAAGTACACATTGCTTGCAAGTGCAGTATCGTTGCCTACAAGACGTGCAATTTCATTGATAGAAATTGGATTTTGGATTTCTTGTGCAAGCCATTGTGCTAATTCAGGGTTGTTACCCGCTTCGTTTGCAATAGTTTGTTTTTCATCTTCAGTGATTTCACCATCAGCTGCCGCTGCGGCGATCATAGTGCGTAAAATTAATTCGCCTGCATCGACATGGCTTGATGAATTTAATACATCAAATGCATTTTCTGAGATTTTTGGTTGGCTGCTTTGTTGGGATTTTTGATAGTTTTGATAAGCTTTGATAAGCAAGGTTTACCTAAAAACGGCAAGTGAGCCTAATTTTGCTAAGCTTGCACCACCGCTACGGCCTAAAAATCATCGATAAAGATACCGCCCTAACGCTGCACCACCACCCTACTTTTGGTGAGAGAGTCGATAGTTTGGTTGCCAGTTTCAAGTTTGCTTGCAGAGTTTTTAGCGACATCTAAAACTTGATTTAAAATGCTGTTGAGATCCATAAATGTTTCCTTTTGGTTGTTAATAGAGATTAAATTCGGCCTTTAGACAGTAAATTTTTAAAAATTCACTATTTTTAACCGCTCTTTAAACCAAGTCTTGACTCGGTTTTAGAATTCATTATATTGAAATCTTTCTTCATTCAAAAAGGAACTTAATATGACGCAGTCAAACGCAAAGCGTGAGACCTTCTCTGGTCGGAAAGCATTTATTATGGCGGCGATTGGATCCGCTGTTGGTTTAGGAAACATTTGGCGTTTCTCATACCACTTATGAAAAACGGGGCGGTGCATTTATTATCCCTTATCTTATTGCACTTTTTAACCGCCGGTATTCCATTGCTTTTCTTAGATTACGCAATCGGTCATCGCCATCGTGGTGGTGCACCACTTTCTTATCGTCGTTTTAACCCACACTTTTGAAGTGTTTGGTTGGTGGCAGGTGATGGTGAACGTCATCATCGGTCTTTACTACGCAGTAGTATTAGGTTGGGCGGCAAGCTACTACCTTCTCACTTAATTCTGCTTGGGGTGATAAACCAATTGATTTCTTCCTACACGAATTTCTTAAAAATGGGCGATATCAGCAATGGTGTGAGCTTTTGAGTTTGTTAGCATGGTGACAGGCCCATTAATCGCAGTATGGTTAGTGGCATTAGGCGTACTTTCTTTAGGGTATTCAAAAAGGGATTTTCAAAATCTTCAGACATCTTAATGCCTGTTTTAGTGGTGATGTTTGTTGCATTGGTTGTTTATTCTTTATTCCTACCGGGTGCAGAAAAAGGCTTAAATGCGTTATTTACCCCAGACTGGTCTAAATTGTCTAACCCAAGTGTGTGGATTGCGGCTTACGGTCAAATCTTCTTCTCTCTTTCATTTGTTTCGGGATTATGATCACTTATGCGTCTTACCTGAAAAAAGATTCTGATTTAACAGGAAGTGGTTTAGTTGTTGGCTTTGCGAACTCAAGCTTTGAAGTACTTGCCGGTATCGGTGTATTTGCGGCATTAGGTTTTATTGCAGCTGCACAAGGTGTGGAAGTGAGTGAAGTGGCAAAAGGCGGTATTGGTTTAGCCTTCTTTGCATTCCCAACCATCATTAATAAAGCACCATTTGGTGAAGTGTTAGGGGTATTGTTCTTCGGTTCATTAACCTTCGCGGCATTAACTTCATTTATCTCTGTTATTGAAGTAATCATTTCAGCGATTCAAGATAAGCTCCGTTTACGCCGAGCAAAAGCGACCTTTATTGTGGGTTTACCAATGATGGTGGTGTCAGTCATTTTATTCGGTACCACAACCGGTCTACCAATGCTTGATGTGTTGGATAAATTCGTAAACTACTTTGGTATTGTAGCGGTAGCATTTGTTTCATTAATTGTGATTGTAGCAAATGAAAAACTTGGCATTTATTAGGGTAAACCACTTAAATGAAAGCTCTTCATTCAAAAGTCGGTTTCCTATGGCGTTTATGCATTGTAATCACCACGGGTATTCTTGCCTTTATGTTATTGAGTGAAGGTGCGAAGGTATTTACAGAAGGTTATGAAGGTTATCCAAGTTGGTTTGTAAATATCTTTGGTTGGGGTATGGCACTTTTGCTAGTAGTCGTTTCGTTCATTCTTTCTCGCTTTAAAATGGAAAAATGAAGAGAACCTCAATCTTGAAGAAAAAGGAGAATAAAGATGACAGGTATTGCACTTACAATGATGATTGTAGTCGCTTTTTGATTGATTTGGGGCGGCTTGATCTTTGCTTTAATCAGACTTCCAAAAGAAGAAAAATAAGGTCAAAATTGACCGCACTTTGAAAATAAGTAGGGCGTGCTGAGCACGCCCTTTTTTGTTATTTCGATAAATCGATTTGATATACCGCAAAAGCCCACTTCATCAGTGCCGACTTTCTTCATTGGGTATTGCGCATTGTCTTGAATAAATTTTCGCTGCTTGTTCGCTTGGCGAGGTTTCAAAAACGCACATCTAATTTATCGTTACCTTTAATCGGTGCAAAACGCCAGTTTTTATCCGCACTTGGGTTTACATGGCCATGTTTTTCGCTTTCTGCTTTGATGTAATCCGCAAGAATTTGGCGGTTTTCATCAGGAGAAGCGTAAACAATGTGCGCATCGCCAGTGCCTGGGAATTTATTACCGTAAGCACGATAGTTGTTAGTCGCAATTAAGAATTCTGCTTTTGGATCAACCGGTTTACCTTGGTAAGTTAAATTCACCACACGGTGTGAGTTCGGGTTAATCAATTTACATTCGCCGTCATAACGCGCTGGTTGAGTCAGGTCGAATTCATAATTTACGCCGTCAATCACATCGTAGTTATAAGTACGGAAACCTTCCCAATCAAGTAAAGATTGTGGTTTGTCGCTTGCAGGGTCGATTTGTTTAAACATACCTGCGCTACATTCCAACCATTCTTTCAGTTCTTCACCGGTTGCTTTCACCACAACTAAGGTATTTGGATAGAGGTATAAGTCTGCTGCGTTACGGAACGTTAATTCACCTTTGTTCACTTCAGTATAGCCAGTAGGGTCATTTTTACGTCCACCCGCTTTAAATGGTGCGCCTGCACTTAAAATTGGTAAGCCCGCCATTGCCGCAACACTTGGTGCCACTTTTTTTCAACGTAAGCTTTTTGTGCTTGGTTCACAATTTGAATGGTTGGGTCATCTTGCACTAACGCTAAGTAGCTGTACATGTTATCGGTCGCTTTACCGATTGGCTGTGCCACGAATTCACGGGTGGCTTCATGCACAGGTTTTAAAAGTGCGGTCAATTCGCGTCACTTTCTGTGGTCGCTTTTTTGTTTTCTGCATCGTAAATTGGACGAAGTGCCGCTTTACCATCAGCCACTAACCATTTGCCGTTGTGTTGAGCAAGGGTTAAGTCAATCACGCTGATGTTGTTTGCCCAGTAGCCTGCCATACTTTCAGGCACGCCTTTTCACGGTACCTTTAGCAATATCTGCATTTGGTGATTTTGCAAACTCTTTATTCGGGAATAAACGGTGAGAGTGACCGAAAAACAATCGCATCAATGTGGTACATCAGCAGGGTAGAATGCTGAGTTTTTCTGCACCTTCTTGATATGGCTCATCAGATGGGCCAGTGTGTGCAAGTGCCACAATAATATCTGCGCCTTTTTGTTTCATTTCTGGCACATATTTTTGTGCTGTTTTCACGATATCGCGAGTTTCAACTTTGCCTTGTAAGTTTGCTTTATCCCACACCATAATTTGTGGTGGTACAAAACCGATATAACCGATGTTGAGTTTATGCGTTTTACCTTGGCTATCCACTACTTCTTTGGTTTGAATCACATAAGGCGTGAAATATGGCTCTTCAGTACCGACTTTTACTACGTTAGCATTGATAATTGGGAATTTTGCTTGTTTAATCGCATCGGCTAAATAATCTAAGCCATAGTTAAATTCGTGGTTACCTAATGTCCCCACTTCATAGTGCATCGCATTTAAGCAATCTCACAGCTGGGTTTGGTTTGCCTTCTTTATAACCTTAGCCGCTTGATAGTCAGCAATTGGGTTACCTTGGATTAAGTCACCGTTATCAACTAAAACGCTGTTTTTTCACCTCTTTGACGCGCTTGACGAATCAAGCTTGCTGCACGGGTAAAACCGAATTTCTCAGTAGGTGCATCTTTGTAGTAATCGAAGTCAGTCAAAAACTGTGAATATCGGTTGTTGCTACGATACGTAAATCGACTTGTGTGTCAGCTTTTCGCAAAAGCAAAACGGCTAGCACTCAACGCTAAAATGCTGCTTGCGCCAAGTTGGATGAAATCTCTTCTGTTGATCATATGAGCTCCTGTTGTGTAAGAATCGGCAAGATTTTTAAAAGCTCTTTTTATATATAAAGAAAGCGCAATATAAAGTTATGGAAATGAAGTGTGATATGCATCACAAAAATAAAGGGATTGAATTTGGTTGCAAAACTTCACGTTTGGGACAAAAATAGGGTATCCAATCCGCTAAAAATCACTTCATTCACAGTAAGGTAGCCATTTATTGATGGCATCCGATAAGGAGATCGCTATGGCTTTTAATCTTAAAAATAGACACCTATTGAGTCTTGTTCATCATTCAGAACGCGAAATTAATTATTTGTTAGATTTATCGCGTGATTTGAAACGAGCTAAATATGCAGGGACAGAGCAGCAACAACTTAAAGGTAAAAATATTGCACTCATTTTTGAAAAAACCTCAACTCGTACTCGTTGTGCTTTTGAAGTGGCTGCTTATGATCAAGGTGCTAGAGTGACTTACATTGATCCAAATTCATCTCAGATTGGACATAAAGAAAGCATGAAGGATACGGCTCGAGTTCTTGGGAGGATGTATGATGCGATTGAATATCGGGGCTTTAAACAAAGTACTGTGCAAGAGCTTGCAGATTATGCTGGTGTCCCAGTGTTTAATGGTTTAACGGATGAGTTTCATCCTACACAAATGCTCGCGGATGTTCTCACGATGATTGAACATTGTGACAAGCCACTTCGTCAAATTAGTTATGTGTATATTGGTGATGCACGCAATAACATGGGAGAATTCTCTTTTACTAATTGGATCAAAACTGAGGATGGATGTGCGTATTTGTGGTCCCAAAAGCTCTATTACCTGAAGCCAGTTTTATTGAGATGTGTAAAGGTTTTGCTAAAGAAAGTGGTGCACGGGATTACTGTAACTGAAGATATTGATAAAGCCGTAAAGAGGTGCTGATTTTGTGCATACTGATGTTTGGGTTTCAATGGGCGAACCATTAGAAGCTTGGGGAGAACGTATTAAGTTATTGCTTCCTTATCAAGTAACGCCTAGAACTCATGAAGCACTAGGGTAATCCAAAAAGTAAAATTTCATGCACTGTTTACCCTGCATTTCCATAATAGTGAAACCAAAGTAGGGTCGCCAAATTGCTGAAAAAGTATCCTGAATTAGCAAATGGCATTGAAGTGACTGAAGAGGTATTTGAGTCGCCGATGAATATTGCATTTGAGCAAGCAGAAAACCGTATGCATACGATTAAAGCAGTCATGGTAGCGAGTTTAGCTTAGGAAGATCTCGATAAATTGGTACATTTATTAATCATCTAAATTTTAAGAATAATTTATTTCCATGCTTTTTGTGGTTTTTATTTTTTTATATGAAAATTTAAATTTATTTTTTTGATAATGATCACATTTTTGAAAAATATTATTGACATGATATTTACACAAGCAGAGAATGTACCCAACAAAGGTTAGTTTAGATAGAAAGAGGGATTTTTTTCTATGCTACTTTGTACATATATACACAGATACGTCCATACGAAAGTATTGAGACTTTTACGGTTTAATCCGATAAAAGGTCGTTCTTTGATGGCGCATATCCGTCGTACACGCCATATTATGATGCCATCGCATCGTTCTTGCTTTCTCATATTCAGTATTTGCTTCTCAAAATAAACCATCCAACACGGCTCTCTAAACAGAGTTGTCTCTCTGTTTAGAGAGTCTCCATAGATTAATTTCTGAATATTTTTGTATTGCCTAGAACAGGCAAGAAATATTTTTGTGAAATTAACTTAATCTTATTTAATTTAAAATAAATAAATTTCTTTACTTTAGTTTTTTTATATAAAAATCTAGAGAGGGTTGTTTTATTCTAAATAAATCTATTGCGTTATTAAAATTAATAATGCAGGGTAACTTTTACGTCAAAAAATAAATAAAGGAGTTTCATTATGCCAAACTTAAAAATTGCATATAGTCCAAAAGTTGAACAATATTTCTCTACAAATAGAGAATTAGTTGAGATTGCCAAAACAGACTTTACAGATGTTGCGGCTATCGTGTTAAGTTCAGGTGATGTAGGAGAATACCTCGGTCGAATTCAAGCAACAAAATTCGGCGTTCCAGTATTCGTTGTTCAAACAGAAGAAGAACAAGTTGATCCAAAATTCTATGATGCTATTTACCATATCCAAGATTTAAACGGTTATGACATCAAACTTTATAGCCGTCAAATTGAAACAGCAGCGAAACTTTATGAAGAAAAAATGTTGCCTCCATTCTTCAAAATGCTAAGTGAATATGTGGAAATGGGTAATATCGCTTTCGACTGTCCAGGACACCAAGGTGGTCAATACTACCGTAAACACCCAGCTGGTCGTTTCCTTTACGATTTCTTTGGTGAAAATATTTTCCGTTCTGATATTTGTAATGCTGACGTGAAAATTAGGTGACTTGTTAATTCATGAAGGTGCAGCTTGTGATGCACAAAAATATGCCGCTCAAGTATTTAATGCAGATAAAACTTACTTTGTATTAAACGGTACTTCATCTGCAAACAAAGTAGCATTAAACGCAGTGCTTTCTCCAGGCGATTTAGTGTTATTTGACCGTAACAACCACAAATCAAACCACCACGGTGCGTTAATTCAAGCAGGTGCAACGCCAATTTATTTGGAAACTGCACGTAACCCATTTGGTTTCATCGGTGGTATTGATAGTCACTGTTTTGAAGAAGATTACTTAAAATCATTAATCAAAGAAGTTGCACCTGAAAAATTAAACCAAAAACGTCCATTCCGTTTAGCAGTTATCCAATTAGGTACTTATGACGGTACGATTTATAACGCACGCCAAGTTGTGGATAAAATCGGTCACCTTTGTGATTACATCTTATTCGACTCTGCATGGGTAGGTTATGAACAGTTCATTCCAATGATGAAAGATTGCTCTCCATTATTGCTTGAATTAAATGAAAATGACCCTGGTATTTTAGTGACACAATCTGTTCACAAACAACAAGCTGGTTTCTCACAAGCTTCACAAATCCATAAAAAAGATAAACATATTAAAGGTCAAGATCGTTATGTAAACCATAAACGTTTCAATAACGCCTTTATGTTACATGCGTCAACCAGTCCGTTCTATCCATTGTTTGCGGCATTAGATGTGAACGCGAAAAATCCAAGGTAGTGAAGCAGGGTCGTCGCTTATGGCATGAATGTGTGAAAGTGGGTATCGAAGCACGTAAAGTTAGTGTTGAAATCACTGTGACTTAATCCGTCCATTCATCCCTACCACAGTAAAAGGTAAAAAATGGCAAGATTATGACACAGAAGAAATCGCAACCAACCTCGAATTCTTCAAATTCCACCCAACTGATACATGGCATAAATTTGAAGGCTATGCAGACGAACAATACTTTGTTGACCCATGTAAATTCTTGCTTACCACTCCAGGTATCAGCTTAGAAAATGGTGAATATGAAGACTTCGGTATTCCAGCGACCATTCTTGCAAACTACTTACGTGAAAACGGTATTATTCCGGAAAAATGTGACTTGAACTCTATCTTATTCTTGCTCACTCCGGCAGAAACTCTCACCAAAATGCAAACATTGGTAGCTCAAATTGCCTTGTTCGAAAAACACATTAAACAAAACTCTTTATTAAAAGATGTATTGCCAACTGTGTACAAAAACAACGAAGACCGCTACAAAGGTTACACCATCCGTCAATTATGCCAAGAAATGCATGACCTTTATGTAAGCCGCAATGTAAAACAACTTCAAAAAGACCTATTCCGCAAAGCAACATTACCGGAATATGCATTAAATCCACACGATGCGAATATTGAATTCGTTCGTAACAAAGTTGAACTTGTTGCATTAACTAGACATTGTTGGTCGCGTAGCTGCGGAAGGTGCATTACCTTATCCTCCAGGTGTGTTATGTGTGGTTCCAGGGGAAAGATGGAGTCCGACTGCACAAAAAAATACTTCCTCGCATTAGAAGAAGGTATCAACACATTACCTGGTTTCGCACCTGAAATCCAAGGGGTTTACTTACAAAAAGACCCTGATGGACGTACTCGTGCATATGGCTATGTTTTAACTGACTATTAATAAAGTGAGGTTATGAGGTTTTTCCTTATAACCCTCTCAGCACAAACAAAAAAAGTGCGGTTAAAAACATCTGATTTTTTGACCGCACTTTAAGGAGTATAAATTATGAGTGCTAAAAGTAATAAAATTGGTGTGGTACAACTCACCATTCTTACCATGGTTAATATGATGGGTTCCGGTATCATTATGTTACCGACCAAATTAGCCGAAATTGGGACTATTTCCATCGTTTCTTGGCTTGTAACAGCCGTTGGTTCAACAGCCTTAGCTTATGCATTCGCACAATGCGGTATGTTTAGTAGAAAATCTGGTGGTATGGGTGGCTATGCAGAATACTCTTTCGGTAAAGCCGGTAACTTCATGGCAAACTATACTTACGGTGTGTCATTAGTTATTGCGAATACTGCGATTGCGATTTCTGCTGTGGGTTATGGTTCAGAGTTCCTCGGAGCAACCCTTTCTCCACTTTCTATCGCATTATGGACAATCTTCACTCTTTGGCTTGCAACCGTTCTTAACTTTGGTGGTGCAAGAATTACGGGTAACATCAGTTCATTCACCATTTGGGGTGTAATTATTCCTGTGGTAGGTATTTCAATCATTGGTTGGAAATGGTTTGATGGTTCAATGTATGTAAACTCTTGGAATCCACACAATGTGCCTACTTTTGAAGCGATCGGCGTATCTATTTCAATGACATTATGGGCGTTCTTAGGGTTAGAGTCAGCTTGTGCGAACTCAGATGCTGTTGAAAACCCAGAGAAAAACGTACCAATCGCAGTACTTGGTGGTACTTTAGGGGCAGCGGTAATTTATATCGTTTCAACTAACGTTATCGCAGGTATTGTTCCTAACCTTGAACTTGCTAACTCAACAGCACCGTTCGGTTTAGCCTTTGCTCATATGTTTGATGAAACAATCGGTAAAGTCATCATGGGCTTAATGGTGATGTCTTGCTTTTCGGTTCATTATTAGGCTGGCAGTTCACTATTGCTCAAGTATTCAAATCTTCAGCGGAAGAAGGTTATTTCCCAGCATTCTTCAAAAAAAGTTACTAGCAAAGATGCACCAATCGTTGGTATGGTAACCATCACTTCGTTACAAACATTACTATCATTAATGACAATCAGCCCATCATTAAATAAACAATTCAATGTGTTGGTGGACCTCGCGGTAGTAACGAACGTTATTCCATACTTGCTCTCAATGGCTGCACTTGCCGTATTATTGAAAACTGAAAATGTTCCTCACCAAAAATACAAAAAAACTGTTCTTGTTGCCTTTATTGGTTCAGTCTATAGTATCTATGCGCTTTATGCTGCAGGTGAACAAGCGATGTTATACGGTTCAATTGTGACCTTTATCGGTTGGACATTGTATGGTTTTGTTTCTTACAAATTTGACCTTAAAAAATCTCAAGCTTAATTAAAAAAGAAAAGCCTACATCTTCATGTAGGCATTTCGAGTTGCAATAAGCTTAAAGTACAAAAGAGCGGTTGAAAATTTAATTGTTTTTCAACCGCTCTTTTTATTTAGGACAATACTCTCAACAAAACAGGCTGAAATTCTGTTTGTTGGCCGAGTTTTAGGGTGTAACGTTTAACCATCACAAAGGAAAGTGCGGTCAACATAAAGATTAAAATCGCACGGATGAGCTCATTTTCACTGATATAGCTAGAAAGCAATGTTGCAACTAATAGCGTGAAAAGCGGCACGATATACATTAACAATGCGGAAAATAACATGGATTTTTCTTCTAGACCGATTTCTACCATTTGACCTGCACGGAGTGGCGTGATGGTTTCGAGCGTGAAGATATGTTCGCCTCGTTTTCCGTTAAGCTCAGAAAGGGAAGCTGTTCCACAGGCTTCTCTAGCCGAACAAGCTCCACAGGCGCTTTGTGATTGACATTTCACTTTAGCAAGACCCGTTTCTGCATCATAGCTCATCACAACTGCACTTTCTTTTAGCATTGTGCTTCTCCCATATAAATATCAAAGCGGTGATTTTTGGTTTCACGACTAACATGGGGCGCTTTTTGCGCTAAAAATTCCGCATAATCAGGACGTTTTACCACCACGCGTTTACGGGCTAATTGTAACGCAGGTGTCAAGAGCTCATCGGCATCCAAATCGGCACCAACCAAATGTTGGAATACACGCATTTCTTTTTTTAACTAGGGCGGATTTTTTTGTTTGTGCGGATACATTGGATCCAAATACACCACATCGGCACTCTCGGTTTGTGGATTGAGTTCGGCAATATGATGAACATCCAGTAAATCGCATATTTTTGTTGCATCATTTCGCCTATTTCTGCATCCTGATAGGCGCGGTTGAGTCCCATCCTGCAATAGCAAATACACCACAGGATGGCGTTCCACTAAACGCACCTGGCAGCCGATAGAGGCTAAAACAAACGCATCCCGACCAAGTCCAGCTGTGGCATCAATCACGCTCGGCAATTCTGCACCCTTAATGCCTACAGCTTTGGCAACAGCTTCGCCACGTCCACCGCCAAATTTACGACGATGCGCCATCGCACCAGCTACGAAATCCACAAACACATCGCCCAATTTGGGCTCGTCTAGCTTACGCAAGGCAAGGTGGGTTTCGGTTCGCACCAATGCAAGCGGGCTTTCAGTACAATGCTCGATACCAAGAGGGGCGCAAAGTGCGGTCAATTCTGACAATGTTCCCACTTCAGCAATTAATTGGATTTTTATTTTCTCACCAGCCATACGCCGCTTTCCATATGATCTGTGTAGGGAATTGATCAAACAGCGCCGCTTTTTCAATGCGGTGGGTTTGGCTTAGGGTTTGCAAATTCTCACAAAGGGTATGTGGATTGCAGGAAATATACAAAATACGATCGTAATTTTGCACCAGTTTTACCGTGTCAGGGTCAAGCCCTGCTCGTGGTGGATCAACAAAAAAATCGTATTGCATTGATAGGCTTTTTAAATCAATGCCTTTTAAGCGATTAAATTCACGTACGCCATTCATTGCTTGGGTAAACTCTTCTGCGGACATACGGATAATTTGCAGATTATCTATACCATTTTCCGCAATATTAAATCGTGCAGCAGCCACGGATGGCTTTGGCGATTTCGGTAGCAAGTACTTTTCGGAAGTTTTGTGCAAGGGCGATAGAGAAATTGCCGTTACCACAATACAGCTCTAATAAATCGCCTTGAGAACCTTGAGTGCAATCAATCGCCCATTCCAACATCTTGCAATTTACCGCTGCATTTGGCTGAGTGAAAGCTGTTTTTCCACTTGGCGATAAACATAATTACGCCCTTTTTCACTGGTAACACTTCATCGACAAAAATCTTGCTCTAAACAGATTTTTTTGTTTACTCGCACGACCAATTAGCTGCACATCAAAACCAAGTTGTTGTAATTCACCTTTTAGGTTTGCTGCAGCGCTTTGCCATTCTTCCGTGAGTTGCTTGTGGTAAAGCAGGCTTACAATAATCTTATTGCTGAGCGTGCTCAAATAATCAATTTGAAACAGTTTTTTATGTAATACTTCCTGCGTTTTTAACAATGGCAGTAAGGTTTTCATCATGCGATTGATCAGTTCGCTGGCAATTGGGAATTCATCCACTCGATAACGCTGCAAGGTACTTTGATCAAACATGATGTGATAAAAATCGCCTTTATCATGCCAAATACGAAATTCTGCACGCATCCGATAATGGCTAGTCGGCGAATCAAACACGGCTATTTCTGGGGCGTTAAAGGGCTGCAAAAGTGCGGTCAGTTTTTCAGTCTTTTTTTGCAGGAGTTCGGTATATTGGGAAATGGGTAGTTGCATTGATGTTTACGTTTGAATGATAAATATCCCACAGCCCTTGGCAAGCATGGGGATTGAGTAAAAAAGCAAAAGGCAAGCTTCTGCCTGCCTTTTAAAATGTATTATTCGCCAGAATAATCTTCGCCGCCAGAAGCCGCTTCGCTCACATCACCTGATAAGGTGTAAACACGTTTTGTTGTGTTAATGCGAGTACGATATTTATTCCAGGTTTTTTCGAAGAAAGTTTCCGGTGCACGTTCACCACGGCAAAAAGCAACAAATTCTTTTTCTTCTTTTGTCGCTGGCTTGCGCTCGCCTGAATCTAATGCTTTAAACGCTTGACCATATTGCTCTAATACTTGGGATTCTTTGATTGTATAATCACCGTGACGGGAAAATCCGCGTGGGTAGTTTTTGTCGTCAAAAAAACGACGAGTAACACTGAAACTAGCAGCCATAATCATCTCTCTTCTTTATATTTAAAAAAACGGCAGGCATTAAACCAATTTTTTTTTATTTTTGCAATAAACCTTTCACGGTTTCTACATAATCTTTGACGAAATCGTCGTAATTTAAGCCTTCAGGGTTTACGCGATATTTGCCATTGACATAGAAATCAGGTACGCCACGTACTTGAAACTGTTCCGCTGCATTTACTTGTTTATTCACTAAACCGTTTACAGCAAAGCTGTTGATGTTGTTATCAAATTGTTCAGCTGTAACCCCGTTATCAATGAAGATTTTGCGAATATCGTCCATTGAGCTTAATTTATCTTGTTGTGCCGCTTCGAATAAAGGCGCTTTCACTTTGCTTTCTGCACCGAGTGCCATCGCTAATGCCCATGCACGAGTGAGGTTTTCAGATTGACGACCTAAGAAATTAACGTGATATTGTTTAAATTCAGTGCCTTGTGGTAAGCCTTCTGCAACTTGTTTTGGAATGTGGTATTCCATTTCAAAGGCATAGCAATGTGGGCAGTAGAAAGAGAAAAATTCAATCACTTCTGGTTGTGCAGAAGCTGTTTGACTCACTTGAACGTATTGTTTGCCTTCTTCTAGGTTGGCTGCGAAATGCGTTAAATGAAAAATAAAGCACCGAGTAAAAATAAAAACTTTTTTTCATTTGTTTTCCTTATTTAATAATTCCGCGCGCTTTTTAACAATGCGGTTTTTAAAATCTTCTTCATAATCTTTTTTTGATGCCTGGAATTGGCTCAAATTTATCTGTGCCGTGCATTTTTAAATGATAAATAATCACTTCATCAGATAATTCTGCTACCGGTTTATCAAAATCCCTGCTTCATCAGCAATTTTTTTGCAGAAATTTGTAGCAAGCTCAGATCTGGGTCTTTAGACCAATAAGGTTGTAAAAGTTCCAATACTTCATTTAAACGCTTACATTTCATTGCTATTTCCTTTTAAATGGAGAAAAATAAGGCTAGATCATACTTCAAATAAGGCAATAAGAAAATATGAAATACACAATAAGTGCGGTTATTTTAGCGGGTGGAAAAGCACGGAGGATGAATGGTGCGGATAAAGGCTTACAGCTTTTACAAAATAAACCATTAATTAGCCATGTGATTGAGCGCTTACAACCTCAAGTGATTGATATTTCAATTAATGCTAATCGTCACCATGCGGAATATGCACAATGGGGTTTTCCCGTATTTTCAGATGAATTGCCTGATTTTCAGGGACCGTTGAGTGGTATGTTGACAGCACTCGAACAAGCTAAAACAGATTTTGTACTTTTTGTGCCTTGTGATAGCCCGTATTTTCCACAAAACTTATTAGAAAAACTAAAAAGTGCGGTTAAAAATGACCGCACTTTAATGGCTTATGCAAAAGATAAAGAGCGTGAACATCCCGACATTTTTGTTTGATGTCCGTTCAGCTTAAAGAGAAAGTTACGCGCTTATTTAAACGAAGGGCGAACGTCGTTTATTACAATTTATGAACAAAAAAATGGCGCGGTTGCTGTCCAATTTGACGAACAAGAAGGACGATTTGTAAATTTTAATACCTTAGAAGATTTACAATAAATTATTTGTTTAACCTTGAATTTTGTAAAAAAATTCTCCATTATTGCAGTGTTTACTTTCTATTTTATTGAGGAACTTTATTATGATGCGAATCCTTTTTATTTTTAGCCACTAACTTTGCTGTGATGCTTGTGTTAGGGATTATTTTAAATGTGACCGGTATTGCAGGAAATAGTACAGGTGGCATTTTAATTATGGCGATGCTTTTCGGTTTTGCCGGATCATTGATTTCGTTATTTTTATCAAAAACCATGGCATTGCGCTCTGTGGGTGCAGAAGTGATTACTGAACCGCGTAATCAAGCGGAACGTTGGTTAGTAGAAACTGTACGTCGTCAAGCGCAACAAGCAGGTATTCCAATGCCAGATGTGGCGATTTACCATTCTAATGATGCGAATGCTTTTTGCTACGGGTGCAACTAAAAATAATTCTTTAGTGGCGATTAGTACAGGCTTATTAAACTCCATGACGGAAGAAGAAGCTGAGGCGGTATTGGCTCATGAGGTATCACACATCGCGAACGGCGATATGGTGACCATGACTTTATTACAAGGCGTATTGAATACCTTTGTGATTTTCTTATCTCGTGTGATTGCCAATGTGGTGGCAAGTTCTCGTAATGGCGATGAAGAAAGCCGCAGCTCAGGCATTTACTTCTTAGTCTCAATGGTGTTAGAAATCTTGTTTGGTATTTTAGCGAGCATTATCGCGATGTGGTTCTCACGCTATCGCGAATACCGCGCAGATGCAGGTTCTGCACAGCTTGTCGGTAAAGAAAAAATGATTGCGGCATTGCAACGTTTACAACAAATTCATGAGCCACAAGAGATGGAAGGTTCACTTAATGCCTTTATGATTAACGGCAAACGTAGCGAACTCTTTATGAGCCATCCTCCACTTGAAAAACGTATCGAAGCATTACGTAGTTTATAAAAGATAAAAATAAAGGGCTAAATGTAATATTTAGCCCTTTTTATTTGTAGATTATTTAATATCCGCTAAGACTTTAGTGAGTAATTCCCAGTAAGTTTGTACTGTTGAAATTTGGACTTTTTTTCATCAGGCGAATGCGCATTGCGAATAGTTGGGTCCCCACAGAAATCATATCAATATTTCGGATAATGTTCTTTCAATAAGCCACATTCAAGCCCCTGCATGAATCACTTTAATCTCAGGCTCTTTTGCCAAGCACTTCTGCATAATGTTTTTTTCATTAAGGCTAAAATTGCCGTGTCGTTTACCGGTTTCCAAACCAGGGTAAGAACCTGAGAATTCGACCGTTGCGCCAGTGAGTTCAGCGAGTGAAGTTAAGGTTTCTTCTACATACTCTTTACCACTTTCAATAAGCGAGCGAATAAGAATCGTACCTTTGATTTTGATCTTCAAGGGTTTTTAATACACCAATGCTTAACGAGCTCTCCACGACATTTTTGATTACATCACTGTTGCGGATTACGCCATTTGGTAAGACGTTCAGCAAATTAATCACTTTTTTGGTGGTTTCAAGCGTGAAAGTTTGTTGTGGATTTTCAACTTGCTCAGCGGTTAAGGTTAAGTTTGGTTCAGCGATAGCAAGCTCTTCTTTCAATAAAACTTCAAAATTTTTGACCGCACTTTTTACGCTTTCTACATCATGATTGAAGCAAATGGTTGCGGCCGCTTCACGTGGAATCGCATTACGAATTGAGCCTCCACGAATTTCTGCAAGGGCAAAAGTGCGGTTGATTTTGTGAGAGTTTTGCTAATAAACGCGCTAATACTTTAATTGCATTTGCACGAGTGGTGTGAATATCACAACCAGAGTGACCGCCTCGCAAACCTTTTAAGTTAATTTGCAAAGTATGGTTGAATGAATTGGTTTCACGGTGAACAGGTAGCTCAACATTAGCATTTACCCCACCAGCACAACCAATATAGATTTCACCGATTTCTTCGGTATCGGTATTAATTAAGATTTCTGATTTTAACCAGTTACGACGAAGGTGTACGGCACCATCCATGCCGGTTTCTTCAGTCATGGTGAGTAACACTTCAAGTGGTGGATGTGCAATATCGGTACTTTCTAATACCGCTAAGGTCGAGGCTAAAGCCGATACCGTTATCCGCGCCAAGTGTGGTACTCTGTGCTTTTCACCCAATCCCCATCAATATAAGGGCGAATTGGGTCTTGAGCGAAGTTATGTGGATTGCCTTCATTCGCTTGCGGAACCATATCTAAATGTGCTTGTAACACAACAGGTTGGCTGTTTTCCATTCCTGCTGTGGCAGGTTTACGAATTAATACATTACCGGCTTCATCACGCTCGGCAAAAAAATTGTTTTTCTTTTCGCCCAGTTAACAATAAAGGTCGCGAGCGCATCTTCGTGATGTGAAGGATGTGGAATCGCACAAATTTGATCAAACCATTTCCAAAGTAATTGCGGTTGTAATGTGGTAATTTCTGACATAATGAACTCCTTTTTTTCATTAAAAATTTTTGCGGAAATCATAGCATAAAAACGCCATTTCAGGGTTAAAATTCTGCAATTTTTATTTAGCGACAAAGTTTAAGGTATTTGTTATGAGCGAAAAAAATATGTTGTGACTTGGGATATGTTCCAAATGCATGCCCGCAAATTAGCGGAACGTTTACTTCCTGCCACTCAGTGGAAAGGTATTATCGCAGTAAGCCGTGGTGGTTTATTCCCAGCAGCGGTACTTGCTCGTGAATTAAATATTCGTTTCGTAGAAACCGTGTGTATTGCCAGTTATGATCACGATGAACAAGGTGCATTAAAAGTATTACACCGCGCAGATGGTGATGGTGAAGGAATGATCGTGGTAGACGATTTAGTAGATACCGGCAATACCGCTCGTGCAATTCGTGAAATGTATCCAAAAGCAAAATTCGTCACAGTATTCGCAAAAACCTGCAGGTGCTGAGTTAGTGGATGATTACGTGATTGATATTCCACAAAATACTTGGATTGAACAACCTTGGGATTTAGGTTTAACTTTCGTGCCACCATTGGCAAGAAAATAATAAAAACCTGAATATTAAATTTCGTTACGCCGGTGCTTTTATAGTTCCGGCGTAATAATATCATGACCAATTTATTTTGATTATGAATAATATCGACACACAAAAAGCGCTAGAAAGCGTTCTTACGTTTCTTCACTTGAAAAATAAAGAATATGATGAAAGCAGTCAAGCTGGCTGAAACGCTTTGCTTACTTGATCCTAATAACCCTGAATACTCTCATAAAATTGCTTATGTTTATTTGCAACAATTAAAAATGGGAAGAAGCGATTGAGGCAGAATTAAAAAAACATTAAAAAGTAGATGCGCAATATATTCCGGCTTTTAGATTTATTGGCTCATGCTTATGGTGCAGTAGATGATTGGGAGCGCTCAGGTTTTTATGGTAGTTTAGCCCTTGAGTTAAAAGATAAAGCCATTCCTGTTCCAACACAGGAAATGGTTCCTGCGCCTGCGCCTAAAAAATGGTAAACGAATTATCGCATTTTTCTTTATTTGGTAAATAACTCTAAATATATTGAGCCGGCGGTATTAAATACACAAGTTTCTCCGATGTTATTCCCTGGTTGGGTATGCCGTTTTTATGTAGATGATTCAGTTTCATCTGAAGCGATTCAACGATTAAAAAATAATGGTGCGGAAGTGGTTTATGTCACTTCACCTGTGAATAAATGGCCTGGTGCAATGTGGCGTTTTCTTGCAATTAATGATCCAGAAGCAGAGTATGTGATCTTCCGTGATGCTGACTCTGTGGTCTCTCACCGAGAAGCTGAGGCCGTAGCTGAATGGATTGAAAGTGGTCGTTCATTCCATACGATGCGTGATTCAGGCTCCCATACCGCACTTATTTTAGCGGGGATGTGGGGTGCTAAAGCTGGCGCAGTGCCAGATATGGAAGCGAGAATTCAACGTTTTGTTGATAAGGGTTATGACTCTCGTCATTTTGCTGATCAGGATTTTCTTGCAGAAGACTTGTGGGGCTATATTCGCCAAGATGTATTTGCACATGATAGAGTATTTAATTTCTGTAATGCAAAACCTTTCCCTGGGGAGTTTTACCCTCATTACCAAATTGCGCATTGCGAAGGAGCAAGCAGTTTTGATGCGAAAACCTCTTTTGAAGAAGGGTGCAAAGTAAGATGGACGTTATATTCAAAAATATCGCCTATGGTCAATGTTGATTATTCCTTTATTCGTGTGCCTGAATTTAAAGTTTGCAGCTATGAAACCACAGTAGAGAATGGTAGATTTGAAGCATCAATACCAAGACGTTATGGATTACGCTTTTAAAGAAGGCTTAGCTAGAATAGATATTAAAAAAGCTTAATTTATTCGTTTTAACTATCAACATAGGGATTGTTAATGTCAACTCAACCGCGTTTTGTACATCTTCGTACGCACACTGATTTTTCAATGATTGATGGAATCGCGAAAGTGAAACCATTGGTCAAAGCGTGTGCAGCAAACAATATGGTCGCGTTGGCATTAACGGATTTTCACCAATTTTCTGTGGTGTGGTGCGTTTTTATGGTGAAACCCTTTCTTCGGGGATTAAACCGATTATTGGCGCAGATGTTCATGTTAAAAGCGAGCTGTGCGGTGAGGAGTTATTTACGCTCACTTTACTTGCTAAGAACAATGAAGGCTATAAAAACATCACATTACTGCTTTCAAAAAGCCTATCAACGCGGCTATGTGGACTTGCCTTATATTGACCAGGAATGGTTGATTGAACACCGTGAAGGTGTAATTGTTTTATCAGGTGGCACACAAGGCGATATCGCGAAAAAACTCCTTAAAGAAAATAGCTCTGAAGCTGGAAAGTGCGGTCAGTTTTTATCAAGAATTTTTTCCTGACCATTTTTACCTTTCGCTTTCCAGAACGGGTCGTCCGGATGAAGAACGTTATATTCAAGCCGCATTAAAACTTGGCTGAGGACCATGATTTACCGCTTGTAGCGACCAATGATGTCGTCTTTCTTAAGCCAGATGATTTTGAGGCGCACGAAATTCGTGTCGCTATTCATGATGGCTATACCCTAGACGACCCAAAACGTCCAAAACGTTATACCGAACAACAATATTTCCGCTCAGAAGAAGAGATGTGCGAATTATTTGCGGACATTCCTTCTGCGCTTGAAAATACGGTATTAATTGCGCAACGCTGTAATGTCACTTTGCGTTTGGGCGAATATTTCCTCCCAAAATTCCCAACAGGCGATCTGAGTACGGAAGATTATTTGGTGATGAAATCCAAAGAGGGCTTGGAAGAGCGTTTGGCGTTTTTATTCCCCTGATGAAAAAGTGCGGGCAGAAAGACGACCAGAATATGATGAGCGTCTTCAAGTCGAACTCGATGTGATTAACCAAATGGGTTTCCGGGTTACTTCTTAATCGTCATGGAGTTTATCCAGTGGTCAAAAGACAATGATATTCCGGTAGGGCCTGGACGGGGTTCTGGTGCGGGTTCATTGGTGGCTTATGCACTAAAAATTACCGATTTGGATCCCCTTGAATTCGATCTTCTTTTTGAGCGTTTCCTCAATCCAGAGCGTGTTTCCATGCCCGATTTCGACGTGGATTTCTGTATGGATGGACGCGATCGCGTTATCGATCATGTCGCAGAAACCTATGGTCGTGGTGCGGTATCACAAATTATTACCTTCGGTACCATGGCAGCCAAAGCGGTAATTCGAGATGTGGGTCGCGTGTTAGGCCATCCTTATGGCTTTGTGGATCGTATTTCGAAAATGATTCCACCTGATCCCGGTCATGACTTTAGCCAAGGCTTTTGAGGCTGAACCACAGTTACAAGTAGCATATGATTCAGATGAAGAAGTCAAAGCCCTAATTGATATGGCGCGTAAGCTAGAAGGGTGTCACGCGAAATGCGGGTAAACACGCGGGTGGCGTGGTGATTTCCCCTTCTTTGATTACAGACTTTGCACCACTTTATTGTGACAATGAGGGGCTTCATCCTGTTACTCACTTCGATAAAAATGATGTGGAATATGCCGGCTTTAGTGAAGTTTGACTTCTTAGGTTTGCGTACACTCACCATTATCAAATGGGCACTAGATATGATTAATGCCCGCCTTGCTCGTGAAGGCAAAACGCCAGTCGATATTGCAGCTATTCCATTAGATGATCCCGAATCCTTTGAGTTGTTGAAACGGTCAGAAACGACCGCCGTATTCCAGTTGGAATCGCGCGGGATGAAAGATTTGATTAAACGCCTTCAACCAGACTGTTTTGAAGATATTATCGCGTTGGTGGCGTTATTCCGACCAGGTCCATTACAATCGGTATGGTGGATAACTTTATTGACCGTAAACATGGTCGTGAGGAAGTGTCTTATCCTGATGCAAACTACCAACATGAAAGCCTTAAACCGATTTTAGAGCCAACTTACGGTATTATTTTGTATCAAGAGCAAGTTATGCAGATTGCTCAGGTGTTAGCGGGTTATACTCTTGGTGGTGCGGACTTATTACGTCGTGCGATGGGTAAGAAAAAACCGGAAGAAATGGCGAAACAGCGTTCTGTGTTTAAAGAAGGCGCAGAAAAAAATGGGGTTGATGGCGAACTTTCCATGAAGATTTTCGACTTAGTGGAAAAATTTGCGGGCTATGGTTTCAATAAATCGCACTCTGCCGCTTATGCATTGGTATCTTACCAAACCCTTTGGCTGAAAACCCATTTCCCTGCTGAGTTTATGGCAGCAGTAATGACCTCGGAAATGGATAATACCGATAAGATTGTTGGCTTGTACGATGAATGTTTACGTATGGGCTTAAAAGTTACTCCACCGGATATCAACGTAGGGAAAACATCATTTCAGTGTGAATGAAAATGGTGAAATTGTTTATGGTATCGGCGCCATTAAAGGTGTGGGTGAAGGTCCGATTGATGCATTGATTACCGCTCGTAATGAAGGTGGGATTTTCAGAGATTTATTTGATTTATGTGCTCGCGTTGATTTGAAAAAAATTAACCGTCGGACCTTTGAAAGTCTGATCATGTCGGGCGCATTTGATAAGCTAGGACCACACCGTGCGGCGTTATCTAAGAATCTAGAAGATGCACTCAAAGCTTCAGATCAGCATGCAAAAGATGAGGCCATGGGACAAGCCGATATGTTCGGTGTGCTGACAGAAACACACGAAGAAGTGGAAAATGCTTACGCCCACACGCCACCTTACACAGAAAAACAAATTCTAGATGGTGAGCGTGAAACCCTTGGTTTGTATTTAAGCAGCCATCCGGTAAGTCGTTATTTGAAAAGAGCTTTCTCATTACAGTTCCACGCGATTAAAAGATCTCACGCCAAATCGCCGTGGACAAATTAGTACGGCAGCCGGTTTGTTGGTGGCAACGCGTTTTGCAACAACGAAAAAAGGCAATCGCATCGGTATCGCAACCATTGATGACCGTTCTGGGCGTTTAGACCTAACCCTATTCGGTGAAAGCTTAGACCAATTCGGCGAAAAACTGCAAAAAGATACGGTTGTAGTGGTATCTGGCCAGGTGAGTTTTGACGATTTTTCTCGGGCGGATTAAAAATGTCGGTACGGGATTTGATGACCTTTAGATGAGGCGCGTTCCCGTTATGCGAAAATCTTTGGCTATCAGTTTGTCTGAGGAGCAGATTAGCCCAAGTTTTATTAAGAAATTGAAAGAAATGTTAGAACCGGTTAGTGGCGGTACTTTACCAATTAACGTATATTATCAAAGCGCAAAAGGTCGTGCGTTATTGCGTTTAGGGATTCAATGGTCGATTACACCAACGGATGAGATTCTAACAGAATTGGTGAATTTGCTCGGCGAAAATGCGGTAGAGCTAGAATTCGGTTAATATTCCAGTAAAAGTGCGGTCAAAAAATCAGTGTTTTTTTAACCGCACTTTAGGCGATATAAACAAAGCGAGAGATAAAATGGAAAAAATCATTATTGATGCAGACAGATTTTTACGCACTATTTCGCGTATTTCCCATGAAATTATTGAAAAGCACCAAGATTTCGATAATGTGATTTTAGTTGGGGTGAAACGCCGTGGAGCTGAAATTGCCGAATTGATTCAACGTCGCATTGAAGAGTTGAATGGTGTGAGTCTTCCAATGATGGAATTGGATATCACATTTTACCGCGATGACTTAGAGTATGTTGAACCTGAAAATCCAACCCCTGTGTATAGCGGTGCCTCAAGTTATATGAATATTCAGGGTAAAGAAGTCATTTTGATCGATGATGTACTATTCACTGGAAGAACCATTCGTGCCGCGATGGATGCGTTAACAGATTTTGGTCGAGCAGCTAAAATTGAATTGGTGATTTTAGTGGATCGTGGACATCGTGAATTACCGATTCGGGCAGATTATGTAGGTAAAAATGTGCCGACTTCCCGTGATGAACAAGTTCAGGTGCGTACATTAAAAATACGATGGTTGTTATGAAGTGGCATTATTGCCTAAATAACTGATCAGCCTATTGTGAACCTTTGATAAAAATTGATAATCTAACGAGCATTATCCTATTATTTTTTTTAAGACAACTAAAATGAAAAAATCAATGTTAAAATCTCTTTTATTTGCCATGATCGGTCTGTTTACTTTTTCTCAAGTACAAGCAGAAGAACGCGTTGTGGCGACCGTAAATGGTACACCAATTTTACAAAGCCAAGTGAATGCCGTGATGGGTAAGAAAGGTAGCCAACGTGCCGCATTAGATAAGATTATTGATGATATGCTGACAGAGAAAGCGATCAAAGAATCAGGTGTAAAAGTAAACCAAGCGAAGTAAACCGTATCGTAGAAGATATTGCGGCGAAAAATGGTTTAACCTATGGTCAATTTTTAGATGCGCTCGATTATCAAGGCATTTCCTTAAATGCATTTAAACAACAAATTTCTCGCCAAATGTTAATGGCGGGCGTGCGTAATCATGCTATTCAAAACAGCGTAGATGTGACTCGTGAGCAAGTGGATGCATTGGGTAAACAAATGCTCGATGAAGCAAAAGCAAAAGGCACAGCGCAAAAAGTGATGGGTAAAGAGTATGAAGTTCGTCATATTTTATTAAAATTAAACCCATTACTGAACGATGCACAAGCAAAAGCAGAATTAGAACGTATTCGTAGCGAGATTATTTCTGGCAAGATGACATTTGCTGATGCGGCATTAAAATATTCTAAAGATTATTTATCAGGCGCGAATGGCGGCAGCTTAGGTTATGCTTTCCCAGAAGCTTATGTGGGACCATTTGCAAAAATGGTTGAAACCACACCACAAGGTACTATTTCTGCACCGTTTAAATCTGAATTTGGTTGGCATATTCTCGAAGTAACCGGTAGTCGTGATGGCGATAAAACAGAAGATGCCTATCGTCAAAAAGCTTACGAACAAATCGTGAATAGCCAATTACAAGAAGCAACCAAAGACTGGGTGAAAGCATTACGTAAAAAATGCTGATATTCAATATTTCGATAAATAACAGAAAACGTTAGAATAAGGGGCATTTTGCCCCTTTTGTCGTTTTTATAAAATGAGTGACGCATGAAAAAATTTTTTGTCTTTTTACTGATTCTTCTGCTTATTCTTGGCGGTGTTGGTTTTTTGGGTTATCAAAAACTAACAAGTTTGTTCATACGCCAGTGAATGTCACGCAAGATCAATTGCTGACAATTGAGCGAGGCACTACTGGCAGTAAACTCGCCGCTTTATTAGAGCAAGAAAAAATTCTTGAACATGCCGATTTATTGCCTTGGTTATTGAAATTACAACCGCAGCTCAACAAAGTGAAAGCGGGGACTTATTCTTTAACGGGCGTGAAAAACGTTGCAAGATTTATTGGATATGATTAATTCCGGCAAGGAAGCGCAATTTAGCGTGAAGTTTATTGAAGGTAAAACGTTCAAGGAATGGCGTAAAAACCTTGAAAACGCACCGCACTTAAAACAAACCTTGCAAGGTAAAAGTGATAAAGAAATTATGGCGTTATTGGATATTCCAGCCGTTGCAAAAGCCGTTTACGAATGGAATAACATGGATGGCTGGTTGTATCCAGATACCTATAATTACACGCCAAACTCAACTGATCTTGAATTATTAAAACGTTCAACTACTCGTTTACAAAAAAGCTTTAGATAAAGCGTGGAATGAACGTGATGAAAAATCTCCCATTAGCGGATCCGTATCAGATGCTGATTTTGGCTTCTATTGTGGAGAAAAGAAACAGGGGATTGCGGCGGAGCGTCCACAAGTGGCTTCCGTATTTATTAATCGTTTAAAAGCCAATATGAAACTGCAAACTGACCCAACCGTGATTTATGGAATGGGTGAGAGTTATACCGGCAATATTCGTAAAAAAAGATTTGGAAACGATAACCCCTACAATACCTATATGATTGAGGGTTTACCACCAACACCAATTGCGATGGTGAGTGAGAGTGCTTTGCAGGCTGTGGCGCATCCAGCAAAAACAGACTTTTATTATTTTGTTGCAGATGGAAGTGGCGGTCATAAATTTACTCGTAATCTGAACGAGCATAATAAAGCAGTGCAAGAATATTTACGTTGGTATCGTAACCAACAAAAAGGAGCCAACTAATGCAAGGCAAATTTATCGTGATTGAAGGGCTGGAAGGTGCAGGTAAAAGTACCGCCATGCAAACGGTGGTGGATACATTAAAATCTCTTGGTGTAAATGATATCGTGTTTACTCGTGAGCCAGGTGGTACACCGTTAGCGGAGAAATTACGCCATTTAATCAAACATGAAACAGAAGAGCCTGTTACGGATAAAGCCGAATTATTAATGCTTTATGCGGCACGAATTCAATTGGTAGAAAATGTGATTAAGCCAGCATTGGCAGAAGGAAAAATTGTGCTTGGCGATCGTCACGATATGTCTTCGCAGGCCTATCAAGGTGGTGGGCGTCAGTTTGACCAAACGCTGATGGTAAATTTAAAAAATATGGTGTTAGGTGATTTTGAACCCGATTTTGTACTGTATTTAGATATTGATCCTGCAGAGGGGCTTGCGCGAGCAAGAGGACGTGGCGAATTAGACCGTATTGAACAACAAGGACTCGATTTCTTCCATCGTACTCGCCAACGTTATTTGGAGTTGGTGCAGAAACAATCCAAAAGCCGCCATTATTAATGCAGGCCAGCCTTTGGCACAAGTACAAGCAGACATTCAAAGTGCGGTCAAAAATTGGTGGGTTTCACAAGCAAAATGAGCGAACTTTATCCTTGGTTAGTGCCTACTTATCACAAGATTAGCCAAACTTTTAGCGAAGGTTTGGGGCATCATGCGTTGTTAATTAAAGCCGATCAAGGTCTCGGTGCAGAAGGTTTGTTTGATGCTTTGACAAAAACGCATTATGTGTCAAACGCCAGATAATGCACCTTGTGGCCATTGTCATGCTTGCCACCTAATGGCAGCGCAAAAGTCACCCGATTTTTCATGTTTTAGCCTCTCAAGAAGGCAAAGACATTGGTGTTGATCAGGTACGGGCGATTAATGAAGTTGTCAGCCAACACGCGCAACAAAACGGCAATAAATTAGTGTATATCCAAGATGCGGAACGTCTTACGGAAGCAGCAGCAAATGCATTGCTCAAAACTTTAGAAGAGCCGCGTCCGAACACGTATTTCTTATTGCAAACAGAGCCATCCTCTTCGTTGTTAGCGACTATTTACAGCCGTTGCCAAGTGTGGAATGTGCCTTTGCCAACGGAAGCGGAAGCTTTAACTTGGCTTTCTTCTCAATTTCAGGCAGAAACATCCGAATTATTGACCGCACTTGCGATGAATTTGGGTCGTCCACTGTTAGCATTGGAAACACTCCAGCAAGGATTAATTGAACAACGGAAGAATTTCCTACGTCAATTTTGGCTGTTTTATCGTCGTCGTTCGCCTTTGGAAATTTTGCCTTTCTTTGAAAAAGAACGCACCGTACAGCAAGTGGATTGGATTTTAGCGTTTTTAAGCGATGCCATTAAATACAAACTCGAAATACAAAGTGGCTGGCAAACACTTGATCTTAAAACAGGTGTAACTCAATTTGCAGATGAGCAAACAGCGCTTGGGTTATTAACCGCAAATAAAATTATGCAAAAAGTACGCTCGGATTTACTCACTATCAACGGCGTTAACACAGAATTAATGTTACTAGATGGTTTGACGAAGTTAATTACCGACGTATTTAAGGACTAAATAAATTATGTTTATCGTAGATTCCCATTGCCATTTAGATGCATTGGATTATGAAAATTTACACAAAGATATTGCTGATGTAGTGGCTAAAGCCAACGCACGAGATGTGAAGCATTTATTGGCGATTGGCGTGACATTAAGTCGTTTTGAAAAAGCTTACCCTGAGTTAGCCAAATTTCCGAATGTGTCTTTGGCTTGCGGCGTGCATCCACTTAGATCTTGAAGAAGAACCTTACGATGCCGAGCGTTTATTACGTTTATCCCAAGATAAAAAAGTGATCGCAATTGGCGAAATTGGTTTGGATTATTATTACAGTGCAGATAATAAGGCATTGCAGCAAACGGTTTTTGCTGATCAAATCAGAATTGCTAATGAAGTGGATAAACCCGTGATTATTCATACGCGTTCAGCACCAGAAGATACCATTGCTATGTTGCGTGAGCACCAGGCAGAAAAGTGCGGTGGATTAATTCATTGTTTTACGGAAACCTTAGATTTTGCGAAAAAGGCGCTTGATTTAGGGTTTTTATATTTCTTGTTCAGGCATTATAACCTTTAAAAATGCGGAAAGTATTCGTGAAGCCATTCGTTATGTACCGGCAGATCGTTTGTTAGTTGAAACGGATTCGCCTTATTTAGCACCCGTGCCTTATCGTGGTAAAGAGAACCAGCCTGCCTATACGCGTGAAGTGTGTGAGTATGTGGCAGCGTTAAAAGGGCTGTCTATGGAAGAATTTGCACAAATTAGTACACAAAACTTCGAGCGTTTATTTAAAATTAATGTACAATAAATCATCGATTTAAATGAGAGAGTTTTATGCGTAAGTTTTTTTTAAGTACTTTTTTTATTTTTTAGTGGTCTTTGTTTTCCACGGCTTTATGTTCGCTGTGGTGGACTACGTTTTCCCACACTATGATGTAACGCGAGTAACGGGTGTGGAAGTGAAACGTGTGGATAAAGATGGTCCGATTACAAAATCGAATCCGGCTGATGGTCCAACGCGCGATGTGTATTTTATCAATACACAAAATGATGATGGCAAAATCATGGTGTATCGTAATGAAGATACCCGTTGGGGTTTTCCATTCTACTTTAAATTTGGTTCAGCGAACTTACAGGCTCAAGTTCAAGCCTTGGGTAATGAAAACAAATTAGTGCAAATCAAGTATTACGGTTGGCGGATGACGATGTTTGATGAATATCGTAATGCCGTTTGCAGTGAAAAGAAATCAGTGGCGATGTGACACCAAGCCATCCGATTTTATCTTGGGTATTCTATGCTTTCTTATTAGTTACTCTTTTCCTTTCTATCCAATTTGTACGTGGCTGGTTCGACAGCGAAAATTAGCGTTTCTCAAATATGGGGCGTCATAGAACGCCCTCACAATTTAATAATAACATTTCTAACCTAAAAACCAGCGGTAAATTGACCGCACTTTAAAAACCAATAAAGAGAACATTATGAGTTTATCTGCAGCGATTTTTATTTTAATCGTATTAATTATTGTCAGTGCAATCTTGTCATCAGCTGAGATTTCTCTCGCGGGTGCAAGACGCATTAAACTACAAACGTTGGCCAATGAAGGCAATATCAAAGCGGAGAAAGTTTTAAAATTACAGGAACAGCCAGGGCGTTTCATTACTGTGGTCCAAATTGGACTTAATATGGTTGCCGTACTCGGTGGTGTGATTGGTGAAGCAACAATTAGTCTTCACTTACAGAGTTTTTACATGAATACACCAAGGCTGAATGGGTTGAGCCAGCCTCCTCTTGGATTGCTTTTTTCATGGTAACCACAACATTTGTTTTATTAGCCGATTTAATTCCGAAACGTCTCGCATTGATTAATCCTGAAGGTGTGGCGTTACGGACTATTGGCATTATGCAAGTCTTCATTTTCTTCTTAAAACCCTATTGTATGGTTTTTGATGGTCTTTCTAATATCTTCTTCCATTTAATGGGGTATACCTACTAAACGTGAAGATAACATGACTCCAGAAGACATTGTGGCGATTGTGGAGGCTGGTGCCGAAGCGGGCGTACTAAAAACACAAGAACATTATTTGATTGAAAACATCTTTGAAATGCAAGAGCGTACCGTGTCTTCAACCATGACGACTCGTGAAAACATCGTGTTTTTAGACCGCACTTTTACTCGTCAGGAAGTGTTGAATACCTTATCGGCTGACTCTCATTCTAAATTAGTGATCTGTGATAATGGTTTGGACAAGATTTTAGGTTATGTGGAATCACATACCTTATTAACACTCTATCTTCAACAAGAAGTGGTAGATTTAACGGATAGCCGTTTATTGCGTAAAGCGTTATTTATCCAGATACGCTGTCGTTATATGAAGTATTGGAGTTGTTTAAATCTACGGGGAAGATTTTGCGATTATCGTCAATGAATATGCGCTTGTAATGGGCTTAGTACCTTGAACGATGTGATGAGTATTGTGATGGGAGAATTGGTTTCTAACGAAGAAGAGCAAATCGTTAGCCGCGATGAAAACTCTTGGTTGATTGATGGGGCAACGCCACTTGAAGATGTGATGCGCGTTTTGGATATTGAATCTTTCCCTGATTCAGAAAATTACGAGACTATTAGTGGCTTTTATGATGTATATGTTACGCAAAAATTCCGAAAAACCGATTTTGTCGTATACGATAAATATAAATTTGAAGTCATTGATACCGAAAACTTCAAAATTGATCAAATTTTAGTTTCGATTGTCAAAGACAGCGGAGTGAGCAAAGAATCAGCGTAGTACTAGGTGTTACCTTGCTTAACTCCCCATTCTAAGTATAATTAACAGCGGTTTTAACCGCCTATAAATAAGGAAAATTTAATGTTTAAAAAATCTCGATATTCTTTGTTGCAGTAATGCTTGCGGGTTGTTCTTCGATTTCAGATATGACCTCTTATATTCCGTTTATGGGTAAAGACAAAAAGGTCATTGATTTAGATAAAAGATAAAAATCGACCAAAAATCTTATGCCGCCGCTTATGAAGCCACTGTGGCAACGTATAAAGATCGTGTAACAAAAATTTCTTTGTGGATAATTTTGCAAGTGGTGCGAATGACTGGTATCTCGGTCGTATTGTTGTGCCAATCAAGCAAATTCAAGATAAACTCTACACAGGTGGTCATGATTCTGATGTGTATGCTTACTATAGCGGTGTGTTACATGCAGAAGCATTACAAACTAACTTCAGCCGTTTAAGTGCAAATTGTTGGCAAAAAGTGGATTCGCCAAGTGTGACGCAAGGGATCTACGATGCAATGCGTGATTTGCAAAAAGGCAAAGAGCGCGGTGAAAATGACGCCTACATTTCCCAAGGTAGCGAAATGCTACTCAAAGCCTGTACCGGCCAATAATCAATTTGAGCTGTTGATGAGAGACCTCATCAGCAGCTTTTCTTTTTTTAAATCATCAATGTGAAGGAGCAAGAATGTTAGAACTTTCGGAAAGCAACATTCATTTAAATGCTACGGCAACAAATAAGCTGCAAGCTATTGAAATGGCTGCAAGTGCGTTAGAGCAAGCTGGCAATGTTGAACAAGGCTATTTGCAAGGCATGCTTGGACGTGAACAACAAACCTCCACTTTTTTAGGCAATGGGATTGCAATTCCACACGGTACATTAGAAACCCGTTCGATGGTGAAAAAAACTGGTGTACAAGTTTTCCAATTTCCACAAGGTATTGAGTGGGGAGAAAGGCAATATTGCTTATGTTGTGATTGGTATTGCTGCCCGTTCTGATGAGCATCTTGCTTTTGCTTCGTCAATTAACGCATGTTTTTAGGTGATGAAGACACTGCGGCACAGTTAGCGACATTAACAGATGTTGAAAAAAATTCCGTGCGATTTTTGTTAGGGTGAAAGCGATGCTTTTAGCATTGACTGAAGAAACATTAAGTTTAGATATTGAAACACAAAGTTTGCTCACCCTTACCGCCATCAATGCAGGGTAAATTACAACAGCAAAGTGCGGTTGAAAATAGCTTTGTTTCTGAAGTGGTATCCAATTCTGCTCTGCCACTTGGTAAAGGGTTTATGGGTAACCGATGCCGTATCAGGTAATGTGAAAAATGCGTTGGCATTCAGTCGTGCGAAAAGCCATTTTTAATCATAATGGCAAAAGCGGTGAAAGGCGTATTGACGATTTCGGCTGTTAACGATCAAATCAATGAGACATTAGCGCGTTTATTGGATGATGAAGTCCAAAATATTTTATTAAGTGGTAATACGCAGCAAATTTTGACCGCACTTAATGGCGGTAAAGTGCCAGCTTCATCAGCTGCTCAATCTGAAGACCAAATCGCGACAGAGTGCAGTGATTGGTACCTTTACTGATTCGTAATGAACATGACACGCATGCTCGCCCAAGTGCCGTGCTTGTCAATGAAGTGAAAAAAATTCACCTCCAAAATTACGGTACAAAATCTTACTCGAGAAACCGCACCAGTTAGTGCAAAAAGTTTAATGAAAATCGTGGCATTGGGTGTGACTCAAGGTCATCGCTTACGTTTTGTTGCGGAAGGTGATGATGCGAAACAAGCCATTGAAGCGTTAGGTAAGATTATTGCGAGTGGGCTTGGCGAAACTGTATCTGCCGTGCCACCAGCTGAACCAGATACCATTGAAGTCAGCAGTGAGCATGCACCACAAATTCACGAAGAAAACACAGGGCTTTACCAGCCGATGCCATTGAAGCCGTATTTATGATTCGTAATGAACACGGTTTACATGCTCGTCCAAGTGCGGTGCTTGTTAATGAAGTGAAAAAATATAATGCGTCTGTTGCGGTACAAAACTTAGATCGTGACACCCAATTAGTCAGTGCGAAAAGTCTGATGAAAATTGTGGCACTCGGTGTCGTGAAAGGTCATCGCTTACGTTTTGTGGCGAGCGGTGAAGAAGCTCAACAAGCGATTGACGGTATTGGTGCAGTCATTGAAAGCGGTTTAGGGTGAAGGTCAGGGGTAAGTGATGGCAAAAAGTAGCAACAATTACCTTAAATGCCGCTTACGATTTAGTCGGGCGTTTGCCTCGTATTGAAATCGGCGAAGTGAACACCGTTGAAACGCTCGGTATTTTCCCAGCAGGCAAAGGCATCAATGTCGCTAAAGGTATTAAAAAGATTTGAGGGCGTAGAGGTGGCCGTTGGTGGCTTCTTAGGGGAAGATAACGTCGGGTGATTTCGAAACCTATTTAAAAACAAAGGCTTAGAAGACAAATTTCATCGTGTTGCAGGCAAAACCCGTATTAATGTAAAAATTACGGAAACCGAAGCGGATGTGACAGACCTAAATTTCTTAGGTTATCAAATCACTCCCAGAAGCTTGGCAGCAATTTACAGCAGATTCATTAGCGTATTGCCAAAACTTTGACATCGTTGCGGTATGTGGCAGTTTACCGCGTGGTGTGAGTCCTGAATTGTTTGCGGATTGGCTTAATCAGTTGCATCAAGCTGGTGTGAAAAGTCGTGATAGATAGCAGTAATGCGCGCACTACGGCGGGTTTAAAAGCGCATCCTTGGTTGGTGAAAACCAAATCATCGCGAATTGGAAGCGTGGATTGGTCATCCGTTAAATTCTCTTGATGAAATTATTGCGGCGGCTAAAAAACTTAAAGCAGAAGGCATTGCTAACGTCATTATTTCGATGGGCGCGAATGGTTCTTTATGGCTGAGTGATCAAGCTGTTATTCAAGCTCAACCACCTAAATGTGAAAACGTGGTGAGCACCGTAGGCGCAGGTGATTCTATGGTAGCTGGCTTAATTTATGGTATCGAAAAAGGCCTGTCTCAAGCGGAAACCTTAGCGTTTGCAAGTGCTGTTTCTGCCTTTGCCGTTTCACAAAGTAATGTGGGCGTGAGCGATATCGCCTTGCTTGAGCCAATTCTGGCGAATGTCAAAATTTCTGTGATTGAAGGATAATGTAATGAATTTGTTTTTAACTCAATCTCCGCAAATTGGTGCGGCAAAATCCTATTTACTTCGTCAAGCATTGAGCGAGGTCGCGAAAAAAGCCAATCATACTCTGGTTGAACAAGCCAAAGAGGCGGATTTAGTGATTGTTTTCGGATCTAGTTTGCCAAACTCTGCTGATCTTGTGGGCAAAAAAGTATTTTTAGCTAATGAAGACGCGGCAATTGCTTCACCTGAAGTCACGCTGACGAATGCACTCAATCAAGCAGTGGACTATGTTCAACCCAGCTCAAAAGTGCGGTTGGATTTGGTAGCGTTCTGGCGTTAAAAATATTGTCGCAGTGACAGCTTGCCCGACGGGGTTGCGCATACCTTTATGTCTGCTGAAGCCATTGAAACCTATGCAAAAAAACAAGGTTGGCAGGTAAAGTCGAAACGCGTGGCCAAGTGGGCGCAGGTAATGAAATTACCCTGAAGAAGTCGCTGCTGCAGATTTAGTCTTTGTTGCAGCCGATATTGATGTGCCGTTAGATAAATTCAAGGAAAACCGATGTATCGTACGTCGACCGGTTTGGCGTTTAAAAGAAAAACAGCCAGGAATTCGATAAGGCATTTAAAGAAGCGAAAATTTACGAAGGTGGTACAGCAAAATCTTCTGCGAAATCAGAAGAAAGCGGCGAGAAAAAAGGTGTTTATAAACACTTGATGACAGGTGTATCACACATGTTGCCGTTGGTGGTTGCCGGTGGCTTTATTAATCGCGATTTCCTTTATGTTTGGTATCGAAAGCCTTCAAAGATGAAACAATTTTCATGGTATTCCAAAAGCCTTAATGGATATTGGCGGTGGTGCAGCATTCCATCTAATGATTGCAGTATTTGCCGGCTATGTGGCCTTTTCTATCGCAGACCGTCCGGGGCTTGCGGTAGGTCTTATTGGCGGTATGTTAGCCACCACGGCGGGTGCAGGGATTTTTAGGTGGGATTATCGCGGGTTTCTTAGCGGGTTATGTGGTGAAAAGATTAAATGCAACCATTAAATTGCCGGCAAGTTTAACTTCCTTAAAACCGATTTCTAATTCTCCCGCTCTTTGGTACCTTGATTGTCGGTCTTGCCGATGATTTATGTGATCAACCCACCGGTTTCACAAATTATGACGACCTTAAGCGATTGGTTAAAAATCCATGGGTGAAGTCAATGCGATGGTATTAGGGTGCGATTATCGGTGCCATGATGTGTATTGATATGGGTGGTCCAGTAAACAAAGCGGCTTATACGTTCTCCGTGGGAATGTTAGCCTCTCAAGTTCACACTCCAATGGCTGCCGCTATGGCTGCCGGTATGGTGCCGCCAATTGGGATGGCGATTGCAACTTGGATTGCTCGCAGTAAATTTACCAGCAATCAACGTGATGCGGGTAAAGCTTCTTTTGTCTTAGGGTTATGCTTTATCTCTGAAGGGGCGTTACCGTTTGTGGCTGCCGATCCATTGCGTGTGATTATTAGCTCGGTGATCGGTGGTGCAACTGCGGGTGCGATTTCAATGGCATTAAATATTTCTCTGCAAGCACCACATGGTGGTTTATTTGTGATTCCGTTTGTCTCTGAACCATTACTCTACCTAGGTGCAATTGCAACGGGGGCATTATTAACCGGCGTGGTTTATGCGGTGATTAAGCCGAAGGCGACAGAATAATCGATTCTTTGATTAAAAAGTGCGGTAATTTTTAACCGCACTTTTTCATTATCAGGTATAATTACAATGATTTAGGGAGAAATTATGGATAAATACAATAAACTCCGCATTGAATGGGATTGTCGTCGAGGTATGCTTGAGCTGGATAAAATCATCATGCCTTTTTATAAAGCGCATTTTGACCAACTGACTGACGACAAAAAAGATATTTTTATTCGTTTACTTGCCGCCACGGATTTACAACTTTTTTCGTGGTTTTTTAATGGCAGTCAATCAGACGATGCCGAAGTGCAAGCGATGGTTGAATATATCCAGATGTGCAGAAAACGAATGTCCGTTAATTTTTTTGAAATTTTTTATACATAAGGAACTTTTCAATTTTAACTCTGTCTGATAAAGCAACAATAGCTTGCTGTCTTGAATATATGAAGGCGTGTTAGACGTAGCATAGGAGATATATGGCTGAACAGCTAACAGATCAGGCTTTGGTAGAAAGAGTGCAGCAAGGCGATAAAAAAGCCTTTAATTTATTGGTTTCTCGTTATCAAAATAAAGTAGCCGGACTTTTAACCCGCTACATTTCTCATAACGACATTCCTGATGTTGTACAAGAATCCTTTATTAAGGCCTATCGTTCCATTGAATCCTTTCGGGGGCGATAGTGCATTCTACACTTGGCTATATCGAATTGCCGTTAATACGGCAAAAGAATTACTTAACGGCACAGGGGCGCCGTCCACCGAGCGAAGATATTTTGGCTGAAGATGCCGAAAGCTACGATGTGGGAACTCATCTACGTGATGTAGATACCCCTGAAAATGAAATGTTATCTAGCGAATTAGAAAAAGTGGTGTTTGATACCATTCACAGTTTGCCAGAAGATTTAAGAACCGCGATTACCCTGCGTGAGCTTGAAGGGTTAAGTTACGAAGAAATCGCAGAAATAATGGATTGCCCAGTAGGCACTGTACGTTCTCGCATTTTCCGTGCTCGGGAAGTGATTGAGAACAAAATACAACCGCTTATGCAACGTTAAAATAAAGTCGGAGTTTATAAAATGCAAAAAGAGTTACTTTCAGCCTATATGGATGGAGAAGAAGTCAGTGCCGAGTTGACGGAACAACTCTGTCAGGATAAAGATTCACAAGAATCTTGGGCGGCGTATCACACAGTAAGAGCAGTTATGCGTAAAGAGTCACCAGTATTATTAGGTGCTGATTTTACCGCGAAAATGGCTGATTTAATTGAATTAGAAGAAGTAAAACACGTTGAGATTACTGTTTCTCAACCAACACCAGAAGAAGCAGACAGCTTACCATTCGTGCAAAAATTAAAAGCATTCTTTGCACCAATGACACAAATTGCCGTGGCGGCAGGTGTGTGTTTAGTGGCAGTAGTAGGTGTGCAATCATTTAATGCGAAAAAGCACTCGGTTACACCTGAAAACCCAGTTTTACAAACCTTACCATTTAACAATTCTGTTCAAGAAGTAAGTTACAACGCTCCGACCAAAGATGTAGCCACTTCGGAACAGGTTGAGCAAAAAAATCGCCGTATTGGTACGATGTTGCAAAACTATGAATTACAGCGTCGTATGCATGCAGATAGCTTAAATGTAGGGTAGCAACCAAGCGAAATAATTACAGCAATTAATCGATAATTCACCACCTTAGGCGTGGTGAATTTTTTTATGGATCAATTGATTTATTTATGAAAAAAACGTTTCTCAAATTAACCGCACTTTTTAGGCTATTCTTCTTGCCTTTCACGGCATTTGCAGAAGAGCCAATCCAGTCATTAAATAAAATGTCGCAAGCCATGCGAGATTTAAATTATGAGATTGCTTTTGTGCAAACGACACCAACGAATATGGACTCGTTCCGTTATCGCCATATTAAGCAAGGGGCAAAAGTGTATGCACAGTTGGTGACATTAGATGGTGAACAACAAGAAATCATCAGCGCGGTAATTTAGTCAGCTATTTCCAGCCGGATTCACGTGCTTTCACGATTAACAGTGGTGAGATTGTGGATGCGCTTCCGGCAGTGATTCGTACTGATTTTAGCAAGCTGAGTCAGAATTATGATTTTATTAAGCTTGGAAAAGACCGAATTGCAGGCCGATTTGTCGATACTATTCGTATTGTGCCCAAAGACGATTTTTCGCTATCAATACCTCGTTTTCTTAGATGAAGAAAAATGGTTTGTTAGTGCGTGGCGATAGCTCGATCGTGAAGGCAAGTTATTGGATCAGTTCCGCGTGGTGACGTTATATATCGATGATCGTCTACGTGGTTTAACAGATTACCTTAATAAGGTGTCAGTGCCTCCACTTTTTAAATGAAGGAAAACAAGAGTCATCTCTTTCAATCAGTTGGAAAAACCGATTGGTTACCGCAAGGTTTTGATTTAATTCGTCAAAAATCAAGATGTGATGGATGGTGAAGTGATTGAAAATGCGTTGATTTGAGTGACGGTCTTTTCACTTTTACACTTTATGTCAATCAAAGCGACAGTACCGCATGCAACAGAAAACACATGGAAACAAGGGGCATACACGATTTATGGTGAAGTCATGGGCGATAAAGAAATTACCTTTATCGGACAGCTTCCAATTGCCGCAGCTAAACGAATTGTGCAAGGTGTAACATTCCTAAAATAATTCAGTAGACGGTGAGAAAGTTGCTATTTTGTTTCTGCTATACTTTCTTCACCTAATGGTTTTTGATAGCTAAACCCGTCCTGCGGGGTTTTTGTTTTATCAAGTGCGGTCATTTTTCTTAAGGTTTTTACAATGAACAATCCTTCCTCTTCTTGGCATCACGGGTTACAGCGGTAGTGGCAAAACCACATTGCTGGAAAAATTGCTTCCTCAATTAATTAAAAAAGGCTTACGTGTTTCAGTGATTAAACACAGCCATCACAACGCTCATGTGGATAAAGAAGGAAAAGACAGTTGGCGCATGAAAGAGGCGGGGTTCTGCGCAAGTTATATGGCTTGTGATACTCGTTGGGCATTGATGACAGAAACCCTCAAGAGCGGTTTCATTAGCCTATTTAAGCCAACAATTTGATCGTCATTTAACAGATTTAGTTTTGGTGGAAGGATTTAAACAGAACCTATTCCAAAGATTCTGTGCATCGACAAGAGATGACAAAACCGTTTGCCGGAATTAGATGAAAACGTGTTGGCTTTAGCAACAGATTATTCGCTTGAAACTGACCGCACTTTATTAGATATTAATCACATTGAACAGATCGCTGAGTTTATTTATCAATGGTGGAAAAAAGACGCAGTAATAGAAACGTCAGCACTATAAAGGGGCTGGCTTGGGTGACTTCCATGGCTTTGTTTATGCAAAGCTTGGATGCGACTATTTTAAATACTGCCTTACCCACCATTGCAACAGATCTACAAACCCCTGTCTTTGAAATGCAAATGGCGATTATCGCCTATTCTCTTGCCGTTGCCTTATTTATTCCTTTAACTGCTTGGGCGGCAGCTAAATTCGGTACACTCACTGTTTTCCGCTCAGCTGTTTTTACCTTTGTATTCGGTTCGGTCAGCTTGTGACGATGTCAACCTCTCTCGAGACCCTTGTGCTCGCACGAATTATCCAAGGTATTGGCGGGGCATTTATGATGCCCGTAGCCCGCCTTGCGATTATTCAAACCGTACCGAAAAATCAATTAATTAATGCCTGGAATTTAATGGCGACAGCAGGACTCATTGGCCCGATTCTTGGCCCGATTTTAGGTGGTTGGCTAGTGGTGCATACCTCATGGCATTGGATTTTCTTAATCAATATTCCTATTGGTATGTTAGGCTTTTGGGCAGCGGCTAAAGTGATGGGAAATCATAAGGGCAATGCGAGTAAGTTAGACTGGACAGGCTTTTTACTCTTTGCATTTGGTTTAGTGGGTTTAACGCTCGGGACTTGATTTACTCGGTGAAAGTCATAGTGATCGCATAACCACATACAGTGCATTAGCGATTGGTATTGCATTATTGATGGCTTATTATTTTTATGCGAAAGGTAATGATCGTGCTATTTTGCCTTTATCTCTTTTCAATACAAGAACATTCCGATTAGGTCATTGCAGCCAATATCTTTATCCGTCTTTCTGGTTCAGCTGTGCCATTCTTATTGCCATTAATGTTCCAACTTTCTTTTGGCTATTCAGCTGAAGAGTCAGGCTGGTTGCTTGCACCCATTGCGCTAATGTCTGTCGTATTTAAACGTTTTATTGGGCACATCTTAAATATCTTAGGTTATAAAACCACGTTAATTTTATCGTCACTTTTAATGGCTGGCTCAACGGTTTCTATGTCATGGCTTGATTCCTCATCATCAACAATGTGGATTATATGTAATTTGATGTGGTATGGAGCCTGTATGTCGATGATTTTTACTTCGATTAATACACTTACTGTTGGCGATCTATCACAGGGCATCAAAAGCGGTGTAGGCTCAACGGTGCTGAGTATTAGTGCAACAAGTGGATCAGTTTGGTATCGCTGTGGCATCTATTATTTTTGACGTTATACCGTCAATTTATTGGTAACGAAGGTGAACGCGTTACAACATGCTTTCAGTTACACGTTTTCTGACCACTTCTGTTTTTGCGATCGCATTAGTTTGGATATTGAGTTATTTACGTAAAAACAGACGGGGGATCATTTGCGGAAACGCTGATATTGAATGCTCTTAGTCTAATTTGTTATAAGAAAGATCTTTTCTTATTTTCGTAAAAGTTTGATTTGCTTATATCTTAGGTAAAATTTTATATTGTATGTTTGGGTGTTAGCACCCGATCAAAGAGAGGAAAACTTATGAAACTAAAGCGACCCTTAACTCTTGTTACAGCGAGTTTGTTTTTAGCGACTTGCGATCAATCTGGTTCTGCGGCAAAAAGAAAAATGCGAAAGCAGAAACAGCAAAACCTTCAGGCAATAACACGTTTGTGTACTGTACGGCAAAAGCGCCACTTGAGCTGGCCAGCATTGTGTAATGGAAGTACATCTTACAATGCGAGTTCACAACAAGTGTATAACTTTGGTTGAATTCAAAAAGGTTCAACTGACCTTGAGCCAGCCTTGGCTGAAAGCTGGGAGATCAGTGACGATGGTTTAACACTACGTTCCATTTTGCGTAAAGGGGTGAAATTCCATACCATCAAAAGATTTACGCCAACACGTGATTTTAATGCGGATGATGTGGTCTTTTCTTTCCAACGTCAGTTAGATCCTAACCACCCTTATCACAATGTATCAAAGGGGACTTATCCGTATTTCAAAGCGATGAAATTCCCAGGTTATTAAAATCAGTTGAGAAAGATGGATGACAACACCGTTCGTATCACCTTGAAATAGATGCGACTTTCTTAGCAAGCTGGAAGTATGGACTTTATTTCTATTTACTCAGCTGAATATGCAGATGCGATGTTGAAAAGCAGGTAAACCAGAAACGATCGATAACAAACCGGTGGTACAGGTCCGTTTATTTTTGTGGATTACAAAACTGACCAAAGCGGCACAATATGTGGCGAATGAAACCTATTGGAAGGCCATACCCCTTGATCGTTTAGTGATCAGCATCGTTCCAGATGCGACGACGCGTTATGCGAAGTTACAAAGCGGGTTCTTGCGATTTAATTTTATTCCCGAACGTGGCGGTTTAGGCAAAAATGAGCCGATCCAAAAGTACAGCTTTTGGAACAAAAAGGATCTGAACGTGGCATATCGCATTCAATACGGAAAAAGCACCGTTTGATAACGTAGAAAGTGCGTCCAAGCGTTGAAACTATGCTGCAGATAAAAAGCGATTATTGAAGCGGTTTATCAAAGGTGCAGGCACTGCAGCGAAAATCCATGCCACCAACAATTTGGAGTTATACGACGAAATCCGGGATTATCCGTCATGATCCGAGAAAGCGAAACAGCTTTTGGCAGGGAAGCAGGTTATCAAACGGTTTTGAAACAGACTTCTGGATTCAACCAGTGGTACGTACGTCTAACAAATCAAAACGTATGGCCGAACTTGTCGATGGCAGACTGGGCGAAAGTTGGCGTAAAAGCAAATCAGTAACGTTTGAATGGGCGACTATCAAAAACGTGCTAAAGCAGGCGAGATTAACAGCTGGTATCTTCGGTTGGTCAGGTGATAACGGTGATCCGGATACTTCACTTTGCTCCATTGCGCACAGAGTGCTAACGTAGCAACTCAAACTTGCGCGTTTCAAAAATGCAGAATTTGATGCGCCCTATTAGATAAAAGCGATTGGCTAACCAATAGAGATGAGCGTCGGCAGCTTTTATAAAACAAAGCTCAGGTGATTTTCGCATGAGCAAGCACCATAGTTCAGTTGCACACTCTGTTGGTTTCGCACGCCATGGCCCTCGTGTAAAAGGCTACTGTGCCAAAGCCCATTTGGCTATGATGCGTTTATGGCGTGAGTGTTGATGGTAAATAATTAACGGACTATACTAGCCCTTGCAGTTGCAAAGGCTTTTTATTCAAGCAAAAGGAAAGAAAAATGGACTTACATGATATTCGTGAGAGTTGTGCAAAGCGGGCGCTTTCTCCAGCATGATTGCGATCCCAATCCCAATAAAACAATTTGAAAAATGGCTCAGCGAAGCGATTACGGCTAAAGTCAATGAGCCAACAGGTGTTAATGTCGCGACAGTCAATGAAGACGGTCGACCAACAAGTCGAGATGGTGCTGTTGAGAAAGAAGTGAACGAACAAGGTTTGTATTTTCACGAATTATCACAGCCGAAAAAGGTCGTGCCATAGAACATAATCGCTTTTCGTCGCCCTGACATTCTTTTTGGCCTGAATTAGAACGTTCTGTTCGTATTGAGGGCAAAAGCGAAAAATCTCGCCTGAACAATCAGATGAATATTTTTGCAGCTCGCCCTCACGCAGCCGAATTGGCGCTTGGGCCAGTGAGCAAAAGTGCGGTCATTTTCTAGCCACAAATCTTTGTCATTGGCGAAAGCCGCACTGATTGCAGCAAAACACCCATTAAATGTGCCTCGCCCACCACATTGGGCGGTTATCTTGTGATTCCTGATCGCATCGAGATTCTGTAAAGGTCATCGAGTCGACTTTACATGACCGAATTTGTTGTTTTATACAATGAGGGAAAATGGGAAAGAGAGCGGTTATCGCCATAAACTCCTTAAAAACTATGCTACAACCGCGCTTCGATTTTTCTAACAGAGTGCGGTTAATTTTTACGTTATTTTGTTTGCCGATGATTTCGGCTAAATCAACTTTGCGGTTTTTCATGTGAGAACGGGTACAAGCATCAGCAGTAGCGATGGCAGCTGCGAAGCAGCTTCACCGGTGAGTAATTTTACGAAATTCCTCAGTTGGTTCCGTACCATGAGAATATCGTTTAAATAACGCATTTTCTTTTTCATGATAGAACTCAACAGAGCGGTG
>BNJU01001151.1_pt1 | contig 80299 bp, 92 predicted proteins | sample 8539281 | NCBI WGS metagenome assembly BNJU01 (sample SAMD00202456, study PRJDB9452) | human saliva metagenome | isolation source: human saliva | place: Japan | reverse complement strand
GGTATTAATCAACTATATAAGTAAAAAAATATGTTTTAGGTATAATATAATTAAAAGAACGTACTTCAAAATACCGCCAATAATTAAGCAATGCCTGTTAAGCAATTACGATTTAATGAACTTTCTAAAATAGTATAAAAGGAATACCAATGAAACCATTTACTCTTAAAAGATTTGTATTACTACCGTTGATTGTACTATCCCTCATACTAACAACGGGTTGTCATCTTCTCTCACATTACAGTGAAGAGGAAGTTCAACAATATATAAGTAAGAATTATCCTAACCTAACATATCACTTGGAGTCACAAAGGAACAATACATGGCAAGTCACCTTTGATAAGTATCCCCAAATACCAATTGAAATATCTGAAGTCTTGCACACCTCTGCACCTGTTGTACCACAAGTTGAGCGAATACTAATAACCAATATTCCGTTGATAACAGCATTTCCATTAATGAAAAACTATCTAACAGCAGAGGAGTTAACCTATGCCACATATGATACATCTTCTTTGTATATTGAAATGCCTATCCCCTATTCAGCCATACAAAATCAAGATGTACCAAACTTTTACAATCGTATGGATCAATTCTGCAAAGAATATGCTTCAACATATCCAGACTTCAAAGAAAAAATATATATTAGAGTCATCATAAAACCTGCTGATGGATCTGATGCACCGCAAGAATATAGAAGAATATTCCGCTTATCCCAATATTAATAAAAAGAGGTACCTCTAAGTGTACCTCTTTTTTACGTATGAGACGACGTTATCATTTGATATTTTAGAATTATTATATGTAACATCATTTCATATTGTCATTAATCCTTATAACTCGTCTGAAGAAATCATATCCACCATTTATATTATCGCCAATTACCATTTCACTATCTTGAAAGTATGGTGAAACAGGTAAATAGCCCCACATAACCCCTAAGCCTCCACATATATTGCGGCCACCGTCTCCACCTTTATAGGAAAATTCATCTTCATCATATACGATTTCTCTACAATACGGATCATCACCTATAATCAAGCCAAAAAAGTTTTCCTTTTCTAATGTATACTCTCCATCATTATCCATCCATTCCATATGTTTTAAGTTCATAGAAAAATCTATATTGTTCCCCCATGGGAAAATAGTCCTACACCCCTTGCCAACTAAATACTCCCACTCTCTTCGTGTCGGTAAAGAGTACCCATGTTTTTTTATGTTCTGTAACAATTCCTTAAATGTGGTTTCTTCATAAAGTTTACCATACCAATTGTTATCATCTGTTTGATATAAACAAATGGTATTATGAATCATGATTTCAGAAAGACCCTCGCTTTTGGCTTTTTCTATCATCTGTTGCCACTCTTTATTTTGTCTGAGTGTCTCATTTGAAATAGGTATCCAACAAGTTTCACTATACTCTTTTTGTACCAATAATGGATGGATTACAAACTCATCTTCTTGAGTAAAATTATTTTTAAAATACGTTTCTATGTTGGATAGTATCTCTTCATCTTCTAGCGTTTCCCTAATCTTAGTTTGAACATCGTCTTCACTACAGATTTCCTCTTCATATCCCTCGACAAATGGATAGGCAAGGTCCGCTAAATTTTCATCATTAAAAATATCCTGAAATGGTTTATTTTTAAAATCAAACCCTAACGTAACAGTATCTCCAGGAACAAATACAAAGTCTATACCATTATGTGAACGATATACTGCCGTATATGTGGATTTTCCAAAAGGCAGTAAATTCTTTAAAGCATATTAATTCTAAATTATATATTTTTCCAATCTTATTTAATAATTCCATTCTATCGCTAGTAGATAACAAATCATATTGAGGATTATACAATTTTTTTGATGGGAATAGGATTCATTAATTTGATACTCCTTATTTTTTTATCTAGTACAAATATTCTTCACTATGCATTTACTCTATTTACTTAAGTATTGCCTTAGGGTTTGATTTTTCTAATGGCCCTCTCTAAACAACACGATTTTATATGGCTACAATTATAGCATACCGTATCCTTTCAAATATAATAAGCTATTGTTAAGCACAAAAAAGGCACCTCATTTGAGGTGCCTCGTTGTTATAGTTTATTGGAGAGATTTATATTTTTAGTCTAAATCGTAGAAACCAGATGGTTTATCGCTCAAGTTAATAATGATATTTTTTTCATTTGAGTGTAGTGCTCAAGGATAACTTTGTGAGTTTCACGGCCGATACCAGATTGTTTATAGCCACCAAATGGTGCGCCTGCTGGGATGGAGTTATATGTGTTAACCCACATACGACCTGTTTCGATTGCTCGAGCTACGCGGATTGCGCGGTTGAGATTTTGAGTGAATACGCCGCCGCCAAGACCGTATAGGCTATCATTAGCTTGTTCGATCACTTCTTCTTCACTGTGGAATTTGATAACAACAGCTACAGGGCCGAAGATTTCTTCGCGAGCTACGCGCATATCATTTGTAGCATCTACGATAAGTGTAGGTCTAATGAAGCAACCTTTACCAAGTTCGCCGTCAGTAACGCGTACACCACCAGCTGCAACGCGAGCGCCTTCTTCTTTAGCAATTTCTACATAGCTAAGTACTTTCTCAACTTGTGCTTCGTAAATCAAAGAACCAAGTTGTGTAGATTCTTCCCAAGGTAACCCAACTTTTACTTTATCAAATAAAGCGGAAAGTTCAGCTACAAATTTATCATAAATTGTATCTTGTACGAAGATACGGGAACCTGCGCAGCATACTTGACCTTGGTTGAAGAGGATGCCGAGCATTGCCCCATCAAGAGCTTGTTTCCAGTTTGCATCTTCAAAGAAGATATTCGCAGATTTACCACCTAATTCCAATGTAGCTGGAATCAAGCGTTCAGATGCTGCTTTATATACATCAAGACCTACTTCTGTAGAGCCTGTGAAAGCAAGTTTACTGAAGCCAGGATGATCAAGGATATATTGACCAGATTTAGAGCCTTTACCAGTTACGATATTTACAACGCCTGGAGGCAAGATTTCTTTCAAAATATCGCCTAATACTAAAAGGCTAAGGGATGTATGGCTAGAAGGTTTAATTACAACTGTACAACCTGCTGCAAGAGCTGGTGCCAATTTCCCAAGCAGCCATTAGGAATGGGAAGTTCCAAGGCACGACTTGACCTACAACGCCAATCGGTTCGCGAACGATGAGGCTCAATGTATTTTCGTCAAATACTTGTGCAGAGCCTTCTTCGGAACGAAGCACGCCAGCGAAGTAACGGAAATGGTCAGCGCCAAGTGGAATATCTACGTTCAAAGTTTCACGGATTGGTTTACCATTGTCATATGTTTCAACTTGTGCCAAATACTCTTTATGAGCATCGATAGCGTCAGCAATTTTTAACAAGTAATCAGCGCGATCTACTTGAGATACTGTTTTCCAAGTTTTAAAAGCTTCTGTTGCAGCGTCTACCGCTTTATCAACATCGTCTTTCGTAGCCTCTGCACAGATAGCGAGTTGTTCGCCATTAGCAGGGTTATATACATTAAATTCAGCGCCGTCAGATGCAGCTACCCATTCATTATTAATTAAAAGTCCATATCTTTCTTTAAGGTTCAAGCTCATAGCATTACCTCCTATGTAGGAATATAGATTGAGGAAGATTTCCTCTGTGATTTCATCATACTCCTTATATCTAAATATTTCAATCAGATATATCATTTTCGATATATCTGTTCTGCATTATTATACATAGTTTTAAGTTATATAGAAAAACCGCACCCTCAAAATCCATAGAGAGTGCGGTTTTGTGTACAATGACTTTTAGTCAAAAGTATTTCTCAATAATATAATTCAATTGATACTAATTGTTTTGACGACCACCATTGTTACGATTATTATTACGGTTATTGTTACGATTGTTATTTCGACGTTGTCCGTTGTTATTTCTGTTTCGGTTATTATCGTTATTCTTTGGCTTTTCTGGTTGTAATGCTTTTACAGATAAACCAATACGATTACGTTTTACATCAACAGAAATAATTTGAGCTTCAATGATATCGCCTACAGCCAGCACATCAGATGGATGTTGACGGCTATTGCATAATTCACTGCGATGCAAAAGACCATTAGTTTTAAGACCAAAGTCTACGAAGGCACCAAAGTCAACTACGTTGTGAACAGTACCTTTTACAACAGTACCAACTTGAATATCTTCAAGGCTTACTACATGTTTTCTAGTAAGTGGTGCTGGCAAGTCTTCACGAGGGTCACGACCTGGTTTTGCCAAAGCCCCTAAGATATCTCGTACCGTTGGTACACCCGCATCAAGTTTTGCGGCCATTTTTTCGGCATCAACAAGTGGTAATTTCACTTGTAATGCTTCCAGTTGTGCTTTATCTTGCAAATCTTTTAAGGTAAAACCTAATTCACCAATAATGCGTTCTGCCAATTCATAAGACTCAGGATGGACAGATGTATTATCTAATGGATTTTTACCGTGTTGCAAGCGAAGGAAGCCCGCACATTGTGTAAACGCCGCAGGGCCTAAGCGAGGTACTTTCAACAATTCTTTACGGCTTTTAAATACACCATTCTCTTGACGATATGCAACGATATTTTTAGCCACTGTACTAGAAATACCTGCAATATGTTGCAAAATAGCAGGAGATGCCGTATTGAGCTCTACCCCAACGTGGTTTACTACAGTTTCAACCACTTGATCTAAGGTATGAGTCAATTGTTTTTGGTTGACGTCATGTTGGTATTGACCTACGCCGATAGATTTAGGATCAATCTTAACAGATTCAGCCAATGGATCTTGTACACGCCGTGCAATGGATACGGCACCGCGTATGGTTACGTCTAAATCTGGTAATTCATCGATAGCCAATTTAGAAGCAGAGTATACAGATGCGCCTGCTTCATTGGTGATGATGTAATGGCAGTCTAACTTTTCCTCTTCAATCATGGTGGAAGCAAACTGCTCTGTTTCATAGGATGCAGTACCATTACCAATAGATAAGAGAGTAACTTTGAACTTACGGATTTTATCAGCCAATACCTTCTGCGCTTCTTGCGAAGCTTTTCACTATTCGTTAAATAGTAGGCACCGTAATCTAGCACATTACCTTGTTGGTCGATAATAGCCATCTTACAACCTGTACGGTAACCAGGGTCAAGGCCCATGATAACGTGGCCTGCCAAAGGTGGTTGCAATAATAGGTTCTTAAGGTTTACACCGAATACCTTGATAGCTTGTTCGTCCGCATTCCCCGTCAACTCATTGCGGATATCACGCTCTAGAGCAGGGAAAATTAGACGTTTGTACGCATCGGCTACTGCAGCCGCTTTATAGTCTGCGAAAATGGATTTTGGATTTTTCTCTAGCTTTTGCACCATGTAAGTAACATACGTATCACCTGGTACTGTAAGGGCTAACTTCAAAGCACCTAATTTTTCACCGCGATTAACCGCCAAAATACGGTGAGATGGCATTTGACGAACCGGTTCAGCATATTCTGCGTATTGCAAGAACTGTTGTTGTACCTCTTCATCACCAGTCAACTCAGCTTGAATAAAGCCTTCGTTCCACATCTTTTTACGCAAGTAAGCACGGAAGTCAGCACTATCACTAACGATTTCCGCTACGATATCAGAAGCACCTTGAATAGCATCCTCTGGTGTGGGCACCTCCTCCGTTACAAAGTCTTTAGCAATCTCTAAAGGATCACCAGCGGTAACTGTATCGTTAAGGATCATGTCCGCCAACGGCTCTAATCCTCGTTCACGGGCAATCATCGCACGGGTACGTTTCTTAGGTCGGTATGGTAAATAGAGATCCTCTAACTCTTGAAGCTTTGTTGCGGCTTCTAAGGATTTCATCAACTCGTCGGTCATCTTTCTTGCTCTGTAATAGATGCAATGATTTCTTGACGACGTGTTTCCAAGTTGCGCAAGTATTTAATGCGTTCTTCAATGGTGCGCAATTGCTCATCTTGCAATTCGCCCGTTACCTCTTTACGGTAACGCGCAATAAATGGCACCGTATTGCCTTCGTCCAATAATTCTACGGCAGCTTGCACCTGCTTTGGCTTAACATTTAATTCACTGCCAATAATGGCAAACATTCTTTCACTCATTTAGATGCCTTTCTGCGATAGGTTACAAAACGATAAGGATATTTGTTCTTTTCATCCACCGCTCCGTCTACTACGGATTCAATGGTGAAAGCCTCCGCTGGGAACTCTGGGAAAAATGCATCCCCTTCAAATTCATGGTCTACTTCTGTAATGTACATCGTATCCACGTAAGGCAAGAAAGCCTCATATACTTGAGCACCACCGATGACATAGGCCGCATCAAGAGCACGTGCTGCTTCTGCAGCCGCCTCAGGACTATGGAATATCTTAACCCCTTCTGGCGCATCAAAGCCCTTATCACGAGTAATCACCCAGTGCTCACGATTTGGCAACAAGAACGGCAAACTTTCAAAGGTCTTACGGCCCATAATGATGACATGACCTGTCGTTTTCTCTTTAAAGAATTTCAAATCATTCGGCAAGTGCCAAATCAAGGTATTATCTTTACCGATCACACGATTATGTGCTACGGCTACGATTAATGCTAACATACTGGCCTCTTTCGGTTAATGCTATATGGCAACAGTCATAAATTATTCTATTTAGCAATGTCTACGAACACAATACTATATAGCAACAGCCATACATATTATGCTATTTAACAATTGTCATGAATATAATGCTATACAGCAACAGTCATGGACAATTTACCTAGATGTTCATACCCGTCTAATGTAACGTCCTCTGGTGTGAAGTCATAGAAGTCTTTTACCTCAGGATTCACAATAATTTTTGGAGCTGGCAATGCTTGATCGCGACGTGCTAATTGCTCGCGCAATGCTTCTACATGGTTTTCATAGACATGAGCATTGTTGATAACATGAGTAAATTTACCAGGTTTAAGACCGGTAACTTGGGCAATCATGCATTGTAATGCTGCATATTGAGCTGTATTAAATGGAACGCCAAGGCCCATATCGCCACTACGTTGAATGAGCATGCAGTTTAAGTGTCCATCAGCTACGTCCCATAATGTTTCATACGCACATGGTTGCAATGCCATATCATCTAAATCTTCAATATTCCATAATGTAACAATCATACGGCGGCTATCCGGATCTTCCTTGATAGTCTTGATGAGCTTATCAAGTTGTTTGTACTTGCAATTTGGTAACCATAAGCCTTACCAATAGTACCATCTTCACGCATCCACTCATCCCATACGCGCACGTTCATTTCTTGTAATTTACGTACATCGTTAGATTGCATTTGCCAAATCCATAACAATTCTTTTACCGCCGTTTTGAAAGCTACAAATTTTGTAGTCAAAATTGGAAATTCCTCTTGCAAGTCGAATTGCATAATTTGATGTGGCAATTTATAAGTTGCAACACCGGTACGATTTTGACCATACGTGCCGTGTTCTAAAATATTTTCAATAATACCGAGGTATTGTGTATCTGCTAGACTCATATGTCCCCCTAAATCTTATATATAACACGTCGAATAATACTAACTTTATATCTTACAATATATAGTACTATCATACTAAAAAATACATCGTACTACCATATATACAGTAAAATTTATTATCCCTTATATTCTGCAATGGCCTGTAAAAAACTGAGGCCATATTTTTCAATTTTGCTTCCCCTACACCTTTTACATTTCCAAACTCACCTAATGTAGTTGGTCGTAAATTGGCTAGGTCAATAAGTACTGTATCGGGGAAGATAAGATATGGTCGAAGACCGGCCTCTTCGGCTAAGCGCTTGCGATGTTGTCGCAAATGTTCAAATAAACCACCTACACCGGAATTAGAATTTCCTCGAGCCACATTGGACGTAGACCGACGAGTGCGAGACGGTACAGACACATGTTGTCTGATTTCCTCTACCTCTTTATGCCCAGCAAGGACTTCCTCAGCACCAGCCGTCAAAGATAGTACTGGATATTTACCTGTAGAGCTACGCAAGTAGCCAGAAGCCACAAATTGTTGAATAAGGCCCTTAATCGATTTCTCGTCTACATTGCTCAATAAACCAAAAACAGGCAATGCATCATGTCCTGCCCGCATGATGCGATCCGTTCGTTCACCGCACACGATAGCGGTAATCATAGATGCGCCATAGCGCTCGTCGGTACCCATAATGGCACGGAAGATGGCCTTCGCCTCTTTCGTTACATTTACCTTATCGGCAGAACCTTTACAGGAGCTACAATTGTCACATGTGGTCCAAACGGTGCTTTCACCAAAATAGTTAAGCATATATTTACGTAAACAATTACTACAGAAACAGTAATCAATCATAGACTGCAACTTGCGTAGTTCCACCTCTTGGCGCTCAGGCGTCTCGATGGACTGTTCAATTAAATACTTGTGAACCTGTACATCCTGCCCGCTGTAGAGCAAGATGCATTCTGCAGGTGCTCCATCGCGACCTGCACGGCCCGCCTCTTGATAGTAGGACTCCATGTTACGCGGCATTTGGTAATGCAACACATAGCGCACATTACTTTTATCAATGCCCATGCCAAAGGCATTGGTAGCCACCATAACCTGCAATTTATCATCTGCATAGGCGTTTGCATCTCACGGCGCACCTCATCGCTGAGCCCACCGTGATAATGACCTACCTTAATGCCTGCACGGGTTAGATTTTCATACACCCGATCTACATCCATGCGCGTTGCACAGTAGATAATACCATTTTCATTGGCATGTTGACGCACATAATGGGCTACGTAATCCATGCGCTTTGGTGTACGAATGACAGAGAAGGATAGATTAGGCCGATCAAAGCCCGTTACATACACATTCGCATTCTCAAGGCCTAATAGTTTCTTAATATCATTTTCTACATATTTTGTAGCCGTCGCGGTAAAAGCTCCTACGATAGGTCTCTTCGGTAGCGAGTTGAGCCACTCACCAATGAGCCGATAGGACGGTCTAAAGTCATGTCCCCACTCAGAAATACAGTGAGCCTCATCAACGATAACTTGAGCTATAGGCAATGCTCGCAATACATTACAGAAGAAATTAGAACCTAGTCGCTCTGGTGCAATATATAAGAGCTTAATCTTACCACTACGTACCTCGTACATAGTCTTATTAAACTCCGCTTGGGTAAGGGTACTATTAATGAGTGCCGCTGGAATGTTCTGCACTAATAGACCATCTACCTGGTCTTTCATAAGAGAAATGAGCGGCGAAAACACGATAGTAAGGCCCGGCTTACAAAGCGCAGGAATCTGGAAACAGATAGACTTGCCAGCCCCCGTCGGCATGATGCCAATTACATCTTCGTTACGTAACAAGGATGCAACGGGCGCCTCTTGAGCCGGTCTAAAGGAGGTATACCCAAAGTAAGTTTCTAACATGCGTAGTGCTTGTTGTTTTGTCACAACTGGTTGTTTTAGATTTTCTTGTTTTCTTGTCCCCTGTTGATCCATGAGTACCTCCTTTCATGTGTCATTTTTCCATTCTATTATTTTATCATATTTCGAGTATTTTCGGTTTACTTAGTATATACGATTTATAGGTTAACCGTCTAATACCCAAGATGAAAGTATATGCTTAAAATTCGTATAGAAATCAATACAATCTCACCAAATTTTTACACTCTAAAGTGCTAATATATGGTACAATAGGAATTATTTATAATACTATAGAATGGAACTACAACCTAAGGAGGTCTTATATAGGCATGACACAAGACAACTTAATGATTATCATCGCTTTTGCCTTATACCTAGGACTCATGATGTATATCGGGGTCTACTATTACAGGAAATCTAACAGCATTGGTGATTACATTCTCGGTGGCCGACAACTAGGACCATGGATCACAGCACTTAGTGCGGAAGCATCAGATATGAGTGGTTGGATGCTCATGGGTGTGCCTGGCCTAGCGTATACTACGGGGATTTCTGGTGTATGGATTGCCGTAGGTCTCACATTAGGTACATGGGCAAACTGGAAGTTTGTTTCTAGACGCTTGCGTAACCATACTGAGGTAGCTAGTGACAGTTTAACTTTACCGGACTATTTGAAATCGTTTCCACGATCAATCTCATTCGGTAGCTGTTATCTCCGCCCTATTTATCTTGATTTTCTTCTTGATTTATACATCATCAGGGTTCGTAGCAGGTGGCAAACTGTTCAATACCATCTTTGGTCTTGATTACACCGTATCTCTATTTATTACAGCGGGTATCGTTGTATTCTACACATTCCTCGGCGGCTTCCTCGCCGTATCTTGGACAGATTGTATCCAAGGGGCATTGATGTTCTTCGCTATCTTAGCGGTACCAATTACAGCTGCCATGTTTATGGGTGGTCCTATTGAAACATTCCAACTCATTCAACACGAGTTTCCTCAAGGACTTAGCCTATTCGGTGATCCATCTGATTGGTTCACTTGGGTTATTGGCTTGATTTCTTCTCTTGGTTGGGGGCTTGGCTACTTCGGTCAACCTCATATCCTCGTAAGATTCATGGCTATCTCCGATGCAAAAGAACTTAAGAAATCTACAAACATCGCCATGGTTTGGGTTATCTTATCCCTTATGGCGGCCATTGCAGTTGGCCTCATTGGTCACGTATATATGTTACCAGATAAATTGGTAGGCACTGATGCAGAAACTGTATTCCTTATCATGACAGAGCGTCTCTTTACACCATTTGTAGCAGGTCTCATCTGGTCTGCAGTACTCGCAGCTATCATGAGTACCGCATCTGCCCAGTTATTAGTAACAGCCTCTGCCATTTCTAATGACTTCTATGCGAATATCATTCATCCTAAAGCGAGTGATAAAGAGCTGGTACTAGTAAGTCGTATCGTAGTACTACTAGTTGCATTAATAGCCATCTATATGGCAATGGATCCAGATAGCTACATCTTAACCATGGTTGCCTATGCATGGGCAGGTTTTGGTGCTGCCTTTGGTCCAGCCATCTTGTTCTCCTTATTCTGGAAACGTATGACACGTCATGGCTGTATCGCAGGCATCGTCGTAGGTGGTTTAACCGTACTCATTTGGAAACAATTCGGATTCCTTGGCCTTTACGAAATCGTGCCAGGCTTCATCTTCTCTTCCATCGCTATCTATGTAGTGAGTATCATGGGTAAATTACCTCCTCGTCCAGTTCTTAAGGACTATCGCGAAGCAGAAAAAATGCATGTTCTATAAATTAGAAATCGGACGTTTAAAATAGCATACATAAAAATAGAGCTAGTTGATTCAACGATCAACTAGCTCTTTTATTATGAGTATTGTTCTAAGCCTTCCTTAATAGCTTCTTTCACTTCTGCTACCAAGGATGCTGGTGAAAGTACTTTCACACTTTGCATATATTGAAGTGCCCAATACTTAAAGGCATCATGATTAACACGTACACGGCATACAACATCATCAGATGTGACGTTGGTAAATTCCACATTGCCATCAAACCAATCTAAAATTTGGTTTACAATAGACCGCTTTGCCTTAAAACTTACGGTAACGGATTCACCGCCGAACATGTAAATATGTTCTTTTACATATTGCGATACATTAAAGGTGCGTTGCTGATTATAGCCCTTTATCTCCCGTAAAGGTTTTCTACGTTCGCTCAGCACCGTAATGTGTGCAATTCGATCGACACGCAATGTAGACATGTCATCATAATTTTCATGGTTCCCAACTAGGTAATAGTGTCCCCGATTCATAACTAGTTGGAATGGATTGAATACATACTTTCGCTCCTTATTATCTGGACCGAGATTAATATGTAATCGTTTATCCACGTCAGGTTGGCAATAAGCCAAGGAAATTTTTCTCCCCTTTTGTATTGCTTCCTCTATGAGATCAATATTAAGGAATAAGTCCTGACTTCTATGAAGGTAACCCGTAGCACTTTCAATATCAATACCATGGGGCTTGAAATGAGAGCTACCCAATTTAGCAACACGACTAATTAAATCCTTACGTTGAGATGCAGTAATATGACGGGACGCCAAAATACCGTCAATTAATAATCTCAATTCTGAATCTTCAAAGGTATGAATCATATAGAAATCAGTACGGCGAATAGTACCATCCGATCCTACGGCAGACTCTTCACATTGAATACCAAAATCACCAGATTCATATAAATCATTTAAATGACGGCCTAAGGTCTTCCGATCGACGGATACCTCGTACCGCTCGGCTAATATACTGCGAATCTCCTCTTGAGATAAAGTATGATTAGCATCCGTTTCACTTTTCAGGATTTCTAGTATATATACTAGAACGGCCTTCTTAGATGCCATAAAAGACTCCTTTTACAAATAATACAATAAAAACAACATTGTAACTAATACAATTTATAATATCATCCACAACACATCGGATGATGTTCACAAAAATACCCATACATAGTATACCACACTTTTCATATATGGTTCATTTATTTCTCATTAATTTTATCGATTTACTATACTTTTTTGGCAATATTAAATAACTAAATGTAATAATTATTAAAAAAGATTAAATTAAATTATATAAAACAAAAACCCATTACTACTTAATACACATAAATGTTATAAGTATAATGGGTTTTATGTTTATTCTGAAGATTATATGAATCACCAAAATATTATATTAGAAATTTAAAAAGAATTACGAAAGACCATCATTTTTCTTACTTCTAATAAAGCCTAATTGTTCCATACGCTTCGTCAATTCATTATAGAATGCTTCCGCCATGGCATTTGGTGTTTACCAGTTTGGGCCTTATCAACGCTAAAGAGAGAATCTTTAATCTTCTTAATCATCGTAGACTTGGCTTTAGGCTTATTCAACAATTCCATGAACAATAAATCTTCTTCAGAAATATCACCAATAGCGTCATTGAACATATTTGCACCATAAATATATTCACTACCACCTTCAGCAATAGCTTTTACAAAGTTTGTAAAACGAGCTGGTACATAGGATAAGCCCTCCATATATTCCTGTTTATCAGGGAATGTTTTATAGAATCGAATACCACCGCGTACCATATGTTCAACGATAGCTTTATATAAACTACATACAGCTGGTTCTAAGTCATCTTCAGATGCATTAGCAGTATCATGAGCAGCTTTTAAAATGGCAAGGGCTTCGATCATATTGAAAGTGCCCCCATCTTTAATGAGCGCTTGGAATGTATCTCGTACAAGCTCATTTTCAAACATTTTTAATGCTTCTTCATCAAAGAGGATTTGGAATACAAAACTATTTACGATAGACCGTACGGGTACTGTATTCACCTTATCTGGATTAGCTATATCATAGCTAATATCCTTTGCAGCACTTTCTTTGCAAATAATAGACTTGCGGAATGTTGTATCAAGCATAAAGTCTAAATATTGTTCTTGGTTCGCTTGGCTATTAGGAGCCAATTTTTCAAGTTTATCGGCGATGCTGTCATCATAGGTACGAACCATGGATAATGTTAAATCTGCATCACACACATATGTAAGATCGTGAGCTTTTAAATGATCATTGAATTGATAGAAGTAACATGGATCATTATGAGGTTCTAAATGGTCATGACCTACATAATAATCATCCTTTTGCATAACGGAACGCAAGGCACCTAAGAATTTACTATTACGCTCTTTAAGGTTATCATAATTAAGAATTTGAGCACCTACTAGACTACCTACAGTTTTACCACGTAATACCTTTCCTTATGAGTCAACTCATCATAACCACGATTAGCAAATAGCATAAGTTGACGAACCTCTTCCATCGTATGCCAACCTGGGTATGTATTATAGGATACATATGCAATGCCATTATCAGCCAAATGATGGGATATAATATCAAGCAACTTATCCTTCATTTCATCGCTAATCCAAGAGTAAAAACCATGGGCAATAATATAATCAAAGCTTCCTAATGATTCATCAAAGTTCAAAATATCCCCTTGCAATAGAGATACATTATCTAACTTGGCATCACTAATAATTTTGTTGCCCTTCTCTACTTGGTCTTGGGAAAGCTCAATACCTACAAATGTTGCTTCTGGATTATGCACAGCTTGAGAAATAATATTTCCCCCATACGTAGCACCTAATTCAAGTACACGTGCTGTTTTAGCTGTTGGTGGCTTAAGACCTACAAGTGTACCATACGCTTCCAAATAGGCAGGTGTAGTAAAAGGAAATGGATAGGATTTATAGCCTAACTCTTTATATATTGTTTGTTGCATATCGTCTGTTGCAATCTGTTGATTATCCTTAGCCATAAGCACCTCTATGTTTACTATTAAAGTTATCAAATAATATATCAGTACAATATACCTAGTAGTATATGCACAACTATTTAATATTATACCAAATTCCTAGTATATTACCTATTGTGAAAGCATTAGTAATTCAGGAACTAGCTATTCAAGAAATGACCGCATTAATTTAAGATACAATAAAATAAATTCCACATATAGTTAACTATATTATATACAAAAGAGGCACCCTCGAAAGGGTGCCTCTTATTAGTTCTTAGTCGTTAAATAACGAATTATTTTACGTCTTCGAAACCTTTTTGTAAGCGAACATAGCTTAAGCGACGATCTTTAGCGTCTTGTTCAGTTTTAGCGAACAATTCTTCTGCAACATCTGGAGCTGCTTTAGCCAAGGATGCGTAACGAACTTCACCTTTAAGGAAGTCTTGGAAGTTTTCAGTTGGTTCTTTGGAATCCAAGGAGAATGGATTTTTACCTTCTTCTTTAAGTTGAGGGTTGTATCTGTAAAGATCCCAGTAACCAGCTGCAACTGCTTTACGTTGTTCTTCTTGAGCTTTACCCATACCAGCTTTGATACCATGGTTGATACATGGGCTGTAAGCGATGATCAAGGATGGACCTGGATATGCTTCAGCTTCTGCAACAGCTTTCATCAATTGGTTTTTATCTGCACCCATAGCTACTTGTGCTACGTATACATAACCATAAGACATAGCCATCATGCCAAGGTCTTTTTTCTTAGTACGTTTACCAGAAGCTGCGAATTGAGCAACTGCTGCGATATTAGTGGATTTGGAAGCTTGACCACCAGTGTTGGAGTATACTTCAGTATCGAATACGAAGATGTTGATGTCTTCGCCGGAAGCTAATACATGGTCAACACCGCCGAAGCCGATATCGTATGCCCAGCCGTCACCACCGAAGATCCAGTGGGAACGTTTGATCAAGAATTGTTTTTTCTCAAGAATTTCTTTTAATTCTGGAGTTGTAGCACCTTCAGCTTCGATAGCTGCTACTAAACGTTCGGAACGTTGACGAGTTGCTGCACCAAGGTTAGCGAATTCGATCCATTGTTCCAAAGCTTCTTTCAATTCGCCTGTAGCAGTTTCTACAGCTTTAGCAGCTAATTCTACTAATTGTTGACGAATTTTCTTAACGCCGATGTACATACCATAACCATACTCAGCATTATCTTCGAACAAGGAGTTTGCCCAAGAAGGACCTTGACCTTGTTGGTTAGTTGTGTATGGAGATGCAGGCATGGAAGCACCCCAGATGGAGGAACAACCAGTTGCATTGGCAATCATCATGCGGTCGCCGAACAATTGAGTTAACAATTTAGCGTAAGGAGTTTCACCACAACCTGCGCAAGCACCGGAGAACTCGAACAATGGTTGTTCGAATTGGGAACCTTTAACAGTTTCCTTCTTCATAGGGTTTTCTTTTACAGGAAGGTTAACACCGTAGTTCCATGCTTCAGCTTGTTCGATTTCGGAATCGATGGAAGTCATTACGATAGCTTTGCCTTTAGGAGCTGGACAGATATCAACACAGTTACCGCAACCCAAGCAATCTAATGGGGATACTGCGATACGGAATTGAAGGTCTTTAGCGCCCAATGCAGGGATTGTATCGAAATGTTCTGGAGCTGCAGCCACTTCTGCTTCAGTTGCCAAGATTGGACGAATTGTAGCATGTGGACATACGAAGGAACATTGGTTACATTGAATACAGTTTTCTGGTAACCATTTTGGAACGAACAATGCAGGACCGCGTTTTTCGAATTTAGCAGTACCAGCAGGTAATGTACCATCTTCGTAACCAGCAAATGTGGATACAGGAAGATCATAACCAGCTTGTGCATTGATTGGTTGTGCAATGTTTTGAACGAAGGATGGGCAAGATTCGCAACCAGGTTTAACTGCGTGGCCGCCTTCATCAACAGCGTTTTTCCAGTCAGCAGGAACATCTACTTTTACCAAAGCGTTAACGCCTTGATCGATAGCAGCGTTGTTCATGTCAACGATATTTTGACCTTTTTTACCGTAAGAAGTTACTACGGATTCTTTAAGGTATTTAACAGCGTCATCTACAGGGATGATTTCAGTCAATTTGAAGAATGCAGCTTGAGTTACCATGTTGATACGACCGCCCAAACCGATTTCGGAAGCGATTTTCGCAGCGTTGATGATGTAGAAGTTCAATTCTTTTTCTGCGATTTGACGACGTAATTTAGCAGGTAAATGTTCGTTCAATTCTTCAGGAGACCAAGTACAGTTCAACAAGAATGTACCGCCTTTTTTGATACCGCGGATCAAGTCGTATTCATGTACGTAAGATTGACGGTGACATGCTACGAAATTGAGGTTCAGTTACCAAGTATGGCAAGTTGATTGGGTTTTTACCAAAACGAAGGTGAGACATTGTTACGCCACCAGATTTTTTTGGAGTCGTAATCGAAGTATGCTTGAGCATACATGTCAGTGTGGTCACCGATGATTTTGATAGCGGATTTATTCGCACCTACAGTACCGTCAGAACCGAAGCCCCAGAATTTACATTCAGTCAAACCAGGAGTTTCAACTTCTACGCCTTCAGCACGATCCAAGGACAAGAATGTAACATCATCATTGATACCCAATGTGAAGAATTTCTTGCCGTTTTCAGCAGCCAAGTTATCGAATACAGATACGATATCTGCAGGGATAACGTCTTTGGAGCTCAAACCATAACGACCAGCGATAACTTTTACGTTACGGCCACCGTCGATTACAGCAGCTTGTACGTCCAAGAACAATGGTTCAGCCAAAGCGCCTGGTTCTTTAGTACGGTCAAGAACTGCAATGCGTTCTACTGTTTGAGGAAGAGCTTTCAACAAACGATCTGTTGCGAATGGACGGAACAAGTGAACGTTGATGAAACCAACTTTACGGCCCAATTTGTTTAAGTAGTCAACAGTGGATTGTACTACTTGAGCGGAGGAACCCATAGTTACGATTACGTCAGTTGCATCAGGAGCACCATGGTAGTTGAACAATTGGTAGTTAGTACCAGCCAATTTGTTAACTTCGTTCATGTAATGTTCTACAACGTCAGGAACGTTCAAGTAGAATTTGTTGGATGCTTCGCGATGTTGGAAGTAAACGTCAGGGTTTTCTGCAGTACCACGAGTTACAGGAGCATCTGGGTTCAAAGCATTTTTACGGAAAGCTTTAACAGCGTCCATATCTACTAATGGTTTTCAAATCTTCATAGTCCCAGATTTCAATTTTTTGAATTTCATGGGATGTACGGAAACCGTCGAAGAAGTTGATGAATGGTACACGAGTTTTAATAGCTGTCAAGTGAGCTACAGCGGACAAGTCCATTACTTCTTGTACGGAGGATTCAGCAAGCATAGCGCAGCCAGCTGCACGAGCAGCCATTACGTCTTGATGGTCACCGAAGATAGCCAAAGCGTGTGCAGCCAATGCACGAGCAGCTACTTGGAATACACCTGGAAGTAATTCGCCTGCTACTTTGTATAAGTTAGGAAGCATCAATAACAAACCTTGGGAAGATGTGAAAGTTGTTGTTAATGCACCAGCTTGTAAAGAACCGTGAGTTGCGGCAGCAGCACCTGCTTCAGATTGCATTTCTACAACTTGAACAGTGTTGCCGAAGATGTTTTTACGACCAGACGCAGCCCATTCGTCAATGTGTTCTGGCATTGGGGAAGATGGAGTGATTGGGTAAATCGCAGCAACTTCTGTAAAACCATAAGAAACGTGAGCAGCCGCTTGGTTGCCGTCCATAGTTTTAAATTTACGACTCATGTGATTATTGCCTCCTTAAGCATTTAGCAAAAATAGAACACTTGCTTAATCTATCATTATGTTTAGGAATAACAACCATTACAAACTTGCGCACATGAAAAAATAATGCAATAATATATATGTTATATATAATATGGCATTATGTGTGAACATACTTTTGTATTGGGCACAACCATAATTCCTAATATCATAACTTGATATAGCCCTATATGCACATTATAACGTGCTGGGCCCTATCAACGCAACACATACAGTGACTGTCGCTTTGCCAATATTGCTATCCATGCTTTACATAAAGTAATAGCTAATTGCGTTATAGTAATAACTATTCTCATTTAGTATAAGTCACTTCCCATAACCAGATTTTATTTTTAGGGGGTTAATTATGGATTTTCATCATTTGAAATACTTCGTTGAAGTAGCTGATCAAAAAAGCTTTAGTAAAGCTGCGCGGAATTTGCACATCTCCCAATCTGCTATCAGCCGTACTATTAAAGCTTTAGAAGACGAACTTGGTGTTGTTCTCTTCATGCGTAATGCTAAATCTGTAGAACTTACTGATGGGGGTACCATCTTCTTAACCCACGCAAAACGCGTAGTATTCATGTTTGAACATCTAAAAACTGATTTTGAAAACGAGTTTCGTTTAGAGCAAGGTTCCATTAGAATTGGTATTCCACCAATTACCGATGCACCTATCTTCGCTCAGCTTTTAGGGGAGTTTAAAAAAGTATATCCACAAATTGAATTAGAACTTTATGAACAAGGTTCTAAAAAAGTTGAGATTAGTGTTCAAGAAGGCTTGATTGATATTGGTATCATTTGTACGAAACCAAATCCAAAAGAATTTGAGTCCTTCTACCTCACTAGTGATCCGCTTTCCGTTATCGTTCCAATATCTAGCCCTCTTGCGAAAGAAAGAGATTCGTTTAGAAATGCTAGCTGATGAGTCTTTCGTATTACACAAAGATGACTTTAATTTGCATGACGAAATCATCAAAGCTTGTAAACATACAGGTTTTCAACCTCATATCGTATTTGAAACTAGCCAACGTGATCTTATGTTGCAAACAGTTAGTGCAGACCTTGCCATCGCATTGTTACCATCTCGTCTCTGCCCTGAGGCAGGTGAAAATACAGAGGTTGGTTCCAAGGTCGTTGTACGACCACTTGTACCAGAAATTATTCATACACTTTATGTTATTTGGAAAAAAGGTCATTACCTCTCCCACGCTTCTCGCTTGTGGTTAGACTTTGTAAATTCAAAATTACCATTACCTGGATTACAACTTGAGGATCGTCAATAATGAATAAACCATCTGGGCTCGCATCTAAATTGCGGGCCCTTTTGAAAGCTAAAGAAACACCCATGTGGGGCGTTATTATCGTGCTGGTCATTGTTATAATCTTCCAGCAAATACAAATTTCAGAACTACAATGGCGTGTCGATGAAGACCACGATGGTTCTTCCGTTGATAGTGTAGCTGGTCGCCTTTACATTCTAGAAGGGATGGCTAATAAACATAGCGACCAACTGGATGGTATCTTTAAAGACATTCGCCAATTACAAAACGACGGTGCCAAGTACGACTGGGAACTGAAACAACTACAATGGTTACACCCAGAACTCAAAGTGCAACCACCAGAAGCTAACCCTTCCCCATTCAAATCGACAGATTTAAACCTCGATATGAATCCTGGGAAAGTGCCGGATGTAACAAAACAAAGTCAATAAAGAAATCAGGAATAAATAAAAGCACCTTATACCTACACAAAAGTCATCACAAATGACTCTTCTCATAGGATATAAGGTGCTTTTATCATTATTCTTTTATAGATTTAATTACTCGTTTTCCCATACGTCTCTGCAATGACGAATTGCTTCTACTTGCGATACGCTTCTAATTTATATGCATATTCAGTTAGAAGATTATTTGAATAAATTTTTTTCATTTTTTTGAATCTCTAACTTCTTTCCAAATAATAGATGCTACTTTTTAATTTATTTGAATAGTTGCAACTACATTCATCTGCACAAAAATCCTTAAAAAATTGATTCCATTGACAAACCGAATTGTCATACTTTGCATAATCTGATTCACCATAATATACTTTCAGCAAATCTCCAATTGTAAAGCTTGTATTTTTTTCACTTTTTACTTTTCTCCAGGCAGTAGCCATATCAGCATTAAATTTAAATCGTGAAACACCTATTAAATCAGAGAAATATTCTCTAAACTTCGTATTAAAGGAAAAATTACATTCAAGTAATGGTGTATCTAAAGTAATAGTTTCCACTTGCCTTCTTCTATTTTTTATTGATGATTTTTTTAATTAAATTGCCTTTAAAATACTGCTCAATAATATGATTGAGTTCTTGTTTTGTCCCCTATATTCTAATCCTAATGATTTACATATTTGTGAAAGTTCATCACGATACCAATAATATTTATTAAATTCATCAAATGATGAAATTTCATCAAACTTGGGTCTACACGCTTTCAATCTTTTGTCTCCTTAAGTTTAAGATACAGCATTTACAGATGTGCCTATTGTAAAAGTTGCTAATACGGTTGCTAAAATAACGTTCTATACATATTATTCTCTCTTTTTTATCCTGTAGATTCTATTACTCTCATTATACATAAAACAGCATTATTACTAAAGAAAAAGAGCTATACCCCATACATTCGCTACAATGTGAATGTATTAGAGATATAGCTCTTTTAATTTTGAAATTTGATGCAGGACTACTTAGTCATCCTTGTGTTCCATAGATTTAGGCAATGTCAAAATCAATAGAGCTGCAAGGAACATACAAGCGCCCATTACATAGTAACCATAAGTAAAGCTGCCTGTATGACCATTGATGAAACCAAGCATGTAAGGACCTACCCAGCCCCCCATGTTACCAGAGGAGTTAATAAGGCCCATCGCCCCTGCCGCAGCAGCACCAGATAAGAAAGTTGTTGGCATTGTCCACCATACACCCATGCCACCGTAAACACCTACAGCAGTTAAGCAGATAAAGAATAAACTAATTTCTGGGGATGGACTATGTGGTGTTGCTAAGAAGCCAATAGTACCAATGAACAATGTAGTGGCAACATGCCAACGTTTTTCATTGCGCTTTTCAGAGGAATAACCACAATATACTTGTACAAGTAATGCAGCAGACATGGGAATCGCAATAGACCATGCTACTACGCTTGGTGGCCAACCAGATAAGCTTTTAAGAACTTGAGGCATCCAGAAGCTAAAGCCCCAGAAACCAATAACCCATAAGAAATAGATTAATGCTAAACGCAATACTTTTGGATCTTTCAAAGCTTGCCATGTAGTATATTTCTTTACAGCGTGCTTTTGTTGTTCTTCTTTTTCAAGTTCAGCCTTGATATAGGCTTTTTCTGTATCAGTTACCCAAGATGCATGATCTGGACGTTCTTTCATCCAGAACGCAAAAATGAAAGCAAAGATAACAGCTGGAATAGCTTCAACGATGAAGAGTGTGCGCCACCCATGAAGGCCAAAGAATGTTGTATCAAGTAAGATACCTGCCAATGGACCACCGATGATGTTAGAGAACAATAAAGATGTTAACATCAATGAGATCGCTTTCGCACGTTCCTTTGGCAAGAACCAATTCGGTATCAGTAACGAATAAATTACAGGATATAAAGAGGCTTCACATAGACCGAGTAAGAATCGATAAATATAAAACTCCAACTCTGTAGTCATCGTCGTCATAAGAATACATACGAGACCCCAACTAAACATGATACGAGCCACCCAATGCATAGCATTACAGCGAGCAGCTATTAAGGATGCTGGCACTTCAAATAAAACGTAGCCAATAAAGAAAATACCGGCCCCCATACCGAATACCTCTGGTGTTAACCATGGTAAATTCTCTTTCATGGTCAAGCCTGCATAGGCAATATTAACGCGATCTAAGAAGGCAATAATAGAAACAATAAATAAAGGTAAGACTACATGTAGCATACGCCGCTTTGTAAAGTCTTTAAAATCGATGGCCCCACTTTGAGGCTCTGGTGTAGATGAGTTCATATAATTCCTTTCTACTACTTAAGATATTACATACCTTACTATCTTAAGAAAACAAAAGTCCTCTGTCAATGGAATTATATAGAATATAGAAATAACAAATAGGAATAGTAACACCAAAAATAATGGCCTTTAAAAAAATAGAAAAAGGATATTTGCTAGGAATGACTGTATAAAATAAAAAAGCACTTTATAGTATAAATATATCTCTATCACAAGATAAGAAAAATACTATAAAGTGCTTTCATATTAATTTGTACTAACAGGATCATAATCAGCAGGCACAGGAGCAACGATACTTACAAAGATAACATCTTCTGTCCCAGTATTTTTTTGCGCCATGACATTCACCCTTTTTAGATACTATAACTTGTCCCTTTGTAAAAGGCACCTCTGTATCAGGCGTTGGATAAAATACCCCCTTACCTTGCAATATAACCCATATATCATCAGAGTTATGATGGTAATGCTTTGGTAGGGTTTGACCCAGGTTTAATAACCCATACTGAACCACCTGTGGAATCAGTTTGATAAAATGGAGTCTTAACAGCTTTCTCCAAACTTTCGACTTTCACAAGTTCCATGTCAAAAAAATACGTTGATCATTCATAATGCTCACACCTTTCATCGATTTACAACTAGCGAGTGCCAGATGCATATTCGCCCATATTAATATCTATAACAGTCTCGAAGAGGTTGAATCAAGGAATCCTCATACTGAACCGCCCATTTAATATCTGGATTCATATCTCCATTTTCTAAGCCTGCAATCGTTTGCCCGTCATCAATAGGATTATCGTGCTCAAAGATATAGTACAACACACTATACGCATGATTTACAATCTCATCGGGATTCATACCGTGAAAATGATACTGCAAATCAGGGTAGAATAAGGTGCTCATACCAAGCGTATCAACCATCATGTCATCTGTGCCTTGAATGCTAAAATATCGCACATTTACGGCATAATAAATAAAACGAGTTACAGCTTTATCTGGATGATTTTCAATGGTTTCTCGACTTAAGAACTTACGAGATGGACCAAAGACAACGGCCTTACAGGATGGATATAACTCTAGCAGTGCATCTACATATTTTACTAACATATCAGCCCGTTCTTTAGGCTCTAAACCCGAAGCTAACATATCTGTAGCAAATACTCTATATTGGCACTCATCTAGCAACTCATCTACATTTGGACAATCCCACACCTGACTGCGCTCAAAATCATCTAGTACAGGTTTGTCGATTTTCTCACAATTCGTCACCATCAATGTTGGTGGAACATCGGCATCATTATCTTCATAATGAACCTTATAATTCTGAGGTGCAAAACCAGCAGATTCAGCGCCATAACTAAAGCAATCAACAGGGCCTAAATGCTTTGCGAATACCTCTACCATTGTATCGCGGTCAGGCATATCACACTGCTTCGGCATTAATAACTCAACAAAAAACAAACCGCCAGGGCGAACAGAATCATCTGTTAAATCTTGTTTAAATACTTGGCTCATATTCTCTCCTAAAGTTAAAAATTAATGTAAAACAAAGCCCTCTCTCTTATAGTATATCTAATGTTTATGAGTATAGCAATCATTTATATACATAACTACAAGTATTTTTCGATTATTTTCATAACGATTACCAACCTTACAACTCCCCATATCAAATAGGTTACGATAAGAAATATCTCCAGGCAATACAGACATCCAGTTTAAGGCATACTCTGATACACCGAATACTGTATTTTCTGGATTAGGCCCATCTAAATCATCCTGTAACCACGCTGATATTATTTGGTACATATTTAGTATTTCATATTCGCCTATTTCACCATAAAACTCACCTAACCCATCTAGATCAATCTCTAAATTGGCAATACAACGATACATAAAAACTACCTCCTAAAAGTCTCCAATCTTCTTATAGTAAAAGTATAACTATAATCATGTACCATATTTGCCACATTAGACTTTATTTCTATCTTTGAAGTTAATAATAAAACAACGCATAAATTCAAAAAGACCCGCTTCATGGTCCTCGAACTCATGGAGCGGGTCTTTGTATTAACTTACTAGCATGGGATGGTGAGTTGACAGCGAAACCCAAACGGACTCTACCGGACTCCAACCCCTACTCAATTATAGAGGTTTACGAACCACGTCAAGGATAGAACCATCGCGGTATTCTACGATTGCGATGATGTCTTCATCTTTGTCAGATACAGGAATATCTTGTGGTTTACCAACTAAGTCGAATGCTAATTGTTGTAATTCTTCAATTGTGTAGATAGGCAAGTTGCTGTCTTTGAAGCGTTCAATCAAATCAGTACGAGCTGGGTTGATTGCGATACCGTATTCAGTAACGAGTACGTCAACGGAGGAGCCTGGTGTAATTACAGTAGCTACTTTATCACGGATCATTGGCAAGCGGCCGCGGATCAATGGGCAAGTAATAACTGTGCATTTAGCACCTGCTGCTGTATCGGAGTGACCGCCGGAAGCGCCCATCAATACACCGTTGGAGTCAGTCATTACGTTTACGTTGAAATCAAGGTCGATTTCAGTAGCACCAAGGAATACTACGTCTAGGTAGTTTGTAGTGCAGTCTGTCCACGGGTTAGCGTACATGGAAGCGGACATTTCGATATGTGCAGAGTTTTTATCCAAGGATGCAGCTGCAGTAGTATCGAATGTTTGAGTATCGTAAATAGCGCGAATCAAACCTTCTTCAAGCATGCCAGTCAAGATACCAGTAGCACCACCGATAGCGAAGCCACCTACTTCACCACGTTTGCGAAGTTTTTCAGCGATGAATTTCGCTACAGTCAATGGAGCACCACCAGCACCCAATTGGAATACGAAACCGTCTTTAATGATACCAGCTTGGTCAAGGAATTCACCAGCTAATTCGGCGATTTTAATTTGGATAGGGTTTTTAGTAAAACCTACCGCACCAGAAGCAATACCTTCTGGATCACCAATGCTTTCAACCTCAACAACATAATCTACGTCAGTTTGAGGGATTGCATAGTTGTGTACATAGTCAACCAAGTTATCTGTGATGATAACTGTTGTATCTGCATAATGGGAGTCAACTTTAGCATAACCAAGTGCACCACATGCGGATTTACCCATACGACCAGTAGCATTACCACGTGGGTCAGCTGTAGGAGCGCCCATAAAAGCTACGTCGATATGAACTTCGCCAGATTCGATAGCACGTGCACGGCCACCATGAGAACGAATCACTACAGGGCGTTTCAATACGCCTGGGTTTTGAGTCAAGAATTTACCAAGACGATCGCGCAAGCCAGATGTTTCAATAGCTGTTACAGTACCATCTTGAATCATTTCTACCAAGAATTCATGGCATGGGGACAAGGAAGAAGACGCAATTGTAATGTCTTTAATGCCTTTTGCTTGAACGCGTTCCATAACCATTTTCATTACATAGTCGCCATTGCGCAAATGATGATGGAAGGACAATGTCATGCCATCTTTTACGCCAGCTTTTTCGATTGCTTCATCAATAGAAGCAAGTACTTTATTAGTACCAACACGACTCATGTGTACAGGTTTACCTGCGCGATGAGCTTTAGGTTCAATAGCGAATTCACCTTGATATACTTCGCGACCTTCTAGTGCTGGGATATTTGTTGGGATATCGCGACCTACTTTATTTAACATCGTATTCTGCTCCTTCCTCTAATTCAACTTTAATGCCTGCTGCACGTGCTTTATCAACAACGCGTTGTGCACGAACTACGATAGGACCATCGATCATTTTACCATCTACAGAGATTACACCTTTATTGTTGCGCAATGCATCTGCATAGCTGTTCAATACCTTAACGGAATGAGCGATTTCTTTTTCGTCAGGAGTGAATACTTCGTGGATAATTTTAATTTGGCTTGGGTGGATACAAGATTTGCCATCGTAACCCAAAGCTTTAATGAATTCAACTTCTTCGCGGAAACCTTGAGGGTCTTTCACGTCGGAGAATACAGTGTCAATTACGCGGATACCTGCTTCACGTGCGGCATGAAGAATTGTTTGACGAGCGAATAACAACTCAACAGCTGGTTTATGTTTACCTGTACGAAGGTCAGCACGATAGTCTTCAGCGCCAAGAGCGATAGCTACTACGCGAGGACCATGGCAAATTTCACGAACATTGTACAAGCCACGAACAGATTCGATAGCTACGATAATATTGATAGTACCTTCTGGCCAGCCATTAGCTTTTTCTACTTCTTCAATTTTCTTCGCTACAATTTCAACTTCAGATACATCTTCAGTTTTAGGTAAACGAATCATATCAGGTTTAGCTGGAACGATTACATCAAGATCGTCATAGCCATAAGGAGTTTGTGTAGGATGGTTGATACGAACAACTGTTTCTGCACGGAATTTACGAGATTTCAAAGCTTCTGCAGTTAAAAGACGAGCTGTATCTTTTTCTGTTACAGGAACGGAGTCTTCGATATCGATCATGATGGAGTCAGAACCGTGAATATCAGCACTGTTAATCATTTTAGGTGTATTACCAGGTACGAACATCATGGAACGAGACAAACGTTTTTTAGCAGCCTCTGTTAATGGATTTGTTTTAACTTCTGGGAATGTTTTATCGTTAGCCATTATGCTTTGCTCCCCCTTTCCAATGCGCCTAATACGCGAGCTTTAATTGTGTAATCCCAAGCATTTTTATCTTGTACGATTACTTTTACGCCGTCAAAACCAGCTTCTTTAACTGTGTTTAAACAACGGATTTAATTTGGTCACCGTATTGACGGATAACTTTGGATGTTAATTCAATTTCGATACCGCTAGCAATCGGTTCAACCGTTACTAATGCATCATTTTTTTCGTCGAAGCCAGCTTGTGCAGCTTTTACTAATTGTGCCATGTTGCATCCTTTCACTAAAAAATATATCAAATGGCAAAGACCAGACGTGTCGCGAATGTCTGGTCCGTGCCGTTAAAACCATGTTGATTATAAAATTATATGGTGATTAAATCATACCGATGAAAGTCCACCAAGGGATACCTACTACAAAGAGTAGAATCCAACTCAATACAGCTAAGATTGCACCAGCAGTCCACCAATCTTTCAAGTTATTGTAACCTGCAGAGTAGATGATTGGACCAGGAGATGCACCGTAGTGAGTTACAAGACCACCAAACGCATTTGTTGCAAGCAATACTAAACCAAACATAACAGGGTTAACACCAGCTGCCATACCTACAGTCAAGAATACTGGAAGCATAGATGCAATATAGGCAGTACTGGAAGCGAATAAGTAACGAATGACAACACTAATAGCAGAAAGAATTAATACAACTACGAGTGGAGACACATCAAGTGCCAAGTTTGCTTGCATATATGCTGCAAGCCAAGCGAAGAATTTAGCTTTTGTTAATGCAGTGGATAAACCAAGGATAGCACCGAACCAGATGAATGTATTCCAAACAGCTTTAGTTTGAACCATGTCATCCCAAGTGATGATGCCAGAAAAGAACACAACAGTCATAGCAACTAATGCTACTGCTGTTGGGCTCAAATCAAAAGCAATAGCTGGGAAAAAATATCCAATAGAAGGCCATGCCCAACCGATAAGAGCAAGAATAAATACAACTGCTAAGATTTTTTCAGACATTTTCATAGGGCCTAATTTTGCAAGACCGTCAGCAGCTAATTTCTTATTGTCAATTTTTACTGCTTCAGGACGGTCGATCCAGTAACCTACAAGTGGAACGAAGACCAACATTACAAGACCAGGAAGAGCTAAAGCCAAAGCCCATTCAACCCAGTTCATAGTAAGACCAGTAATTTTAGTAACAAAGTCCAAAGCCAACACGTTAGGAGCCATAGCTGTTAAGAACATGAAGGATGTAATTTTTGTTACGAAATAGCCATTCATCAAGATGAAGGAACCACCGCGTTTAGCAGTATCACCAGGATAAGAACCGATGGATTCAGCGATGGATAAATTGATTGGATATACAATACCAGCCGCACGTGCTGTGTTAGAAGGTGTCGCTGGAGATAATACTAAATCAAGAAGTGCTGTTACATAACCAAGACGTAATACAGTAGAGCCAAATGCATCAATCAAATGGTATGCAACGCGGTGACCAAGGCCAGTTTTACCAAACGCAACACTCAAGGAGAACGCAGCAATGATCATCCACAATGCTGTGGAGCCATAACCTACCAAGATATCTTTTGCATTATCCAAGAATAATGCAGAAGCAGATAATACAGCTAATAAAATAATTTGAATTGGGTATGGTTTTAAAATCAAACCTACGATACCTGCAATGTAGAAGCCTAAGAGGCGCCACGCTTCCGCAGAGAGCCCTTCTGGTGGAGTTGTAAACCAGAGGATAATTGGAATTAGCACGATAAGTGCTAGTTTTAAGAATTTTTCCATGTTTATTCCTTTCTTAAAAACATAGGCATGTATATCATCCTAACACTCCCCTAAAGATTCGTGATACGCGACTATCATCTATTGAACTCTAGGAGTCTTTGTCTACACTCATTATATATGCATAAAAGAATTATGAAAAATAGATTACCTTTATAGGGGTTATAAAAACTTTTATATCTACTATTCATACTTTTTATGCATTTTGAGCATAGATTTGCAGCCCCAAATGAAAAAAATGCATGTATACGTCCCCAAAGGGGGTATACATGCACTTACATGGTCCTGCCTGGCTCTTTCGAGACACCTTTATTATGACTTATTATATCGAAAAAGTCTAATACTGAAATAGCATGAATAGACAGTTTTAAATCATTATATATGTTCTATTTATAAGTCTATGCTTTATATTCTCTAAAAATACTATCATCTACCACGGTATGCTTCTTATAGTAATCACGAACATACTCAATAAATGTTTTAACTACTACAAGATTTTCCGTATCCTTTGTATATACCATATTTGTATCACGAGTGATATAGGTACCATCTTTGCTACGCAATGGACTTACATATATATCTCTATCCTTACAAGATCCAAGGCCCATATAGGTCAAAATAGACCATCCAAGGCCGGCGCGTACAAAGTGACGACACGTACTCATAGAATTTACATCCATCGCAACACTCGGTGGTTCTTCAAAATGCTCAGCACACCACGTTTCAATAATGTTTGCTACAGACGCATCTGTTTGATATTTAATGAATGGTACCTTCTCTAACGACTCAGGTGGTACTAATTCTTTATAAACCAAACAATACGGTTCCTCCAATAGTAATTCAGATTTACCAGATACTTCATAGCCACCACGAGAAAAGGCAACCATACAGTCACCAGAATTAAACATTTTTACTACTTGATGGCTGAAAGCAGTCTTAACTTGAATATGCACATCCGGATATTGCTCTCGAAATGATTTCAGTAAAGCTGGTAGTTCATAGTCTGCAAAATTGATGGATGATGCGATTTTTAAGGTCCCTTGAATCTTACCAGAAGCGGAATTCATAGCATTTTCTAAGGCCTCTTGATCTTGCATCATTCTTTTACAGTAGTCATAAAAATTTCGCCTTGTGCCGTAAGGGCAATCCCTTCAGCAGTTCGCAACAACAGAGAATGGCCCAAGGCTTTTTCCATATGGCGCAACCGATAGCTAAGTGCTGGTTGAGATAAAAATAATTTTTCTGCCGCCCTTGTAATATTGCCTTCATCGACAACGGTGACAAAGGTTTGCCATTCTCTATCGTCCATAGTATCTCCTTTTATCGCTTATTACCAAAGATGCGCAATAAGGATAAGAATAAGTTAATGAAATCTAAATATAGGCTCAAAGCACCTGTGATTTCAATGCGGTCTAAAATGGTTTCATCCTCCATAAGAGCTACTTGGGTCACATTATTTTTAATGCGGTTCACATCGATAGCCGTAAAAATGGAGAATACTACAACCCCTACATAACCTAGAACTAAGCTAACAGTGTCGCTAAAGCCACTAAGTACAGCCCAGTTAAAATAACGAGCCCCTATCATTACAAAAGATACGATAATCATACCAAGTAAGGCAGCCATTACATATGGTGTTAGGGATGACAAATTACGTTTCGTAGTAGCCCCTACCACGGCAAAGCCAATGAAGAACGCTAACGTGCCGATTAACGCTGGAATAACTACTTCAAATACATTATATCTCAAGGATATAAGTGTCAATGTAAGGCCATTCAATGCACTATAGAGGAAGAACATGCCTTTAAAGTCATAACATTGGCAGTATACGCACGAGCACTAAATAGGAATACTACGCCTAGTTCAACTAATAGAATAATATTAAAGTTTTCGTATGCAAAGCGTAGCCAGTTTGGATTTGCCAACGCAGCCACTCCAACACCGATAGTCGTAAGTAAACCTACAACCATCCACAAGAAGGATCCCTTTAAACGTTGGGATACAATACTTTCAACCTGAGCAACTTGAGAATTACTAGGTCCTGTTACATTATATGGATTCATACTATCCCTCCTTATATTTAATTATCTTTTACTAAAACTATCGAGCATTAGCAATGCCAGCAAATACCTTGCCCCGTTCACCGTCGATTGTTACCTCTTGACCTTCAAGGAGTACGTCATGAGCGTTTTTAGCGCCTAAAATTACAGGAATACCATAGGTAATGCCAGCAATAGCACTGTCAGAGGTATAACCGTCTTCAACAGCGATAATGCCGCCTGCACGTTTAGCAATAGCCATTAATTCAGGCTCCATTGTGCCCACCACGAGGATGTCGCCATCTTTGAAGCTTTCATAATTGCCCTTATGATTAGCAGCAATGTATACAGTGCCTGTAACGGATTTACGCAAAATACCATTACCAGATAAGAGTACTTGGCCTGCAATATGAACGCGAATCATATTTGTAGTACCCGTCGCACCAGATGGTACGCCAGCCGTTACCACCACTAGGTCACCAGACTCAATGGCACCTGTGCCAAGAGCACCTGTAATCGCTTGTTTAACCATTTCATCAGAGTTAACGATTTCATGACCTTTAATAGCCTCTACGCCCCAGCATAATTGCATGCGGCGAATTGTTTCTTCATGCGGTGTTACAGCAATAATTTTGCAAGCCGGACGATGTCGAGCAGTGCTAATTGCAGTATGACCAGATTCAGTACATGTCAAAATAGCAGCAGCTCCAAGGTTTTGAGCGATGCGCACGCTTGCTAAACATACAGCACTGGTAGTCGTCATATCCACATCTTGACGAGCACGGCTTTTGCTATCGTAAATAGCAGCTTGTTCTGTTACCTCAGCAATGCGTGTCATAGTCGTAACTGCCTCTACAGGGTAAGCGCCATTTGCCGTTTCACCAGATAACATGATTGCATCTGTGCCGTCCAAAATAGCATTAGCTACGTCACTTGCTTCCGCCCGTGTAGGACGTGGATTTTGAATCATGGACTCTAGCATTTGAGTTGCCGTAATAACTGGTTTACCCAAGTCATTACATTTTTCGATCATCATTTTTTGAAGTACTGGCACCTCTTCGGCAGGAATTTCTACACCGAGGTCACCGCGAGCAACCATGAGGCCGTCCGCTACTTCCAAAATTTCATCAATGTTTTTAACGCCTTCAGCATTTTCAATTTTCGCGATGATCTTGATATCTTTTTGTTCGGATTCAAGAATACGACGGATGGCTACAATGTCTTTACCGCGTTGCATAAAGGATGCGGCTACAAAGTCTACACCTTGTTGACAGCCAAAGCGTAAGTCCGCTTCATCCTGTTCAGATACAGGTGGCAAGCTAAGTGCTACGCCTGGTACAGCCACGCGTTTACGGTTGCCGATTTCACCGCTATTTTGAACTGTGGTAACGATATTATTACCTTCAATAGAATCGATAGTAAGGGTTACAAGGCCATCGGCCAATAAAATTTTGTCCCCTACGGACACATCCCCTACAAGACCTTTGTGGTTCACGGAGCTAAGCTCTTTTGTGCCTTCCACATCATCGGTAGTCAACGTAAATTGTTGACCTGCCTCAAGGAATACCTTGCCCTCTTTAAATAGGCCAAGTCGAACCTCAGGACCTTTCGTATCGAGCAATAATGCGATTGGTTTATTAACAATCATCGCCGCATCGCGCACCATTTGCATACGCTCTGCTTGCTCTTCATGAGATCCGTGGGAGAAGTTGAAACGAGCCACGTTCATGCCAGCTCGCATCATATCTTCTAAAATACCAAATTTATCCGTTCCCGGACCTACAGTACATACGATTTTTGTACGTTTCATCTTTCCTCCTATGAAAGCAATTTCTATATTGAATCTTTCACTTCTTATTGTAGTAATGTTGGTGAAAGCTATTTATTATTGCACCTCTACGGAGCCATCACCTAAGATAGCTTCAATAGCCTTAATAGATTCATCACTAGGGTCAAAGCACATGTTCGGTGGCAAGTTAATGCGCTTCCGTTGACGGTGCAAATATAGTGATGTTGGCACAGAGCCTGCGGTGTTCGTTAACAGCCGTTTTAAGGCTTCACTATTTTCTGGCGTGTCATATTGGCTATAAATATGAATAGCCACATGTTTCGCCTGACTATAGTTTACCTTTAACGGCATAATGCGGTCTGCAATAATTTGCACACCCTTTTCATCCGCATCAACGCGGCCTTTTACCTTAACGATCATATCGACCGCAAGGAACTGTTGACTTTGACTAAAGACCTTAGGGAACGCCACCACATTGGCTGCACCAGAATAATCTTCGATGCGAAGAATGGACATAACCTCGTTCCGCCTTGTCATGCGGTCCGTCTTATTTTCAATCAAACCGCCAAAGGTAATGGTTTGACCGTCATATTGCTCTGGATTTTCTACGAGAGCACCCAATTCAAAGAGACCCTCTAATTCCTTAGCATAGCCTTGCAATGGGTGGCCTGTAATGTAAAAGCCTGTATATTCCTTTTCATCCTTTAATTTATCGTCTTCCGATAAATCCTCCACATTCGGTACAGGGATGAAGTCAACGGACTCCTCTATATCGCCAAAGAGACTCATAGTGCCCATAGCAGCATCCTTTTGCTCTTTAGCACCTACGGCTTGGGCACTTTCATACATGTGCAATAATTGGTTTCTGTTTTCCTTGAACCCATCCATGGCACCGCATCGAATGAGACTTTCAAGAAGTCGTTTATTAACAACCTTGTTGTCCACGCGTTTACAGAAATCTACGATATCCGTATAGAGGCCGTGCTCATTGCGCTCGCGAATCAAGCGATCAATGGCATTATCCCCTACGTTCTTGATTCCTCCAAGTCCGAAGCGAATGGCATCACCTTGCACGGCGAAGCTGCGTTCAGAATAGTTAATATCTGGCCCCAATACCTTAACATTATGCTTCTTACAGGCATTGATGTAGTACGTCAATTTTTGCATGTTTTGCATGAAGCTAGTCATGGTAGCAGCCATAAATTCAGGGAAATAGTGGGCTTTCAGATACGCCGTTTGGTACGCGATATACGCATAGGCCGCACTATGTGATTTATTAAAGCCATAGCCTGCAAAGTATACGAGCAAGTCAAATACTTCATTTGCAATGGACTTTTCTATACCATTATTTATGGACCCTTGAATAAAGGACTCACGCTGCGCCTTTAGAACGGATTCTTTTTTCTTACCCATGGCGCGGCGCATTAAGTCCGCTTGACCAAGGGAGAACCCGCCCATGGCGGATGCAATCTGCATAACCTGTTCTTGGTACAAGATTACACCAAAGGTATCTTTTAAAATCGGTTCCAAGATAGGATGTAAATAGGTAACCTCTTTTTTACCGTGACGGCGGTCGATAAAGTCCGCTACCATGCCAGACCCCAATGGACCTGGACGATACAAGGCAACCAATGGAATTAAGTCTTCAAAATGTTCAGGCTTAAGGTCCATAACGAGCTTGGTGATACCTTCCGATTCGAGCTGGAATACACCAGAGGTGTCTCCTTTTGTGAGGATATCACAAGCCGCTTTATCATCGAGTGGTATTGCATCTAAATCGAGGTCAATACCGCGGTTAGCCTTGATGAGCTTTAAGGCATCCCCCATAACCGTCAAGGTACGGAGGCCCAAGAAGTCCATCTTTAAGAGGCCTAATTCCTCAATATTATCCTTATCGTACTGTGTTACAAAGCCTTCATCATTGGCATTTTGTACTGGTACGTGGTCATCGAGAGGGTCCGCGGAAATTACGACGCCCGCCGCATGAGTGGACGAATTCCGCGCTATGCCTTCTAGCTTTTTACCAAAATCAAATAACTCTTTAACGTTTGGATCAGCTTCGTACAAAGCCTTTAATTCTTTGCCTTGTAGCGCCTTATCTAAAGTAATTCCTAATTCGTTTGGAATCATCTTAGCAATGCGGTTCACTTCCGCCAGTGGTAAGTCGAGCACACGACCTACATCACGAATTACGGCGCGCGCTGCCTCAGTACCAAAGGTAATAATCTGAGATACACGCTCCTGTCCATATTTTCGCGTTACATATTCGATGGCTTTACCACGCTTTTCATAACAGAAGTCAATATCGATATCGGGCATGCTTACCCGCTCTGGATTTAAGAACCGTTCAAAGAGCAAATCGTATTTTAATGGATCAAGGCCTGTAATGCCAAGTAGATAGGCTACTACAGAACCGGCCGCTGAACCACGACCAGGACCTACTAAGATGTCGTGCTCACGGGCATAGCGTACATAATCCCATACGATAAGGAAGTAATCCTCAAAGCCCATCGTTCCAATAACATCTAGCTCGTAGTCGAGACGATTTTGTAACTCTTCAGAGGTCTCCCCATAGAGTCGTGGAATTTCTCGTTCACAAACCTTACGTAAATAGGTCTTAGACGTTTCCCCTTCTGGCACATCAAAGTGTGGCAAGTGATGTTCGTCAAAATTAAACTCTACATTACAGCGGTCTGCAATTTAAGGTGTTTTCCATGGCACCAGGAATATGTCCAAATAGTTCCGCCATCTCATCCCCAGATTTTAGATAGAACTCATCATTGGGGAATTTTAAACGATCTACCTCAGCACGACGACGACCTGTAGAAATACATACCTTAATATCCTGCGCGTCTGCATCCTCTTTTAAAACATAGTGGAAGTCATTAGACGCTACGATGCCAAGACCGTATTCCTTGCTGAGCTTAATGAGCTCCTCTTGGGCCTTTGCCTCCTCTGGCAAGCCATGATTTTGGATTTCTAAGAAGAAATTATCCTTGCCGTACGTTTCGATATACCACTCTATGGAACGCTTGGCACCTTCCATATTATCTTGCAAGATATATTGAGGAATCTCCCCTTGAATACAAGCACTAAGGGCAATTATGCCTTTACTGTATTGGCGCAATAAATCGCGGTCTGCACGAGGCTTATAATTAAACCCTTCCGTAGAGGCTTTCGACACGATTTTAACGAGATTCCGGTACCCTTCCATGGTCTCTGCCAACAAGATAAGATGTTTTAATCGTTCACGACTGCGACCTTCCTGCTTATCAAGACGGCTACCTTCTGTGACATATACTTCACACCCAATAATCGGTTTAACGCCTTGAGCCATACATTCCTTATAAAAATAAATGGCTGCATACATATTGCCGTGATCTGTAATGGCAATGGCTGGCTGATTTAACTCCTTCGCACGACGTACCATGTCAGGCAAACGACTGATACCGTCTAGCAAACTAAACTCTGTATGACTATGTAAATGTACAAATGGCTGCATGGTACACCTCCTTTAAGGGCGATGAGCAAAATACACGTTCAATGACTTCTTACGAGCTTTCCAATCTGGCAAAAACTGTGCCACTAGATTGTGAAAGTTCTTGGAATGGTCTAAATATTTAAAATGAGCAAACTCATGAATCATAACGTACTCAATATACGCCTGTGGCCCCCTCTAATAAACGGGTGTTCATCTTGATGAGCTGCTTTGCTGGCGTACAAGAACCCCAACGGCTCTTCATGCGCTGCTGTTTTATAGTTGGCATAGGTACATCAATACCTTGCTTATGATAGCGTTGATACACGACCTTTGCCCAATGGACAAAGACCTTCTCCCCTAAATTACGCCAATAACTTTGCATTAATTTATGCTTCGCTTCAAAGGTCGTACCACGAGGTACCACCATGGTAAGGATGGCTTTACCATCAAAGCCAATATGAGGCTTGCCATCCTGCTCAACTAGGCGTAATGTAACGGGAATGCCGAGGATTGATAAACTTTCACCATTCACATACTGCAACGCATCGACGCGCTTGGCATTCAATGCATCAATCTTGTAACGAGCCCGCTCAATGAAGGGCATATTCTCGATAACAAACTTGTCCACCCTATAATCCGGCACATAGGCATTCGCCGACACATGGATCACACCATCCTTTGTAATGCGCATGTTCATGTTCTTCACACGCTTGATGGTTAACTCATATTCAATTCTGTCGCCATTATAGGTAATAGACCTAGTTGTTGAAGTATTCATACCTTTTATTTTATCATAAAACACTCATAAAATCGTAAAAATCTGGTGATTTTAATAGAAATACTTAGATTTTAACCAATACTGATTTTTATTAGTTTTCAATATAAAAATGACATCTATACCAGTCCCTTATGAAAGGTATAGATGTCATTAAAATAAGCTTATAACATTTAACACTAAATATTATTTAAGGATAGAAGTTAATAAAGGTTAATCCCAAAATTAAAAGTAATCATAAGTATAGAACCAACTCAATAATCTTTTAGAATCTATAATCCCAAGTCTATAAACTTCCCTGAAACTTTAATCTGCCAGAACATCCCTTTAGTGGCTTTTAAATCAATGCCTGTTTCTAACTTGTCAGAACTCACATCATAAAATGGTAATAATACCTGTAATGATGCTAATTTTGCCTTCATAGTAATTAAATCTTTACTTAATTGCCCTGATATATTAGTATCAGCTATCTCTTGTAAATTGGAAATACATGCTTGAAGATCTTCATTCTGAATACGTTCACACGTATATATTTCAGACAAATAGGTCTGTTTAATACAACTTAAGATTGATTCAGAAATAAATTCAGGTTTTTGTAAGACTTCATATAATCCTAACAAAAACAACGCCCAAAATATATCCTCTACATAATCGGTAAAGAAATAGATACCGAGCTTCTCTTCATCATGTGTAGAAATCTTTAACGCTTCAGATAAAGTATTACCCTCTAACTCCCGTTCTATTAAAGCAATCCAACTACTGCATTCAATATCATCTAACGTATCATTTAATGGTGGTATAGGAATCCTACGAGCCATCCACTCATCAACATCCTCTAAACTCATCCCATCTCCAATAATATTTAACAATTTATTGGACAGATGTGCTTTTCTGCACATTAATCGAATTAACATACTAAATATGTAATATTCTAGAATGGTCAAATCAATATAATTTCGTCTATATGCCTTAACAGCACCTAATATAAAGACCACTAAAAATGTATCTAAACTTTTTTTATTTTTAAAATAGATCATATTTATTCCTCTATCCACTAATTTATTCTAACTTAAAATCTATACGTTCATCAGTAACCCGTTTTACTTAGTGAATTATAATAGTCCATTATCCATCAGCAACCCCAACAAAGTAAATATTGCAAAAACTAAGAGGATACTTAAAATAATCCTTACTATACGTCTCACTATAGGCTTAGCCGGAGTAAAAGATTCTATACTATCATGATTGCCAATCAACTCAGGAATACAAATAAATGCAATTATAAATCCTATAAACTTAATTGCACCTCTAACCTCATAATTTGTATTATATAAATTCAGAAAAGACATGATAAAATCCATCTATTTTTACCTCTTTGTATAATAGTAGTACTTATCCATAAGCTCACGTCGTCTTTGCTCTAAATCTGTTAAATCTCATCCTAATACATTGGATTGAGATTTTATTACACTAATCCCTGCATTCATTAATTGGCAATATTGTTCTTCTCTAGAAAGACCAGATTAAGGTCTACTTTACAAGTGGAATATTTCTAACCAATTATTACGTGCTAGCACTACAATATATCCATCATTCTCTGAACCCTTTGTTACATAGACTCTATATGATTGATTTTCATATACATAACGAGACTCAGTTTGGTCAACTAAAGTCCAATTCCCACTTAATGGTTTTATTAATTTTATATCTCTATGTAGTGAATCCTTCTTTATATTTATGGATACAGCTATAGATAAGAGATTTCTTCTATTCGAATCATGTACATCTCCATCGATTATATATTGATCTCGTGGAAAAGCTGCATTTAAAGCTTGCGTCAGTTCTATTCTAGACTGCTCAACAGTATCATTAAACAAAAACTTATAGCCTAATCCACAAATTAGCCATAAGCTAAAGCAGCCTATAAATATGTACCAAGCAACAGAATAAATTATTTTAAATTTCATCCCTAAAAACCCTCTATATTAAATGCATCCCCAAAAATCTGCATATGTTAATGATACTTATCATTTTTAGAATGTTAGGTCTATATAGTTATCATTGATATGATAACTTTAAAAAGCCTAGAGTATAATGCATTAATATGGTAAGTATCAACATAAATAAGATAAATAGCCTTGGTGATATATTACATTTAATTAGTAATTTATTCTCTTTCAACCCAGAAAACTGTGGAAACAAGAATAAAAAAATTAATATTACACACACCAAGAGAAAAAGAATAACCTTCTTCTAAAAGCAATCTTTCTACTACATTCATAATTCCGTCCTAAACAAATAAAAATAAATCATCTTATTTATTGTCAAAAACAAACTCCACTATAAACAGTCCAATAAGCATGAGGATTGCAATAATTCGTGTTAGAGTAGATTCAATAGAACCTGGACGCTTAAAGTCACCATTAAAATGAATCCCTGTATATTGAGGAAATATTATTATCCATAACAAGATTAAAGTTGCAAGCACCCAAGAATCAACATTTTTATTAATAAAATCAATAATTTCATCTATAAAATACATTATATTCTCCCTATATTAAATTTAATTTTTTTCCTCATTAGATCCAGATTATAATAGCCCATTATCCATCAACAACATTAACAAAGTATATTTTACCTGTCTTTTTTTCTAATTTAATGATTATAGATTTTTGTGTTTATATCACGAATAATTTCAACCCTCAATATTATCATTTACATCATATCCTATAAGGTGTCTCTTATTTACTTCACGCCAGCTTATCTTTTTCTTCTGAAAGAATATCCTTCACTGATTCTAAGGTAACATTTTCATATGTATTTTTTTAAAAAAATATAAATTTGTCCGTTTCTACCTGTAGCAAAATGCTCTTCGCTAACTTTTATGTGTAGATATATTTGTTAACTTTTTGCTCATATGCTTCTAGTTGTTGAATTTGTTTTGGTCTATTAATAATAGCAGCTACGGTCATCAAAGAGATAATAATCATACATATAAGTGCAAATCCCAAAAATCATCTTAAAAGATAAAGGAATCATGTTATAGTAATAGGATATCTTTTTCAAAAACTAATAACTCCATCAAATCAACTTGTTAAAGTACACAGAAATACTACATAACATTATCAAAAATAAATATAGCGTATTTCTAATTTTTACTAACATAGTTATCTCGTAATTGTAATAAAATAGATCGTTCTTCTTCGCCAATTTCATCTAAGCTATTTAACAAAACTAGATGATCTCCATAAGTATATCTCAACATAGCAATTAAAGAGTCTCTAACCTTTTTACCTGCAATACTTTCATCAAAGTATACTTGAATATCATTTGTTTCTTTATCAATGACAAGAAAACCACTCACATTAAATACCAGAATCTTTGTAGCCGTATCTTTTACACCTCGCACATCATTCGTAATAATAAGATGATTATCTAAGTCTAGAAACGTTGCTTCATAGCCTGAGTGATACCAGCGTTTATTAAAGTACTTTGCACCACGATCAGAATTCATTAACATTTTTTCAAAGTTATCTAAATCCATTTTGGAAAAATCTTCTAACTTATTTTTCTTATTAACGATCATCTTTGATCTTGGATGATATAATTTATTCTGTTCGGTTTCATCACCATAAACTGTAAATTCCCAAACATCTAGTTTATGATTTTTAATATCATACCGACCTATTCCATCATAGCCTAAATAATAATAGTAAGGCTCATCAAGATACACTGCTAAAATACGATTAGAAATCGATTCATCAATCGAAGTATCCACTAACTCATGAGACTCATCCATAATAACTATATTATTTTGTGCACCATCATGATAATAATACTGATAAATCACAGTACTAATAATTACTAGTCCGAGCAGTATTAAAGCACAAACCTTTTTCATAACGAAACCTCTAATCTATACCGTACTTTTATTTCTATAGGTTAATATTTAATCTACTTCTATATTTCAATTATATATTAAACCAACTTATATCACCAACGGATATTTTAATATTGTTATTTTTTATTTATTTTTATAGTTAGCCTTAACCAAAAATGCCAAAGCGTTAGCGCAGGCATTTACAGTATAGTAATAAAAAAAGCACCATCTACCTAGGTCCGACTTATGTGTCGTTTCCCATTAAGATAGATGGTGCTTTTATAATTGCTCTAATTAAGTTCTTCAAATAAACATGTTCAACTCACATACAATGTAATATAGCACTATTTTATATTTCGTCGTGCTGCTAGACTACCAGCACTATTAGCTAGGCCCGCTCGATTGATATGTGGATTCCCATGTTTGTACGTTTTTGGCTTGCTACTTTTATCTTCTACCTTTGATTTCTCAAATTTAGTAAATAGATTATCTAGCTCGCGCAAGAGCGCACGTTTTTGTGAGTCTTTCAGCTCAAATACTTCACCTTTATAGGCGATGTATTTATTTTTGAGTACAGGACTGAGATCATAGATGGGCTCGTGTTGTTCTCCATTTACATCTAGCAGCTCATCCAAGGTCAATCCATAATAGCGAGACAAGGCACAGAGTGTATCTAAATCTGGTTCGCGATACCCTGTTTCGTAGTTTGAAAGCGCCGCATTACTGATACCTACGGCCTTTGCTACTTCGATTTGGCTTTTGCCCATGCGCACGCGAGCACGCTTTAAGTTCTTATAAAACTGCATGTTCATCACCTACATCGATACATAAACAACTACAAACTATATACTTTTATAATAATGTATCACCGATTTTTATAGTAGTGTATCACTAATCTTTATAGTAGTGTATCACTAATTTTTTTGAAAGCTTCATCAGCTACGGCTAATGTGCGTTCGATTTCACTGCTTTTATGGCAGATAGATACGAAGTTACTTTCATAAGGACTTGGCGCATAGTAAATACCATGGCTCAAGTTGTGGTGGAAGAACATTTTAAATTGTTCTTCGTTGCACGCTGCTGCATCATCAAAGTTCTTAACTGGTTTATCAGTGAAGAAGATGGTAAACATGGAGCCTACCCGTTGTACTACAACAGGCACATTGTATTGTGCTGCCAAACGTTCAAAGCCTTCACAAAGGGCTATGGTTGCATCTTCTACTTGTTTAAAGATAGTTGGATCTCGTTGCAAAATAGAAAGCGTTGCAAGACCAGAGGTAACGGCAATAGGGTTACCACTTAATGTACCGGCTTGGTAAATAGGACCAGCTGGTGCGATTTGGTTCATAATCTCACGAGCACCGCCAAATACAGCAAGTGGCATGCCACCGCCAACGATTTTACCAAGGCATGTAAGGTCAGGTTTAATATTGTAACGTTTGTGCACCACCGCTACTAGCGCGGAAGCCACACATTACTTCGTCAAAGATCAACACTGCGCCATGAGCCTTAGTCACTTCTCGCAAGGTTTCAAGGAAGCCTGGTTCTGGAGGCACACAGCCCATGTTACCTGCTACAGGTTCTACGATGATAGCCGCAATAGTATCGCCGATCTCGTCGAATAGCTTGCGAACCGCATCAGAGTCATTGTACGGCAATGTAATTGTATTTTCTGCTACGCCTTGTGGAACGCCAGGGCTATCTGGTACACCAAAGGTAGCAAGACCAGAGCCAGCTTTTACCAAGAGTGCATCGCTATGACCATGGTAACAGCCAACGAATTTAACGATACGATCGCGACCAGTATAGCCACGAGCTACGCGCAAAGCACTCATAGTCGCCTCTGTACCAGAGTTAACGAGGCGGATAACCTCCATAGATGGCATGAAGGCTTGTACCTTTTTAGCCAATTCTGTTTCTAGTAGTGTAGGCGCACCATAACTAGTGCCGCGAGGAATCGCCTCTTGTAAGCTAGCGATAACTTCAGGGTTCGCATGGCCCAAAATCATAGGGCCCCAGCTCAACACATAGTCAATGTATTCGTTGTTGTCGATATCATAAATACGGCTACCGCTAGCGCTGCTAATAAACGGAGGGTTAGAACCTACACTGCGGTAGGAACGAACTGGACTGTTTACGCCGCCTGGCATATAACGTTTAGCCTCTTCAAAGGCCTTTTCAGATTTACCGAGTTGGAACATGGTTTCTCCTTACTTTTGTAACCATTTAGCAATATCTATAGCATGGTACGTAATGATAATTTTAGCACCGGCGCGCTTCATAGAAAGCATTGTTTCCATAACGAGGCGTTCTTCGTCGATAAGACCAGCTGCAGCAGCGGATTTAACCATCGCATATTCGCCAGATACATTGTATACCGCTACAGGTAATTCATAGCGGTCACGTGTTTCACGAACGATATCCAAATAGGACAATGCTGGTTTAATCATGATAATATCTGCACCTTCAGCGATGTCGAGTTCGATTTCTCTGAAAGCTTCCAAGCGATTAGCTGGGTCCATTTGATAGGACTTGCGGTCCCCAAATTTAGGTGCAGAGTTAACGGCACCACGGAACGGACCATAGTAAGCGGATGCGTATTTTGCAGCATAGCTCATAATAGATACATTAGTATAGCCTGCCGCATCAAGGGCTTCACGGATAGCACCTACACGGCCATCCATCATATCGGATGGAGCCACCATATGGGCACCTGCTTCTGCTTGACTTACCGCTACTTTACAAAGCAATGGCAATGTTTCATCATTTAAGATTTCATGATCATCAATCATGCCGCAATGGCCTGTTGTTGTGTATTGGCACAAGCAAACATCAGCTACCACCAATAGGTTTGGCACAGCTGCACGGATAGCTTTAATAGCTTGTTGTACAGGTTGGGACATATCCCATGCAGAGGAACCTTGTTCGTCCTTATATGTAGGAATACCAAAGATTTCTACCCCAAGAATACCAAGATCATATACCTCTTGAGCCATTTTTACAGCTTCATCAACGGATAAGTGGTATTGGCCTGGCAACGTATCGATTTCTTTTTTGATACCTTCACCAGGAACGATAAATAATGGATAAATTAAATCAGTTACGTCGAGTGTCGTTTCGCGTACCAAATCACGCATTTCTGGATTGATACGCAAGCGGCGAGGACGGTATGTTAAATCGTACATGTAATCCTCCTAAATATCCTTTACAATAGCATTTACCAAGCCATCAGTTGTATATACATCACTGATGACAGCAGGTTTAAGACCTGCACTCATAGCTGTAGCAGCTGTGATAGGTCCGATGCAAGCAATCTTAGTATTGCCTAATAGTTTCAATGCATCATCGCCCAATAATTGAATTGTATTGGTTACTGTAGAGGAACTTGTAAACGTAATATAGTCTACAGTACCTGCAGTTAATGCATTTACTAATGCTTCTTGTTGAGATGTATCTTGTGTCGTTTCATATAAACGCAAGATATCTACATCTATATCGTGATGACGCAAAGAGCGTGGAATTACGTCGCGCGCTACTTTTGGTTGGATGAGCAATACGGAGTCACCTGCTTTGAGTTCTTCTTCAAGAGCCTTTACAGCAGATTCAGCTTTATAGTCTACAGGAATAATATCTGGAACGATACCGTATTTTTGAAGTTCACGAGCTGTAGCACAGCCGATAGCCGCCACTTTAGAATTACCTAATGCACGTGTATCCTTGCCTTCTTTGTAAAGAGCATCAAAGAAGTAGCGAACTCCTTCACCAGAAGTGAATACGATGCATTGGTATTGTTTTGTATTATTGATAATACGTTTATCTTCATCAAACAACTCCAATGGAGATGTTTTAATCGCTGCCGCTTCTACTACATTAGCACCTTGAGCTGCTAATTTTTCGCGGAATGCACTAGCTTGGGAGCGAGCGCGTGTAACTACAATAGTTTTCCCGAATAAAGGTTTATTATCGAACCATTGTAATTTCACGAAGGTTAACTACATCGCCTACTACGATGATAGCTGGCGCTTTTAGTTGTGCCTTTTCTACGTCTTCTACTACATGTTCAAGGGTAGATACGAGAACTTCTTGAATCGTTTTTGTACCCCAACGAACAAGCGCTACTGGTGTAGAAGCCGGGCGTCCATAAGCCATCAATTTTTCTGCAATGGTAGGTAAATTGCCAACACCCATTACAAAGCAAAGTGTATCAACGGCTGTAGCAAGGCCTTCCCAATGAATGCCAGATACGGCTTTAGTTGGATCCTCATGACCGGTTACAACCGCAAAGGATGTAGCCATAGCGCGTTGTGTTACAGGAATACCTGCATAAGCAGGGGCTGCAATTGGAGATGTTACGCCTGGTACGAATTCAAATGGTACACCAGCTTCCCCAAGAGCCATCGCCTCTTCACCACCGCGACCGAATACGAGTGGGTCGCCGCCCTTTAAGCGTGCAACGATTTTGCCTTCTTTACCTTTTTGAACTAATAGCTCATTAATTTCCCATTGGTGCATTGTGTGATCTTTACATTGTTTACCAGCGTAAATCAACTCTGCATCTGGGCGAGCCCATTCTAACAAATGAGCATCTGCTAAATAGTCATATACAATTACATCTGCTTTTTCAATGCATTCGCGACCTTTTACAGTAATGAGTTTAACATCACCAGGGCCTGCACCGATTAGATATACCATACCTGTCATTTTATGATTCCTTCCTCTATGAGAGCATCCACAATATGTTTGCCACCTTCTTCATATAAGGCTTTTGCAAGATTTTTACCAAGAATTTCAGCTTTTTTTGCTGGGCCAGAAATTTCTCCTTCGTACACAGTTTTACCGTCGAGGGACGCAATCATGGCCTTTAAGGTCAATTGACCTTTATTGATAGTACCATGTACCCCCATCGGCACTTGGCAACCACCATTTAGCTGACGCAAGAAGCTGCGTTCTCCTTCAACAGCATAGCGTGTAGCTTCGTCGTTAATGGGAGCCAGCATTTCAAGCATTTCCGTATCATCAGCACGGCACTCGATAGCAAGTGCCCCTTGACCAACAGCAGGAATCATTTCATCCGCTTTAAATACTTGAGTAATTTGATCATCTAAGCCCAACCGTTTAAGACCAGCTTGTGCCAAGATAACGCCATCTAGTTTTTCTGTTTCGATCTTGCTCAACCGAGTTTGTACATTACCACGGATAACCTCGACCTTAAGGTCCGGTCGCACATGTAATAATTGCGCTTGACGACGCAAGCTACTTGTACCGACGCGAGCACCTTCAGGCAATTTATCTAATGTTTTATACACGGGGCTCACAAGCGCATCGTAAGGCACTTCACGAGCAGAGATAGCACCAAGAGTTAGCCCTTCTGGTAACTCTGTAGGCATATCTTTCAAGCTATGTACGGCGATATCAATATCGCCTTTGTGCATAGCTTCTTCTAATTCAGCGGTAAACAAACCTTTACCACCAACTTGAGCCAGTGGTTTTTCCAAGATGCGGTCCCCTTTTGTATTAAAGTGAACTAGCTCGACCGTAATGTTTGGGTACAGACGTTGTAACTCTGCACTAATATGTTCAGCCTGCCATAGGGCAAGGGCACTTTTTCGCGTGCCGATTCGAATATGGTCTCTCATGGCCTTAGCCTTCTTTCTCAAGATTAAACATATCTTTGAATAAATCCCAGTACAAACCTTCTTCCTCTGTACCAGCGATTTCGTTGAAGTGAATCATCGGTTCACGCAACATTTGCGAATGATCATGCGACTCATTGAGTCCATAATACGGCGCTCCTTATCTGAAATATCAGGTAATTTCGCTAATGCACGATGTAACTCACGACGGCGAATGCGCTCTGCTTTTTCCGTGAGCAATGCCATCATAGGACGCACCGTCAAATAGCTCAATTTGTCTAATAGTTCTTCAATAGCATCGTGAATGATCGGCTCTGCACGACGAGCTTCTTCTTCGCGCTGTGCCTTATTTTCTTCAACTACACTTTCAAGAGAGTCGATATTAAACAGGTAAATACCATCCATATCTGCTACGGCAGGATCGATATCGCGTGGTACCGCAATATCAATCATAACGATTGGCTCACCTTTGCGAAGGGAGGTAATTTTCTTTGCTTCACGCTCAGTAATAATATAGTGCGGCGCCCCTGTAGATGTAATGAGGATATCCGCATCTTTAGCGTAATCTACAAAGTGATCTAGCTTAACAGCTTTACCATTAAATCGCTCAGCTAAAGCCTCTGCCTTGGTAAAGGTTCTATTAGATACGAAAATCGTTTTTACGCCCTTTGCTTGTAGGTGCGTTGCGGTCAACTCGCTCATTGTACCAGCACCTAAGATGAGTACCGTCGCCTCAGATAATGGTTTATCTAAACTATCCTCAGCGAGGTTAACAGCCGTATAGCTCACAGATACTGGCGTATTAGCAATACCTGTATTCGTCCGTACCTTTTTACCAACGCTGATAGCACGTTGAAATAAAATATTGAAAATTGTGCCTGTGCAACCTGCGCTGTAAGCTTGGATATAAGCCCCTTTTAATTGGCTTAAGATTTGACCTTCCCCCAACACAAGGGAATCAAGACTTGCAGATACGCGGAATAGATGTTCAATGCAATCGCGCTCTTCATAGAAGAAAAAGGCATCTTCATCGATGTGGTCGGCACCTTTTAAATCCTTTAACACCGCCAACATATATTCTTTAGGGAACTCTACACCTTCTAAAGCCGCGTAAATTTCGGTTCTATTGCAAGTAGACAAAATAACGCATTCTGCTACACAGTCAAATTCATAGAGGCGGTTCAGTGCTGAAGCAACCTCGTCCTTATCAAACGAGAAACGTTCACGCACCTCAACAGCGGCACTTCTATGATTTAGACCTAATACCACTAATTTCATGGGCAAGTTTCTCCTCTATAGTCCTCCACTCTCCCTTGAGAATGGCTTCAAATGTTTCTACAGTCAGATGGTTTCGCCAAAATTTCTGTCGAGCCTCTGGAGTAGGAAGTAGTAACTTTACTTCTTCTCTAAATATTTTAAGTCTAGGCATAGCCTTTTGCAACTGACCATAACGATTCATCATATCTTGTTTTACGAGGCGATTGATACGAGGCCCTACATTATTAGCGCTAATAGCGATATGAAGATCGCCTAATTCAAGGGACGAAGGTACAGTAAATCTGCACGCCCTAGGGTCATCACTGCGATTAGTCCAAACGCGGTGTTTTTTCCCCATCTCATACAACGTATCGTTTAATTCGCCATTATCTGTGCAGATAAAGAACAAACTGCTCGTTATAATGTGGTGTTCATCGTCCATTGTGAAAGCACGGTCGTACCAAATGATACGATTATCCTTTGCCCATTGGCAAATCCTATCTGTTACAGTGGGAGCGATTACGACAATGTTGCACGGCTCATCAATAAAGAGCTGTATTCGTCGCTCTGCGACCTCCCCGCCGCCTACGAATAGGATTGTATCTTCTGTTGTAGGTTGAAATGTTATGGATACCATGGTTGTCCTACTATATATAAAAAAATCGGCTTGATGGTCAAGCCGATTTTCAATTGCCTACATGAATCGTTTCAGATATACGCCGATACGCCCCTTACGAGATGTACCTGTAATGGCTTCTACCTTCATTCGGCCACGACCACGCATAGAGATAACATCCCCTTCTTTAACTTCTTGGGATGCCCCCTTAGCTGGTTGCCAGTTTACTTGCAATAATCCTGCATTAATAGCGCTTACCAATTTAGTACGAGACACGCTAAAACCAGAACTTGCCACCGCATCTAAGCGCAAAGAAGCAACTGTAGTGCGGACTTCTTTAATTTTTTCTTCTTTTGGTGCAATATCCGATAGGTCAATAGCCTCTACAGATACAGAAACCATAGCAATTTTTGTGAAGTTTTGAATCACAAAGTCTGCTACGCTTTCATCTACCAAAATTTGAGCGCCCCCTTGTTGAACGATAACGTCACCAAATTTGGAGCGATCGATTCCAAGGCCCATCAGGAACCCAGCACATCGCGATGGGTAAGCAATCGGAACCGTGGGTCCCAATTTACCTTAAGGGCGCGAATACCCATATCCACAGTACCATTAAAGTCGCTATCTACAAAGGCGATGCGGATACGTTCCGCCCCTTCATAGCCACCGTCTGTCTTAACGATAAGCTGTGGGTAGTTAGCCTTGATTGCGTCTGCAATGACAAGGCCTGCAGGGCTCGTAAAGTCCGCCACGCGGTACGGGCGACCTTTTACAACCTGCTCAGCCAAGTCTAGCATGCGGCGAGCTTCCTCACCACTGCCACTGGCTTCAAAATATCGTATTAATTTACTAGTATCTGCCAAAATTATTTCCCCAATTCATTCGACCGAGCAAGACATGCTACTACGCCGTCTTGGAGAGCACTGCGAAGTCCACCTTTTTCCATGGCACCAATACCGGCAATGGTCGTGCCACCTGGACTTGTTACTTGATCTCGTAATACTGCTGGATGATTGCCACTTTCAAGAGCCATCTTACCAGCACCATACATCGTTTGAGCCGCTGCCTTGATTGCCAAGTGACGAGGCAATCCAATGCGAACGCCTGCATCAGCTAACGCATCAAGAATGACGAACATATAGCCAGGACCTGCACCAGATAGTGCGCCTAAGCGATCTAAATCGGCTTCACTTACCACGGCCACTTCGCCGACAGCCTCAAATAAGGCTTGTACAGCGCGACCAAGATCAGTATGTACATCATCCCCAGCAAGAGCCGTCATGCCTGCACCGATAGAAGCCGGTGTATTTGGCATAGCTCTAAACCAGTTAGCTTGCGGAATCGCTGCATCCAATGTATCTAAGGTGATACCTGCTGCAACAGAAATCATAACAGTCCCATAAGGTACTTCTTTTAACATCTCTAATACAGATGGTAACACTTGTGGTTTGACGGCCAACAAAATGGTATTGTACTCGTTTACATTAGGCAATGTAGTAAAACCTACTACACCGAGCTCCTCAGTTAGAGCCTTACATTGTTCTTCGCGACGCACGAGAATGTGTGTATCACTTGCTTTCAACACGCCATGCTGTAATGCACCGCGCAATAGAGCGCCACCCATTGAGCCAACGCCGATAAATAAGGTTTTACCTAACATCGTTGTCACCACCATTTATAGAGAAATTATTTATTGTCCCAAGCGTATTCGTTTTGCTCAGATTTGTTGCTGTCATTATCAGAATAATCAATGGAAATGTTTACAGGTACACACATGAAAATGTCTTTACCTACTTTTTCCAATTTGCCATCCAATGCAAAAGTCGCACCAGATACGAAGTCCACAATACGAGCTGCTTCATGAGGATCTGTATTTTCAAAGTTGATCAATACAGGACGCATGTCGCGCAATTGATGTGTAATATTTTCAGAGTCTTCAAATACTTTTGGTTCAATTACAACTACTTTCATAGCTGTTGGACGTTGTGTCATCGTAGATTGGCCTCCTACCTTGCGTGGATGAAATTCAGATGCGCCGGATACTGGAGCTACTGGAGCTACTGGTGTAGGTTCCGCTTCATATTCCTCTTCATCTTCATAGTCATAATCATCATATTCATAGTCATCATCATTTTTGCCTAAGAATAAGTTTTTTGCTTTGTCTAAATAATCTCCCAATGCCATTTGGATTTCCTCCTAATACTTAACGCTATCGATTATCAGGCAACCCAAGCCTTAATCATACACACGTTCCCCAAAAATTGCTGTGCCTACACGAACGATGTTAGCTCCTTCTTCCAAAGCGACTTCAAAGTCGTGAGTCATCCCCATAGATAAATATTGAATCTGCCCCTCTTCAAAGTAGCCTTTCATATCCTCATACAAAGGCGTTTGCTACGCGGAAGATTGGACGTGCTTCCTCTGGATCGTCGAAAAAAATGGCGCCATCACATCAAGCCCCGTACACGTACATGAGGGCAATGTCTTTGCATAGTCTCGAATCTCTGGAAACTCCTCTACGGACATGCCCCGTTTTGGAGGCTTCTCGAGCTACATTGACTTGCAATAATACGTCTTGCACCTTGTCGTGCTTTGTAGCAACCTTTTCGATTTCATCTAATAGTTTACGGCTGTCTACAGAATGAATTAAATCAAACATAGGCACCGCTTGACGCACCTTGTTGACCTGTAAATGTCCAATCAAGTGCCATGTTAATTGTGGCCCCTTATAGGTGAGCTGTTTTTCCTTGGCCTCTTGTACTCGGTTTTCCCCTACATGAGTGACACCGAGACTAGCCGCCTCCTCTACAGCTGACACAGGGTGATTCTTTGTAACCGCCACTAACAATGCTGTATCTACGCGACCAACGCGCGCCATAGCATCTGCCATGCGCTGCTGTATTGCGTGTAGGGATTCTTCAATCACGTGAATGCCCCCTTCAATCTATATATAGTAATCATTAAATATATTTGTATAGACTATTCTATTATATAGTATTTATTATTGATTGTACATCATTTAGGTCTTATAAAGCCTATAAATCTATGTATGTATATACTACCGTTCTTGTAGCATACCAAATAAAGCCATGCGACCTGTTTTACCAGATTCCCGACGATAGGAATAACAATCTCTATCTGTTACTGTATCAGTACCGCCAATAGCGATATTTTCTTTAGGCACACCATTCACCACAAGTCCTTCGGCGATAAAGTTCCATAAGTTGATATAGGCTTTATCTAGTTTATCACCTGGATAGTTTACAATATCAGCCACACTACGGTCGGTCATACCACGCCAAGCTAATTCAAAACGTTTCCCTAACTCTACATCGACTTCAAAGGATTCTGGTCCAATGCTAGGTCCAAGATAGATATAACAATCTTTGAACTCCGTACCATAAGCTTCCTTCATAGCCTCAATAGTAAGAACTGGCAAATGTCCTATCGCTCCGCGCCAGCCTGCATGTACCGTAGCGATAGCGTGATGGTTAGCATCATAAATACCTACAGCTACACAATCAGCAGTAAATAAAAATAGCGGTACATTCGGTAATTTTGTAAATACAGCATCACAGTCATCGATAGCTGTATCCTCTCCAAAGGCTCCAGCACCAACGAGATCTTCTGTGATTTCTACAGCTTTTAAACCATGTACTTGATTACCACAAGAGATTCGCGCTGGTTCAACACTAAATATTCAGCAATAATAGTACGGTTTTCACGAACATACTTAGGCTCATCCCCTACGTGAAATGCTAAATTTAGTGATTTATAGGGCTCTTGAGATACACCACCATGACGGTATGTATCACCTATTGTAATAGGAAAACAATCTGCCCAATTAGGAGTTTCATAAGACCAAGTACCATGAGGTCCTTTAACATCTATACGTTTTACAGATTGATTCATAAGTGCCTCCTATTTACATACACCACATCGCTTACAGCCTTGTACACATGGCGGTGTATACGCTTCATCCACAGAGCGTTTCCATTCCATTTGAAGATATCCATCGTCCATCCCCATGTCGAGGTGACTCCATGGTAAAAATTCATCAAAGCTTCGTTCACGATAGTTCATCTCTTCCATATCTAGGCCTGCCGCCTTCATTTCAGCCTTGAAGGACTTACTGCCACGATCTGCTGCACACGCCGCAAGAACAGCGCCAAGACGGCGATCACCACGAGCTAGTACACCTTGGATATATGCCTCTTTAGGTGATTCAACGAGCACCTCAATACGACGATTCTTTTGCAATGCTTTTTTAATATATTGAAGTTTTTTCTCTACCGTTTTTTGATTATCCATAGCCATCCATTGGAATGGTGTAAAAGGCTTCGGAATAAATGGATTGATACTGAGCGTTAAACGACCTTTACAGCCTACCTCTGCCATATGGGCTTGCGTCCGTTCTGCAAGTCCTACAATTGCTTCAATATCCTCGTCAGTTTCCGTTGGCAACCCAATCATAATGTAGAGTCGCATATGTTGAATACCAGACTTAGCTGATAAAGTGGCCGCATTTTGTAAATGCTCTTCGCTAATGCCCTTATTGATGACGCGCCGCAATCGTTCACTGCCCGTTTCTGGTGCAATGGTAATCGTCTTTTGCCCACTATCGGCCAAGCCATCTACAACGGCTTGTGTTAAGGAGTCTGCCCGCAAGGATGCGCAAGAATAACGCATATCTTTAGAGCGAATATACGTAACTAACTCATCTACCTCTGGATAATCTGAAATGGCGGCCCCCATAAGGCCTACCTTTTTACCTAATTTCTCTGCTCTATCTACGCCTTCTTTTAATATGTCTAAAGGTCGTACGCGCGGTACACGGAAACAATACCCGGCCATACAGAATCGACAATGACGGCCACAGCCTCGAGCTACCTCGATGATATACATGGCGCCAAACTCGGTGAAATTCGTAGCAATTACCGTTTCACCTCCACTCGTTAGAGGCTCAAAATGGCGTCGTATAGTTTTAGGTGCACCCTCTGCTATATCATAGCCAACAAAACGCTTATTATCGTCATATTGAGGGGTATATAAAATAGGTACATATACACCATCAATTTGAGCTAGTGCAGAAATCGTTTCTTCTCGGCTTTCACCATTCTCACGACCCTTGCGAATTCGTTCTAACACAGCAGTAACGATACCTTCCCCTTCACCGATGATGAAAGCATCGATAAAATCGGCAAAGGGCTCAGGATTAAATGTCGCACAAGGTCCTCCGGCAATGACGATAGGATCAAAGCCAGTTCGATCTTCGCTCATAACAGGCACACGCCCATGTCGTAGCATTAATGGGATGTGAAAATAGTCCATTTCAAAAGTTACATCAAAAGCTACTACATCAAATTGATGCATAGGCCGCTGTGTTTCAACACTCATCAACGGTGTCTTAGTCTTATCGTATGCTTCTAATTCTTTTTTCTCAGGCAAGAAGATTCGTTCACATACACTATCATTACGTAAGTTGATTTCCTCATAAATAATGTGGAGACCAAGATTACTCATGCCTACAAAATATGTATTAGGATAGACGATAGCTACCTTCTGACTGCATGAGGGTTTACAGTAACCCGACTATCTTCGTCTTTATATAATTCTTGTAATCGATCAATTAAATCTTTACGATTCACTAGTTCCCTTTCTATATAAGCCCACTATGAATAGTGGGCTTAAAAATACTACATATTAGATTTTAAAATTTAGATTTCAATGTATTTTTAGTAGAAATAGTTTTAGTTTTTAAAGCACTTACAATTTGAGGACGATGTTTTCTTTTATACGGATAGATGACTACCTCACCATCTTTGTATTCAGCAATATATACATCTTTTATTTTATACCCTTGCTTTTCAACCTCTTCTTCAAGCCACTCTTCTTCTTTTTCAATTACAGCTAATGTAAAATGATTAATCTGACCATCATCAATAAGGTCAAATTTAATATTTTCATCACCAAATTGAACAACACTTAACTGACCATTTTGTTCTAGTACAGCACGTTTTACATCAGTTACATATTGAACACCAGCAGTACGCAATTTCAATTTAAGCTCTGCAGCTTGAATACCATAGCGCATACACTCTTCAGTTAACACGTGACCTTTTTCAATTACAATAACTGGGTGACCATCAAGAATGGTTTTGAAGAAACTAAGATTGCCTTTTAAGAATTTAAGAGACATTACAAGAATAGTCCACAAAATGAGAACTAACATAAATTGTAAAATACCAATTTGATCATTATAAATAATGGCACCGATAATACCACCAAGTACATAGTTTTGCAATTGGTCAAGTGCAGAGGTTGGAGCTAAGTTCCCTTTCCCCATTAAGTTAATTTGTAAAATAATCGCCAAGAGACCAATGGCGAGTTTGGCAAAGACCATCCCATAGACGGCCATAGCTTCTGTCATATGTGGTCCTCCTTATGGTAATACATCCTCGACATCATGAATTCGATCAGTAGGGCTTACCTTATATACACGGGTAATCGTATAGGTTGAAAACTCTGGGTTGAACTGAACCTCATAATAAGCATCATTAACCTTTAAAATCATACCATTACGAATCTTTAAGGAGTTAACCGCCAGTTGTTCACTTGGTATGGATTGATCAGTACTAAAAGAATGTAGAAATTGAGCCATACGAGAAGAGTCTTCAGAGTATGTTTTCATTCGGTTATATTCTTGATACTCCAGGCCTAAGAAAAACACTACAACTAAAGACAAAATAACCAATAAATCACGATAGCGATTCGTAAAACCATTTCGCAATACCTGTACACCTAGAACAAGCAGTGCTAAAAGAATGGCAACAAAAACGATAAAGCCCCATGTTTGGCCTGTCACAGCCTGACTTTCAACATAGGCCAACGTGTAAAAATCCATATCGTTCTCCTTTCATATATTACTCTTTATTATATCATAAATAAATATGATAATAACCAACAACGATTTATAAAAAATAGAGCTACCACAATGATAGCTCTATTAAACAGTTACTATACTAATTTATTTACATTCACGGTACACGATGATATAAGCATGAGTATTCGCTGTAAAACCAGATTCTAATTCTAGTTCAACTTCTAAAACGGCATCGTCAACGTCACCTTTATAATACGCATTACGTTGTTCTGCGGAATAGAAATACATAGCCGCATTATATTCATTACCTGCTTGTACTGGAATTGTGATGGTAACAGGCTGTGTTTCAACATTCTTTGTTTTAGTACCCACATTATCCGTCGTGTAATATACGGATTCAATGGTATGTTCTCCTGGTGTTAATGCCACAATGACTTGACCATATTGACCAGTTTATGATCAATAGTAGAAAGGTCCTTACCATCAACCTTTACAGATTTACCATAAATATGAAGAATCGCTTTATTAGCATTCTCTTGTACAAATTGTTGTTCACCGGCTTGTCGTTTTTTATTGAACTTCATAAATACGGCAAATAAAATGGCCCAAATGACTGCAACGGCCACGATGATAATAATAGTTGTAGAACTCATAGTATCTCTCCTTATACCAAAATATACTATACTGACTCTACGTTAACTATATCATACGTACTTGTATTACTCAATAAAAAGCGACCCCAAATGGGGTCGCTTTCAGTAAGCCTATGCTTATTAAGAAATTACTAATGCAATCTCTTATTTCAACCAGCTCATCAAGTTGCGAAGTTCTGCACCAACTGGTTCGATTGGATGGTTAGCAGCTGCTTCACGATGTTCTTTAAGGAATTTTTGACCATTTTTGGAATCAGCCAAGAATTCGTCAGCGAATTTACCAGATTGGATATCAGCCAAGATTTGTTCCATAGCTTTTTTAGTATCTGCAGTAATTACACGAGGACCTGCATGGTAGTCACCATATTCAGCAGTGTTGGAAATGGAGTGGCGCATTTTTTGGAAGCCACCTTCGTAGATAAGGTCTACGATCAATTTCATTTCATGCAAGCATTCGAAGTAAGCGTTTACAGGTTCATAACCAGCTTCTGTTAATACTTCGAAACCAGTTTTGATCAATTCAGTAACACCGCCGCACAATACAGCTTGTTCACCGAAGAGGTCAGTTTCAGTTTCAGATTTGAAGTTAGTTTCCAAGATACCGGAACGGCCACCACCGATACCAGAAGCCCAGGCTAATGCAACTTCTTCAGTATCACCAGATGGATCTTTTTCTACAGCGTACAAGCAAGGAACACCGGAGCCTTCTTGGTATGTACGACGTACTAAATGACCAGGGCCTTTAGGAGCTACCATGAATACGTTGATGTCTTCACGAGGTACGATTTTACCAAAGTGAATGTTGAAGCCGTGAGCAAATGCCAAGTATGCACCTTGTTTTAAGTTAGGAGCGATATCTTGTGCATATACGTCTGCTTGTAATTCGTCTGGAATCAATACCATAACGATGTCAGCGCCTTTAACTGCTTCTGCAGTTTCTTTAACTGTAAGGCCTGCTTCTTCTGCAGCTTTCCAGCTAGAAGAACCACCACGAAGACCAATTGTTACGTCCATACCATTTTCTTTCAAGTTCAATGCATGCGCATGACCTTGGGAGCCGTAACCTAAAACTGTAATTTTTTTGCCTTCCAATTTGCTCAAATTACAATCTGCATCATAATAAACTGTAGTACCTAAAATTTTACCTGCCATACTAGACAACCTCCAAAATATATTCAATAGAATATTTAATATATATACTGTACACAATCTCACAAATAAATGCAAGATTTGTAGTGTATATCGTAATTTATCGAATAGTCAAATAGACTAATCTACAACTTAAATTTGTACCCTTTTTGTATTAAGAAAAAATGAATTATCCCAGTTTTAGCTCTTATTTAACTATAATCCATGGGCGTTTTTTCTCCCATACAACAGATACATCAATACCAAATACGTCGCTTAGAATTTCATCTGTCAAGATGTCCCGCTTCTTGCCTTTATACACAATGAGGCCATCTTTAATAATAGCTACATGTGTAATACTGGGCATAATCTCTTCAATTTGATGAGATACATAAATAAAAGGCTTATGTTCCTCTCGTGCCATATTCTCAACAGTTCTTAAGAATTGCTCGCGAGCAGGCAAATCAAGGCCAGAGCAAGGCTCATCTAGAATGAGCAAATCTGGATTAGCCATAATAGCACGTGCTAATAATACGCGGCGCTGTTCACCAGCAGATAGTGTATGAAATCTATGGCCTTCCAAATAGGACAAACCAAACTCAGACAATAATTGAAGTCCTCGTTCACGTACTTCAGGCTCTACCTGTTGATAAATACCAATACTATTAAAAGCACCAGAAATAACAACATCTTCTACCACTTGTTTATCCAAGGTGGACTGGAATTGTCCAAGCGCCGAACTAACAAAGCCTAATCGGGCCTTGATCTTAGGCCATGCATATTTTCCAAATTCATGACCAAATACGCGTAATAATCCTGTTGTAGGAATTTGGTAAGCTGGAATCATGCTGAGCATCGTCGATTTACCAGCCCCATTGAGACCTAATAAGGCCCAATTCTCCCCTTCTTCAACATGCCAATTAATGCCTTTTAAAATTTCGCGGCCTTCACGACGAAACTTGACGTCTTCATAATGGAGTAATTCAATACTCACACAACCATCTCCTAAATCTTTTCTCCACGGCTCATTGCGGTAATGCCAGTTTTGGCAATTTCAAGGACCCCATACGTTTCCATAATTTGAATGAAACCGCGTAATTTTTCTACGCTACCAATTACTTCAATAATCATAGAAGTAGGAGAAATATCAAGCACATTGCCACGATATACATCGGCAATTTGTACAATTTGAGAGCGTGTTGCAGCAGTTGCTTTTACCTTGATAAGCATTAACTCACGGCATACCACATCATGATCTTCAAAAACTTTAACCTTTACAACATCAATGAGCTTGTAAATTTGTTTTTGAATTTGGTCTAAGATGCGATCATCTGCCTCAACGGTGAGGGTAATACGAGCGTAGCCTGGTTTATTTGTAATACCAGATGTCATCTTTGTAACATTAAAACCACGACGGTTAAAGAGTGCCAATATACGTGCACCAATGCCTGCTGTATTTTTTGCAATTACTAAGACTTGATGTTCTTTCGCCATTATAGCACCCCTTTCTTGCCCATCATACCACTTACGGTACCGCCAGCTGGAATCATCGGCAATACATTATCTTCTCTTGCTACACGGCAATCCAAGATGATACTTTCATCAGATGTAATGAAAGATTTAAATTCTTTATTGAAATCCTCTACATTATCGATACGAGCGGCTTTCAAATCAAAGGCATCTGCCAATTTCAAGAAGTCTGGACTCACTTCCAAATCTACATAGGAATAACGGCGGTCATTAAAGATTTGTTGCCATTGACGAACCATGCCAAGGTAACCATTATTAATGATAACAATCTTAATTGGTAAATTATATTGGCGAACCATCATGAGCTCTTCGAAGGTCATTTGGAATCCACCATCACCAACAACAAGGATAACTTGTTTATGAGGTGCCCCCACTTGAGCCCCAATTGCAGCTGGTAAACCATAGCCCATAGTACCTGCACCACCAGAGGTAACAATGGTATGAGGTTTTTTATGAGTTAAGAATTGAGCCGCCCACATTTGATGTTGGCCTACGTCAGTTACAATAACTGCATCCTCTTTGGCAATCTTGTTAAGTTCAGATAATACGTATTGTGGATGTAATACACCATCTTTAGATTCAGGAATTACCATAGGATATTCCGCTTGCCATTCACGAATTTGTGCAATCCACGCTTCATGAGTTGTAGGTTCTACAAGCGTATTAAGTTCAGATAAAACTCGCTTCAAGTCACCTACAATTGGTACGTTAATAGTAACATTTTTATCAATTTCTGCTGGGTCGATATCGATATGAATGATTTTAGCTTTTTTACAGAAGAAATCTGGATGACCTGTAATGCGGTCGTGGAAACGAATACCAGCTGCAATAACAAGGTCTGCTTCTTCTGTACTATTATTAGCCGCTACAGAGCCATGCATACCCACCATACCAAGAGCAAGCTCATGGTTCCCTGGGAAACCACCAAGGCCAACTAATGTATTTGTTACAGGAATTTGAGCCTTTTCTGCCAATTCCTTTAACTCATCCATAGCGCCAGATTTCAATACACCGGCACCGGCAATGATGAGCGGACGTTTCGCATTTTTAATGAGTGTAGCCGCTTTCTTAATTTGCCCTTGATGACCTTTATAGGTTGGATCATACCCTTCAAGATGGATAGGTACTTCATATAATTTATTGTATTCTGTCATGGATATTTTTTCTGTTTGAACATCCTTAGGAATATCAATAAGAACTGGCCCTGGACGACCTGTACTAGCAATAAAATACGCTTCTTTGATGATGCGAGGTAAATCGCGAATGTCTTGAACAAGGTAGTTATGTTTTGTAATCGGCATGGTAATACCTTGGATATCTGCTTCTTGGAAGGAATCCTTACCAATAAACGGACGACCAACCTGACCCGTAATTGCCACCATAGGTACAGAATCCATGTAAGCAGTCATAATACCTGTAACAAGATTAGTTGCACCAGGACCGGACGTAGCAAGGCATACGCCTACTTTTCCAGATACGCGTGCATAACCATCTGCTGCATGGGCTGCACCTTGTTCATGACGAACAAAATAATGTTTAATTTCAGGGAAGCTATAAATTTCATCGTAAATTGGAATTACCGCGCCGCCTGGATAACCGAACATGTCGGTTACACCAAGGCGATGCAATGTTTCAAGGACAATGCGTGCCCCATTGATTGTTTCTGCGCTCATAGGAACCCTTTCGACCAGCTATTCAGATAAAATCTCGCTGGAATTTAATCGTTTAATAATGTAACCATTATTTTTGAAAGTATCAATAATGTGTTTGATGTGTTCTTCACCATTTGTTTCTACAGTCACTTGCAATTCCACTTCATGGAAGCGGTCAAGGTTTTTAAACTGATTATGATCAAGTTTAATAACGTTTGCATCCGCATCTGCAAGCATTTCAGATACAGCAACCAATTGACCTGGTTTATCTGGAAGGTTTACAGAGAAAGTGAAGATACGACCACGCAATACGAGACCTTTATTGATCATAGAAGAAATCGTAAGTACGTCGATATTACCACCACTAACAATGGCTACTGCCTTTTTGCCTTTACAGTCTAATTTTTTTAGACCCGCTAATGGTAAAATACCGGAGTTTTCTGCTACTAACTTATGTTTTTCTACAAGCAACAAAAATGCTTCCATCAATTCATAATCAGAGACAGTAACAATTTCATCTACATATTTCTTAATATATTTTAATGTAGTTTCGCCGATTTGACGTACAGCTGTACCATCTGCGATAGTTGCCACCTCACTAAGTGGTACAGGATGATCTTCTTTTAACGCAGCTATTGCACTAGCCGCACCTTCTGGTTCTACACCAATAATTTTAATGCTAGGATTTTTTAATTTTGCAGCAGCTGCGATACCAGAAACAATACCGCCACCACCAACAGGAACTAGCAATACATCCGCATCAGGCAATTCTTCAAGAACTTCTAATGCAATTGTACCTTGTCCTTCAATAACATCTTCGTCATCAAAAGGATGAACAAACACATAGCCGTGCTCTTGTTGTAATTCCATCGCTTTTTGGTAAGCTTCATCATAAATCTCACCATGTAGAACCACTTCGGCGCCATATTGTTTTGTAGCATTCACCTTGATGAGAGGTGTATGTTTTGGCATAACGATTGTCGCTTTAATGCCTAGACGTTTTGCAGCAAGCGCTACACCTTGCGCATGGTTACCGGCAGACGCGGCAATAACGCCGCGCGCCTTTTCTTCTTCTGTTAATTTTGCAATTTTATTATATGCACCACGAACCTTAAAGGAACCTGTTATTTGCAAATTTTCTGGCTTGATATATACATCATTGCCACTCTCGTCAGAGAACACATCACTATGAAGCAATTTTGTTTTCACCGTGATTGTGCTTAATCGCTCACGAGCCTCCATAAAATCATACAACTTATGCATGTACTCTATCTCCTCTAGTTAGTATTAATGAAAATCTACTATTAGTCTTCAAATACTTCGATAGCACCTTGTGCTGCAGAGGATACATGAAGAGCGTATTTTTTAAGGTATCCAGTTACATTGGATTTGAATGGTTTCAATGCGGCTTTACGACGAGCGATTTCTTCATCAGATACAGCCAATTCCAATTTGCCGTTTGGAATATCGATGTTGATAATGTCACCATCTTCAACAACAGCGATCGTGCCACCAGCCGCAGCTTCTGGAGATACGTGACCAATGGATGCACCACGTGTAGCACCAGAGAAACGACCATCAGTCAACAAGGCTACGTCTTTATCAAGACCCATACCTGCGATCATAGATGTTGGTGTTAACATTTCACGCATGCCAGGGCCGCCTTTAGGACCTTCGTAACGGATAACTACCACATCACCTTTTACAATTTTACCGCCTGTAATAGCTTCAACAGCTTCTTCTTCGCTGTTGAATACCTTTGCTGGACCAGAGTGAACAAGCATATCTTCATCTACGGCACCTGCTTTTACAACGGAACCGTCTACAGCAAGGTTACCTTTAAGAACGGCAATACCACCTGTTTCATGAACAGGATTACTCCAAGGATGAATAACATCTTCATCAGTTACATGAGCTACCGCTGCAATTTCACCTTGTGTTTTAAGAGCTACAGTTTTGCAATCTGTATGCAAACGACCATTTTCTGCCAAACGTTTCAACACTGCAGATACGCCGCCTGCAGCATACAAGTCTTCGATGAAGTATTTACCAGATGGAGAAAGTTTGGACAATTGAGGTGTGTTTTGTGCAATGCGATCGAAGTCGTCCAAGGACAATGGTACACCTGCTTCGTGAGCGATAGCTGGCAAATGAAGTGCTGTATTAGAGGAACCACCCAAAGCCATATCTAGAGCTACTGCATTTTCAAAAGCTTCGCGTGTCATAATGTCTTTAGGACGAAGGTTTGCTTTCAATACCTCTACTGCTTGCATACCTGCTAATTTAGCAAGACGTAAACGTTCAGAGTATACTGCTGGAATTGTACCATTACCAGGAAGGCCCATACCAAGAGCTTCTGTTAAGCAGTTCATTGTATTAGCTGTGTACATACCAGAGCAAGAACCACATGTAGGACATGCTGTATTTTCGATTTCAGATAACTCAGCATCATCCATTTCACCAGTTTGATGTTTACCTACTGCTTCGAATACATCAGACAAACCGATTTTTTTGCCATTATGTACGCCTGCAAGCATAGCACCACCAGACACGAATACGGATGGAATGTTTAGACGAGCTGCAGCTATCAACATACCAGGTACTACTTTATCGCAGTTTGGAATGAATACCATAGCATCAAATGGTGTTGCCATAGCTGTTGCTTCGATGGAATCAGCGATGATATTACGAGTTACCAAGGAGTATTTCATACCGATGTGGTTCATCGCCAAAGCCGTCGCAAATACCAATTGTATTGAACTCGATTGGCACACCACCTGCGTTGCGAATGCCGTCTTTTACGGCTTGTACAATATTTTTCAAGCCCACGTGACCAGGGATAATTTCGTTGAAAGAGTTCGCAATACCAATGACTGGTCTGCCCATTTCTTCATCAACGAAACCAAGAGCTTTTAGCAAAGATCATGTGGTGCACGTGCTACGCCTGTTTTTAAATTGTCACTTCTACAACTCATGTTAATCTCCTCACTTTTCTTGAAAGCATCCACTTGGACACTTTTCAACTTAATAAAAAAAGACGATTCTTATGAATCGTCTTAAAAGTTTACAAATGATATTCCTTTTGTTTACAGAATTCCTATGTACATAAACGACCTATGTATCCCTTGGAATAAATACACATAAGAAACAAACCGTATAGTCAAATCTTATTGATTGTATATTAAACCATTCGTGGAACTTCTAAGACAAAAACGTGTTAAGTTGTTGTTCATAATTCGAATGTCTTTAATAATCACGACGAGCGCGATAATCAACAAGCTAATGACTAAACCCAACATGTTTCCTCCTAAAGTAATCTGTAATCATAAAATAATAATAACATTTTATATAATGTCGTGCAATAAATATTCTATAGATTTATCATATAAATTTTTAAAGTTTACCATATATAAAAACTATAGCAATAACAATAATACACTACCTATCTAATACACATAGAAAATAAAACGATAACAAACTGCTTAATAGGTAGCGCAAATCAAAAATCCCCCACTACTGTGAGGGATTTTTGAATATTATAGAATACCGAAATAGCCACATGCCGAGGGTACCACCCCAGAAGTGAATTAAAAAGCTAACCACAGAAATAGCAAGGCCTACACGCCACCATGTTCCTTGTGGTACATAGCCAGCACCAAAGAAGATTGGCGTTACACCAGAACTATAATGTGTTAATGTACAGCCAGGGCTGTTCATCAAACCAAAGAGCAAGATGGTAAATGGAATTGGTGCACCCATTGCTACCAAGATAGCTGCAAAGGCGGAGAATAACGCTGTAATACGAGCTGTACCACTGGCAAAGAAATATTGAGAGTAAACAAAGGTTGCAGAGATAATGAAGGATGCCCAGAACCAATCAATACCTACAAGATGTTGACTTACAAAATCAGCAAATACTGCAACAACACCGAGCTTGCCAAGTAAACCAGCCATACCAACGAGGGTACCCATCCAGATAAGAATATCCCAACCCGTGCGTTCACCTAGAATATCTTCCCATGTAAGGGATCCTGTAACTACACAAGCAAGTACGCCCATCATAGCAACTACAGTAGGATGTAACTTCGTCCAAATCGCAGTAGCCCAAAGTAAGATACAAAGCACAAAGATTATAGCTACAGAAATTTCGGCTTTTGTAATAGGACCGAGAGCATCTAACTCTTTTTGGGCCATTACCGCTGCTTGAGGTGTTTCCTTGATTTCAGGCGGATAGATTTTATAAATAAACCAAGGCATCAAAATCATGCAAATTACACCAGGGATTACACCTGCTTGGAACCATTCCCACCATGAAATATCATAGCCAAATAATTTTGCACCTAAGGATGTAATCAATAAGTTACCACTACAAGCAGTTAAGAAGATTGTTACAGTAATGGTGTTTATCGTATGAGCCGTGGTCATCAAGTACGCCCCAATACGACGTGCCGTACTACCATTTGGCTCAGAATCAAAGGCTAACGAAATGTTTTGTACAATTGGGAAAATAATACCGCCCCCACGAGCCGTATTAGATGGCGTGGCAGGAGAAATAATAAGATCCGTACAAGCCAATGCATAAGCTAACTTTAAGGAACTAGTACCAAAGGAGCGAATCAAAGTATACGCGATACGCTTACCAAGGCCAGAATTAATAATGCCTCTAGAAAAGAATACTGCTACTACGATAAGCCATACATTGGCTTCAGCGTAACCACCTAATGCTTGCACCATGGTAATAGAATTTGTTGCTACTGCCGCAACAATACCAAAGAGTGCCATAATACCTGTTGGCCAAGGTCGTAAAATAAAACCTACAATTGTAGCCGTGAAGATAGCTAATAAATGCCATCCTTCAGGCTTAATCGCCTCCGTGTGAGGCAAGAACCAAATTACAAGTCCTACCAGTACCGTCAGTGCGGCGCGTGTAAAGGTATTCATAGAACCTCCCTATCAAACTACACATATCAACAGTTACTGTTGATTATAAAAAACTATATGGCGGTCATTACTCATAACCGCCATATAAATTAGCAACTTTCCAAAAATTCTTTAATCTTTGGATTAGAGCGCAATGTATCCATCTCTTCAGGGGTTAATAATTTTACCTTGTCCCGATCTTGGTTAACCAAGCAAAGGAATCCGATATAATCTCCTTTATTAGCCCGGAATTGATGTATCGTTTTACCTGGAATTTCAATAAAATCACCAGCTTCTACATCATGGATTTCATCGCCTAATAAGACTTGCCCCTTCCCACGGAATATCATAACCATATGTGTATGTTCATGATATTCAAGCGTAGAATAACCACCTGGCAAGCATTCAAAATAGCGGAATTGGCATGGAATATCAAAGGCCCCATCGTATAAAACTTGACGTGTTACATCTTTAAAAGGGCTACCATCTTGTTTATATACCAAGGTATTGACGCCATCCCACTTGAAATTTTTAGCATCAAACTTGCGTATCATTTTATTACCTCTTTATGAAAAAAGGCTGCATCGAAACAGTGTTTCAATACAGCCCTATCGGTTCGATTATTTGAAGAAACGTTTCAAAGTTCCTAGTAAACCATGACTATGTTCTTGTACACCATCTGCAACGCTTTCTACTTCAAAGCCTGTACGTTCAATAGCTTTTGTAATAACTTCAACAGATGCTTTTGCTGGATCAAAAGAAACAGTCGCTGTTTTCTCTGGCAAATTTACCTCTGCGCTCAAAACACCAGGTAAACCAAGGGATGCACCTTCAACAGTTTCTTTACAGTTATTGCACATCATACCAGGCACAGTAAATACCTTTGTTACAACGCCATTATCTTCACCACAACCACAATCTTTACACATAGTGATACCTCCTATTAATCATTAGCTTCTTTATGTTTATCGTCGTTTTTAGCCCCTGCTGTTACGTCGATAGTAGTCGCCTTTTTAACGGCTTCTTTCGTTTCATCAACAGCTTTTTTAGGGCCAGAAATAGCATCTTTAAATTCATTGATGCCCTTACCAATAGCTTTACCTACTTCAGGTAATTTACCAGGTCCGAAGATAACTAAAGCGATCACTAATATAACTATTAATTCAGGTGTTCCTATAGATCCCATATGTATCTCCTTTATATTTACTAAAACTTACATCTTTTAGTGTACATCATTATAGGCTGCCTTGTCCACATACCAGGTCACAGCTTCTTGTGAAAGTACAGCACCAGGCAAGGTACGGCCAATGCGTTTTTCCCACGTTAAATCCTCGTAATCTTCACGTTGGTATAATACCTTTGTCAATGCAGTTCGCTTGCTTTCACCAGTCACAGTAAACCAGACAGCATCAGATTTTGCTAGGAAAGAAAATGTCATAGAAATGCGTTCCCATACCTTGCCATCTTCAACGGCCACTACATCTTGATCAGCTACACGCAGTGCGTGAGAGCCTGCAAATAATCCTGCCGTATGACCATCCTCGCCTAGATCAAGCAACGCTAAATCAAGACCAGATTTCTTACACGCCTTGAGGACATTGCGAACCTCTTTTTCATATTCTTCAGCCGCTTCATGTACGGTTTTAGAATCCGTATTAATTGGCAAGAAATGTGTAGCCCCCTTTGCCTTGCATAGCAAATGAGGTTTTACGCGATTGAAGTAATTATCCTCATGCGCTTGTGGCAAGAAACGCTCATCAGTCCACAAGAAGAATATACGTTCCCAATTAAGGCGCTCAATATATTCAGGAGAGTTAAGCAATTCTAACAAACCATTTACAACAGTACCCCCAGTAATACCAACGATGCACGTTTCAGTACGGCTAATTTCATCATTGGTAAAATCAATAAAATCCTCCGCCAATGCTTGGACTACATCACTAGGATCGTCATAACATTTAATTGTATCTTGAGCCATGTAATAATGACCTCCTAAAACTATTATAATAGTACTATTATATACACTTTTGCTTTTTTATGAAAGCAAAACCGATGTAACTCAATATATAGAGCCACATCGGTTCGAATTATATTAGTAACTGCTTATAAAATACATGATATTTCATAGAATTACAAGAGAATAGTTATTATTTTTGACCAAATTTAGGGCGACGACGTTCTGTGAAAGCTCGTACACCTTCCTTAAAGTCTTCAGAAAGACCTAAGGAACATTGATTTTCTACTTCAAACTTCTTGTACTCTTCCCAGCCAGCTAAGAAACTATTCCACATCATTTCCTTTCATAACGCGGTAGGATTGTGCAGGACCTTTTAGCTAATTTCTCAACAAGACGTCTTGTAGCCGTTTCTAGATCCTCCGGTTCGCACACCTTATACACAAAGCCCCATTCTTTACCTTTTTCAGCAGAAACAGCTTCGCCAGTCATAACAATATGCATAGCACGGTTCATGCCAATGGATCGAGTCAACAAGAACAAACCACCTGCATCTGGAGCAAGACCTACGTTTACGAAAGCTTGGATAAAGCGTACGTTATTAGCCGCTACAACAAAGTCTGCAGCTAACGCCATGTTGAACGCCGCACCTGCTGCAGCGCCTTGAAGGCTCATGATAACAGGTTTAGGCAAGCGTTTCATAGCCATAGAAATTTGAGCTACAAGCTCAACAATTTCAAATAAAGACTCTGTATCACCATCATTTACAGCCCGTTCCATTTCTGTTAAATCGCCACCAGCAGAGAATACCTTGCCTTCAGCATTGATAAGCAATGCACGAACACTTTCATCATTATGTGCTTTATCTAAAACCTCAAGGATCTCCTTGCACATCTCGATATTAAAACCATTCGCCACTGTAGGCCGATTAAATGTCAACGTACCAATGCCGTTGTCCACTACGTATTGAATTGTATTATAAATCATATGATTTCTCCTATATGAAAATCTATTTTCGAAAAAATTCGATTATTATATATCTATTATAGGAGAATTAAATGTCCCTGTAAATGATAGAATTATATAACCCAATAAATTCAAAACAATACGGTAATCGTATACGCCATAAACTAAAAAAAGACCAAAGCTATAAACAGTCTATAATGCAAAAACACCTGCAGACATTGTCTGCAGGTGTAATAACCTGTATTCCAAATATTAACGTTTGGAGAATTGGCTTGCTTTGCGGGCTTTTTTAAGACCGTATTTTTTACGTTCTTTCATACGTGGGTCACGAGTCAAGAAGCCAGCTTTTTTCAAAGATTGACGAAGCTCGCCATCTACGTCCAATAACGCACGGGAGATACCGTGACGAATTGCACCAGCTTGACCGGAAGGACCGCCACCAGCTACAGTTGCGATTACATCGTATTGTTCAACTGTGTTAGTCAAGTTCAAAGGTTGTTTTACGATCAATTCCAAAGTTTGGCGACCGAAATATTCATTAAGTTCACGTTTGTTAACAGTGATTTTACCTGTGCCCGGTACCAGACGAACTCTAGCAACGGAAGATTTTCTACGACCAGTGCCGTAATATTGTGCTACTGCCATTATATGTTCCTCCCTCTAGATTATCGTACGGAAATTTCTAATACTTCTGGTTTTTGAGCTGCATGTGGATGCTCAGGACCAGCGTATACGTTTAATTTACGGTATTGTTGTGCACCCAATTTATTTTTTGGAAGCATACCACGAACTGCCATTTCAACAACACGTTCAGGTTGTTTTTCAAGCATCATGGACAATTTAGTGAAACGGGAACCACCTGGGTAACCAGAGTGACGGAAGTATTCCTTTTGTTCCAATTTTTTACCAGTTACGCGAATTTTTTCTGCGTTTACAACGATCACATGGTCACCAGTGTCTACGTGTGGTGTGAAAGTTGGTTTATTTTTGCCCCGAAGAACTTTTGCAACTTCGGCAGCAAGGCGTCCTAAAGTTTTACCTTCAGCGTCAACAACATACCATTTCCGTTCGATTGTGTTCGGATTGGCCATAAATGTAGTTTTCATGCTGCATATCCTCCTAATAACGTCATAATTCTACCAAAATCAGCTTGTCCTTTGCTTCCGGGGCTAATGGAAACACGACTAAAGCTTACTCAAAATAGTATACAGATTTTGGTGTCCTATGTCAATTGTTTTTTACACTGCTATAGCCCTTTAACAGTGACATGTCATAAAGAAAAAACCACCCAATTCTGAGTGGTTTTCCCATAAGCGCCAAATTATTTGGAGTACAATTCGACGATAAGTGTTTCGTTAACTTCGATAGGAAGTTCTTCACGTTGAGGAAGACGAGTGAATGTAGCTTTGAAGCCTTCTAAGTCTTTTTCAATGTAAGGAAGTTCGAAAGAACGAAGTTCTTGGAAGTTAGTTTTGAACATTTCGTTGTCGCGGGAAACTTCACGAAGTTCAATAACGTCACCTGGTTTGCAGGAGTAGGATGGAATGTCTACACGACGACCATTTACCAAGATGTGGCCATGGTTTACCATTTGACGAGCTTGACGAATGGAGTTACCGAAGCCGATGCGATATACAAGGTTATCAAGACGTTGTTCCAAAAGGATCAACATGTTTTCACCTGTAACACCTTGCATTTTTTTCGCTTTATCATAATAGCGTACGAACTGGCGTTCTAGCAAGTTGTAGTAAGCTTTAACTTTTTGTTTCTAATAATTGTGTGCCATACTCAGACATTTTTTTCTGACGTTGGTCTTTTTTGACGCGATTCAAGGCTTTTGCGTGACCGAATACGTTCACACCAAAGCGACGACAAAGTTTGAATCGAGCCTCTCTTCTCGTTGCCATGTGATTATCACCTCATAGTTGAATAAAAAACTTGTACCGACACATAATGGTACCCATGTATAATATCATTTTCATTTACTTATGTCAATTAATGATAATTGTGAAAGTTATTGAAATAAGTGCATAATCACAATTTTTAATTAATCTTTTTTATGATAATAGTACACGCTATATCGATTGTGCATGCTTCATCATATTTTATAGATTTAGATGAAAAAACAATTATAGTATGCTACAATATGAATAAGTAAGGTAATAGTTATCATTGGATTCTTATTACAAAATTGGGGGAATAACATGAAAGAGTTACCTACAATGCAAGAGCTACAAAGTTTTATTACCTATAATAAAACAGGAAGCTTTACATTAGCAGCACAATCTATGAATATTACACAATCAGCTTTCAGCGCTCAAATGAAAAAATTAGAGCGTTTAGTTGGTGTGAAATTAATCTCCCGTTCTACAAGAGGTAGCCGTTTAACGCCAGAAGGCGAATTATTCTTACCAGAAGCAGAACAAGTTCTCGATACATTAGAACGTGCTATTCAATCCATCCGCCTAGCAAGCAAGGTGGAACGTCCGATTTTGAACATCGGTGTACTGCGTAGTTTAGGTGATATTCGTCTAAATGGTTACGTATCGCACTTCTTCCAAAATCATCCTGAGTTCTCTGTCAGCATTTATGACATGGAAGAAGAAGAGTTGATGCTCGACTTACGCGAAAATCGTATCGACATTGCCCTCCTCTACTTACCAAATAACAAGGATATGTCAGCATATGAATCTACAGCCCTTCGCGAGGACGAATTCGTATACTATGCACCAAACATCATCGATGGTATGGAAGTTGCTAGCTTGAAAGCGATTCAGCAACAACCTTTGCTCATGTATCCACCTAAATACTTCATGTATCGCACATTGAAAAACTACGTAGGCAATGGTCAACAAAATCTACACATTAGAGGTAGCCGCTTATCTAATCCATATACAATGATCGACTACTGTCAAAAAAATAAATCAGGCTGCATCGTAGCACGCCAAATTCTAAATTCTTTAAATATCAATGATGGCTACATACCTTTAGAAAAACCATTTAAACTACAAGTGTGCTTCGCCTTTAAGAAAAACAATTCTAAATCGGAAACAATGCATACCTTCATGGATTATGTACACAGCGAATCACCAGCTCGTTTATAAGAACGAAACAAAACCCGTACACATATACGTGTACGGGTTTTTAATTTTATTATATCCTCTTTTAATGTCTATATTTAATGTCTATATTTAATATTTTTACCTTTTAATATCTTTGTCTTTTAACATTCTTTTCTTTACCACTAGTAACGATTCACCTTGGTCATTAAATAATTGCTCTCTACGCTAACAAGTTGTACAATAGAGAATAGATTTCAATTAATACTGTGAGGTTATTATGCTCTTATCTATTTTCTTCTTTATATTAGCCGGTTTAGCCGAAATCGGTGGCGGCTATTTAGTATGGCTCTATATGCGCGACGATAAAGGCCCTGTATATTTACTGGCTGGTGCCATCATCTTATTTTTATATGGCCTTATCCCTACCTTCCAACCAGAAGCAAGCTTCGGTAAGGTTTATGCAGCCTACGGTGGCGTATTTATTGCCCTTTCCATCCTATGGGGCTGGCTCGTCGATGGACTGCGACCAGACACATATGATATCATCGGCGGTCTCGTCTGTCTTGTAGGCGTTTATATCATCATGTACGCGCCGCGTTAAATACAAAGAGTACAACTGCTACAGTTGTACTCTTTTTTTCTATGTCTATGTCTATTTTTTTTATGTCTATAACTAATATTTTCTAAATAAATAACTATTTTTATATAAATAGAAATAACTATTGATATATATGAATAGCTATTGTGTTATATAACAAAAAGCGGTTATCCGAAGATAACCGCTTACGTTGGTGGACGATGACAGGATCGAACTGCCGACATCCTGCTTGTAAGGCAGGCGCTCTCCCAGCTGAGCTAATCGTCCATGTGGTGACCCGTCCGGGAATCGAACCCGGGATACCGCCGTGAAAGGGCGGTGTCTTAACCGCTTGACCAACGGGCCATATGAAATTGGCTCCTCGAGTAGGACTCGAACCTACGACCGATCGGTTAACAGCCGATTGCTCTACCAACTGAGCTATCGAGGAATATTAATGGAGCGGGAAACGAGATTCGAACTCGCGACCCCCGCCTTGGCAAGGCGGTGCTCTACCGCTGAGCTATTCCCGCATGTGGTGGACGATGACAGGATCGAACTGCCGACATCCTGCTTGTAAGGCAGGCGCTCTCCCAGCTGAGCTAATCGTCCATATGTGGTGACCCGTCCGGGAATCGAACCCGGGATACCGCCGTGAAAGGGCGGTGTCTTAACCGCTTGACCAACGGGCCAGAATGGTGACTCACCCGCGACTCGAACGCGGGACACCCTGATTAAAAGTCAGGTGCTCTGCCAACTGAGCTAGTGAGTCATAAATGGCTCCTCGAGTAGGACTCGAACCTACGACCGATCGGTTAACAGCCGATTGCTCTACCAACTGAGCTATCGAGGAATGTATGGAGCGGGAAACGAGATTCGAACTCGCGACCCCCGCCTTGGCAAGGCGGTGCTCTACCGCTGAGCTATTCCCGCATACAGAACCGATAATTAATATAACATAATCATCAATCTGTCGTCAAGAAGAATTTAAGTCTGTCCTGACTGCCCTATAATAATATCAATTTACACATATAGTGTCAATGGTTTTTCCATGAAATTCTCAGTTAATTTCGGATAATTGAGCATAAAACATATAAAAAGAGGGATTTAATACGCCCTCTTTTATATAGATTACTCTTTATTCTTTTGTCTACCTTTACCGGCACCATCTTCAGCCGCTTTAACCTCAGCTTCAACGAAGGTTTTCATATCATTTAACATATGCATAGATGCATCGATAATAGATAACCCCATTGTGGAACCCAATGCTTCATCAATTTGTAAATTGTAGTGCAAGCATGGTTTTACACCTAAAAATCGACATTGTTCCTTATGAATTGGTTCCTCATAGGCGGCGGATGGGAATACATAGTCCTTAACTAATGGCTCAATAGTAACTGCAGCCAATACAGCTGCGCCTGTTACGGCATTATCAAATACTACTGCCATACGGTGACTTGCGGCACCTAAGATAAAACCTGTTAAGAATACAATATCTAAGCCTCCTGCAATATGAAGTAAATGCAATATCGCATCACGGCGCTCGCTTTCACTCAAAGCAGACCAATCATCAACAGTGATATTAAAACGATCTACAAAGGAATGAATATGAGCAGCCCGTTGTTCTACCGTAGGTCCACATTCGGTATGAACGAGAATATCGTCATAGGCACAGCCCGTAATTGTAGCCGTCGTTACAAGGGAGTCAAGGAATGCCCTTTCCCCTACGTTACCAATCGCCACCACTTGTAATCCATCAGCATGTAATTTATCAGCATAGGTAAAGCCAAGCTCTAGAGCTCGCTCAAGCTCATCTCGAGAAATAACAGGTTCTACCCCAAAGAAATGAGATCCTTTACGAATGACTTGTTGATCAATATATTCTAGATTACTAGTATCTTGCTCAAGACCTACATTTACAACATGTACGTCTGCATTTAACTTAAATGCCGCCCCCTGCGTAGCCGTTCTACCTTCATTGAAACGCTTGATAGCCTCATAACTTTCACTACCATGCTGACTATTTTGAGGACCATCTACCAAGTGGTCCGACGCCACCACAAGTACGCCATATCGCAAATGATTTGGTTGAGGATCTGCCAGAATGCCTGCAAAACGCTCAGCTATTAACTCTAATGTTGCAAGGCTATAAATAGGTTTTGTTAAATTATCGATACGTAATCGGCATGCTTCCATGGATGGTGCATGTAATGGTTCAATTGTAAAAGTTCTCATGCCTTACCTCCTGTAACAGCCAAATACATATGAACGGCAAGATCTAGCATTCCCATTTGAATGGAACCACCAGAGGCCTCACCGAGACATAGCCCTAAATCAACATAGGCTTCAAGGCCTAAATTTTCTAAAGAAGATTTAGCCGCTTTTTCAGCAGATAAATGAGATGCCATTACATAATCCATCGCCTGTGGAACTAATGTTTTAGCAACCAATGCACAAGCAGATGTATTAAAACCATCAATAATAACAAGTGCATTATTCGCTGCAGCACCTAGAATAACACCTACGATACAGGTAAATTCAAAGCCGCCCACAGAGGATAAAATTCCGATTGCATCATCTTTCGGAATATTTTTATATTTTTCTAATACATCATGCACAATGCGTTGCTTTAATTTTAGACGCTCATCAGAAATATTAGTGCCTCGCCCTGTAGCTTCCTCTGCAGTGAGTCCTGCAAACTTGGCAGTCATAAGAGCACTAGCAGTAGTATTGGAAATGCCCATTTCCCCTACTAAGAAAACATTAAAGCCTTCGTCGATTTTCTCTTTTACAAGGCGGATACCTGTTTCAATGCCTTCAATGGCTTGTTCACGTGTCATAGCCGGTTCTTCTACAAAGTTTTTTGTGCCCATACCAAGTTTATGACTACGGAGTCCTGGTACCCAGCTCATGTCTGCATCAATGCCCATATCGATGACTTCCATTTGAGCACCCACAGTAATTAGCTAAGGAATTGGCGCCCGCCCCCTTAGGAATTAGGTAGTTTTGTGTCATCCCTACAGTTGTTTCCTTTGGATACGCACTGACGCCCATATCGGCCACGCCATGATCGGCAGAGGCAATAATCATACAAGGCTTTTGGAACTGTTAACTGTTTCCTGATTTGTAGCCGCACCATATTGAGCCACCACGTTTACAAGTCGCCCATATTGTTCTACAGATGAACCTGCATTCCAACTATCGATTATATGTTGTTCAATTTCATGACTGCGACCTCTAATAGCGTCACAAGTTTCTTGTAACAAACTCATGGTATCTCCTTAACTAAATAATATGTTAAATGTATATTCTTTACGAACTCTAGTATACACATTATACTGCATAAACCGCGTTGCTTCAGCTACATAAATAGACATCAAAGCTCAAATGAATGTTAATCACTCATTGTTAGTACTCTATGAGTGCTAATCAATGTATAGCCTTAGCTGATAATTATTTATCATTAGCTATTCTTTATTTGTCCTGTTAAATATGGTAATTTACCTCGAATTTCTCTGCTTCGTTCTAAATAGGTTTCTAGACTTTGCCCTTCGTCTTCTTGTGAAAGTATTTCTTTTACCCGTTGAATTTCAGATTCGATTTGTGAAAGACCTTCAATTACATTGTGTCTATTACCATAAATGATTTCACGCCACATAGATGGCAAACCACCGGCAACACGTGTACAATCTCTAAAGCCCCCTGCAGATAATTTCATGCGCAACTCGCCTAATTCATCACCACCGGAAACTTGAGTCAAAATGGATGCCAATAGATGTGGCATATGACTCACCATAGCTAAATACGCATCGTGAGCATAGATATCGACGAATTCAATACGTGATCCTACAGCGCGTCCCATTTCAGCTAGTTCTTGAGCAACCTCTTCACTATATACATCAGAGGCCTTATCCTCTAGTACAATCCAGCCCATACCTTTAAATAGGTTTTTATGAGATACTTCGTAGCCACCCTTTTCAGAGCCAGCCATAGGATGAACAGACACAAAAATTGTCCCTTTCGGAATAGAATCATATACAGCTCGTACAAAGTTTTCCTTTGCACTAGATACATCAGTCACCACTTGTCCTGGTCTAAAAAGATGTGCCATTTCTGTAAATAGTCTTGCGTTTGTATCTGGAGGCAATGAAAATACAACGATATCTGAATTTTCAATCAATGGTTCTACCTCAGTCCAAGCAGCTTTTACAACCCCATCCTGAATGGCCGCATCACAAACCTCTTGGCGACGCGCATAGCCTACCACCTCATAATCGGTATAGGCCTTTAAAGCCTTCGCCAACGAACCACCTAGTAAACCTAAGCCAATAATACCTACTGTCTTACTCATATAAACCTACTTTCACAAATAATTAGCCTTACACTCTGCAATGTAAGGCTAACTATATCTACAAACTACTAAATATATATTGAAATCGTGTAAATATAAGACTATGCCTCTATGAGGCGTCTATTTTTCCACTTCCCACTATACCAACGATATACAAATAATAAACCTCGTAAAATTTCATCTACCGCCATGGCAATCCATATACCTACAAGGCCCCATCCCCAGGAAATACCAAAGAGGTAGGACAATGGTACAGCACATAGCCACATGCCAAAGACACCTACCAGCATCGGCGTCCGAATATCCCCTGCCGCTTGCAAACAGCCAACCATAACAATATTAACGGCACGACCTAACTCAAGGAAAATCTCAATTAGTAATACATTATGTGCTAATGATAGAATTTCTGGATCCGTAGTAAATACGGATAGTACAATATCACTGGTAATATAAAAGAACGTAGCCAGTCCTACACTAATGGCAATGGCTAACAACATAGAATGCCATACGCGATTTGTCACCTCATCTTGCCGTTTTGCCCCCATCAGGAAACCCACAATAACTTGAGATGCATTTGCTAATGCTATGGTATATACATAGCAAAGCATGGCAATAACCGATACATACACCTTTGTATTAATAACAGCTAGCCCTAAGATGTTGACCATTTTCATAATCGTTGTCTGAGATAACTGATAACTTAAGGTTTCACCACCAGAGGGAACACTGATATTTCAGTAAAGACTTAACCGTATGCCACGGGAATGGTTTTAAAAATTTGAAGCTCACCTCTAAAGTAAGCAACTTCTTAAAGGTATAGCCTATAATTACGAGGCCTACCACCTTCGATAACCAGGTAGAAATTGATACCCCTAGTACACCAAGGCTTGGTATGGGACCATGACCAAATATTAATACATAGTTAGTTGTGATATGGATAACATTCATAACTAACGCGATATACATAGTAACACGCGTTAATGAATGGCCTCTAAATACGGCAACCAGCGCATAATACATAGCCTGAATCGGTAATCCTGCGGCCACAATGGTCGTATATATCGACGTATCGCTCATCGTTTCTGGCGGAATACCTAGCCATGTAAAAATCCATTCATGACAGGTGATAAAGAATACAGCCGCAACAGATGAAAACAAAAAGTTCAACACCAAACTGACCGTACATACCTCAGATAGCTTAGACTGATTTCGAGCCCCTAAATACTGGGCAATCAAAATCGTCGTAGCTGTACTCATAACAATAATGAGCATAATAAATATATTTAAAATTTGATTGGCATTAGCCACAGCTGCTACCGCTTGAGGAGAGTAGTGACTCATCATCACTTGGTCTATATTACCTACTAACAGCTGTAGGAACACTTCGATAAATATAGGCCAACTCAAAGTCCAGATGGACAAGCTAATCCCTTTTTCATAAGACTTCATAGTATCCCCTTATATACTAATGTCAGATTTTATAGTATGCCCTTTATATACTAACGTCCAATTGTCTATCCCTTAAAAGAAAACGCCCTTAGCTTTTTCTTTAGTTTCTTGATCTGCAATAAATGGAATTCTAGTAGTTCTACCTTCTTTTGCAGCTACAATCTTTTTAAATGGGAATTCAAAGATTTCTCTATTCCAAGTATTTACAGCATCATTATACAACGTTCTAGCTGCAGTAATTTCTTTTTGTAAGTAAGAATTTTGTTGCATTGCATCACGAATCGTATCTTGGCTTTGTAATTCAGGATAATTTTCTATAGCTACGTTGAGGGCTCTTGTAGCCTTGTTAAGTTGTGCATTCACATCACTTCTAGATTCTTCAGAAAAATTACCACTTCTATACTTAGCAATGTCTACAAGGATATCCTTATCAACTTCAATAGATTTTTCCACAAGTTTAGCCGCATTAGAAAGAATCACAACACGTTGCTCCATATAGTTATCAATTTCGGATGCAGCATTTTGAATTCTTTGTTCCATCATATTAAACTCTGAGCTAATTTGTTTTAATCGCCACCATGGATAAATCAATACAATGGCGCCAATAATAGATACTAGATACTTGTCTATAACTATGCCTAAAACGATACCGATAACACCAACTGCCATAAGGATTGTTGGAAGAAGTTTTTCAAAGCCACTAGTTTCAACAGGGATTACCTTAGCGATAACATGCACATCTCTGCCTTCAGACATAATTTCCGGATTCATTTCGTCGAGTTGGTTAGCCATTTTGGGTACCTCCAAATTCTTTATAAATAGTATTTAATAAATCGTCGAGAGACTGATTTTGTCGATATAGTTTACCTGCCATAAAGTGATCGTATGCAAAAGACCTATCTCTATTATTTTCAGATTTTTGATACTGATCTAGACCTTTAATATGATTAAAATCCTCTCCAGCAGATTTAATTTCTGAAACCTCTATCAATTCGTGTTTTGTAACAGGAACATACTCGTCCCAGCGGACTGGAACATAATAGGTTCTACCATTACCAGCTCGTACAGGGTACGTGATCTACGTGTTCGATGGCCCTATAAGAATAGGCATCTACCTTAATTACCTCAGAGTCACCTTCATTTTTATAGTGGCTAGTCTTGAGAATTGTTTTTACATTATTTCGCTGAGCCGCATCAGGAGGAACAAATAAGTTAAGTCCCATTTTATTTGCTAGCATTTCTGTAATGTAATCATTGTATTTGAAATTATAAGACTTGCCATAAATATAATCATTAGAAGCCATTTGTTGATACACAGGAATCGCTAAAATTGGTAGGAATGAGAAATACATGTGTTCAAAGTAACTGCAGTTGTAATTAATGAACTTCTCTTTAATCTTTTGGAATGAAAAATCATAATACTGAGATGGTGATGTATCAAAGTCCCAATTTTGAGAATTGTCAGCTTTAATCTCATTAATTTTACACTCTTTATTAAATATAAAAGTCATCTCCATATGGAGAGTTTTCAAAAATATCCTTATAGTTGTTTTGTGCTAATGGCGTAAATAGTACGCGGAACTCAACCTCATTGTTGCGATCTAATGCATTAAATTGTGCATCAAACTCTTCATTGGCTAGAGCTTGGAAGCCTCCACCATTCTCCAATGAATCCTGACTCTTCTGTCTAAGACTAGCAATACCTTTTGCTATCTTACTCTTAGCGCCACCGAAATTAAAGAATCCTTTTTCCGGTGGCTTCCTATGGAATGTTAGGTTAGGTGCTGCATGATTACCATACACTAAAGATACTCTATTGGCATAATAAGGACCTGGTTGTCTTATAACGGCCCGTAATGTTTCGTTAACATCACGAGTTTTTAGATTCCCATTAGAATCAACATACTCTTCTGTATACGTAACATTTAAGGTGCCTTCATACGTATAATCATCCATCCAGTGGATTATGCGCTTCAGAAAAACAAAGGGGTTTCCTAAAATATCACCAGAAGCAATATCTAAGGTGGAATGATTTACATCACCTTTTTCTAAGAATCCATAATCTTTAACGAGCTGTTCATATCGTTCAATATTAAAGTTAGAATCCATATGAATAAAAGGAATCGCCTTTTTTATAAGTTCTACAGTCATTTCACTATGAAATAGATTGTTTAAAGGGGCCATCATCTCATAGCCTTCTTGACGCATTTTAGCTAATGTAGCATCTAAATCATTAAGTTTTTCTTCAAGGCTTTACTATTAGGCTTAATCCAATATAGGTAAAGCCCTACACATAGAACTAATATAAGTATAGAAACAATAATCGCTACAATATCAATATGATCTTGTGAAAACTGATAAATACCATAAATAATGGCACCTATACCAATAACAATATCAACCTTTTTAATAAGGCCAAATCGTTTATAGGATGTGTTTGATTGATCGCGATTTTCTGATACATCAGTATACTTATCTATTAATAATTTATTATTATCTATATCAATCTTTGATTGATCTACTAGTTGTTGAAAGTATTCTTCAGTTACTTGTTGAAACGCGTCCTTTAACTCTTCCCGATAATACTTAAGTGGCTCTAGTAATGCTTCATTATATTCATTCGACACGTTACTCATTCCCTCTCCTTAATGAATCGCATAGTAAATGATACTTCTATACGTTTCCATTATGCCTCATATTCTGAAATAATAGCCTCTTATACTTATAAGCGTTCAATTTTTTTACTTAATTATAAATATCCTAAATTATAAATTAGTATATCAATTAAGAAAAACCTCCGTAAAGTAATAATACGATTCATACCACTATAAAAATAACCATATCATTCACAACACTCTAAAGTAATCATACTATTCATAATGTCATAATGAAAAACCCCTCTTTACTGGACATTCAGTAAAGAGGGATTCAGATTATACATAATTCAATTTAGATAAGATTATTTAAATTGATTGCAAAGGCTATCAAATAGCGCTTGATCTGGTTTTACCACATCTTCAGTTAATGGACGAGGATGTGGACCACCATTTGCTGCTGCCAA
>BNJU01003631.1_pt1 | contig 80333 bp, 103 predicted proteins | sample 8539281 | NCBI WGS metagenome assembly BNJU01 (sample SAMD00202456, study PRJDB9452) | human saliva metagenome | isolation source: human saliva | place: Japan | reverse complement strand
AATTCTTCTCATTAAAAGGCTTGGCAAAGCCCTGATAAAGCTCCTGATTGGCCAGGGATTGCAGGGTTTCCGTATTGATTGCTCTAGACAACTCTCCAATAAACTGCTCTCCCAAAAGGAAAAACTCCGGCTTCATTTGACTGCTGAAGTAGCGGAGGGATTTTTGAAAATGAATGTCCACCGCTTCACTGTAGGCCAGACGCAGGCCGTCAATATCATAGGCGGAAATCCAGTGCTTTACCTGTTCCACAAGATAAAGCCGAAGCTCCTCATTGTCCAGATTGAATAAGGGATGTTCCGGCATATTTCTAAAGGATTGATAGGAAAAAGAATCCCCCATGGGGGAGCGCTTTGAAAAATCTAAATCCAAAAACCAATCACAATACGGAGAGGCTTCTCCCTTTTCCTGCAAGTCTTGGAAGGCAAAAAAGCTTCTGTCACAGAAAGGGAAATGCCACATCCAAAACAATGCGGATTCCCATCCCATGGGCATCCTCCACAAAGTTTCGAAACTCTTCTTCCGTCCCCAACCATTCCCGAATCTGATGAAAGTCTCCTGTGCCGTACTGTAAGGGATTCTTGGAAAACACAGGTCCCAGAATAATACCGTCACAGCCTAAGACCTTTAAATAGGGGAGGTATTCCTCCAGCTCCTTGATATTGCTGTTCTCATCTCCGGAAAGGGTGGAAAGCACCGCTCCCGGCAGGATTTGATAAAAAATTGCGCCATCATACCAGGCCATGATTGCTCTCCTGTAATTTCTTCACAAAACGCTCTATTCTTTCCAAAGCCAGCTTTAAATTTTCGATGGAATAGGCGTAGGATATACGAATAAAGCCCTCTCCCGAATCTCCGAAGGCATTTCCCGGCACCACCGCCACCTTTTCTTCCCGAAGCAGTCGTTCCGCAAATTCTTCACTGCTGAGACCGAACTTCTTAATGCAGGGAAAGACATAGAAAGCCCCAAAGGGTTCAAAGCAGTCCAAACCCATTTTCTGAAAATGGTACAAGAGGAGTCTTCTTCTTTCATTGTAGGCATCCCGCATTCTCAGCACGTCCTCTTCTCCGTTTCGAATAGCTGCAATAGCGGAGTACTGGGAGGTGGTAGGAGCACACATAATGGCATACTGATGGAGCTTTAACATTTGCTTTAAAATGGGAGCCGCACTGCAAGCATATCCCAAGCGCCATCCTGTCATAGCATAGGCCTTGGAAAAGCCGTTGATATACACGGTTCTTTCCCTCATCCCCGGAAACTCGATAATGGAATGGTGCTCTCCCTTGTAGCAAAGGGCAGAGTAGATTTCATCGGTCAGCACATAGAGATTATGCTTTAAAATCAAAGGCACAATCTCTTCCAGGTCTTCCTTCTCCATGATGCCTCCGGTGGGATTGTTGGGGAAGGGGAGAACCAGTATCTTCGTTTTCTCCGTGATGGCTTGCTCCAGCTTCTCCTTGGTCAGGCGGAACTGATCCTTGGCTTCCAGGGCAATGGGCACCGGTACACCGTAGGCCATTTTTACGCAGGGAGTATAGGAAACATAGCAGGGCTCCGGAATCAAAACCTCGTCTCCCGGCTCTAAAATGACACGCATAGCCAGGTCAATGGCCTCCGAACCTCCTACGGTAACCATAACCTCATTTTTCGGGTCATACTGCACCTGATGCTTCTCGGCCACATAGTCGGAGATGGCTTCTCGAAGCTCCAAGAGACCCGCATTGGAGGAATAAAAGGTTCTTCCCTTCTCTAAAGAATGGATTCCCTCTTCCCGAATATGCCAGGGCGTATCAAAGTCCGGTTCTCCCACGCCAAGAGAAATGGCATCCTTCATTTCCGATACAATATCAAAAAACTTCCGGATTCCACTGGGGCGTATATTTACAATCGCCGGGTTTAATTCCCTGGGCGAATTTCGTTGCTGTTCCTTGTTTTCGCTCATGCTCACTCTCTTATTTCTTCCTTAGAAAAATCCTCTTGACTCTCCCTGAACACTATGGAGATACCTGCATTCTTTCATCCTTCTTCGGAGCCACCAGTTTGGTGCCGTGATCCTTGTACCGCTTTAACACAAAGTGGGTGGCGGTGGAAAGCACGGACTCCATAGGTCCTAACTTCATGGAAACGAAGTTAGCCACTTCCTTCATGGTTCTTCCCTTTACGATTACGGTAAAGTCAAAGGCTCCACTCATCAGATACAGGGCATCCACCTCTTCGTACTGGTAAATGCGCTCTGCAATGCTGTCAAAGCCCATGCCTCTCTGGGGAGTTACCTTACCTCAATGAGGGCATCTACCCGTTCATCCTGGGTGCTGTCCCAGTTAATCAGGGTGTGGTAGGCACAAATCACGCCTTCCTCTTCCATCGCCTTGATTTCAGCCCCTACCTGCTCCGGATCTTCTCCCAAAAGGGCTGCCAAATCCTCCACAGGCAGTTTCGCATTCTTCTCTATGATGCTTAGAATTTTTTCTCTCATGCTTCTCCTTTATTTTCCTTCCATAGAACCGGATATCTGTTTTATAAAAAATCTCAGAATCTTCCCTTGCCAAGCGGAAAAGCTTAGCCTGAAGTTCTTTTCCCGAAAATCTATTGTACTCAATTTCCAAAATCACCGCAAGGGAAAGGCATTCTCCTTAAAGCAAAGGGATTCTCCTTAAGGCAGCAGGGAGTCCTGCCGGATATAAAAGGCGGTCAGACTTTCTTCCAGCTCCTTTTTTGAAAACAACTCCTCCAAGCTGTCTCTCTCCCTTTTTGTTAAAAAGGACTCTCCCTGAGCATCCCTTCTCATGCGTTTCTTTCCCTCTTCCGAAATACCGATACAGGAAGCCACAATTCCTCTTTCCCTTGCCAGCTCTGAAAATGCCTCCGCTTCCTCCAATCGGAGGAGATAAGCATTTTCCGAATAAAGATAATAAGGGGAAATCTGAAAATGCTCACAAAGCTCTATCGTCCCCTGTAGGAAGGGGATTTTTTCGTAGGAAAAGGAAAAACCGCCTCCGGAAAGATGCCACAAAGCGGATAGAATTCCTCCTCTTCCCAGGGGCAGTATCTCTGAAATCCCGAAGTCGGAAATCCAGTTTGGAAATAGATTTTCCACACTTCCTAAGCTAAGCTCTCCTGCATTCCATTTGGATTGCAGATCCTCTTCATAAAGAGGAATACTTTGCCCCTTCTTTTCTCCCTCTGCAAATAAAAGAATATTTTCCGCAGAAAGGATGGGATACTCCGGGCAGCTTTGTGGATTTCCGCCTCTTTCCGGCAAGGTCTTAACGGCCTCCCCAGTTCGCTTCCCATGAGCCGTCTCTTTTAAATAGAGTCTTGGCAGACTTCTCAATCTTTCCTCTTCTTCCTCTATAAAAGCTTTAGAAAAGGGACAATCCTTTGTCTCCCGTATTTTTTTCCATAAAAACTGGCTACCCCTTTGTCCGGGGTAGCCTAAAAGAAGGATTTTTTCTCTTCTCATTTTACATTCTCGAAAGCAATGGTGGCAATACCATGGTAAGCACCATCATGGCAATCAAAATGACAACGATCACTGTAGTAATGGTTTTTTTCTGTTTTGGACTAAACATAGTTTCTCCTTTTCTTTCCTAATCCTTGCCATTGTAATTCCAAATGAAAGGATAAGCAAGAGATTTGAAGAATCTTCTCTCCATAGGCGGATTTCCTTGTAAAAATCCAAGCTACAAAAACAGCATTTTAACAGAATTCCGGCTTTCTACATATAGGTCTTTTTGTAGAATTCCAGTCTTCCCAAGGCTCTGGCCAAAGCCGCCTGGGACTTCTTAAACTCCTGATAGCTCTGCTTCTGGCGAAGCTCTTCCTCCGCCCTTTCCTTGGCCTCTTCCGCTCTTCGGATATCCATCTCTTCCTTGGTTTCCAAAGTGTCCACCAAAAGGGTAAGACGGTTATTGGCAAATTGCAGGATACCCTTTCCTACTTCCACATGCTCCCAGGAGCCATCCGGCTTCTGCATGTCCAACACACCGATGTCCACCGCTACTACAATCGGGGCATGGTGTGCCATAAAACCGATTTGTCCGTCCAGTGTTCGAACATTCAGATATCGCAAACGGTCATCATAGTACACCTTGTTGGTGGCAATGACCTTTGCGCTAAATAAGTTTCCGTTTCCTCGCATCATAGAAAACTCCTTAGCCCTTTAAGAGCTCTGCCTTCTTCTTTACGTCCTCCAGATTTCCTACATTGAAGAACGCCAGCTCCGGCACATCATCCATTTCTCCGCTGATAATGGCCTTAAAGCCCTCGATGGTTTCCTTCAAAGGCACGTAGCGTCCTGCTACACCGGTAAACTGTTCTCCCACGAAGAATGGCTGAGAAAGGAAGTTACGAATCTTTCTGGCACGATATACCAAAAGCTTATCCTCCTCGGAAAGCTCTTCCATACCCAGGATGGCGATAATATCCTGTAATTCCTTGTACTTCTGTAAAATCTGTAAAACGCTCTGAGCAGTGTCATAGTGCTCTTTTCCCACAATGCTTTCTTCCAAAATACGGGAAGAAGACTCCAAAGGATCCACCGCCGGATAAATACCCTGCTCAACAATCTTTCTGGAAAGTACCGTAGTAGCATCCAAATGGGCAAAGGTGGTTGCCGGTGCCGGGTCGGTTAAGTCATCCGCCGGAACGTATACTGCCTGTACGGAGGTAACGGATCCCTCCTTGGTGGAGGCGATTCTTTCCTGCAACTGTCCCATTTCGGAAGCCAGGGTAGGCTGGTATCCTACCGCGGAAGGCATTCTTCCCAGCAGAGAAGATACCTCGGAACCTGCCTGCACAAAACGGAAGATATTATCAATAAAGAGCAATACATCCTTCTTCTGCACATCACGGAAATACTCCGCCATGGTAAGTCCGGTCTCCGCTACACGCATTCTGGCTCCGGGAGATTCGTTCATCTGTCCGAATACCAGCGCAGTGTTCTTGATAACGCCGGACTCTGTCATTTCCATATAGAGGTCATTACCCTCACGGGAACGCTCTCCTACTCCGGTAAAAATAGAGTATCCGCCGTGCTCTGTTGCCACGTTTCGAATCAGCTCCTGAATCAGGACGGTTTTTCCTACTCCGGCACCTCCGAAAAGTCCGACCTTTCCGCCCTTTGCATAGGGAGCAATCAGGTCAATAACCTTAATTCCGGTTTCCAGTACCTCCTGTACCGGGCTTTGATCCACAAAAGCAGGCGGTTTTCTGTGGATTTCCCATTCCTCTCCATCGGTAATGGGATCCTTTCCGTCAATGGTTTCTCCCAATACATTAAAGAGACGACCGAGAGTCTGCTCTCCAACCGGAACGGAAATTCCTTTTCCTGTGGAACGGACCTCCATGTCTCTTTCCAATCCCTCACTGGGGGCCAGCATGATGCAACGGACGGTATTCTCTCCTAAATGCTCAGCTACCTCCATGGTTCCTGTTACGCCGTGGTTGTCTACCACCATGGCAGTCTTAATCTTGGGAAGCGGGGCTTCCATAAACTCCACATCCACAACAGGTCCCATAACCTGGACAATTTTTCCTGTCTGCATTTCCCCCTTCTCCTCTCTTTATACAATTAAACCTCTTGTTTATTTTTCTTTTTGGCCGCCTTCTGGGCCTTGGCTCCTGCGGCAATCTCCGTAATTTCCTGGGTAATCTGTGCCTGTCTTGCACGGTTGTACTGAATCCGAAGCTTCTGCTTTAATTCATTTCCGTTACGATTCGCCGCGTCCATGGAGGTCATTCTGGCCTGTTGCTCCGCACAAAAGGCCTCCACCAAAGCACTATAAATATATCCGTTAATATAATCCGGGATAATATTGTCAATCAAGGCATCCGTGTTCGGAAAAATATTAAAGGCTTCATAGTTTGCGGTAATCGGCAACTTCACAAATACCGGATGAAGCTTATCCAAGGGAAGAAGCTGTTCCTCTTCACATTCCATTTCCAAAGAATTCTTCATTCTGGTGAAAACGATATGCAGTTCGTCAATCTCCCTATCCTCAAAATATTCCATCATTTTTCGGGTAATCACACGGGCTCTGTGCAGGGTAGGATTCTGGGCGGTGTAATGAAAAGCCTCTTCAATGGGAATATTTCTGCTGTGAAAATAGCTTCTTCCCATCTCTCCCACCACAAAAAGCCGATAGTTTGCGTATTTCGCTAAAAGCTCTTCCGTTTTCCGGATGACATTGTGGTTATAGGCTCCTGCCAGTCCCTTATCCGCTGTAACGCAGATGATGGCCACCGCACCCTGACCGTTGGCCATGTCCTCACGAAGATCCAGATAAGGATGGGTATAATCCTCCGGCAAATGTCGCATAACTCTGGCCATCATAGATTGCAGGGTGTAAAAGTAAGGCTCGGTTTGCATCAAACCCGCTCTGGCCTTACGCATCTTTGTACTGGAAATCAAATACATGGCATTGGTAATCTTCATGGTGTTATCAATGCTGTGAATTCGGTCTCGTAATTCTCTTGTTGTAGGCAAGGTCTGCCTCCTTTATGAAAGCTTTTCCTCTTCCTTCTTCAGAAAATCATGGTAAAGCTGAATAATTCGCTGTTCCATATCTTCCTGCAAAAGGCCGGAAATCTCTATGTTCCTGATTAAATCTCCCTCCTGCTCGTTAAAGAAGGCTAAAACTTTATTCTGTAAGTCCTTCACATCCTTCTTCGCTGTACCCAGGAATTCTTTATGAAGGGCAAGAACCAAAGTTACCACCTGCTCTCCCAAAGAAAGGGGACGGCCAAGGGGCTGCTTTAACAGCTCCATCAAAATCGCTCCCTGTTCCAGCTGAGTCTTGGTGCTTTCATCAAGGTCAGAGGAGAACTGGGTAAATACCGCCATTTCTCTGTACTGAGCCAAGTCGATACGCAAGAGCCTGCCGCCTTCTTCATGGCCTTGGTCTGTGCCGCACCACCCACACGGGATACGGAAAGTCCTACATTTACCGCAGGTCTCTGTCCTTCAAAGAACAGGTTACTCTCTAAGAAAATCTGTCCGTCGGTAATGGAGATAACATTGGTAGGAATATAAGCGGAAACGTCTCCGTCCAGAGTCTCGATAATCGGGAGAGCGGTAATACTACCTCCGCCCAAGGCATCGGACAGACGGCAGGAACGCTCTAACAAACGGGAGTGGAGATAGAAAACATCTCCGGGATAAGCCTCACGTCCCGGTGCTCTTCCTAAAAGAAGAGACAGGGCACGGTAAGCCACCGCATGCTTGGAAAGGTCATCATAAACAATCAGTACATCCCTTCCCTGGTACATAAAGTACTCCGCCAAAGAGGTTGCCGCATAGGGGGCAATGTACTGAATCGGTGCCGGATCCGCCGCTGTTGCCGCTACCACACAGGTGTAGCTCATGGCTTCATTTTTCTTTAGGTTTTCAACCAAAGAAGCAATGGTGGATTCCTTCTGTCCGATGGCAACATAAATACAGATACAATCCTTTCCCTTCTGGTTCAAGATGGTATCTATGGCAATGGAGGTCTTTCCGGTCTGTCTGTCTCCGATAATCAACTCACGCTGTCCTCTACCGATGGGGAACATGGAGTCAATCGCCAGAATTCCGGTCTGTAAAGGAACATTTACGGACTTTCTGTCAATGATTCCCGGAGCCGGTTCCTCAATGGGGCGGTAATCCTTGGTGTTAATCTGTCCTTCTCCGTCAATGGGGGCTCCCAAAGCATCTACGACACGACCAAGATAAGCGTCTCCCACAGGGATTCCCGCCATCTTGTTGCTTCGTACCACTCGGCTTCCTTCGATAATTCCTTCTTCATCACCGAAGAGGATAACACCGATTCGGTTTCTTTCAATGTTCTGTACCATACCCCGAACACCGTTGTCAAAGACAACGATTTCTCCGTACATAGCATGATCCAGTCCATTAATGATCACGATACCGTCACCTACGGAGCTGACAAAACCGATTTCTTTCTTCTCCGCCTTTAAATCAAAGTCCTCTACGGAGCTTTGTAAAATGCTGATAATATCCCGTTGGCTGTTGGAAAAACGCTTATTCTGCATTTCCTCCAAAAACTGCTCTCGTCTACCCTTTGTACTCCAATCGTACTGGTCGTGACCAACCTCCAGGACAAATCCTCCTCCCAGACTCTCATCCTCTTCCAATACGACTTCAATGTTCCGGGAATGATATTTGTTATAAACAAACTCCCGAATTCTCTTTAATTGTTCTTCCTCCGGCTTGGTTACGTACCGAAGATGTACTTTTAATTTGGTGGATTCTTCATTGGAGATTTTTTCATACTCCTCTGCCACCTCACCCCATGCACTGAGAAGGCCGTCATTGCACAGTACCTTCAAGGTATCCCTAACTTCCGTAGGGAAAATGCTATCGATGATAGACATTCTCTTTTCCAAAGGTATTGTGGCGTCGGAAAGCTGTCCTGCCGTCTCCGGTAAAACTTCAAAAATCCGACTGGTCTCCTCTATAACGCTTTTCGGAACGCGCATTCTGAAAAGCTGTTTTGCATACTCTACCACTTTTTGCAGCATAGTCCTTACTCCTTCTTCTCCGCATCTTCTAGGAAGGTATCATACAGCTTTTGATTGTTTTCCACGGAATCCTTGCTGGCTGCAATCTTATAGGCAGCCTTTGCCACAAGCATAGCCACCTCTTCTTCCATCTCATGTTGCTTCTGTTCAGCCTGTCTCTGCGCCTCTATCTTGGCTTCCGCAATAATCTTATCTGCCTTCTCCCTGGCATTTCCGATGATTTCATCGTATTCAGAAGACGCCTGCAAACGAACAGCCTCTAACTTTTCCTGCCGTTCCGTATCAATCTTTGCCATGCTGTCTTCATACTGTTGTTTCAAATCTCTGGCCTTTGTATTGGCCTCTTCCGCTTCTCGATAAGAAGTGTCCAGTTCGTCCTGTCTTGCCTTCAAAGCGGCACGAACAGGTTTTAAACAGAAAGCGATGCACAAAATAAACCAGCACCAATAAATTAATGACTGTAAAAAAATAATACTACTTAGATTGAGACTAAGCATCGTTTTCCCTCCTTCGATTCCAAAACCTGTTCCTTACTTTAAGAAGAGGATAATCATAAGTCCGATAACGAAACCGTAGATGGCTGTTGCCTCGGCCAAAGCACAACCAAGTAAGAGGATAGTCATAATCTTAGAACTTGCTTCCGGCTGTCTGGCTACCGCCTCTGTTGCCTTTCCTGTTGCCAAACCGATGGATAATCCTGCTCCAAGACATGCCAATGCTGCAATTGCTGCTCCTAATGCTACCATAATTTTTTCTCCATTCTGTCGCTCTGCGACCTATTTTACTGCTACCTACACTACTCCGCTTTACTCTACCGCTTCCGCAATATAGAGCGATGTCAAAAAATACAAAAACATACGCCTGTACCAGACCGTCAAAAAGGTCAAAGTACAAAGACAAGATTGCCGGAACTCCTACCGGAACCACCAGTTCCACAAGCTCCATGATAACGAAGGCACCTAAAACATTTCCAAAAAGACGCATACACAAGGATAATGGTCTGATAAAGACCTCCAGGATATTTAATCGGCGTCATAATGGGAATAGGTTGTGCAAAGCGCTTGACCCAGCCTCCCGTACCGAAGGCACGAATTCCCGCTACTTCCACAAGAATAATGCTCATCAGGGACAGTGCCACAGGAACATTAAAGTCCTTTGTGGGCGGCTTAAAGCCGAAAACACCGAAGAGGTTGGCTATACCGATAAAAATCAGTACCACCGCCAGATACGTACCGTATTGCTTGCCCTCTTCTCCCAGATTGCCTTCCATAAACTTGTCCAGCTTTGTCACAATCAACTCTGCGACCTGCTGTCTCGTCCCCGGTGTACGAACCTTGCAATCTCTACCCAACAGGTAAGCGCCAAATATCATCACCGCCATGATGATCCAAGTCACCACAACAGATTCGGAAACAGGAATTCCTCCAAAAATCGGAATTGTAAAGACAGTCTCCACATTCAGCTCTTCCAGCAGGGATGCTGCAAGCTTTTCCATGGTTTTCCCCCTTTCTTCACTCTCAAGTACCTTTGAGATTATAGGCACTCTTTCCATGATTGCAAGTATTTTTCAAAAATTAAGCTGAAAAAAATATTTTTCTTTACTATTTTTTTTGTCATTTTTCTCCAGCAATCTCAGGTTCACGAAAGCTAATTTTACATTTCTTACAAGCAAAGTGCAAGATGTTTTTCAGTTTTTCTCTTTCATAATGGATACAATACGCAAAGTTTTTTTCCTATAGGAATTAGATATTCATATAGAAATACCATAATTTTTTAAATCAAATAAATAGCTTATCACAATATAGGCCTGAAAACCGGCTCAGACTACCCCAAATTAGACCTATATTGCCGAAAATCTATTTTAATTTTTGATTTCTGCAGTCCCTTTAAAAATTATTTTTCTTCTATTGATATAGCTATGCTATACGCAGAGAGTATTATTCTATCCCGATGAACTGGATAAGCCATAGCTTTACGATGTGAAAAGTCTTCACCCAAATCTCCCATCCCAAAAGAGGATGAGAGATTCTATCTCTGCATGTGCATCCTTCGCAAAGTAAGGGGTGCACATTTATGAATTATGGGGAAACGGTTAATGTGGTAGCACCACCATTGGCCTGCTGTGCCGTGGTGGCTGCCGCTGCACGGCTCTCCGTAGTGGCATTTCTGTTGCAGTTTGTCCTGTAGCAGAAGCTTGACTGCCGTAGTAGCTGTGTATTGCCTCCTGTTGCGCTGGGTTGTCACTTCTTCGGAACGTACATACTGCTTGGAAATATAGGCATCCTGTCCGTTATAGGTGATTTCTAACCACTCATCATTATAATCCGCCTTGTATTGCAGCTCTGTTCCTTCATCCAACACGGTGAGTACTTCTGAATCTGTTGTGCTGGGCTTTGTTCTGATTCTTACTCCTGTGGTGGTGAAATAACGCTTCGGCGTAGCCGTAGTCTCCTCCACGGTGGTTTCCTCCGTACTTTCCACTGTTGCAGAGGTCTCTGTTACTGCCGCTGTAGTTTCCACTACGCTATGCTTCTTTGCGGAGAAGAAAAGCACCTTTACCAGAATAATCACGATAATAGCAATAGCCACCGGAAGAGCAATTCGTAAAATGCTGTACAAATCCCATTCTGTTCCCGGATTTCTGTTTGCAGTACTTCTCTGTCTTCTGCCCGCTGTTCCGGCAGTTCTTCCGCTTCTTCTCTTCACAGAGCTGCTTGAGCCTACGCTCTTTTGCAAACGTCTTGCTCTATCGGTTCCTGCTCCGGTTCTTCCCTTCCCGGCTGTGCTTCTCCGAACGGGGATTCCTGCTCCCAGTTCTTCTTCCCGCTCTTCCCTTGCGATTTCTCGAATTCTGGAGGAATATCCTTCGGTGGTAAGTCTGGGCGCCTCCGCTCCGTAATTCTCCGCATCAATACGGGAAGCCAGTCCTGCCTGTCTTGCTGTTTCTCTTCTTAAGCTGGAGCTGGAAATCGTATTCTCCTCTCCCAGCTCATCTCTATAGGCTGCGGAAGAAGATGTAGCGGCAAGAGAATCCTCTCCCTGTATTCCTTCATTTCTTCCCGGTCCCTCTTCCACATACTCCGATAAGGCATCTCTTAACATGGAGAAGGAGTCATTGGCATCCTGGGCAGTGGATTCATTGCCAAGCTCTGCCAGTTCTCCAAAGGCTCGAATTCCGTGATAGGTATCTCTGGACTTGGCAGAAATAATGCCGCCTTCAAAGCTGATTAATATCGCTCTCTAAATTACTGGAGACCATCAAAGCCTGATCGATCTGCATCCGCACCAGACTGGCCAAAATCTCCTTGTCCATAATCACCGCTTCTTTATATTGTCCGTTCAAGAGGTAGTTCTGCACATCCCCTAATTGTACGCGAATCTTTCCCCAAACACTGTTTTCACGCTCCGCCATATTTCCCTCCTTGCCTCCTGCAATTTTCTTCTGTAGTATACCTAGAAAGACAGCTTTCTTCAAGGAAGAATATCATTTTTCACAAAGAATTCGCGGTTTTTGATACTTCTTTCCTTAAATCGTAAGATTTGCCCTAAAAGCGGCGGAGACAGGCTCTATTTTCAGGGGTAAGCAAGCGAAAAGCTTTGGAGAAACGTAAAAAGAGGATAAGCTGTTTACCTTATCCTCCCCCTACTCTATTTTTCGTTTTTTCTCATTAAAAGTCTTTTTATATAATATCCCATCTGCCCTCTGACTTACCGGCAAAAGGTCCGGGAGTCAGTCTGGAATAAATCCGTTCCATTCCCGTATCATCCATCACAGCAACGCAAAAGATATTGACATCCTTTCCCTCATAAATTTTTCCATCTGTCAAACCCTCTGAAAAACTATTTCCCACATACTGCAACTTCATTTCGTCCTCCTTAGGAATGTGGCATGAAAAAAACATCCCTGTCTCTCTGCACCGCCGGAAGCTCCTTCCTGCGATTCCTGTTCTACTCTATTTTATTAATTTACAATATGTATATCGCAATATTTTTCATAAAAAAATAAGTTTTTACGGAGGGCTGTTTTGTTTTTCTAAGTACATTTTTTTGCAAAGAGAAGGACTGAGGAAATTAAAAAAGAGAGCCTTTCGAAAAAAACGAAACAGCTCTCTGAAATTTCTTCTTACTATCGTGCACTATAAGGAAGATCTTCTCAAAATAGTAATGACCTTGCCTTTAATCTCCTCTTTCTTAACCGGGCCGAAGAGTCGGCTATCCTTTCGCTCCGGAACGCATGTCCGACATCATAAAGTATTCTCCCTCCTTCAGCTTAATGGGATATTTCACCGCTTCCGTGTCATAGGGCTGGGTGGAATAGAAAATACCGTCCTCTACCTGCATATTGCCGTTGATTTTCAGACCGCCTTCATCCGGAATTTCAATTTCGTCTCCCGGCATACCGATGATTCTTCCCACAAACTGCTTTCCGTCCTTATGATATACCAGAACATCGGAGGGGAAAAATTTATTTTCCAGACGGTAGTAAAGCATCAGGTCTCCTGCACTGAGCTTTGGCTTCATATCGTCATTTTTCACCGGGGCAATCCCGAAAATGACGAAGAACATCACATAAATCAAAGCACCCATCAAAAGCAGATGAGAGAAGAAGGAACGAATATCTCCCAGCTGTCGGTAATAAGCCCGCTTTTTTCGAATCACATCCAAGGGAAGGACTGCTTTTTTCTCTACTTCTTTTTTCTTCTTTGCCATATCCTCTATCCCTTTAGCTTTGCCAGCTCTTCTTCCAAAGCGGCGATTTTTTCGTCTCTTTCCTGAATTCTTGCCTGATAACCGATTTCCATTACCTGAATGGCGGAGCGATATTCTCCGTCCAAATCCTCTAATTTCTTCCACACAGAGGCAGGCTTAAAGCCGAAAAAGGCCTTTCGGAATTTCATCTTCTTCAGGTACTGCGCTACTTCTTCTAAATTCTGTGATGCCATACTACTTTCCTTTCCTTTGGGATTTGAAAACAGTATAGCCTTTTTCCTCCTGCATTTGCAAAAAGTTCTTAAAATTTTAAGAACTTGTCTTCCGAAATTTTCCGAAAGCCCTTGCAGGCTTTGCAATGTCTGTTACACTATTCTCATGCCAAAAAAAAGAATACAAGCTTGCGTTCTGTGCTGAGGGCTTACGCAAGGGCTAAACGAAAAATAATTTTTCTTTAGAAATAATGAATTGAGTAGAAAGGATATTTATGAAAAAACTGATTTCCTGGAATGTAAATGGGCTTAGAGCCGTTATGGGAAAAAAACTTTTATGGAGGATTTTTAAGCGTTTGGATGCGGACATCTTTTGTTTGCAGGAAACCAAATTGCAGGAGGGACAGATTGACCTGGAGCTGCCGGGTTATTTTCAATACTGGAATTATGCGGTGAAGAAGGGCTACTCCGGCACCGCCATTTTCACAAAGGAAGAGCCTCTGTCCGTACAGTACGGTATCGGCGTGGAAGAGCATGACCAGGAAGGGTCGTGTGATTACGCTGGAATTTCCTGAGTTTTATCTGATTACCGTCTATGTGCCCAACTCTCAGGGGGAGCTGAAGCGTCTTCCCTACAGAATGGAGTTTGAGGATGCCTTCCTGAATTACATCTTATCTTTAGAAAAGAAAAAGCCGGTAATTTATTGCGGTGACTTAAATGTTGCCCATGAGGAAATCGACCTGAAAAATCCGGACACTAACCACATGAGTGCGGGCTTTTCCGACGAGGAGAGGGCGAAGTTTTCCCGGGTTTTAGACTCAGGATATCTTGACTCCTTCCGTCATTTCTATCCGGACAAGGAAGAGGAATACAGTTGGTGGAGCTACCGTACCAAGGCCAGAGACAGAAATGTAGGTTGGAGAATCGACTATTTTGTAGTTTCCAAGCAGCTAGAAAAGAAGCTCCTTTCCGCTTCTATCCATCAAGAAGTAATGGGCTCCGACCATTGTCCTGTGGAAATAACTTTGGATCTGTAATGATAGAAAGGGGAAAAGTATTTTATGAAATTGAAGTGTGATGTTCATACCCATACTCTTTATTCCCGCCATGCTTATTCCACGATTTTGGAAAATGTTGCTGCGGCTAAGGAAGCAGGGATTGGAGCTTCTTGGCTCTACAGACCATTTTTCCGCCATGCTCTATCCGGATTATGAAAATGTCCGTCACTACCAGTATTTGATGGTAAGCCACACCTGGCCCAAGGAAATTCAGGGCGTTCGGGTTTTGCAGGGCTGCGAAGTGGATATTGTGGATATGGAAGGAAATCTTTTCGGTTTTGATATTCCCATTTGGAAAAATATTGATGGGGATTTTTATAATGACGGGAAGAAAATGTCTCTCTACGAGCGTGTCTGCAAGAAAATGGACTACTGTATTGCCTCTGTCCATCGAAACAGCTTTGCCAAGGGAGAAAGTGCTTCGGCTTGCACCAAGCTTTATCTGGAAGCCATGAAGCACCCAAAAATTCTGATTCTTGGGCATATCGGTCGTTCCGGGCTTCCCTTTGAAATCGATCCGGTGCTTCTTGCCGCAAAGGAACAGCATGTGCTGATTGAGATTAATGAGCATTCCATGGATGAAGGAAAGCGAAACCAAAAAGCGTTGCGAAGCCATTGCAGTCCGCTGTGCGGAACTGGGAGTCCCCGTCTCCGTTTCCAGTGATGCTCATATCGCTTTACGAATTGGAGAATTTTCAAAGGTGGAGTCTCTACTGGAGAGGATTCATTTTCCGGAAGAGCTGATTATGACCAGAGATAAGGAAAGCTTTTTACAGCATATGAAGAAGGCAGGACTGGGGTAAGGCGGGTTTTGCACTGTTTCAAGTTAATATATATATATGGTCGATATTACTCATAGAAAATAAAGGAAGAGGTACTATGATGAGTATGACCGTTAGCAATATGGCAAAATACGCCATAGCAAAACAGGATTTTGATCCTCAGTCCCCAAAAAACCAAAATCTATCTCCTGAAGAAAAAAAGAATGGAGGAGTTTAAGCCAAGAGAGAGACACTTCCGTAATCTTATTGCCGCAGGAGGTGACCCTTGGATGAGTCCGGATTATCCCGGTGCAGGAAAAAAGTATATTATTCCTGTAAGTAAGGATATTGAAGCTTTGGCAAGAAAAGAAATCCGTGATGCCTTCTTAAAGAATCAGGGATTTGTGAATTCTGCCGACGCTGAAAAGCTATAGTAAAAAGTTTAGAGATTATGCTAAAGTCACAAAAGCGGCCCGGAAAGAAGAGCCATCATGTACACGATAGATCAAATCGGAAAAGGATGAAGTTTCAAAATTGAACAGAAAAATAAAGTCTGTTGATACAAACTGGAGTCCCTCGTCAATCCTTTGATCCTAAAATCATCCAGACCCGTATCTGTAGGAAAAGAAAAGTAAAATATACTCCTGCATCCTCTTTTATTATACTATTTTGCTCAAAACATCTTATAAAATAAGGGACTGTGAAAAATCAAAGTACTAAAGAGATTTTCGGCAATATAGGTCTGAAAATTTTTTACAGCCCCTTAATCCTTAAACCTTCTTTTTGAAGCCTTCTGCATCCTCTTCGATTTCGGAAATCAGGGCTACTCTTTCTGCATGCCTTCCCCCTTCAAATTCAGCTAAAAGGAAGCTGTCCACAATCATCTTTGCAAGCTCAACGCCTACTACTCTTGCACCAAGGCAAAGTACATTGGCATTGTTGTGTCTTCTGCCCATGGCTGCGGAATAGGGCTCTGAGCAGGGGAATGCCCGAATGCCGGGGACTTTATTGGCTGCTAAGGAAATGCCTACTCCCGTTCCGCAAATGGCGATGCCGAAGTCCGCCTTTCCCTCCTGAACAAGCTTGGCTACCTGATAGCCTGCCAAGGGATAATCATAGCGTTCCGAAGTATCAGTTCCCACATTGATAATCTCGATTCCCTGCTCCTCCAGATATGCCTTAAGCTCCATCTTCATCTCTACTGCGGCATGATCGTTTCCCATTGCAATCTTCATTTTCATTCCTCCCCTTTTGACATTTCCTTTATCCTACAAAACAGTGACTTAACTTTGCTTTTACTTTCCATGTGATATTTCAGATGTGGATATTGCTATCCTGAAGCTCAAAAACAAACAGGACTGACTTTTGCCTGACTTTCATACTCTTGTAAAATCCTACAGTATTCCAGATACTAGTTTTGAAATACGCTTCTCAGATTACCAAGCTCTCTTTGGGCTCTTTCCTCTAAAAGATTCTGATAAGCAAAAACTGCATAGCCTTTTACAATGCCTGTCTTTCTGGCTTCTTCCACCTGTCTTTTTAAAATATCACTTTCCGTAAACCACTCCGATACAGGATTTCCGTCCCAAACGGTGCTTCCTGCTCGGTACAGTCCTAAGCCTAGCATGAGTTCCACCTGATTTCCAGTGGAATTTGTTAAGTTCACCCAGTCTCCAAGGCTTCGCATATAAGCATGGGGAGCTTCCTGCCCTTTCCCGTTTTTCGCCCTAAAGCCGTGATACATCTGGGGCATGATGTAATCAATATAGTCCTTGGAGGCCATGATTTTGTCCACATCCAGGAAATACGCCACCGAAGAGCGAAGACTTTGCAGATTTGGCACCGGGCTTACACCGAAGACCACTCCTCTTTCTTTACACAGGCTATGTACCTGCTTTAACAATAAAGAGACCTGATTTCTCCGGTATTCTGTCAAGCTCCCTGTCTCTCCCTGTCTTTTCGCCTCCTCATACTCCGGCTCATCAAAACGTTTGCCCTCTTCTGTCAAGGAAACTCTGGGATAGAAATAATCGTCAAAATGAATGCCGTCCACGGCATAGTTATCCAAAAGCTCTTTAATGGAAGCCAGAAGTGCCTCTCTTCCTGCCGCCCTGGAGGGGTTAATGTAATACTGCCCCTCATGAAGAAGCACATTTCTTTCTTCTCCGGAGGTTCTGCTCCATTTTTTCACAATGCTGTCTTCAGGAATATTTTCCCACTTGGACATGGAACTGCTGACACGGTAGGGATTAAACCAGGCATGGACGGAAATGCCCTTTTTCTTTGCCTCGGAAATCATAATCTCCAAGGGGTCAAAACTGCCATTTCCCGGCATAAATTTAGAATAGGGGAAAACCGTCATTTTCTTCCCGTAGCTGTCGGAATGGCTGTGCACATGGAGGAAGAGAGTCTGAAAACCGTTCTTCTGCAAATTGTCCATGACCTTGGCCGCCTCTGCCCGAAAGGCCTGTTCTTCCTTCGGCATATTCATCCAGTCCAGATAAGAAAACCAAACCGCCCTTAACTCTTTTTGAGAGGAAAGGCTTTTCACACTGGGTCCCGCAATGTTTGAAGCATAGGCGGAATTCCCTGCAAAAAAGCTCAGGGAAAAAAGAAGTGTAAAAAGCAGAAAAGCCAAGCTTTGTAGCAGGCTTCCTCCCAGGCTATTTCCAATATTTTTATTCTTAATACATATCCCTCGCGGAGCAATCGGTATCCAGTCTGTAAAATTTCTCTCCATCGTCTCTCTTCTCCTATTTTTTTCTTTTTTTGCCCTTACTATAGCATAATCCGGCGTAGAACTTTTTTCTTTTCCCTCCCGGATTTCCTACAAAACCATTACGGAAGACTTCCTCCGGAAAGTAAGCCTTCCAAAGAGAAGCAAATCTTCCGAAGAGAGCTAAATCCTCCGAAAAAGCATAAAAATAACAGGAGGCGGTAAAGACAGAATCATATCCATACAGCTTTTCTAGCATAAATAGCCTTGGATAAGGGGCAATGTGAGCCCCCGGGTTCTTGGCTTTTGTCTTATAAAAGCTTAGAACCCCCGGGAGGCGAGCTTAGCGAGAGCGTACCCGCATCCAATGCTATTATGCTAGAAAGCGTAGGTATTTCTATATCTTTACCGACTCCTGTGATTATGCTTCTCTTCGGAAGGCTTCCACTTCTTCTTCCGTTTTCGCTAAAATGATTTTGGCACCTAAGTTCATCAGCTTCTTTTCGAAGAACTCGTAGCCTCTTCGGATAAATCCTATGTCTTCCAGCACAGTGATTCCTTCTGCGGCAAGGCCTGCCAGAACCAGAGCGGCTCCTGCACGTAAATCCAAGGCATGCAGGGTTGCTCCCTGTAATTTTTCCTGCCCCAAAATGGTTGCCACTCTATCTTCTACAGTGATATCCGCCCCCATTTTCTTTAATTCCTCTACATATAAGAAACGATTTTCAAAAATCGACTCGGTAACGGTGGATTTGCCCTCTGCCAATGCCAGAGTAACGGCAATCTGGGGTTGCATATCCGTAGGAAAGCCCGGGTAGGGAAGGGTCTTAATCTTAGTGCCCCTCTGCTTTTCTCCTCCGATGACCTGAATTTCCTCGTCTCCTTCATAGACGGTATTTCCCATATCCCGAAGCTTGGCGGCAATGGATTCCATGTGCTTGGGAATGATATTTTTAATCAAAATATTTCCTCGGGTAACTGCTGCTGCACACATAAAGGTACCGGCTTCAATCTGATCCGGAATTACCCCGTAAGTGGTGCCATGCAAACGCTCCACCCCTCGAATACGGATGGTATCCGTTCCGGCTCCGCGAATATTCGCCCCCATGCTGTTCAAGAAATTGGCTACGTCTACGATATGAGGCTCCTTGGCCACATTTTCAATAATCGTCTGACCATCTGCCAAAACCGCAGCCAGCATCAGGTTAATGGTTGCCCCTACGGACACCACATCCAGATAGATATGCTGTCCTACAAGTTCCTCCGCCTTCGCTACAAAATAGCCATCCGAAATTTCCACCTCGGCTCCCAAGGCGGTAAAGCCTTTAATATGCTGGTCAATGGGTCTTTCCCCGATGGCACAGCCGCCGGGTAAGGCCACCTTGGCCTGGTGGTATTTTCCCAGAAGTGCCCCGATAAAATAATAAGACGCACGAATACGGCGAATCGCATCGTCATCTACGCTTTTCATAGACAACTGATCCGCCTGAATAGACACCACATGACTTTCTATGCGGTGCACCTTCGCTCCGATGGCCTTTAAAGCCTCCAGCATAACATTTATATCTCGAACATCGGGAAGATTCTCTATAATTACTTCTTCGTCGGTAAGAAGGGCTCCTGCCACAATACCCAGTGCTGCATTCTTTGCCCCGCTGATGACTACCTCTCCACGAAGGGGATTGCCCCCTTTCATGACGAATACTTCATTCATTTTAAACCTCAAATTTTTTCGTCTCGCTCTAAATTTTTCCACAAAAAAAGCTCCTAATCATAGAGCGTTTCTTGATTATAAAGCTTAAAGGGGAAAAGTGCAAGAAATATACGCAGTTCAACAAAGCTACAGATGCACAGTTCCACATAGCCCATTTTACGTGGAGCTTTCTCCTATCTTTCCGAAGATTTTATCCTACTCCAAAAGACTTTGGAAATCCTCTTCCTCATTAAAACCGGGGTCCATGTGGGTAAGAAAATGCCAGTCTTCACTTCCCTTTTTTCTATAGAGCACCGCTTCCCCGTCTTCCGAACCGAAGTAGGCTCTCTCCGCCTCATAGCCCTTTGCTTCTAAAAATGCTTTGGCTTTTCGGTACTGACTTTCCCGTCTTGCAATATAGTCCTTCACTTCATCATTGGGAATAAGATAGGCATCCACTCTGGTGGAACCCTCCACCATGCCCTTTCCGGGGGTACTTAAGTCCGGTAGCTCTTTCCAGAAAATGTCTATCTCCCCTTCTCCGGTAAACATAAATTTCGTAAGAGGAACAATATGTCCGTTGTATTGAAGTTCCAAATACTCCGGAAGCTTCCGAAAGTCTAAAGTTTCATAGACAAATCCCTCTTCTTCCTTATATTGATAGCCTTCCACTTGGGAAATAAAGGCTCTTCCCTCTTTAATCGTTTGAAATAAGCCGATTTCCGTCCCAAGGCCTTCCTGATTTAATTCCAAAATAAACATATCGCCCCCACTATTCCTTTCGAATCCTTGGATTGATTTCCTTCAGCTATCCTTTCGAATCCTTGGATTGATTTTCTTCGGCTATCCTTTCCAAATCCATGGATTGATTTTCATCCTTAGGCCTTCGCCTTTACTTCTTCGGGCACATCCACATTTGTGACCCCGCAGGCAATGGCATCCACCGGGCAGGCATTTTTACATTTTCCGCAACGGATACACTCCAAATCATTGCAGTTTTGTACCGGATCACATTGCATCTCGCAAACCGCCTTACATCTTCCGCAGTGAATACACTTCTGATGGTCCAAAGTATAACGGAAAAAGGACACGGAATTAAAGAGAGAATAAATCGCACCCAAGGGACAGATATACTTACAGAAGGGGCGATAAATGATTATGGAAAGGAGGATAGTAAGAAGCAAAATCAAGCCCTTCCATGCATAGAGAAAGCCTACGGCTCCCCGCATACTGGTGTTCATCCACACCAGAGGAATTCCTCCCTCCAGCATTCCCACAGGACAAATCAGTTTACAAAAATAAGGTGCTCCCTGTCCTATAATATCCACCAAAAACAGAGGAAGGAGAATGACGAAGATAAGTAAGATGAGATACTTTGCCTTTCGTAAAGGCTTGTCCCACTTAAAGGTCTCTATCTTCTTCACAAAGGGAATCTTATGCAGTAAATCCTGCACCAGCCCAAAGGGGCAGAGGTATCCGCAAACGCCTCTTCCTATCAGCGCGCCCACGAAAAAGAGAAAGCCCACCACATAGTAGCTGAACTTGTAATTCGGGCTGCCAATGACCGCCTGGAGGGCACCGATGGGGCAGGAACCCTTGGCTCCCGGACAGGAGTAGCAATTCATTCCGGGAACGCAAAGCTTCTTTAATTCTCCACTATAGATTTTTCCTGTTTTAAATCCCTCAAAGAAGGAGTTGGTCACTAAAAACCAAAAGGATTGGAAGATGTGTCGTACATTGTTTCTTGCTTTATATTTATCTTTTTTTGATTTTCCGTTGATGAATTCTTTTAACTTATCCAATGCCGATACACTCCATACATACTTTGATTGCCTTGTTCATTACCACCAGTGCCTCTCCCCGATGAACTCCCACATAGATCATGACAATGCCCATACAAAGGAGAATCAGGGAAGTCAGCCGGGACTTTAAAAAATTTTCTGTTTCATATTTCACCATTCCTCAACACAGCTTGCCAAAAGCTAGATTTTTTTGTAGCTTTTCGTATAACTTATATAGCTCCATTAAAAGTGAGCCTTTTTACTGCTTTACTTTAGCCAGTTCCTTTTCAATGATTTCCAACCAAGCCTTCTTATTGTGGGAACCGGAATAGGTCTCTCCTACAATCTGTCCCTTCTTATCCACAAAGAAGGTCTCCGGAAAAGGCCTGAATCCCGCTGAGTCTGCCATTAAAATTGCTCTTATCCGGAATTAAGAAGGGATACTCCGCCTTGCTTCTTTCCTGAATCAGCTTTGCTTTCTCCAAAGCCTCCTGATTTTCTCCGGTCTGGTCAACCGTGTCCGTTACCACCCCAATGATATTGACACCCTTGTCCTTCATTTCCTTCTGAATTTCCGCAAGATCCGGAATTTCCTGCACGCAGGGACTGCACCAGGTGGCAAAAACATTGACCATGGTGAGGTCATAGTCGGAAAAATCCTTTCCGCTGAATTCTTTTCCATCAATGTCCATCGTCTGAAGATTGCTTAAGTCCGTAACTGCGTTTTGGGAATCGGTGGAAAAAGCCATGGTGTTTTCCAAGTCGGACTTTTCAGACAAAACAAAGCCGTTTTCCGGACGTTCTTTTTTCTCCGTAATTTCTACGGTCGTCTGTTTCAATTCCTCTATCGTCTCTGCATCCGCTGTGCTATTTACACTAAGATAATAGCTGTATTTTCCGTCCTTGGACTCTCCCAGCTTAGTATGACTATCGCATTTTGTAATCTTCCCGATTTCGTCCTCGGAAAGACTCTTTTCAAACATGCCGATGGTGCCGATTCTTTCCAGACTTTCCTGCCACTTTTCGTAGCCGTCTCCCATTTTCCCCACTTCCGCATTTTTCTGCTCTTCTGTAAGTTTACTAAAGCTCAACAATCCGTACTTAAGCTCCTGATCTATGGGGCTTTGATCGTCCAACATCACGATGTCTTTTGCCTTCATGGCTTCCCTAATCTTCTCGGAAAGCTTGAATTTTAAGCCCAAATATTCATAGACATACTCATCTTTTACCGGCAAAGTATAGTCTGCCGGCTTAAAGCTGTCTCCATTGCTGTCCATATTTACGGACACACCGGCATCTTCCGGACTTACCGCAAGACTCTGGGCATCTGCACTTTCACTAACTGCCATGGAAGACTTCTGCTCTGTAGCTGCTTTATTCTGACAGCCTGCAAGTCCAAGTCCTAAACAGAGTGTCGTTACAAGACAAGCTCCTGTGAATTGATTTTTTCTCATAATATTTTCCTCCTCAAAGCTACTTTATAAGTATACCCTTTCGTGCCACGGGAAAAAACTTAAAAAAGAAAAAACTTTTTCTGAAAATATGAATTTTGAAAATGCCGTTTCTATGAGTATGCTACAAGGGATATAAAATGAATATGAAATGGAAGACGAGCAGGAGTATATTGTATCTTCTCATCGCTCTAAAAGTATAAGCATGGAATTACCGGAATTTTTTTATAGATTTCTAATCTATTTCTTTGACCTTATTCTCTAAACTCTTAATTCCTGTATTGTTCAACTTTTCAATTGACATCAGCTGAGTTCTTGCAAGCTTCCTTAGCTCTATCATTCTTTCTTTTTGATCCATGCCTTTTCCGATAAGAATTGCATTGTAGCTTTCCATATTGGCAAGTACCAATAATTCATTTAAACTCGCATAGTCTCTCATATTTCCTTTTAGGTCCGGATTCTCTTCACGCCACTGTTTTGCTCTTTTGTTAAATAAGGCAACATTTAGCATATCCGCTTCACTTGCGTATTTATAAGATAACTGCTCGTTGGTAAGATCCTTTAAGAGATATTCTTTGATTGCATCTGTATGAATTTTATAGTTAATCTTAGAAATTTCTCGATTAAGATTCCAACCTAATGATAGCTTAGAATTTTCATCTGACTTAAGCCTTTTATAGTCTTGGATAATGTAAAGCTTAAATTCTGGTGAAATCCATGAAGCGAACTCCATCGCAAGATCATAATGTGCATATGTTCCGCCATATCTTCCGGACTTTGAAATTATGCCAATAGCATTTGTAGAATCAATCCATTTTTGTGGTGTCATTGTAAATCTATTCAGTCCTGCCTCATTTCTAAACGTGTCGAATTGCACACGGTTAAAATTTTCATTGTTCAGAACTTCCCATAGCCCAATAAATTCCAACGTATTTCTGTTTCTCATCCAGTTCTGAATAACAAACCTCGGATCATCAGTATTTTTATACTTAGCAATATCCGTTAGACTTATATAGTCGTTTTTAAAGTCTTCAGTATAAATTTGAATAGCAAAACCTTTTGCTTCGATCGTATCTTTTTTCACCATAGACATGCGAGTTCCTCCTTTGCTAAAGATGGCTCCATGGTATCATATTGCCGAAATATTATTCCATTATTCCAAGTCTGTCGTTTCATAATATTTCTCTTTTTTATCAAGCTTTTCTGCACCTGACCTAGTCCTCAATCTTATCCATCTTTCAGCCCTTGACCTACTCCCTAATCTTATCCATAATAATACTGTTTCTACGACATATTCTTTGGCTTGAAATCCTTGGATTCATGCTTAGAATATGTATTCTTTTAATTCCATGGGAGGAAAATGATGAAAAAACAACTATCTTTATTACTCGGCGGCCTTCTTCTGGCTTCTTCTCTGGTAGCCTGCGGTGCAAAGGGAAGCACGGCTTCCACCACTGCGGCAGCAAGTGACAAGGAAACTACGGCAGAAAGCACTACGGCAAAAGAGGGAGAAAGCAAGGCAGAAAAATCCTCTTCCGACAATTCCGATTTTAAGGCACAGATTTTATTCTGCGGTTCCACCTCTTTGTACCCCATTATGTCTTCTTTAGCTTCTTCCTTTACCGAGAAGTATGAGACCTGGGACAAGGTAGATGCTTCTTTCCCGAAGGAAAACATCTCCATCTATGTGGCTCCAGGGCGGATCCGGCGTAGGCGTAAAGGCTGCTGTTGACGGCACCGCAGACTTTGGTATGCTGGCAAGAGACATTAAGGATAAAGAAGTAGAGAGCCTTGGCAAGGATTATAAGAGCTTTGAAGTGGCAAAGGATGCTTTAACCGTATCGGTCAGCAGCAAGAATCCCAATGCGGATAAGCTGGAAAATCTGGATACGGCAACCTTACAGAAGATTTTCGACGGAGAATATACCAAATGGAGTCAGGTGGATTCCTCTCTTTCCGATGATGAGATTCATGTGTACATCCGCGACCTTTCCGGCGGCGCTTATGAAGTTTTCCAGAAGGCAGTAATGGGGGACAAGGAAATCACCCCTTCTGCTACCCAGTCCGCTTCCATGACAGAGCTCGCTACCAATGTGGCAAACGATCCGAACGGTATCGGCTATGTAGGCTTCGGTGCATTTAACAAAGCAAACAAAGAAAGTACTGTTTTGAAAGAAATCAAGGTTGACGGTGTAGAAGCTTCCGAAGAGAAGATCTTAAGCGGTGACTACAAGATTCAAAGACCGGTTATGTTCGTTACCGGAAAGCCTGTAACAAAGAATCAGCAGGCCTTTATTGATTATGTTTTCTCCGAGACAGGGTATGATGCGGTTGTGGCAAACGGTTACATTCCTGCTTTCACCAAATAAAATTTCGTAAAAAACAGGGCTGTGAAATTTAAAAAAGCTTTCCATGCGTATAGCTTTGAAATCGGGGCGCGCTCAGATTGCCCTCTTTTCAAAGCTATACTGCATAGAAGGCAGAAACTATTTTTTAGAAAGGAAAGAAAAAATGCGGAATCTTAAAAGCAGAAAGCTGGAAAACTCTCTCTTTCTTTTTTTCGTTTACGCTTTTTTGTTTCTCTCCACCGGTATTCTGAGTTTTTTCTTTCTTTTTCTGGCTAAGGAATCCTTACCCCTCTTTGAAAGTGTTTCCCTTCCCTCTTTTTTGTTCAGTTCCAAATGGAACCCCATGGCATTCACCGGAACGGCCTCCTTCGGCATTTTCCACTTTCTGATGGGCTCCATTTCCGTTTCCTTCCTTGCCCTGTTGTTCTCCACCCTTTTGTCTCTGGGTTGCAGTATCTTTTTTGCTTTTTATTTTTGGGAGAAGGGAAGACGCATCCTCTACCCTCTTTTGGACTTACTTTCCGGCATCCCATCCGTGGTTTACGGCTTTATAGGTCTAACGGTAGGAAAACCTCTCTTTTTGAAAATGGGTGTGAGTACAGGCTCCTGTATCTTACTGGCTGCTGTCCTGCTTTCCATTTTGATTTTCCCCTTTATGGTGGATTCCATCACGGACAGTATGGTGAAATTAAAGGCGAAATACTTTTTAGAGGCAAGGGCTCTGGGACTTTCTCCCGCCTACATTATCCTAAGGCTGATCCTCCCCTCTTCCCTTCGCAGCATTTTCCTTGCCTTTCTGCTGGGAAGCGGAAGAGCCTTAGGAGAGACCATGGCGGTGATGATGGTGGTAGGCAATGCCAATCTTTTCCCGAAGCTCCTCTCCAAGGGTGAAACCATTGCTTCACTCATTGCGCTGGAAATGGGCAGTGCGGAGTATCATTCGCTCCACTACCATGCCCTCTATGCCTCAGGGGCTGGTGCTTTTACTGCTGGTCGCGCTGATTCATTTGCTGGTGAAAATGGGGGAAAGACCGCGCACTTCGAAATTTACATCTCGAGCAGGTAGTCCTGATCCGATTACTTCGAAATTTACATCTCGAACAGGTAATCCTGATCCGATCACTTCGGAGTCTCCTTCTATGCATTCCGCGGAAAATAGGGAAGAAGCAACGCCACGTCTCCTTGCTACCGGGAAGAGGGCAGAGGTGTCCCGGTCTTTTTCCGCTGTCCTCCTCTTCCTATACAGTTTCCTTTCCTTCCTGCTGATTTTTTCCGCCCTGCTGTTTTTCTTTCTTTATATCTTTTACAAGGGATACAAAGTCATCTCTCCAGGCTTTCTTTTGGAAGCACCAAAGGGAATGGTCTTAGGAGAAGAGGGCGGAATCTTTCCCGCTATCACCGGTTCTTTGGCTTTTTCCCTTACGGCTTTGGTCCTTTCAGGACTGCCAAGCCTTTTTACCGCCCTTTTCATGGTCTTTTATGCGAAGGAAGGCAGAAAAAAAGAGTGCCTGCACTTCTTTATTCACCTGCTCTCCGGCGTTCCTTCCATCGTGTTGGGACTCTTCTCCTACAGCTTATTTGTATACCAGCTAAAGCTGGGACGCTCGGTGCTCTCCGGCGCCATCGCTTTGGCCATTATGATTTTCCCCTTCATGGAAATCCGTATGGAAAAGATATTCGAAGAAGTGCCGAAAAGCTACCTCCAGTCTTCCGAAAGTCTGGGCTGCTCCAAGGGCTATACCTTGAGAAAGCTTGTGCTTCCTTATACTTTACCGGAGCTTCTTTCCACAATGCTTCTGGCCTTTTGCTTTGCTCTCGGTGCCACACCGCCGATTTTATTTACCGGAGGAGTCGCCTTTGCGAAAAGTCCTACTTCCTTACTGTCCCCGGCTATGGCGCTTCCCCTGCATCTTTATCTGCTGCTGGTACAAGGCGGTTCCTCCTTATCCAGAGCCTATGGAACCGCTTTGGTGATGCTCTTCCTTTTACTGATTGGAAACGGGATAGCCAGTCTTCTGACCGCTTACTGCCATAGGAAATGGCAAAAATAAAGAACTATTAGCATAGCTTTTCCCGGTTTAAAAAGTTAATTTTAAAAGAAGTATACACAGGTATCAAATAACATCTTAGGAGAATAAAAATGTCTACCGAATATACGAATCCCATTTTATCTACAAATCCCATTTTGGAAGTGAAAAAAATCTGAGCCTTTCCTATGGTAAAAGACAAATACTCCGGAATCTGCATTTTCAAATTCCGGAGAAAGAGCATCACGGTTTTTCCTGGGAAGCTCCGGCTGCGGAAATCCACTCTCTTAAAAGAGCCTGAACGGTCTTCTTTTTGGAAAAATAAAGAGCCTCTATGGAAGGGAGATTTTTCTTTCCGGAGAAAAATCTGACAAAGCAAAAAGAAAAAGCGACTGGAGCAGATTGCCATGGTCTTTCAAAACCCCAGTCCTTTTCCTTTTTCCATTTATAAAAATATGACTTATGCCATAGAGTATTACGGTATCAAGAACAAAGCCGAGCAGAAAGAATTAATCCGGCAAAAGCTTAAAGACGTAGGACTTTGGGAGGAAATTTCCGGAGAGCTCCATCGCTCCGCTCTAAGCCTTTCCGGAGGGCAGGCTCAAAGGCTTTGTATTGCCCGTGCCCTTTGCATTGAACCGAAAATCCTCCTTCTGGATGAGCCCTGTTCTTCTTTAGACCAACTTTCCACCCTGAAAATAGAAGAGCTCCTACAAGAACTGAAAAACAGATACAGCATTATTATCGTAACCCACAACCTCTCCGAGGCGAAGCGTATCGGCGACCAAATCCTCTTCTTCCACGAGGGTGAGCTTTGGGAAAGGGGCACAAAGGAGGATTTTTTTGCTCATCCTGAGAGACCCGAAACCAAAGAATTTTTAGAGGGAGAATGGTAGGGCATGCTTCATAGGGAGCAGGATAGAACGTAGTTTAGAAGGGGCATAATAGAACGTAATTTAGAGGGAAAATGGTAATACGTGAATCAGCTCCGATAGGTCGGATATGCTTCTCTCCGCTCCCTCCACCTGTCCAAAGCCATAGGAAGCATGGATAAAAGCAATTCCTGCCTCTGTTGCAGAGCTAAAGTCTAAGGCGGTGTCTCCAAGATACACGCAATCCTCCGGTTTTAAGTGGTTTCTCTCCATCAAAATCCGGATATTCTCCGCCTTCTTCTTTCCGTTGCTTCCGTAACATTCCATATCCAAAAAGTCCCCGGTCTTTCCCAGGCTGAACTTCTCTCCATACAAAACTGCATCAATATAACCCAGCTGGCAATTGGAAACGATATAGCGTCCAATCTCTGCCGCTTTCAATGCAGCAATACACTCTTCAAGATGGGGATAGAATTGTACCTTATTCTCACTCAAATATAAATTTTCAAATTGCATGCAGTGGGCAAGAATCTCTTCTCCCCTCTTCCCTTCTACCTGCGGAATCAGGCTTTTTGCAAACTGATCCATGGTTTTTCCCATTAAAGGCAGAAGATCCTCTCGAGAAATCCTGATTCCCTTCGTCTCCGGAAAATCCTGTAATTTTATGCTAAAAGCCTTTGCCACCAGATCCACACTATCCCATAGTGTTCCATCCGCATCGAATATTACAGCCTTCTTGATCATTGCTTTTTCTCCTTTAATTCCCCGGCATCTTCTGTTCCCAGTTTTGCTAAGCATTATTCTCCGCCATCTTCTGCCCCTACTTTTGCCAGGCTTTATTCTCCGCCATCTTCTGCTCCTACTTTTTCTAGGCTTTATTCTCCGCCATCAGGGTATCCCAATAGCTTCTGCCCTGATAAATCATTTCCTCATAGGCCTTCACCACCGCATTTCTAAGGGGTACCGCCCGCTCCTCAAGCCCCAAAGCTCTGGGGATGAAGACACAGACATCCCCGATTTCCTGGGCCAGCTTTTTGGCCAAGGTCTCATCCTTCATTCGCACGAGGCCGAAAACCGTGGAGGAATAGCTCTTGTCCTTGATACAGGTTTCCATCCAAAACTTGGCAAAGGCCTTCCATTCCAGTTTAAGCAACATCTGTTCCAAAGCCAGAGTCTCCGGACTTTTGGCAAAGGCCAGCATAGTGCTTTCCAGGCTTTGTCCCTCCGGTATCTCCGGAATATCCAGATTCTGCAGAGTAAGATTTACGATAGCCGCATCACTTAAGGGAATATCCTCTCTCTTCCGTTCTTCCCCGGTCTTCTTTTCGGACAAATGAAAGTTGTCCAACTGCTGAGACACCCATTTCTGCATTTTCTTTTTATTCCAAAAGGAAATACCGGTTCGTCCGAAATTAAAGATTTCCATCCATGCTGCCATAAAGTTGTCTTTAATCTGCAAAGGCTTTTCCCCTTTGTGTTTCTACAAACTTGTCCAAATTTTCCTTTTGCAAAATAGGATAACGAAAGCGAAGGGTTTCCAGGCGTTTTCCTTCTACAAGCTTTTCCTCCATATCCTCTGTCCTTTTGATTTTTTCAATCACCAGGGCAAAGCGCTTGACCACATCCCTTTCCTCGTAAAAAGCTTTTTGGGCCAATCCGAAAAAGGGTTCCTTTCTTCCTTCACTTCACTTTGTAATAACATTTCTTCTCCTCATTCATGCTTCGTTCATATTTTGTTAGCACAATGTTTACAGCATAAACATAGTTTATTCACTCTTGACTTCTATACTGCATTACAGATAACGAAGTGCTCGTTATCCACTAAATAAGATTTTTTTCATAATACTCGGCCGGAGCTTCCGTAAGGACGCTCCGGCCTCCTCCCTATGGAAGAAATACGAGAAGCCTTTTTATTTTTCCGCTTCTTCAGCAGATTCTTTTTATTTTTCCGCTTCTTCAGCAGATTCCGTTTCCTTTTCCTCTCTTTCCGTAAACTCTCTCTTCAAAGGGATCCCTTACTTCCACCTTCTTTTCATAGAGTCGGAAAAATCCGTTTAAAAAGGCGGAATTCATCCAGGCAATCAGAGGGTAGCCTAAAACAAAAAATACCGGCGTAAACATTGGCATAAATAAAATCAAAAAATAGCTTCCCACAACCAGCAATACATCCGCAGCAATCATGCCAAGGGTATAGGGAAGATGGCGGATGGACATGAGTAAGGCATGAATCAAGGTTCTTTGCCAGGTATTATCAAAGCGGGAAAGCAGGGGCCAGACGTAGAGAAAAACAAATAGCCACAGCAAAAAGCAGCGCATCCGTAATCCCCCGGAAAAGGAAGCGTAATGCCGTGTTATTGGCAAATATCATGGAAAAAAAGCGATGATCCAGGAGAAGAATCACCAAAATCGGCAGTAAAATCATCCAGAGAATGATGCCCTCCTTTAAATTCTGTTTAAAGGAATGCATAAACATCCTGAAATTGCCTCGATCCTCCTCATGCACAATCTTAATGGTACAGTAATATAAAGCCGTAGTAGACGCTCCCAGAGTTACAATAGGCAGAGAAAACAGAATCCACAAAAGATTCAAAACCATCATATCCGCCAATCGGCCTACAAACCGCCAAACATCATTATCATAATTAAAAAAGCCTTGAAACATCTACTGCTATTCCTTCCTAACTCCTTTATCTATTTCCCTCTTCTCCCCCTTGCCCTGCTCTTCCAATTCCAAAAGATAAGCCTTCGCATCCTTTAAAAAGCTTAGACTGATCAGTAAAATCACCAGTCCGATGGGAAATGCCGCAATGATGGAGACAGACTGCAAGTTTACCATAGAACTTTCGGAAAAGACTAGTGCCAAAGGCAGTAAAATCAATAAAATCGCCCAGAATCCCTGTACCTTTCGTGAAGGCTCCTGTCCCTCCGGAAGGCTCTTATAGCTATACTGCGCCGCCACCAATGCGATGGAGTCAAAGGATGTGGCGTAAAAGGCAATCATGGTCAGAAGAAGCAGGATGAATACCAGTCCCGGAAGAGGCAGGGTTTCCAACATTTTCACCACCGTAAGGTAGAGGGAACCGTTCTCCTGATAGAGCTGTAGCACCGGTAATTTATGGAAAACCTCCAGGGACAGGGTGAAATTCCCTAAAACAATGAAGCTTACATAGGTACTGCCGATACCGAAAATGTATCCTCCCATAATGGTTTGTCGTATGGTTCTTCCCCGGCTGATGCTTCCGATAAAGAAGGGGGCAGCCACGCACCACACCATCCAATAGGCCCAGTAGAAAATCGTCCAGTTTTCCGGAAAATGATTTTCCCCTAAAGGATCCGTATAGGTAGCCATGGAGAAAAAGTGCTCTACCATCTTTCCCAGAGCATTCATTCCATTTTTTACAATAAAGGAGCCTACACCGCTTCCGAAGAAAATGTATAAAAGCAGGGCATAAAACAGCCAGGTACAAAGCTTTGCCAAAAAGGAAACGCCGTCCATCCCCTTCAATACCGCAAAGGTATAAACCACACAGGTGGCAATCAATATGATTAAGGTAAGCTCTCTGGTGGACAGCCCGTTGGGGAGGAGCTTTTTAATGATTTCCGACATCAGGGGAGTAGCTACCGAAAAGGTGGTGGCTGTTCCTGCAAGGAGAGCAAAAACCGCCAGTAAATCAATCCCTCTTCCCGCCAGACCGTCGGTGTGCTTTCCTAAAATGGCTCTGCAGGCTTCCGAATATTTTTGCCTGCTTCTTTTCCGTACATGAAGCATAAATCCGAAGGCAGCAGCCAGCACCAGATAAAATCCCCAGGGTATGGGTCCCCAATGGAAAAGGGTGTAAATACTGCTCCAATCCGATAGCTTTCCCAGGGATTGGACATAGGGATCATTGGCATAAAGAATCCATTCTCCGAAGGAATAAAAGAGAATATCCGCTGCAAGTCCTGCGGTAAACATCATACTTCCCCAGGTAAAAAAGGAGTATTTCGGCTTTTCGTCGGGCTCTCCCAGAACAATATTGCCTAAGGGCGAAAAGGCGATATAAAAGGAGAGTAAGAAAATAAAAAGGCCGATTCCCAGATAGTAAACGGAAAACTCCCGCCCCAAAAAGCCTCGAATGGAGGATAATATCTGATTGGAATGTTCCGGAAACAGAAAAAATGCAAAGCACAGAAGAAGCAGAATACATAGGGGAATTCCGCTAATCCCGTAGTCTATAGAATTCTTCGTATTTTCTTTTCCGGGCTGCTCTCCCGAAGCCTCTTTACTGATTTTATTTTTGCTTTCTTCCCAGGTTTCTTTATCAGCTTCCTCTATAAATTCTTCCTTTGTACCTTTGTAGACTTCTTCCATGATTGCTTCCTCCTGATTGCTACTTCTTCTTTCCTTCTCCTCTAACAAGCGCTGGCTGTCTTCTCTTCGTACTTTTTGATAGGGCAAACGAATAATCTTTTTATTTTCTCCTTCGTCTTCCGGACCTTTTTTTCCGGTACCGAGGCGATAGGCCAGCTGAAACAAGGCCTTGGCCTGACCTTGTTCATCATTATACACCGTTCCCATCAAATTTCCCTTTTTTACCGCCTCTAATCCCACGACAGTGCCGTCTATTCCGTAAATAAAGGGTCTTTTTATCCTTAGGCAAAGCCGATTTTTGTCATAGGCATCCAAAACTCCTAAAGGCCATATCGTCATTGTTGGAAAGAATCAATTCAATCTGATCTTGAAAACTCCGGATAAAATTGCATCATCTTACTCTGGGCTTCTGCTCGGCTCCAGTTGGCAATGGCGTAGGACAGCTTTTCCATGGGAATGCCCTGCTGCATCAAGGTATTGACAGAATACTCTGTCCGGACAATGGCATCCTGATGACCGGCTTCTCCCTCAAACATCAAATATTGAATCACCCCGTCACCGTTTTTATCCACTCGGGGAGACAGAATCAGCGCTTTCTTCTCCGTGCCTTCCTCTGTGCTTGTCTGCGTGCCTTCCTCTGTGCTTGTCTGCGTGTCTTCCGAAGAAGCCTCTCGTTCCAGGATATCCAAATCCTCCCGACTTTTTTGCAGAACAAAGTCTTGAATTTCCTCGGCATTTCCGGCCTTATCTTGGCTCTTTTCGGAAGCTTCCTCCGCATCCTCCGGTGAGGCAAGAGGCACCTCCGGCGTAGGTTTTTCCGGTTCCTCGGAAAGAATATCTTCAGCCGCCATTTCTCCCTGCAAAATGCCGGATTGCTTGGCATCCGCCCCGATGTAATACAACTGATTCCATTGGGCCAAATCTTCATCCACCAATTCTCTATTGAAGAAAATGATGGGAACATTCTTCTTTTTCGCCATATCAATAATTTCCGAAGGAGCGGTTCTGTCCACCAGATTTACACAGAGAACGTCACAGTCCTTCTCCAGCATTTCCTCCACCTGTTCGTTTTGGAGAGCCTGACTTCCGGCCGCATTGTAGCGAAACAGACCTATTTCTACCCCTTCCGCTCTTTCTTACTGATTTCCTTCTCAAAGGCCGTCATATATCCGGACAGAAAGGTATCGTAGTTGTCATAAATCGTAACACCGATTTGGAGCTTTTTCTTTTCCTTTCTCTCTTCCTTCCTTTGACAGGCGGAAAGAAGGGAAAGCAAGCATAAAGACAGGGAAAGGCAGACCGCCATGCCTTTCCTTAAGCTGTTCCCTTGAAAGCTTCCCAAAATTGTCAACTGTTCTTTTTCTTTCCTGCTATAAGTCGCTTTGTCCGCCAATTTCATGCTTTTCTTCTACCCCTACAGAGAGTTTTCCTTCAGGGGCACTCCTTCTCCATTTTTATGCCTTGCCGCTTTAGATATTTCTTCAGATACTTCCTTGGATACTTCTTCAGATATTCCCTTGGATATTTCGTCAGATTTTTCTTTTTAGTCCCCGGTGGGGAAGAGGATTCGTTCTATTTCCTCACTATACATATTTTCACCGGTAACCATATAAAAATTCACTACCCTATCCTCTGTTGTATTTCGCTTTTTAGAAAGCTTATACCACAGGTCCTCCATGGCATAATAGGCCATAGTGTATTGGTCAATGACCGCCAGACAACGGATGACCCCCGCGTCCAAGGCATAAACCACCTCCCGGGAATTTCCCACGCCGTAAAGCTCCACGTAACGTCTGCCGGTTTCCTTTAAATAGCGGGATGCCATTTCCAGACTGTCATTTTCCAAAGCCACAATCAAATCCACACTTCTCTTATGATTGGCCTTTATCATATCCTCCTGGATTTTTCCCGTATCCGGAAGCACCCAGGCGATTTCCTGTCCCCCGGCCTCCAATACCGAGATGAGGCTCTTCAGTCTTCTTTGCATATTGCCCTTATTCTGGTTTCCCGCCAGAATGCCGATGCGTTTTTTCTCCTTGTGCAGGGTGGAATGTAAAACCTGTTCCGCCAGGGCCTTCCCCAGTGCTTCCTCCTCCACATTGATAGAAGAAATATTTAAGCCCGGTTCCGTCGTTTCCTTCTCGGAATCCACCAGCATAATCTCCGCATTTTTCCCCAAAGCATTTAGAAGGCTTCCGGTTCCCTCCGTAGCTCTAAGCTCCGCGATGATGCCGTCCGCTCCGCTTTGAATCTCCCTTTGCATGCTGATATTTTCCTGCTGAATGGAAACCAGTCGATCGGTGGAAACAAAGTTGTACTCCATGTTGTAGGCTCGCCCTGCGGCAGTGAGCCCCATCTTAAATCCGGACCATACATCGGAATTGCTATGGTCCACCACTACGGAAATCTTAAAACGCTCCGGATCATTATCCCCTAAAAGCCTTCCCACGGACAAACACAGGAGAAGCAGGGCTACCACAAAAAGGCCGGTGGTAAATATGCTGTTTTCTTTCATGCCTTCTCCCCCTCTTGTGAGCCGCTATGAAAATGCTCCGTACTATGATGCATGTTTCCGTGCTCCAGACTCTTTTGGTTTTCTTCCGTAAAAGGAATGGCCGGTAAAAGCACCTGCACATCCGTTCCCTCATCCGGGGCACTAATCACTCTCAGACCGTAAATAGATCCGAAACGAAGCTGGATGCGGCGATGCACATTAATTACTCCTACGCCGGAGCCTCGTTTTTTCTGACTGGAGAAGCTGGAATAATCACTTTCCGTCTTTTCCAGCAGGGCTCTGGCCTTATCCTCGGTCATCCCGAAGCCGTTGTCCTTCACGGAAAGCAATACGGAACGTCTACCGTCCTCTTCTTCCAGAATTCTTCCGCTAACCAGGATTTCTCCGTCCTCATCCATTCCCTCCATGCCGTGGTAGATGGCATTTTTCCAGAATGGGCTGTAAAATCAATTTTACGGTAAGACAGGACAGCACCTCTTCCTCCACATCAAAATCCACCGTAAACTTATTCTTAAAACGGATTTTTTTGAATATTCATGTAGTTTTTTTCGCATGCTGAATCTCCTGGGAAAGAGGGATAATGTTCTTTCCGGCGGAGGGAAATTCGGAAAAAAAGCTGGCCAGCTGAGTCACCATAAACACCGCATCTTCCCGTTTTCCGCTTTCAATCATCCACACCACGGATTCCAAGGTATTGTAGAGGAAATGGGGGTTAATCTGGGATTGCAAAGCATCCATCTCACTCTGTCTTTTTTTCCTCCTGCTGCCGGATTCTCTCTTCCGTCAGTTCATCGATTCTTTGCAGGGGATTGCAGGAGGCTTTCTCCCAGATGGACAATTTCCGTACTTCCATAGGGAAGAAATCTCCTCCATGGTGGGGCGCTTTACCCCCATATTGCCTAAATCTTCATTTAACTTACGGATGGGGTAGGAAAGCCTCAGAGAAATAACTTGATTCATGACAAGGGCAATCAGAAGGGTTACGGAAATAACGATGAAAACATAGTACAGCATTCCTCCGGTAGCAAAAACATTGCTTCCTTCTTCCAAAACGGACACCAGCTTCCAACCGGTATAGCCGATGGTGTCCACTACAATGGTTTTTTCCTTCCCGTCACTTTTCAGACGATGGATACCGTCCTCCTGGGCAACGGCAAGCTCCGTATCCTCCTTGGCGTGGCCTCGGTAGATTTCTCGAATCTTGGGATGATAAATCAGTTTTCCCCTCTTATCGCAAAGATAAAAATATCGTTTTCCGTTAACCTGATTCAGCTTTTCCATCATTCGCTCAATCATGTTGTAATCCATGTCTACCAAAAGCACACCGCTGTCGCTTCTGCCGTCAAAGTTAAGTTCCACCACCCGACTCAAAGAAATGACCCAGTGGGTACGGTAGGAAGGGTCGTCAAAAAGATTCTGCACATGGGGCAGAGAAAAATGCAGGTTTTCCACCTGCTGTACCGCCTCCCGATACCAATCCTGTTCCGTTACCTTTCGATTTTTCTTCTCTGCGGAAATGGGTACCGCCGCAATGTATTTTCCCTGGGCGGAAAAAAGGGCAACGGAAACCAGACTGTCCCTATGGGCTTCATACAGAAGATTCATTTCCTGATTCAGCTTGGTATAATCCACATCCGTGCCCTTAACCACATTGTAATAAAGGGCATCGGAAATTCTACGCATGCTAAGAAGGTATTCCTCCAATTGAATACTTCCCTGCTTTAAAAGCTGCTCGGATTGATTCTCCTGATTAATACGGAAACGTATAGAAAACTGCGTATAAAGTACGATAGACAGAAAAAGAATCAGAAAGATGGAGAAAATCATAAAGCTCATTAAGAGCATATTATGAAAGGAACGAAGGGGTGAAGTAATAGAAAAGGGGACGGAGACTCCCTTTTGCAAAAAAACATCAGACAATAGATTTTTTTTGAGACGTTTTTTCTCCAAGGAAATCCACCTCCCCTATACTTAGAAGGATTCTACAGTCCTTCTTTCCCCTTACTGTTGGATTTATATTTTGACGGAGACATCCCGAACTTCTTCTTAAAGGCATAGCTGAAGTAATTCGGATCCGAGTACCCTACCGCCTCGGCAATAATATAGGTCTTCTCCTCCTCTTCCATCAAAAGGCGGAGAGCCTTTTCCATACGATAATCCGTAAGGTAGTTGATAAAGCTTTTTCCGGTTTCCCGTTTAAAGACTGTGGAAAAATAAGCAGCCGATACATGGAGCTCCTGAGAAAGAGCCTCCACCGTCAAGTCCTTATCCATGTAATGACTGTGCACATGCTCCACCGCCTTCTTAACAAAGGACTTGGTCTTATCGCTTCGCATCTCCTGAATGATAATCTGCATTTTCTTGCAAATCTCCTTCATCCACTGAGAAAGCTCTGCCAGACTGAACTGTTGTACCTTCTGGTACACATCCTCTTCCTTCGGAAAAATCAATCCGGTATCCACCTGATTGGCCAAAAGGAACTTATGCATATTGGTCACTAGATCCATTAAGAAGAAATGGTATTCCTGCAAGGAAGGCGAATCCAAACGACTGTTCTCGATATAGAGGTCAATGCATTTGTTCAGCTCTTCCTCAGAGGACATACGGATGCTTCGATAAATATCCAAAAGCCGTTCTTCATCAATGATTTCTTTATTGACCTTATGTTCTTCTTTTCCCTCTAAACCTATTTCGCTGATGGCAATGGCCTTTCCTCTACCGTAAAGCACGCGGTATGCCACCGCATCTCTGGCGCCAAGATAGGAAAGAGGCAGATCCATCAAATTGTCTACGGGTTTTCCGATTCCGGCAGTCACTGTTGCTTTACAAATATGTCTGGCCATTCGGCAGAGGATTTCACAATCATCCGTAAGCTTTAAGCTGTCCGATTCCTTATCCATCTGCGCAATGAAAAGCGTATTTCCCAAATAGGTAAAAAAGCAAGGACGCCAGTGCTTTTGCAGTCGTTCCTCCGCCAGCTTCCGAATGGACATGGTAATCAACAGAGGATTAATTCCCTCCGGAGACAGGCTCAGGCTGTTATGCAGGATAACCACCGCAAAATATTTTCCGGGAAGGGAAATCTGATAATCCAACAGTGTGCTTTCCAGATCCTGCTGGGGCAGGGTTCCCTCGATTAAAGAGGTATATAAGCTTTCCTGCAAAATCGGAAGGCTTTCCAAATAGTAATTTTTCAAGCGATGAATGCTTTGCTTTTCATCAAATTCCTGATCCAAGGCCTCATGCACCTTCTGGAATACTCTGGACAGTTCTCCCGCGTCCACCGGCTTTAACATATATTCCTCAGCCTCCAAACGGATGGCTTCCTTGGCATACTCGAACTCGTCAAATCCGGAAAAAATGATAATCTTAATAGAGGGATACAACTCCTTCAGACGATGGGAAAGAGTTAATCCGTCCATATAGGGCATCTTGATATCGGTAAGTACCACATCGATTTGCTTTTCTTCCGCTATTTCCAAAGCTTCCAAACCGTTTTTGGCATAACCGGCCAGAGAATAGCCGAGGCGGTCCCAGTCAATCTTTTGGACTATGGCCTCCACTACATCCTCTTCATCATCTACTAATAACACGGAATATTTTTTCATTAGTGTTTGTCTCCAACATATTTCTCTTCTAAGGTTCTAAATCGTACAGCCATCACCAGGGTGCCCAAAACAATCAGTCCGATACCTAAAAGAGGATGAACAATCATCAATATGGAAGACAACAGAGAAATACCTGCGAATATCAGAATCAAAACTCCCGCCTCTTTACTATAAGCTTCCCGATCCCGTACAGGAGGACGTCCCTTGGGACGAATACTCTCCACATCTTTAAAAACCAACAGTTTGACGGCGTAATACAATAAAATCGCAGTAAATAAAAGGGGCAAGCCCATTTCCTGTCCTATTCTTTCCAACATTCCTGCTTTTCTTCTCCTTTAATTGCTATTTCTTATCCAACTCCGGCAGAAAAAAGCGTAGAATTGGGCACTATATCTTCTTCTCTTATCCCCAATATAGCCTATACTCTTGTTTTTCACCAGTGCGGAGAACGCATTGTAAGAAAATCTTTCGCGAGGCAAGCTTGGAAATATTAGAAATATTCTGTAAAAAAACTTAAAAAATAGTTCTTTCTCAAAAAGTATTAAATAATTAATTCATTTAACAAAGTTCTTTCTTATTTTACAAAATCCATGCTTGTATTGCAATACATTGCCCCGGAGACTTTTTAATTTTTCTTGAAATTTTTCGCTATTCATGCCATAATTTCACCCGGTTTTTATTATATGGAAAGGAGCTTTCATGAAAAAATCAAAATTTTGTGCGAAACCTTGTTGGAACGGCTATTCTTGCCGCTTTGGTTTTGGCCCTACAGTTATTGCTGGGAAGTCTTAAGCTGGGCCCCTTTAACATAACCTTAACTTTGGTTCCCATTATTTTGGGAGCTGTCCTTTACAGTCCACTAAGTGCCGCCTTTTTGGGTGGACTCTTCGGCTTTTTGGTTTGCATTTCCGTGATTTCCGGAAATGACGCTGGGGGCTTTATGCTCTTCTCCCAAAAGCCCGTCATTACCCTGGCTCTTTGTATGATTAAAAGTACCGCAGCCGGCTATCTGTCCGGACTGGTGGCCAGAAGTCTTGCCAAAAAGAATGCTACTCTGTCCCTATTTTTAGCCGCAGGAATCGCTCCTGTGGTGAATACCGGCATTTTCATCTTGGGACTTCTTCTCTTCTTCCAAGATACCCTGGTGCTTTGGGCCAATGGGCAGGATAAGGTATTAGACTTCCTTCTTTTCAGTATTCTGGGAATCAATTTCACCACGGAATTCTTGGTGAATCTGGTACTGGTTCCCGTTTTAGCCCGTATTTTACGAAACCTTCGTTTTGTAAAGCAAGAGCTTGCCGTATAAGGAGAGAAAATGATTTTAGCCATTGATTGCGGAAATACCCATACTGTTTTCGGAACCATTACGGAAGAGGGAGAAATTCAGAAAATTTTCCGTATGGAGAGTAGCCGGAGAAAAACCAGCTATGAATATGCCGCAGATATTGCCCAAATCTGTCAGCTTTTAGAGATTGATTTGCAGGGCTTGGAGGGTTCCATCCTTTCCTCCGTTGTGCCGGAGCTGACCACCTCTTATCAAAAGGCTATGGAGCTTCTCTGCAAGGGAAAATGTGTGGTGGTCAACAGCAATAGTCCCATGAATATGAGCTTTGCCATGGCGGATCCCAGCGGTGTGGCTCCGGATTTGATTATCTCCGCCGTGGGGAGCTAAAAACAACTATCCTCTCCCCGCCATTATTATCGATATGGGCACCGCCACCACTATTACGGTAGTGAATAAAGAGGGTGTCTTTATGGGAGGTGTAATTCTTCCCGGAGTGGGCATCTCCATGAATGCTCTGGCCAAGGAAACCTCTTTGCTTCCCAGTATCGATGTGGCACCTGCCAAGACCTTGATTTCCACCGATACGGTAGATGCTATGCGGGCAGGTATCATTTACGGCACCGCCGGCTCCTTAGACGGTATCGTGGAGCATTTTCAGGAAGAATTGCAGGAAGAAGGGAGCGTGATTGCCACAGGGGGCCTAGCCCACCTGATCTGCCCGTATTGTAAGCATAAGATGATTGTAGATGATAACCTGCTGCTGAAGGGACTGTGGAAGATTTGGCAGCTGGAGCAGGGGAAATAGGGATGAAACAGGGCACGCTCTCGCTAGCTTAATCCTGTGTATTGAAGGACTGTTTTATTATAAAGATGCGCTCTAATGCAGTATGGGTCTATAATTGGGGCACGCTCCCGCTAACTTCGCCTTCGTAACAGTACTAACTTCAAGCTTCGCTTGCTCGCTTTCAGTAAGTACTGACGGGCTCAGATTGCCCCTATTATAGACCCATACTGCATTATTCGCTTTAATTATTGGTTTTTACAGTTCTTCACTTCGCCGGATTTCGCAAATACCGGGCTCAGACTACCCCTATTCAGACCTATTCTGTCCAGGCCGTTATGACTCACCCCCTCTGTTTCAGGCCTATTCTGCTTCAGGCTATTTGACTCAAACAACCCCTATTTCAGACCTATTCCACTTAGGCTGTTATGACTCAAACCCCCTCTGTTTCAGGCCTATTCTGCTTCAGGTTGTTTGACTCACACTCCCCCTATTTCAGGCCTATTCTGCTTCAGGCTGTTATGACTCAAATTACCCATGTTGCAGAACTATTCTACTTCAGACTGCTATAACTCAGACTACTCCTATTTCAGAACCATTCTGCTTCAGGCTACTATGGCTAGGATTATCCATGTTTCAAACCTATTATGCTTTAGGCCGGACGGGGCTGTGAAAAGTCAAAAAATTAAGCAATTTCGGCAATATAGATCTTAATTCTGGGGAGTCTGAGCTTGATACTTGCGAAAGACCGGCGAAGTGAAGGACTGTAAAAATTAATAATTGAAGCGATTGATGCAGTGTGGGTCTATAATAGGGGTAGTCTGAGCCCGTCGGTACTTGCGAAAAACAAGAGAAACGCAGTTTTTCGCTTAGTATCCGCTACGTGGCGAAGCTAGCGAGAGCGTGCCCCATTTATAGACCCACACTACATCAGAGCGATTTCTTATAACGAGTGCAGTTCTTCACTTCAAAGGGCGAAGTTAGCGGGAGCGTACCCCGATTACAGACCCATACTGCACAAGAGCGCATTGTTACAAAATATACAGTCCTTCACTTCGCAGGGTGAAGCTAGAGAGGAGAGCTTGCCCCGAATTCAGACCTATATTGCTTAGAAAGCTATTTTGATTTTTACAGCCCCTTTTACAACAGTAAGACACTGAATAATACCAACATTCCCATGGGGAGGAAGTGTCCTTCCATTCCCATCTGATAGATGCCTATTGGGGAGAGGTAGGGGATAAAGCTTGGTATATTGCTTAAGGAGGAAAAGTCTATAAAGCTTCCGCCCAGGAAGCTGAACAGCAAGCCGAGGCTTAAGGACAGGCCTCCTGCCATTTCCGCTCCAAAAACGGAGTAAGATAGTCTTCTGGCAAAGCTGTATAGGAAGAAAGAAAATCCCAGGGTACAAAGTAACGGAAGGAGCAAATCCTTGTAGAATACTGCAAGGCGAGACCTCCTTCTTTTTCTATTCCCAAAATGCTTCTGCCCTCCAGCACAAGGAAAAATCCCAGGCTCAAAAGGCCGAAAAGAAGAATTCCGCTAAGATGATACCGTAGTCTTCCGGCGGGATAGGTTCTGCTCCTTTGGAAGACCTTTTTCTCTTCTTCTCTTCCCAATGCCGTTCCCAAGGAAAATAGGAAGAAGTACAAAACAAAGCCTAATACGGCCTCCCGCTTGGGCTGGAACAGACTTCTGCCTCTTTCTCCTTTCATTTCCTGAATCTGATATAAAGGCTCTGTTCTCTTACTCTTTACAATGGACTCTTCATAGCTTCTTTTTCCGTTTCGTTAAGGCTTCTTCCTAAAAGGCTTTCCCCATAGGCAAGAGCGCCCTTCTCCATACGAAGGGTACTGCTAAGTGCGGCTACAATTTCCCGAATCCCCATTTCTGCCAGCGAATCCGCACTGCTTTCGTAATGTAGGCTTCCTCTTCCCTCCGTATCTCCGGTAAAGCCCTCTTTAATCCAAAGTACCCCTCTACACTGCCCTCCAAAAGAGCCTTTTTCCGCTTCCTGATTTTCCACGACTTCCACCTGAAGTCCCCTGTTTCCTGCTGCAGCTCCTGAATTAATTCTTCACTCCAGGCACCCTGATCTTCCCGTACCAGCATAAGCAAAGCTTTTCCTTTCCCTCCGACCCGGGAATAGGCAAAAGAGAAAGAAGGAAAAGCACAAGCAAAAGGAATCCCCTGCCGCCCCCTAAGAGGAGGGAAAAAGCGAAGAGAAAGTAGAGATCCGGGAAAAGGAAGAGCAGACTTTTTCGTATGATTTGTACTGTCCGCCAGGTCTATCTTGTCCGTATGTCCGTCCGATCTATCTTGTCCATCTCGTCCGTCCTGTCCATCTTGTCCGTCTTGTCTATCTTGTCCGTCTTGCCTCTTGGATTCTCTCTGAAGATTCCGGGAAAAACGTTCTTTGCTTAGAAAAATATTTTTAAGCTTTAGAAATAGTATTCCTGAAAATATTCCTAAAGCAAAGGCCAAAGCATCCCAGAAAAGCAGGGGCAGGGCGGTAGACAGTAAGGTGGAGAAGGAAAGCCCTCTCCGCACACCCTCTAAAACCATTCGATTCACGGTAATGGGGGAAAGGCGCTTCACTAGCTCCGGTGCATTGCTCTCTCCGAATAGCTTTCCGGTATAGAGAATTCCCAAAAAGAGCAGGGAAAAAGGATAGTAATTTTGCTGTGCTTTCTCTCCCATAATTCGAAACAATTGATAGAAAGAAAAAGAAGAAGCTCAAGAGCTCAACACAGAGAATGAAAAGCAATCGGTCATCAGTTGTTCTGAGGAAAGGTCTAAAGACTTTTGCAGAGCAAATAAGCAGAGGAGCAGAAGGGGCAGGGCAGAAAGACATAAAAAGAGGAGTTTGGACAGGAAAAAGCCTTTTCCTCCCAGCAGGGCAAATCGTTGGGGAATGCCCTTCTTTTCCTCTTCCGGCACTGAGAAAAAACGGAAGACAGGGGCACAAAAAGGCCAATAGGAAGAAAAAAATAAAGGAAAAAGATGCGAAGGGAAAGTGCCTTCTCCACTTGGCTACTCTGCCCCTCCTCGTCAAAAGACAAGCTGTCGCTTTAAAACAGCCGTCAGCAATCTTTCCGAAGCATGCTCATAGAGGCTTTCCTCCTCTTGTTTGGACAGACGTTTCTCCATATAGAGCATGAAAGACACCCTTTACTGATTTCCTGTTCCTTCTCCATAATTTCCATAATGGAGGTGAAAATGCTTTGAAACAGGAGGCTTTCCGTAGGGCCGATTGGCATTTAAGCTTAAAGTCCACCGGTTCTCCCTCAAAGCGATAGGCGGTATAAAAAGAAATCCTTGGGGATTCGTAAAATGCCTACTACTCCCTCTTGGAAGGCCTTTTTCCCTGCCTTCCTGTCCGATTTCTCCCTCTTCCTTGATAACGGTAGAAAACAGCTCCACCTTCTCCATTTCCCGAATCAGGGTTTTGGACATAATGGTTTGATCTTCATCAATCACCATCACCGGAAAGGCCTGCATTTGACCGCTTTGTCCTTGAAAGAAAAAAAGGCAAAAAGAGGGAAAACAGGAGCAGGGAAAGAGCAAAATAAACAGTCCTCCTTTTCGGAGAAATAACTTTCCGTCCTTTCCAAATGGCCGCAAAAAAATCCTTTCATTCTTCTTCTCCCTTAGTCCTTTTCTATCTTCACCCTCTTTATAGTCTTCGCGATGTATCTTTCACAGATCCCTGATAGCTTAAGACATCTGTCTCCTTTGAGCTTTCCCTGTTCCAGAGTCAAAATTCTATCTGCCAGATCCTCCAGCTCTCCTCTTCCGTGGCTGATGAGCAGCATCCCTGTGCCCTGCTTCTTCATCTTTCAAAAGCAGGTCTCGAATCCTGTGATAGGATTCCTCATCACATCCTACAGTAGGTTCATCCAGAAAGAAAATGCTTGGACGAAGCATGAGGGCCGATGCCAGATGCACTCGACGCTTCATTCCCCCGGACAGGGCGGACAGCTTTTCCCGGCTTTTTTGAGAAAGTCCCAGCTCCTCCAGAAGCCAGTTCCCTCTGGTTTTTAAAAGCCTCCCCGGTATTCCCTGAATTTTTCCCGTAAAAATCAAGTTTTCCAAAGCCGTCAGGCTGTCATAGAGGGACAGGTCCTGGGGCAGATAGGAAAGGCTATTTCGAATCTCCTTAGGCATCCGGATTTCTCCCTCCTGATAGGGAAGCAGACCGGCAATAGCCTTCAAAAGGCTGCTTTTTCCGGCACCGTTTTCTCCGCGAATTCCCACGATTTCCCCTTTGAATAGGGAAAGAGAGAGCCCCTGTAATATGGCGCTCTCTCCTCTATGATACCGAAGGCCTAAGTTGTTTACGACACAAAGGCTCTCATTCATCATCCTGCAAGTTCTCCCTGTAAAGTAGCTGCAACCTTCGCCAAGCCATTTCCAATGGTCTCGCTCAGCTTATCAAAATCCTCCTGGCTGTAGTTGGAAATATCCACTTCCGCTTCCTTCGGAAGGGTAGCTGTACCGGTCTTTGTAGTGTTCAGGTTAATCTTCGCACTGCTAAAAGGCATATAGTAATTCTGTAAGCCTTCTACCACAATCTCATGATCGCTGCTGCCCTTCTCTCCGTCAGAAACAGTAAGGGTAAGCTTTGCTCCCATTCCTGTAGGATCTTCTACAATATAGGTTCCGTAAGGCATTAAAGCGGAATGCTTGGTGGTATCAATCTTATATTCCAAAGCCTTAACATCCAGAACACCGTTTACCGCCGGAAATGCTTCCCTCCAGCATCTTATCCTTTACGCTATAGCTGTTCTTTAAGTACATATTCTCGGAGCTGGAGCTTACAACATTAATCTGCTCGGTAACCTCTTTGCCCTTCTTGGCAATCTCCAGAGAGAAGGAATCGTCCTTTGTAGAAAGCAGAACCTGTCTTAAATCTCCGTCAACAACCGCAATCTGCCACTGGAATTCATTGTCCGCCATCTCCTTAGCGGTATCCGCAGCATTATCACGAATCTCCTTTGCCAGCTCACTAAGCTGATCCTTCGGCGTTTTTGCATCTCCCATGCCTAAAGCGCTGTCCCAGGTGCTGGTCGCATAAACATCCTCTAAAAGAGACTCTAAATCACTGTCCTTTTCTACCGTATCTGCCAGCTTCTCATAGAAATTCTTTAAATCTTCCTCTGTGGGCTTAAATACGTAAACCTCTCCGGTATACTTCTCCTTCAGATTCTCTAAGGTGAATTCCTTCTTTTCTACCGTTAAGTTATCCTTATTCATGCTGCCAGACAAGGAGATCTCCGTACTTCTTGGAAATCTCTGCCAGACGCTTTCTGTTCTCTGCAGACTTCTTTAAATCCGGAGCCACAATATCCTGCTCGGTGAGATTCTTCATAATGGTCTTTAAATCTCCCCGATAGTAGTGCTCATCCGCTACAGGAATCGCAAAGCCGATCTTTCCGTCACGATAATCCGCAAAGCCTTCCAGTAAATCTGTACCCATAATCTTGGCACTTAAATTCACGATAAAGGAATTCTTCTCCGCATCCATGTCATACTTTAACTGAATCTGAGAATCCTTCAGATACTTATTCATTTCGTCACTGCCTTCGATTTCTCCGGTAAGGGTCATATCGGAAGACTGCTTTAAATCCTCGTTAATAAAGCCTAAAGGCCACCATGGCATCCATCTTATCCTGGAGATACTTCTCCTGATAATGAAGGAACTTCTGCTCTGCGCTTAAAGCCACGCCACCGGAAAATAACTTCTTTCCAAAGGCAAAAAAAGCCTGCGCAAAGAAGAATAATTACGGCAACAACAGGGATTAAAAGCTTCATGCCCTTCTTTCCCGCAGGAGCCTCCTCTATAGTCTGTGCATAGGAATAGCTTGCCTGGGGCTCAGCAGGAGCCGCTTCTGTAGCTGTTGCAGCACTTACTGCATTTTCAGCAGCCGCTCCAGCCTCACTACTTTCTGCTGCAGCGCTTGCCTCAGCACCGGTAGCACTCGCCTCAGCGCTTACAGTTTCTGCGACTTCCAGCTTTTCTCCGCAGTGCTCACAAAACTTCTCCTCGTCTTGGACTTCCTGTCCACAATTCGGACAATTTTTTTCATTCTGTTTCCTCCCTTTGTCTTCAATTGTCGATTGAACAGACTTATTTTAACATATTTATGGAAATAAATCTTTTTAAAATATATTAAATTTTTAAGGGAGTGGCATTAAAGTTCGAATACTAAAAGCTTCAGAAAGCAAAGCTTCTAAAAGAAGGGTTCAAAAAATAAAGTTCAAAAAAGCAAGGGTCTAGTCAAATCATAGCAAGATTCTACTCAAATCATAGCAAGTGCCTAATCAAATTATAGTAAGGGCGCAATCAGTCTCAAAGCTCCCTGTTTCATTCTGGTGAAAAGGCTTCGATTATGTCCCTTATCCGGACTGACTTCCGTAGAAGTACGGAAAAGCTCATGAAAATCGTCCGCAATATCGAAGATACAGGGGCTTTCATACAGCAGAACTCCATTTTCAAAATGATGGTAGAAGGAACGATAATCCAAATTAAAGGTTCCCACCGCCGCCATCACATGATCCACCAAAATCTGCTTGGAATGCATAAAGCCCGGAGTATATTCATAAATTCTGACTCCTGCCCGCAGGAGTCGAGGATAGTAAGACCGGCTGATGGCATAAACAAAGGCCTTGTCCGGGAATTCCCGGAAGGACAATCCGCACATCTACCCCTCGCTTTGCCGCAAGACACAAAGCCCTGCTCATCTCATCGGTAATAATCAGATAGGGAGTTGTTATGTAAATGCTTTCCGTGGCGGACTGAATCATATTCAGATAGACGTCCTCTCCCAAGGGAAGTCCGTCAGTGGGCGCATAGGCATAGGGCGCGCAATAGCCCTGACCGGTATAACGATCCCAGTGTCTCGGCAAATAATTGTAAAGTCCCCGCACAGGACTATCGTCCATGGCATGCCACATCTCCAGGAAAAGCAGGGTTAAAGTACCTACCGCCTCTCCCCGAAGTCGAATACCTGTATCCTTCCAATAGCCGTAGGGAGAATGAATATTAAAATACTCATCCGCCAGATTATAGCCTCCGGTAAAGCCTATCTGACCGTCCACAACAGTAATCTTTCTGTGGTCTCGGTTATTCATGAAAAGATTCACCATAGGGACAATGGGGTTAAAGATACGACACTGAATGCCCCACTCTTCCAGTTCCTGCACAAACTTCGGATCAATGAAGCCGATGGAACCTACATCATCATAGAAAAGGCGAACCTCCACTCCTTCCTCCGCCTTTTTGCGGAGAATCTCCTTGATTTCTCCAAAGGACTGCCGGTCCTCTATGGCATGGTATTCCATGAAAAATAAACTTCTTTGCCTGGGAAAGGGCTTCCAGCTGTGCCTCCAAGCCCAAAGAAGCTTCCTTGTAAAATACAACCTCCGTGTTTCGATACACCGGGAACTTACCGCCCCGCTCCAGATAAGCAAACTGATTTCCCACGGATTTATTTTCTTTTTTCAGCTGATCCGAAATCAAATGAGACTGATCCAGATAGGGGAAGAGCATGGCATCCGCCGCTTCGATTCTCTTTCCGCATGGTTTTTGGTAAAGCCTGAGCCGTATACCAAAAAATACAAGAGCATTCCCAAAATCGGAAAAGCCATAATCATAAAAAAATCCAGGTCATCTTAATAGAGGCATTGGTCCGCTTGGCAAATACCCCCAAAACCATAACAATAGAAAAGACTCTGGCAAAAATGGACGCCCAAAAATAACTTTCCGTCAGGTAATACAGAAAGAGCCAAAACCATATAATTTGTAAAATCACTGCCAGTATTACGAAAAGCAGGCGACCGACACTATTTTTTCTGTCCTCTTTGTGGAGGACCTTTCCCCGTTTGGGCATTTTTATTCTCCTTATTTCCAGAAAAATCAATATTTTTTCAAAACAACCCTGAGTTTTTCGCCGTTCCTTCGTTTCTTCTCCTGAACTTTAAATTCTAATAAAAAAAAAGAGGAAAGTCCAGCTTTCTCTCTTTTCTTCTTCGAACTGCACAATTTTTTCGTTTTTCGTGCCCTTTTTCTCCCGATTTTCTCCGATTACAGAGCTGTAGCCATCCGAATAGCCTCTTCCTCTTCCGCCGTAAAGCAGGTGTTTTCCAGCGCTTTCACATTTTCCCAAAGCTGTTCCTTCTTACTGACTCCCACCAAAACGGAGGTGGTGGACTTGTCCCGCAGCACCCAGGATAAAGCCATTTCCGAAAGACTCTGTCCTCTTTCCCCGGCAATCTTTGAAAGCTTTGCAAGCATCTGCCGTTTTTCCTCGGTAAAGTCTTCTCTATGCAAATATCTTCCATCCTTCATCATACGGGAATCCTCGGGAATGCCCTCCACATAGCGGTTGGAAAGGAGCCCCTGAGCTAGAGGACTAAAGCAAATGAGCCCCATGCCTTCTTCTTTAGCGGCAGCCTTTAAAGCCATTTTCCTCCACCTTTCTATCCAAGATGGAATAACGGTTTTGGTTAATTACCAAGGGAAGCCGTATTTCCTTCGCAATTTCTACAGCCTTCTTCATGGTTTCTCCGTCATAGTTGGAAATTCCCGCATAAATCGCCTTTCCGGACTGCACAATCTGAAGCAGGGCCAACATAGTCTCCATCAAAGGGGTATCCGGATCCATACGATGGTGATAGAAAATATCCACATAATCCAGCTGCATCCGTTTCAAGGAAGCGTCACAGCTGGTAAGCAAATACTTTCGGGAACCGCCGTTTCCATAGGGGCCTTCCCACATATCATAGCCCGCCTTGGTACTGATTAAGAGCTCCTCCCGATAAGGGCGAAAATCTCTTTGGTACAGAAATCCCGAAATTTCGCTCCGCCTCTCCGTAGGGGGGACCGTAATTGTTGGCTAAATCAAAATGGGTGATGCCTAAGTCGAAGGCCTCCCTAAGAATATCCTGCATCTGCTCCTGAGAATTCCGTTCCCCGAAGTTATGCCAAAGTCCCAGGGAAATAGCCGGAAGATACAGACCGGATTCTCCCGCCTTTCGATATTCCATGCCATCATAACGATTTTTATTGGCTACATAAGTTTTTCTAATATCCATCTCATACCTCCCGAGGCAAGTTATTTTCCGGGCTTCTCAAAAAAAGAAATATATTGAGGAAGGCCATCCACAAAATCACAGCTGTATTCCCCTAGAATCAAGGGGCGAAGATAGTCTAAGGCCTCCTCTTCCAGACTGTGTCCGTCCTTTCCAATCCAAGAAAGGGGAATCTTTTTCTCCCGATTGGCCACCTCGGAAAGAGGAACTGCGGAATATTCTACAGCATACCCCTTTCCCGCTTTGCAGGATTTCCCGGCATTAGAATTCTCCGAATCCTTCTGTCCCAAAGACTTTCTCAAAAGAGTTCTCTCCGGATGGTTCTACAAAAGAGTTCTCTCCGGATGGCTTTCTCCGAAGAGAAGACATTTTCCCGTTTTCTCCCAAAACAGCCAACTCCACAGCCTGAGCTCCCAGTAAGAAGGACTCTTCCACATCGGTTTTGGAAAGCAAATGTCCGGCACAGCGCTGCAAAAGATTAAACTCAATGCTTCTGGTTTTCACCGACATTTTTTCTAAAATCATCTGCTCCAGCACCGCTCCTGCGCCACCGGCAATGCTGTGTCCAAAGGCATCCTTGTTCCCTTCTTCTCGACCGTAGGTATAAAGGAATTTTCCGTTACTGTCCTTAATGCCCTCCGAAACCGCCACCATTACCTGATCCGACTGCTGAAGAGCTTTCTCCACATCCTTTTGGAACTGTTCTTTGGAAAAACTCTGTTCCTCCAGATAAATAAGGTAAGGAATACTTCCTTTTTCTGCGGAAAGAGCCGCGGCGGCGGTAAGCCATCCTGCATTTCTTCCCATCATTTCCACAATCATCACGTATTTGGTGTCATAGACCAGACACTCCCGCTCCAGCTCCAAAAGAGAGGCCGCAATATACTTGGCGGAGGAGCCGAAACCGGGACAATGGTCGATTCCTTCCAAGTCGTTATCTATGGTTTTGGGTACCCCTACCACCACGATGTCCTCCCCCTGTTCCTTGCAGTAGGCGGACAGCTTCCAGGCGGTATCCATGGAATCATTTCCCCCGATATAGAGAAAATAGCCTATATTCCACGCTTTAAAAACGGATAAGAGCTCCTGAAACTCTCTTGGATCTTCCTGAGGGATTTTTTTCAGTTTTAAGCGGCAGGAGCCCAGTGCCGCCGCAGGGGTCTGAGCCAGTCTGGAAAAATACGCCGCCTCCTGCCTTGTGCTTCCTTTTTCCAAAAGAAAGTCTCCAAAGGGAGAAAGGAGGATACTTTCTTCCTCTTTTTTCGGAAAATGCTCTTCCATCTGCTTCTTTCGGCGCAGGCCTTCAGCTCCACAAATTCCTCTGAAAAACACGCCGGCAATGCCATGCTGTGCCCCATAGATTTTATCGATCTTTTCCTCCTGCATAGCCTTCCAGATTACCCCGGAAAGACTGGCATTGATTACTGCAGTAGGGTCCGCCGGACTGAGCCACCAAAAGATTCTTTTTCATAGTACTCCTATTCTACTTTAAGCCTCATCTCACTATACCGCTCTTGGCTATACCACTCTTTACTACTCTTTGCTTTTACTGCACTTATCTTTACTACATTATCTTTACTACACTTATCTTCACTACGCTATTCTTTATTCTGCTTCTCTTTACTTCACTGCTCTATGTTAAGCTTTATGGGCATTTGCCCTACTTTCCCTTTTCTTCCAAAAAGTGAGACAGGAAGGACATGGGGAAGGGGGGAGAAGACAAGGGCTTCACCGCAAGCTGCATCAAAAGCAGAGGGTTATCATCCGCCAAAGCCCGATTCAACGAGAGCTTTCCGCAGGACTTACAAAGATGGAGGATACTCCAATCCCCATCTCCCTTGGAAATCACGCCGATGGGTTCCATTTGTCCATGACAACCGGCTTTCCGGTCTCCCGGCTCCTCATCCACATGGAGGCTATACAGGCAGTGGGGACAATGATTTCTGTGCTGAGATCCTGCCCCTTCGGGATGAATTTCCTTTCCGCAGTGGGCACAGCGGAAGCTCTCCAGACAGGGGGTGAAACGATAGTCGATGGTTCTTGGCTCCACAACTTTTCCCGCCCCACTCTTTTTTTGCACTCCGCCATCTTTCCGTTCTACAGCATCCTTGCACCCTCCGCCATCTTTCCGCTCTGCCACATTCTTCCTCTGTCCCTCACCTTGATTTCTCGGAGAAGCTCCCGGCTTCTTTTTCTTTTTTTAAAAGGCATATCTCCGTTTTGCATGACTCCTACTTTCTTTTTCTCTTTAGCCTCAAACTTTTCCACTTTGTGTTTTTGCCATAACATTTTACTCTTCCGGCTTGTCAACAGAGCTTTCATGCCGGTCAACAGAACTTTTGGGCTCCGTAGCACTTTTAGACTCTGTAGGGCTTTTAGGCTCCATAGCGTTTTCAAAAAAATACTCCAGGGCTCTCCTCAGGATTTTTTTATCTCAAACCCCTCTTTCCTCTCCCTGTTTTTCACATCCAAAAAAAGGAGAGCTGATAGCAGTGTAAGCCCACTGTCCCCTTCTGCCGGGAGCCGTATTTTCCGTCTCCGTAAAGAGGAAAGCCCCGGCTTGCAAACTGGGCACGGATTTGATGAAAGCGTCCGGTTTCCAGCTCCACATCCAGAAGCATCCATTCCCCATTTTCCTCCAAAATCTTATAGCGGAGAATAGCTTCCTTTACGCCCTTTCGAAGGCTTTTTCACCGGAAAAGCACTTCTGCTTTTTGCTGTCCTTATACAGGTAGTCCTGAAAACGTCCCTCCTCCGGAAGAGCTTTTGCCCTCTTCTCCCTTGGGTACCACGATATGATAACGTTTTTTGATTTTTTTCTCTGTCAGCTGCTTGGACAAAGCCGCCGCAGCCTCCTTATTTTTTCCGTACAATAAAAGACCGGAAGCCACCTTATCCAGGCGGTGAATGGGAAGGCAGTCCTTAGGGAGCATCCTTTCTCGCTATCCAGCCCCGCTTCCTTATAAAAACACCAGGTAGTCTTTTTGTTTCTTCGATAATCAAGCTTCCTCCTCGGAAATTTTTCCTCTATCCGGTCTGTACTCGTCCCCTATTTTAACATAAATTTTTCCATCCGAAAAAGGGCAGGTCCGGATTCTTTTCTTTTTCCCGCATTTCTTGTCATTTTCCTAAAAGAATGCTAGGATAAATGCCAGTTTGTCGGGCTTTTAAGGAGGAAAAATGTTTCTAGCAAAGAATTGGGTGGATTATGCCGTTTTTGGACAGCTCTTCCGGTGAAAAAAATTAGAGCGTTGGGGAAAGTATATTTTGCGTAGACCGGACCCCTCAGGTCATTTGGCAAAATCCGAAGAAAAAAATCCTCTGTGGAAAAAATGTAACGGCCACTACCATCGTTCCAAAGCCGGAGGAGGAGACTGGGAGTTTTTCGACCTGCCCAAGCAGTGGAAGATTTCCTATGCGCTTAAACGGAAATCCGGAGCAGAGTCTTGCCTTCCATTTAAAGCCCTTTGCCTTTAAGCACACCGGACTGTTTTCCGGAGCAGGCAGCCAACTGGGATTGGTTTTTCCGAAAAGATTTGCAGAAGAAAAAAAGAGAAGGCTGGAAAAGGGAGATAAGACGCCCATCAAGGTTTTAAATCTTTTTGCCTATACCGGAGGAGCTACCTTGGCTGCAGCAAAGGCCGGAGCAGAGCTGACCCATGTGGATGCCTCCAAAGGGCATGGTACAGTGGGCCAAGGAAAATGCCGAGCTTTCCGGTCTGCTTCCGCCCCCATCCGCTATCTGGTGGATGACTGTGTGAAATTTGTGGAGCGGGAAATCCGAAGAGGCAACCAGTACGACGGCATCATTATGGATCCCCCCTCCTACGGTAGAGGTCCCAAGGGAGAAATCTGGAAAATCGAAGACAGCATCTATCCCTTTTTACAGCTAAGCGAAAAAGATTTTTGAAAAAAGGACGCCCTCTTTTTTTCCTCTTAAATTCCTACACCACCGGATTACAGCCGGGGGTTATGGCCTATATGCTGAAGGATTTGATTCAAAAAAGCCGTGGAGGCATCGTGGATTCTCAGGAAGTGGGCCTGCCTATTGCAGAAAGCAATCAGGTGTTGCCCTGCGGTTGTTCCGCCAGATGGTTTCAAGGGGAAGAACGTTCTTAAACCGTAAGTTTTTTGTCCTTTTCGTTAGGAAAAATTCGTTGTTTTTCCTATGAGAAAAAGATAGTATTATAAAGAGAAGCTGAAATAATATATTTTTACCATCCTTTAAGGATTGTCTATAGAGATTTGGAGGACAAAATGAAGAAGAGAACCCTACCCTTCCTGCTGGTTGCAGGAATCGGCCTTTTTTCCGGCACCGCTTTCGCAGCCGGCTGGAATGTAAACAGCAGAGGACAGCAGGTTTATCAAAATGATAACGGTTCTGTGGTGCAAAACTCCTGGATTAAAAATCAATCAGAACGGCCAGACCATTTGGTATTATGCCACAGGAGACGGAAGCCTTAAGCAGGATGGCTGGCTGAAATTACAGGATTCCTTCTACTATTTTGACGGAAACGGCATTATGCAGACCGGTTGGGTAAATGATGATAATTATTACTGCGACCCCAGTACCGGAAAGATGATTACCGGCTGGAAACAGCTTCCCCTTCCCTCCGGCGTTACCGCCGACGAAAATCGAAAGGGAAATAACGGAAACTACTGGTTCTATTTTAATCAAAGTACCGGAGAAAAGCTTCGCTCCAAGGACGGTCATGTTGCGGTAAAGACCTTAGACAATGCCTCCTACGGATTTGATGAAAACGGTATCATGGTTACCGGTTGGGCAGAGGTAAATGATGCCAATCCGGAAATTGCCGGCTATGTATTTTTCGCAGAGAAAAACGATAATAAATTCAAGATGGGACAGCGTTTAAGCGGCACCTGGTACTCCACCGTAGGCCCTGAGGGAAACAGCAGTAAGCTTTCCACAGGAGATGTGGAATGGTTCTATTTTAAAAATAACGGCCATCCCGCAGCCGGAAACGAAGGGGTGTACGAAGTCCAGAGAATCAACGATAAGCGCTATCTTTTCAATGAAAAGGGCAATCCGGTTTACGGCATCCAGAAGGGACGCACTGCTTCCAATGCTCCTGAAGGCTACTACTATTGCGGAGCCAACAAGGCGGACTGTTCCGTAAAAACCGGAAGAATGAATCTGGTGGACGGAGACGGAGACAACATCACTTGTTTCTTTGATCAAAACGGTCGAGGAATCACCGGCATCAAACAGGATTACCTGTACTTTAACGGACGTCTCCAAAAGGCGGATCAGGGCTCCCGTTATCAGAAGCTCACCCTTCCCGGACAAAACAGAAGCTACGTGGTGAACGAATCCGGCAGAGTCATGAAGAATAAGACCAAATACCGTGATGGAAACGGCAATAAGTGGTCTGTAAATGCCAGCGGTGTGATTACCTTGGATGAGGGACTGGACAGCGTAGAGCTTCAATCCCCGAAGGTTACCGACCTGGATTAAAAGAAAAAGGAACTGTAAAAATCAAAAAATAAAAGATTTTCGGCAATATAGGTCTGAATGAGGGGCAGTCTGAGCTCGACGGTACTTGCGAAAAACAAGAGAAATCGCAGTTTTTCGCTTAGTATCCGCTTCGTGGCGAAGCTAGCGGAGCGTGCCCCAATTTCAGACCTATATTGCTTAGAAAAATCTCTTTTTGATTTTTACAGTTCCTTTTTAGTTTTTAATTCAGACTCGTAACTATCGGGCATAAGCTCCTTCGGAAAGAAGCTGTCCCTTCATCCGGTACAGTCCTTTGTGTACCGCCGGGAACCAAAAAGTACCCCTAAGGGTAAGAACCATTTCCACGGAAATGTAGCTGATATTATAGCTGAAGGAATACCAAATGGGATTCATGCCTTCCGGGAGCATAAGAAGCAAAAGAACAGCACGCCGGATAAAGAAAGGCGAAGAAAAAAAGCGTCCCAGACAAGCCACAATATAGCTGATAAAAAGGCCGTGTTTCTTTTGGGAAAAATAAACCGGATAAAGCCTAAGGGCAGAAAAACGCTAAAACATAGTCCGTAATAAACTGGGCAGGGACTATAAAAATAGGGCTTCAAAATGAAGCTCAGAGCCCCGTAGGCCAAACCGGATAGGAATCCGTAGGTTCCGCCGAAGAAAAATCCCGGTAAGGTGGCAAAAAGCATGGAGCAGGCGGTAACCGATCCTCCCATCGGCAGGGAAAAAGAGATTAATCATTCCCAGTACCAAAAGACATGGCTACACAAACTCCGGACAAAGCAATCTTTTTGGTGTTATTATGCATAAAAAAAATCCTCCTATGCTGTCCAAAGGACAATGGAGGGCTCACTATAGCTTCCCTACGCTGGCATTATCCAGGTCAGGTTAAAGGGTTGGTTTTCACCTCTCAGCATACAGCGCCCCTAGCAACAGTATCAGTTTAGTCCGATTAGGGCGCTTCGTCAAGATAAAGGATTTTTGCTTCTTCATAAAAATTTCTAAATTTTTCTTATACCTCTTCCTCCATTTAAAAGTTCTCCATAAAGGATTCGCATACTTTCTGCAGAAGATAAGCCGTAGACTTGGGATAAAAGCAGACAGTAAATTGGGCTCAAACTATAAAAAGCAAAAAGAGCAAAAGCCTCTCCCTGCTTCCGGAAAAAATGCTTTTTGCAGCATAAACCAAAGTCGCAAAAAGATAATGCACCGCATAAAGATAAAAAAATTATGGTCTGCATACTTTTTTTCCAAAGGCAAAAAAACCTCTCTGGCAAAGAAGAAGCAGGAAAAAGTGCGGTACTGATTCTATACAAAAACCGTGGTCAAAAGCAAAAGCCCTGATGGTCTTTCCCAAGACCGTATAGCCATAGCAAAGAAGGGCTAAGAGCAGGAAGAGAAACGGAGAAAATATAGATTTCTTTTCCGTATTTTCATAAGGAAAAGCTCTTTCCTCTCCGGAAATGCCAAAAGCCAAGCAATGCCAAATAAGCACCAAAGCTATAGTAAAAAAAGCCGCATCCTCATTGAGATAAGGGTATATCCAGGCGAAAAATATACCAAGCCAAGAAAGAAGAGGGGAAAATGCCAAAAAGCAGGTTCCCCACCTTCGGAGAAAAAGCATTTTCGGAGACAGAGAAAAGTCCTAAAGCAAAAGAATGGACAGGCGTAGGTCAGAAGAATCAGCTGAAAAAAATACCAAAATACCGGCTGATAGCGATAGAGAAAATATCCCTCAAAAAAATCCCGTGAATACTAAAGTCTGCCTTTTTTGAAACAAAAGATAAAGAATAGTCATTCCGGTATTCCAGAAAAAGATAGGGAAGGACATAGGAAAAAAGCGTTTTTCCCAAGCTTCTCTTTCCATTGGGAAAGGCTCTGCAAATTCCGGAAAAACAGATAGCCACTGACAAAGAAAAAAATCCGGGAACCGCTACCTGCCCTAAGAATTCCGAAAAGAAAAACTCCCATTTTTTTCCAAAAAGAGCTCTCAAAAAAAGGGTAGCCTTGCTACGCTCTGCAACTCTTCCACGGAAAAAAATGGGTGCTATGAACAAAAACCACCAAAAAGGGATAATAAAAAACTATATTGGGGAAATATAGAAAGAAGGCTTGTTTCCAAGCCTCTCTTCTCTTTACATATCATCTTCCAACTCTAAGCTAAACTGTTCTGTCTGGGAAGCTCTGGCTTCCTTGTATTCAGAAACTCTCTTATTGATTCTGCCCACCGGATCCAAAATAGAGGAAATGGAAATATCATGGTTCATATTGTCAATAAGCAGGGCAATGTACTTCGCCATGCTTACATTGATATACCATTCTCTCTTTAACAGCTCTTCCGGCTGATAAATCAGGTCTGTGGTCAAAACCCCTGCCAAAATTCCGGCTGCATAGGCTTCATCGAACTTGTTAAGACCGTTGGTAAATAAGCCGAAGGTACAGCAAGCATAAACTCGCTTTGCCTTTCTGTCCTTTAATGCCTTGGCTGTATCTATTAAAGACTCTCCGGAGGAAATCATATCATCGATGATGATAACGTCCTTTCCTTCCACATCCGTTCCCAAGAATTCATGAGCCACGATAGGATTTCGTCCGTTCACCACCTGGGTGTAGTCTCTTCTCTTATAGAACATACCCATATCTAAGCCTAAGACATTGGCATAATAAATGGCACGATTCATTCCGCCCTCATCCGGAGAAATAATCATCATATGATCCTTATCAATGTCCAAATCATTTACATTCATCAGAAGTGCCTTAACGAACTGGTAGGTGCAGGAAACATTGTCAAAGGAGTCTCTGGGAATGGCATTCATGACTCTGGGATCGTGAGCATCGAAGGTTAAGAAATTCTCCACGCCCATTTCATGAAGCTCCTGCAGCATCATAGCGCAGTCTAAGGACTCTCTTCCGGATCTCTTATGCTGTCTGGACTCATACATGAAGGGCATAATGACGTTGATTCGCTTAGCCTTTCCTGTTGTTGCCGCAATCAGTCTCTTTAAATCCGCATAGTGGTCATCCGGAGACATGTGGTTCACATGGCCGAAAATGGAATAGGTCATGGAGTAGTTCATCACATCCACCATCAAGTAAATGTCCACGCCTCGTACGGACTCCAGGATTTCTCCCCTTTGCCTCTCCTGTTCCGAATCGGGAAATTCTTGTGGGAACAATGTAATCCGATTTCTGATACCCTGAAAAAGCAAGAGTTTCCTTATGCTCACTTTCTCTCTTGGTTCTCCAGGTAACCAAGTAATCGTTTACCTTCTTTCCCAAGGGCTCAATGGACTTTCAACGGCATCAAAGCCAAAGGTCCTACCGGAATACGCTCAATGAACTGTGAAGTTCTGGAATCAGCCATGACTATTCTCCTTCCAAACATATAGACACTTACGGATTAAAAATACAGGAAAGCAAAGAAAAAGTCTATGCTCTTTTTTGCTTTTAGGAAAAAACTTTTGTCGAAGAGATTTTTGGGGAGTGTTCTTCAGAAATAGATTAACGCTTTTTGTCCTTATGGCTTTCGGAACAGGGCACGCTCCCCTAACCTCGCCTCGCACGGATATAAGCGAAAAAAACTGCGGTCCCCTTTGTTTTTCGCAGTACCGACGGGCCCAGATTGCCCTTTATTTGAAGCCATAAAGGCAAAAAGCTACTGCTACTTTTACTTCGCCTCCACAAAATATTCTTCGATGGAAAGTTAAGGGTGTGACGGAAGAAGGGGCTGTAAAAATCAAAGTACTAAAGATATTTTTGGCATAGGTCTGAACTTGGGGTAGTCTGAGCCCGATACTTGCAAATCGGCAAATGAAGATCTGTAAAAATCAATAAGTGAAGGAATACAGTATGGGTCTCAATAGGCAACTGAGCCCGTCAGTACTTACTGAAAGCAAGCAAAGCGAAGCTGAAGTTGTACTGCTACGAAAGCGAGTTAGCGGGAGCGTGCCCTGATTGAGACCCATACTACATTTGAGCGCATCTTTATGATAAATACAGTCTTTCAACACAGGATTGCTAGCAGAGCATGCCCCAAGTTTAAACCCTATATTGCTTAGAAAATTTTTAATTTTTACAGCCCTTCTTCTACCTTAGAGTCTCTGATCTTTCCCATATAAGGGGATGATCTCGTAGTCGGACATGAAGCGGGACACCACTCTGTCGGAGTAAGTCTCTCGCAATTCTTTAAAATTCAAATTTGTAGATATCAGCATGGTTTTTCGGTCCAATATCCGTTGATTCAGCAGGGCGAAAAAGCGGGAGGTGGTGAAGCTGTTGGAAAACTCCGTTCCCAAGTCATCTATCAGAATCACATCCACCTCTTCGATGTAGTCTTCCGTATCTTCTTCTCGCATCCTTTTGGAAAAATACTCAAAGAGTCCCTGTGGCGGTAAAGTACAATACACTTACGCCTCTATCCAACAGGGCCTTGGCTATGGAATGAAGAAAATAGGTTTTTCCGGTTCCGGTACTTCCGGTAACTAAAATGCTGCGGTTATTTTTCGGGTATTCTTCACAGTAGTTTATCAGATAGTCCCGAATCTCCTTCATATATTCCCGCAGGGTTTTGTTTCCGCACTGGCCCAGCTTCTCTATATTGTCAAAGCGCTCCAGCTGGAACTTGGAGAAGTTTTCCTGCTCCAGCACCGCCCCCATACGGGATTGTCGGTACAGAAGCTCTCCCTGCAGCTTTAAAAAGCATTGGCATTTCTTCCCGTCCACATATCCGGTATCCTGACAAAGGGGACAAAAATGCTCTTCTTCCTCTAAATCCTGTATCTTATAACCCGCGCCTTCCAAAAGAGCTTTCTTTTCTTTATGCAGCTTTCCGATTTCCTCCTTTAGTCGAAGGAGTCCTTCCCGATTGCCCTGCTGCATTTCCCCGGCAACGGATAAAGAGAAGGCTCTAACCTTCTCCTCCAGCTCTTCCAGTTCCGGAAGCTTACGGAATATCTCTTCCCTTTTCTCTAAATATCTTCTATGGGCTTCCAGCTGTCTTTCTGAAAGAATCCTTTGTATCTCCTGAACCTGTCCGTTACTCAGTGCCATGCTTTGCCTCTTCTCTACTTAGCGGTATGAAACTGTCCAAGTCGTTCTAAGGCCTTCTGCTTAGCCAAAGAATCATAGTCTACCTCTTCCTGACTGAAATTCAGGAAACGATTGCCCTTCTTCTCTCCGGAGGAGCTTCCGCCCTTTCCTTTCGAAGAAAATGTATTTCCGCCGGTCTTTCCGTCTCCGTTTCCTGCTTTCATGCCCTTCGCCATATCAAAATTCTTCACATGCTCTCTGGCTGCCCGAACATCTCGAATGCCCAACTCGTGCCAGTCCACCGCCACCTTCTGCATATAGCGACAGTTGGTCTTTTGCAGGCTGCAACAGTAGTCTAAGAAAAATTCAATCAGCTCCGCATCCATTTCCAGAGACTGATACATATATTCAAAAAAGCTGGACATGGGAAGGAGTTACCACAGGCATCAAATGCTTGGCTACAAACAAAATGCCGCCAAATTCTTCCTCATCGATTTCCCGCTTTTTTCCCGTCCATTTCCTGTTTTTGCTCATCAAAAAAAGAAGTCCTTTCCATACGGCTCAGCCTCTCTTTCTGAGACAGCTTTTTCCTCGGAAAGAAGAGCCGCCTCTTCCGACTGCAATTCCTGCTCCAAAGCTCTGGCCGTTCCTCTTTTAATACCCCCTTTTTCTCCCAAAAAAGGATGGCTCTTTTCACGTCCTGGTCAGTTAAACAAAGGGCCTCACCGATTTCCTTGCCCTTTAGCTTTTCTTTTTGATGGCGAAGCAAATACAGATACACCTTCACATAATCTCCATTGGCTTCGGCTACATATTCGTCTATAAATGCATTCGGAACACAAGTAATCTCCGCCTGGATTCCCTCTTGAAACTGTATCTCCATCTCTTCCCTTTCTCCCCTAAATCGTCGGTGAGCAAATCATAACATAGGAGCTTTTTCAGTTCAAGAAGACTACTCCACAAGTTTATCCACAGGACTTATCCACAGCAATGTGGATAATGTGGGTTTCTTTTTTCATTTTCTTTAAAAGCTTGATTTTACTGGGTTTATCTATCCTTTTTTGAAGGATTTTCCCTCCGGTTATCCACAATTCTTAGGTGGATTTCGGAAAAATCAGGAAAGAAGAAAAATAATTTTCTTTCCCCCAAACTCCCCGGCTTTTGAAAGAGATAAAAAGAAGGTTTCACCATTTGGGAAAAAGAAAAAAATTCCTTTTTCTTCCACGATGAAAAACCTTCTTCAAAAAATTCTATTCTTCTCTTTCCGCACCTTCCAGAGAAAGCAAATCCTCTCCCACGTCTACGATATTTCCCGCACCCATGGTAATCAAGAGGTCTCCCTCCTTCACATGCTCCAAAATAAACTTCTCAATGGAAGGAAAATCCGGAATATAGTACACGTTGGTGTTTTGAGAAAGCATCAGCTTCCGCAAATCATCCGAACTGATGCCTACGGTATTTTTCTCCCTGGCGGCGTAAATGTCTGCCAGAATAATCTCATCCGCCTGGGCCAAAGCTCCCGCAAAGTCCTCCATTAAGGCCTTCGTTCTGGAATAGGTATGGGGCTGAAAAACAATCCACAGCTTTCTATGAGGATACTTCTGTGCCGCCGCAATGGTTGCCGCAATCTCCTGGGGATGGTGGGCATAGTCATCAATAATGGTAAAGCCGTTAATCTTTCCCTTTCGCTGGAAACGACGATCCGTTCCGGAAAAACGATGCAGAGCCTCCTTGATATCCTCAAAGGAAATCCCCAAATATCTTGCCACCGCAATGGCAGACAGGGAATTGTAGATATTGTGCTCTCCGGTAACGGAAAGTGTCACCTTGCCTCTATCCTCTCCGTGCTCAAAGAGGGTAAAGCTGGGTCTTGCATAATGGTCATAAGAAATAAAATTCGCCGTATAATCCGCGTCCCCATGACCGAAGGTAATTATCTTCCGTCCGCCCAAATCCTCTAAAAAATACTCATAATGAGGGAATATCCTTGTTGATGACCACCAGTCCATCCTCCGGCAATCTTTCGATAAAGGTCTTGAAGGAATCCCGAATCTCATTAATATCCTTGAAAAAGTCCAGATGGTCCGCTTCCACATTTAAAATCACCGCAATGCTGGGGAAGAAGGAGTGGAAGGAGTTGGTATACTCGCAGGCCTCTGCCAGGAAAATGTCGGATTGTCCCACCCGAAGATTTCCCCCGATATCCTTCATCATCCCTCCCACCGTAATAGTAGGATCCTTTGCCGCCTCCATCAGAATCTCGCCAATCATGGAGGTGGTGGTGGTTTTTCCGTGGGTACCGGCCACATTGATGGCTGTAGCATAATTTTGCATGATGCGTCCCAGAAGATCTGCACGAGTCATCATGGGGATGCCTCTGCGCTTTACCTCCTGAAACTCCTCATTGTCCTCGGAAATGGCGGCAGTATACACACAAAGCTCCACCCCATCCTGAATATTTTGACGGCTTTGGGGAACAAAGACCTTGATTCCCAAGCTTTCCAGGTGCTCTGTCAGAGGAGAGGTTTTGGCATCCGATCCGGTTACGGTAAAATGACGATCCAGCAGAATTTCCGCCAGGCCGCTCATGGAGATACCCCCTATTCCGATAAAGTGCACCCAAAGTGGTTTGTCAAAATGAATATCGTACATATTTCCTCCTAAAGCATTTCCTTACTACTGCTTAGTTGTTGAGCTCTCTACTTCCGTCCTATACCGTTACTTCTCTATCCTGCCAAGGAGAAGCTTTTCCTCCGGCAAAATACCGGCTTTTCTGTTAAACTCCTGCACCGAAAAGCACTTCCTTCCGACCTTCTAAAGCCAAAAGCAATGCATTTCCCAAAACACCTACCGCAATAACCTCTCCCAGTCCCACGGTAGCAAAGAGGAAGGGATAGCTGTCCGGTACCCCGTAAGCATACTGTAAAACGAAGGGCACAATGATGGCATTGGCCAGGATGGGCGGAACGCATACCAGGAACTTATTCTTGTTCCGAAGCTGATAGCTTAAGATTGCAGCAATCAGGGTAGCCAAGGTTCCGAAGATAACATCCGGCATGGCCGCTCCGGAAAAGAAGTTTCCTAAAAGACAGCCCACTGCCAAGCCCGGAACAGCCGCAAAGCTGAAAAATGGCAAAATACAAAGGGCTTCCGCAATACGGAACTGAATCGCCCCGAAGCTGATGGGCTTAAAAATCAGCACTAAAGCCACATACACAGCGGCAATCAGCGCCGCCTGGGTTATCATCTTGGTTTTTTGATCTTGAAAATGCATAAATTCTCCTTTAGTTTTTTTTAGCGTGTGGAAGGTCTCGAACACACGGGTGAATAGTTACAATCCGTGAGATTTTAGCATAAAATCGACGTTCTTCATAGTTTTTATTTTCGTGATAGGAAAAAAGTACAAAAATAGGAGCTGTAAAAAATCAAAATAGTTTTCTAAGCAATATAGGTCTAAATTTGGGGCACGCTCTCGCTAGCTTCGCCCTGCGCGGTGAAGGACTGCACTCATTATTAGAAGGTGCTCTGATGCAGTGTGAACCTATAATCGGGGCACGCTCCCGCTAACCTCGCCTTCGTAACAGTACTAACTTCAAGCTTCGCTTTGCTTGCTTTCAGTAAGTACTGACGGGCTCAGATTGCCCCTATTATAGGTTCACACTGCATCAATCGCTTCAATTATTGATTTTTTGCAGTCCTTCACTTCGCCGGTCTTTCGCAAGTATCAAGCTCAGACTACCCCTTATTCAGACCTATATTGCCGAAAATCTATTTCTTATTTTGTTTTTACAGCCCCTATTTAAATAGACTCTCTTAAAGAAAAGCTCTCCAATAGAATTCGGCTCAAATGAATTCGGCTGAAATAGAGTTCACTTTCCAAAGAATCTCACTTTATACAGAAGTCTTTTTCAAAAAATTTCACCTATATAGAATCCGAAGAGTAGTTCGGCGCTTCTTTTGTGATATGAATATCGTGGGGATGAGATTCCTTTAAGGATGCAGGAGAAATCTTCACAAACTCGGAGGTTTCCTGCAAGGTGGGAATGTCCTTTGCTCCGCAGTAGCCCATGCCGGCACGAAGGCCGCCGATAAACTGGAAGATGGTATCTTCCACCTTACCTTTGTAAGCCACTCTTCCTTCCACCCCCTCAGGCACCAGCTTCTTGGCCCCTGCCTGAAAGTAACGGTCTGAGGAACCGTTCTTCTCCTTCATGGCACCAATAGAGCCCATGCCGCGATAAACCTTATATTTTCTTCCCTGATAAAGCTCAAACTCACCGGGAGCTTCATCACAGCCCGCAAATACGGAGCCCATCATTACGGTGGAGCCGCCGGCAGCCAGTGCCTTCGCCACGTCTCCGGAATACTGAATTCCGCCGTCTGCAATAATCGGAATGCCGTATTCCCTGGCTACGGAATAGGCATCCATAATGGCGGAAATCTGGGGTACACCGATTCCGGCAACTACTCTTGTGGTACAGATGGAGCCGGGGCCGATACCAATCTTCACACAGTCCGCTCCCGCCTCAATCAGCGCTTTCGTAGCCTCTTTGGTAGCAACATTTCCGGCAATAAGGGGAAGGTCGGGATACTTGTCCTTCAGCAAACGAATACAGGAAATAACATTTTGAGAATGTCCATGGGCGGAATCCAAAACAACCACGTCAACATGAGCCTTTAAAAGCTCTGCCGCCCGATCCAATACATCCGTGGTAATGCCCAGAGCCGCACCGCACAGCAGTCTGCCCTGCTTATCCTTTGCCGCATTGGGATATTTGATTTGTTTCTCAATATCTTTGATGGTAATTAAGCCCTTTAAATTCCCCTCATCATCCACAATGGGGAGCTTTTCCACCTTTGCCCGGGCCAAAATGGACTTGGCCTCCTCCAAAGTTGTCCCTTCCTTTGCAGTGACCAGATTTTCAGAGGTCATGCAGGCGGAAATCGGACGATTAAAGTCTTCTTCAAAAACAAGATCACGGTTGGTAATGATGCCGATAAGCTTCTTTCCTTCCGTAATCGGCACACCGGAAATCTTAAACTTCGCCATTAAATCATTGGCATCCTTCAGGCTATGATCCTTGGTAAGGGAAAAGGGATCGGTAATAACGCCATTTTCCGAACGCTTCACCATGTCTACTTCTTCCGCCTGGGCAGTAATCGACATATTCTTATGGATAATGCCGATTCCTCCGCATCTTGCCATGCCGATGGCCATCTGATGCTCTGTAACGGTATCCATTCCCGCAGAAATAAAAGGAATGTTCAAACGAATCGTCTTCGTCAAATACGTGCTTAAATCCACCTCATTCGGCACAAGGTCTGAATAATGCGGAACCAGTAAAACATCATCAAACGTAATTCCTTCTCCCTATGATTTTCGCCATATTTCCCTCTTTTCTTAAAATCAAACTGATGTAGTAAAAAACTTTCTTCTATCCAATAGTTTTTACTTATGCATAAGAGAAAACTATTTTTAACTCCTCTTTTCTATTCCACCGGAATCCCGATGTCCTTTCCGATAGCAGGCTCCTCGAAATGGATTTCTCCGATATGGGCATAAATCTTTCTCCCTACAGGCAGAAAGGCTGTCTGCCCATGGTCGTAACGGAGAGACCCTTCCTCCGTCGGAATAAGCTACGCCATCTTCCAGAACTGTATTGTTATGGTAGACAAAGACAGACGGATCGGTAATTTCTCCTGTAATTCGCTTATGCTTTTCATAGGCGTGAGGATAGCCCTTGGAGGTCATCACCACCGTCATGCAAGCTTCCTCCGACCACTGAAAGTCTTCCTTGCGGAGAGTACCGGAAATCGCCTTATCCATAAGACATAGTAAATCACTCTTAAGCCTTGGCAAGATTACCTCCGTCTCCGGATCTCCAAAACGGACGTTAAATTCCAGAATCTTCGGCTCTCCCCCATTATCATAAAACCGATAAAAAGAATGCCGCTGTACTGAAGTCCTTCCTGCTCCAGCCCATAGGATATCTTCTCCAGAACCTTTCCAATCTTCTCCTTTAATTCCGTATTAAACAGCTCGTTTGGAGAATAACAGCCTACCCCGCCGGTATTGTCCCCCAGGTCTCCGTCATAGATTCGTTTATAGTCCCTCGCCGATTCCAGAGGAAAAAGCCGATTTCCGGAAACTACGCAAAGAAGGGATGCCTCTTTTCCATCCAGAAATTCCTCTATGACCACCTTCTTCGCTTCTTCTCCGAAAATCTTTCTTTCACAAAAAGATCTTCTAAATACTGCTTTGCTTGTGCTGCCTCCTGAAAAATCCCCACACCCTTTCCGGCGCAGAGGCCGTCCGCCTTAATCACAAGGGGATAGGAAAAATCCTGCAAGGCCTCCACCCCTTCTTCATAGGAAAATACCGTTTTATACCGGGCGGTGGGTAGCGCATATTTTTCCAAGAAGCGCTTTGTAAAATCCTTGCTCCCCTCTAATTGGGCAGCCTTCTTTTTCGGGCCAAATGCTTTTACGCCTACCTCTTCCAGTTCATCCACAAGGCCCTCGCACAAGGGCTTTTCCGGGCCGACAACAACAAAGTCCACGTGCTCCTTTGCAAATCTTACTATTTCCTCGTTACTCCCTAAGGGAAAGATTCTCTGCATAGCGGGCTGTCCCCGCATTTCCCGGACAGCAATACAGCTTTTCGCAGAGCGGACTTTCCTGCAACTTTTTACAGAGCGCATCCTCCCGACCGCCATTTCCCACAACCAATACGCGCATAGTGTAGCTCCCTTCCATTAACATACTATGAGATTTTCGTTTTTTGAAATCCGGGTTACAAGGAACCTTCATTTCTCAAACTCTTCATTCCACGAAATCTTAATACCTCAAAAACTTAGTTCCTTGAAATCAGAATTCCATGGAATCCACATTCCCCAACTCTTCTTTTCTCTTAATGTCTAAAATGTCGAATATGGGTCATTACCAAAGCAATACCATACTGATCGCAGAGTTCAATCACTTCCGGATCCTTCACGGAGCCTCCCGGCTGGATTGCCGCACGGATGCCGTGTTTCTGCAAAAGCTCCACCGTATCGGCAAAGAAGAAGCCGTCGGAAGCAAGAACCGCCCCGGAATGTTTGCCTTCTCCATGGGAAAGGGCATCCTCCACTGCCCAGGTACGCCGCACCTGCCCCTGACCGATTCCGAGAGTCGCGCCGTCCTTTACCAGAACCGCCCCATTGGAAGCAACCATTTTTACCGCCTTAAAGCCAAAAAGCAAATCCCGCATTTCCTCCTCTGTGGGCTTCCGCGCACTGACCACTTCCATTTCTTCCGTAAGATCCGCATTGTCATAGTCCTGTACCAGAATGCCTCCCAGCACTTCTTTCATCGTCTTCTTCGGAAGGGAGAAGGTGGACAAGTTCGGCATCACAATCACACGCAGATTTTTCTTCTCTTCCAGAATGGAAAGGGCCTCTTCCTCATAATCCGGTGCAATCACGATTTCCATAAAGAAGGAATGTAAAACCTCTGCGATATGCTTGGTCACCGGTCGATTCAAGGCGAAAATTCCTCCGAAGAGAGAGGTTGCATCACAGGCATAGGCCTTATCGAAGGCTTCATCAATCGTTTCCCCGATTCCTATTCCGGCAGGATTGTTATGCTTGGTGCCCACCACTGCCGGCTCGGAAAATTCCTTTACAAAGCGAACCGCATTGTACATATCCGTATAATTATTGTAGGACAGCTCCTTTCCGTGAAGCTGCTTCCACTCTGCCGGATTCTCCTCGTATACCTTCTCGTAAAATGCGGCATTCTGGTGGGGGTTCTCCCCATAGCGAAGGCTTGTGCCCAGGCGATAGCTCATGCTCAGGTACTCCGGGTTGGAGACAGAGAGTCGATTATTAAAGTACTCTGCAATCAAAGCATCATAATAGGCGGTATAACGGAAGGCCTTTGCCGCCATTTGCTCCCGATAAGAGAGGTCATTTCTTCCCTCCCGAAGGCGAAGAAGCACCTCTTCATAATCTCCCCCATCGGTGACCACAAGAACATCCCGAAAATTCTTTGCTGCGGCGCGAATCATGGAAGGCCCGCCGATATCGATGTTTTCCACCTGTTCTTCCTCACTCACCCCTTCCTTCCGAAGTACCTTTTCAAAGGGATAGAGGTTGTTTACCACAAGGTCAATGGAGTCGATGCCCAGTTCTTCCACGGTTTTTTGATGCTTTGCATCTTCTCTTCGAAACAAAATCCCGGCATGAATACGGGGATGCAGAGTCTTCACCCTCCCATCCAAAATTTCCGGAAAACCGGTCAGTTCGGAGACCTCTTTCACTTCCACTTCTTTTTTCAATAACTGATATGTTCCCCCAGTGGAAATCAGCTGAAAGCCCAAATCCTTTAAACCTTTACAAAATTCCACAATGCCGTTCTTGTCAAAAACACTGATTAATGCAGTCTTCATACTTCCTCCCGAATAAAGGCACGTTCTCCCTGCCAAAACACCCGATCTTCCAAACACGCTCTCACTGCAACCGGTAGAATGCGATGCTCCACTTCCAAGACCTTTCCTGCAATCTCTTCCGGACCGTCTGCTTCCAAAACGGGAACCACCTCCTGTAGTAGGATTGCCCCGCCGTCCACTACTTCACTGACAAAATGCACCGTCGCGCCGCTCCATTTCACTCCGGCACGATACACCGCTTCATGCACCCGCATCCCGTAAAACCCGGGGCCGGAGAAGGCCGGAATCAGAGAGGGATGAATATTTACAATATGCCGGGGAAAATGCCGGATAAACGCCGGAGTGAGTATCTTTCAAAAAGCCGGCGAGCACAATCCACTCCACTTCTCTTTTTCAGCTCTTCCAAAAGCGCGCTGTCATAGTCCCCTTTCGGAAGCACCATAGTCTCTATTCCCCTTCTCTTCGCTCTTTCCAGTCCGTAGGCATCCCCCCGGCTGGAAACCACAAGGCGGATTTCGCCGCTCTTTTCATGCACCGAATCGATAAGGGACTGTAAGTCCGTTCCTCCCCCGAAATAAACACTGCTATTTTCTTCATTTTTGCTCCCTTAAAAATACTGTACCCCGCTGTAAAACAGATTCTGGGGATTCGGAATTCGACGATTCCGATACAGTCCCTCGCCATAGCGTTCGCTGTGTCCCATTTTCCCGAGGATCAAGCCATCCTCCGAAACCATGCCCTCGATACCGTACAAAGAGCCGTTGGGGTTAAACTTTCCGTTCAGGCTTGCATTTCCGTCAAAGTCCGCATACTGGAAGGCCGCAAGATGCTTCCACTTTCTCAATGGATTTTCCTACAAGCTTCCCTTCGCCATGGGAAAATACCACGTCATGCATCTCTCCTAAGCGGAAATGCCGGGTCCATGCACTGTTCGTATTGGACACCCTGGTAAAGGCGGTAGCGGATACATGGTGCATACAGTCATTGTGGTACAGCGTTAAATCTTCCTCACTGAGATCCCGGATCTCTCCATAGGGAAGTAAGCCGGATTTTAAGAGGGCCTGGAAGCCGTTACAGATTCCAAGGATTAGGCGCTTTTTCTTTAAATGGCTATGAACCGCCTCTTTAACCTTCTCATTTCTCAGGAAATTCACAATAAACTTGGCAGAGCCGTCCGGTTCATCTCCACTGGAAAAGCCCCCCACAAACATCAGGATATGGGCGCTATCCAGCTTCTCCACAAACTCTTCCATGCTTTCCTTTAAATCCTGCTCTCTTTTATTCCGGATAATAACCGTCTCCACCTCCGCTCCCTCTTTTTGGAAGGCGCGGGCACTGTCATACTCGCAATTCGTTCCCGGAAAGACGGGAATCAGGACTTTCACCTGATCCACCTTTTCCGGAGAGAAAAACTCTCTTTCCGTCTCTTTGGACAGGTTCTCACAATTTCCCTTCTCCAAATTCACATACTCCGGATAAAGCTTTTCAAAGGTGCCGGTATAGGCTCTCCGCAAAGTCTCCTTATCGAATGTTTCTCCATTGGCCAAAATATCCTCTTCCACCGTTCCAATCTTACGGAAAGGCAGGTCGGCGACCCTGGCTTCAAATACCATAGAGCCCGGCTGAAAGTCTGAAAGCTCTTCCATCGTAACGTGAAAACCTAAGTCATTTCCTACTGCCATCTTGTAAAGGGGCGGAAAAGGCGGAGCCTTCCTCTAAAACATAGACGGAACAAACCTTTTTCTCCGAAATATAGCGGTGAAGGAGGTCATACTGCGCTACCGTCTCCGCTATATTCGGAAAGCCTCTCTCGTCCTTAACGACCGGCAGGAAATAAAGGGTATTTCCGCAGTTTTTCAGCTCCGGTGTAAGCACTTCATCCACCTTCACCGTACTGCAAGCAAAGGAAATCAGGGTTTCTACCACATGGAGATCATTAAAGGTACCGGACATACTGTCCTTTCCCCCGATGGCAGAAATCCCCAAGGCTCTCTCGGCGTGCAATGCTCCCAGCAAGGCTTCTGTCGCCATGCCCCACTTCTTACTATCTGTTCCCAGCTTCTCGAAGTACTCCTGACAGGAAAGATAGAGAGTCTTTCTGTCGCCTCCTACCGCATAGACCTTTGCCACGGAGAGAAGAACCGAATAAAGCGCGGATAAAAAGGGAGAATAGTGGGAAATCTTCGGAATAAAGCCGTAAGTTAAAACGGTCGCCACATCACTATCAAATCCAAGAGTGGGAAGCGCATGGACGGAAGCCTGCACCGGCGTTAATTCTTCTTTTCCCGTGAAAGGCATCAGCACCGTTGTTGCCCCGATACTGCTGTCAAAGTTCGTAGCGAGTCCCTTCTGAGACGCCACATTTTTCTCTGAAAGTTCTTTTACAGCGTCGTCTTTATGAAAGCCATGATGGAGGAATGGGATTCTCCTCAGGGTGATCTGTTAAAACAGCCTCTCTATGCTGCCGTACCCCGGAGGTCTCCAGGAAAGAGGCCTTTAAATCCACCACCTTTTCCTTTCCCATAAACATTTCCAGTCGATTTCGATCTGTTACCGTCGCCACATGGGCATATTCGATATTTTCCTCTTCACAGGCTTTGACGAATGAAGCGTAGTCCTTTTCCGAAACCACCACCGCCATTCTTTCCTGAGATTCACTAATGGCAATTTCCGTGGCATTTAAGCCCTGATACTTGAGAAGCACCTTGTCCAGATGAATCTCCATTCCGGGACTGATTTCTCCGATAGCAACGGCAACCCCGCCGGCACCGAAATCATTACATTTTTTAATCAGGCGGGAGACTTCCGGACGACGGAAAAGTCTTTGTATCTTCCGCTCTTCCGGGGCATTTCCCTTCTGTACCTGGGAAGCCATGGTGTGAAGAGAGGCACTGGTATGCACCACACTGGAGCCGGATGCCCCCTGGATGCCATCCCGGCCGGTTCGACCGCCGATTAAAACCACAATATCTCCCGGCGCGGGAAGCTCTCTTCGCACATTTTCTACCGGACTTGTCCCAACTACCGCGCCCACCTCCATGTGTTTCGCCACATAGGAATCATCGTACAATTCCCGGACGAAACTCGTGGCCAGGCCGATTTGATTTCCGTAAGAGGAATAGCCCTGCATGGCTTTCTTCGAAATCTCCGCCTGAGGAAGCTTATTGGGAAGCGTCTTCTCCCGCCCTTCCAGGACATTTCCCGCACCGCTGATCCGCATCGCCTGATAGACGAAGCTCCGTCCGGATAAGGGATCTCGAATCGCTCCGCCGATACAGGTACTGGCTCCCCAAAGGGCTCTATCTCCGTCGGATGATTGTGGGTTTCATTTTTAAACTGAATGAGCCACTGCTCTTCCTTTCCATCATGCCGGACGGTCGTAAAGAAAGAGCAGGCATTGTTCTCGGAACTGACTTCCACGGTCTGATCCTTTAGAATGAGCCGATAATACTTTTCCCACAATGGTCGCCATATCCATAAGGGGTAACGGGCTTTTTCCGTCCCCAGCTCTCTTTCGAAGGCTCAGGTATTCCTGCAGGCCTCTTCCATTTCCTTCTGAAAATGCTCAGACTCCACGGAAATCTTATCCAGCACCGTCTCAAAGGTGGTATGCCGACAATGGTCACTCCAGTAGCAATCCAAGACATAAAGCTCCGTTTCGCTTGGGTCTCTTTCTTCTCCTCTGTAAAATTCCTGAATAAAGAGAAGGTCTTCCATCAGAAGGGAAAGATTCATCTCCGTCTTTAAAGCAGCAAGCGCTTCTGTGCTGAGCCTCCGGAAACCGCTCATATCCCGCATTTCTTTTCTTTCTGCATCCGGAGAAAAGGAAAGAAGGGTCATATCCTTCTCCCTGGACTCAATGGGATTCACCAGATACTTAGAAATCTTCTCCAATTCCGAAGCACTGAGCACACGGTCAAAAACAAGCAAGGTTCCGGAGCGCACAAATGCCTTACTTTCCGTATCCAGGAGCCGAATACACTGCATCGCACTGTCTGCCCGCTGGTCAAACTGTGCCGGCAAGGTTTCATAGGCAAAATAAAAGCCTTCCTGAAGGGGCAGCTCTTCGAAAACTTCGTTCACTATTACCTCGGAAAACACTGATTTTTCTGCCCGCTTCAATACTTCTTCTTCAATAGAATACACATCATAGATTTGGTAAATGTACGCGCTTTTCACAGGGGATAGAAAGGCTGCGGAACAATTCCTCTACCAGTTTTTTTCCTCTTCCTGCCGGTACTGCTCTCTCTTTCGTACAAAAAAATACGTTTTATCCATAGTCCACCTTTTTCCCACATGTTAAGTGCCGGAAGTCCTCCGGCGTCTATTCAATTGTCACTTCTTCGGTGCCTACCGAATGTTCTCTTTTCCTGCGTCTACTAAATGCTCACTTCTTCGGTGCCTACTGAATGGTCACTTCTCCCTTTCCTCTCACCACTTCTCCGATTCGCCGTGCCTCCGGAAGCATGGATAAAACTTTCTTCTCATCCTCTTTCCTTACAAAGAGGGTAAAGCCTACCCCCATATTGAAGGTGCCAAACATTTCCTCCCGACTTAATTCTCCCCACTCCTGTAATTTGGAGAAAATAGGAAGGCGGGGCAAAGCGCTTTCGTCGATAAGCACAGAAAGTCCCTCCGGTAAAACCCTGGGGAGATTCTCCGGAAGTCCTCCTCCGGTAATGTGGGCCATGGCATGCACATCTACTGCATGGAGAACCGGAAGCACTTCCCGAACATAAATGCGAGTCGGTTCCAATAAAATATCTGCCAGGCTTTTTCCGGAAATCTGCTCCTTTTCCAGGTCAAAATGCATCTTGTCAAAAATGATTTTTCCGAACCAGAGAAAAACCGTTGCTGTGAATTCCGGATGAGGGAAGTGCCAGAATGCTATCCCCTTCCTGCACTTTCTGCTTGCCGTCAATAATCTTCTCCCGGTCAACAATTCCCACAGCAAATCCGGCAAGGTCATAGTCCTCTTCCCGGTACACTCCGGGCATCTCCGCGGTCTCTCCTCCGATTAAAGCCGCGCCTGCTCTTTTTACAGCCTTCCGCAACCCCTTCCACAATCCCTGCCATCTTCTCGGCATGGAGTTTCCCGCAGGCGATATAATCCAGGAAAAAAATAAGGGTTTTGCTCCCTGACAAAGGATATCGTTCACGCACATGGCCACACAGTCAATGCCAATGGTCTTGTGTCTGTCCAGCTTCTGCGCCAGTACCACTTTTGTTCCCACACCGTCTGTACCGGACACCAGAACCGGGCAGGAAAGCTTCTCCTGTTCCAGGGAAAACAGGCCTGAAAAGCCCCCCAAATCCGATAAAACACCTGGAGTATAGGTCTCTTTTATGAACTTCTTAATCAGTCCTACCTCTTTGTAGCCCTGCTCCTTGTCTACTCCCGCCTCCTTATAGCTTAGTGACATACTGCCTCCTCCTGGAAAATATCCACTCCTGTAAAATATTTTTCATAATAGCCCTTATTGCCACAGCAATCTTCCAGCCCCTCAAGACTCAGATAATAAAGGCTGTCACAGCCGATATAATCCCGAACCTCTTCCACCGTATTGTTGTAGCCGATCAGCTGCTCCGTCTTCGGAATATCAATGGCATAGAAATCATTGGAAAGCACCTTGGGACTGGCAATCCGGATATGAACCTCCTTCGCCCCTGCCTCCTTTAAAATCTTGATGATTCTCTTTATAGTGGTTCCCCGAACGATGGAATCATCCACCAGAATCACCCGTTTATCCTGCAGGTTTTCTTTAATCGCATTTAACTTGATGTTGACACTGCTGACTCTTTCTTCCTGGGTGGGTTTAATGAAGGTTCTTTGAATGTAGCGATTCTTCAAAATTCCGTCCACAAAGGGAATTCCCGATGCCTTTGCATAGCCCTTCGCGGCAATCAAGCCGGAATCCGGAGAGCCGATAACGATATCCGCCTCTGTGGGGCACTCCTCATAAAGTCGTTCTCCTGTCTTATAGCGCGCCTGATAAACGCTCACGCCATCAATTACAGAGTCATGTCGGGCAATATAAATCATCTCAAAGAGGCAAAGATGATGGGGCTTTTTAGAAAAATGATGAACGGAATAATCCCCATTTTCTACAAGAACTATTGTTCCCGGTTCTACATCCTGTAGAAACTCCCCATTCATGGCATCCAAGGCACAGCTTTCAGAAACGGCAATAAAGGTATCCTTCAGCTTCCCGAAACACATCGGTTTTATACCGTAAGGATCTCTGGCAATCAGCATTTTCCCCTCATCAATGTAAATGAGGTTATAGGTTCCCTTTAAGCTTTCCATATAGTCCTGAAAGCTCTCCAGAGGACCGTTGATTTTGTTCACAAGCTCGCAGAAATTAAAATTCCGATTTAAGATGGTGCCGTCCAAAGCAATCATGGAGTTTCCATGGTCTGTCTGGTACACAAAGGGCATCATCGGCTCATATTTGGTATTGTGGGAAAAAGGTACTTCACAAAACCGATGCCGGACGATCCGCAGATATCTTCGATAATCTGTTGATTCAGTACTTCTGAAAGCAGACCCTTTCGCTTTAATTCACAGACTCTTTGCCCCTCCATGGTGGTGATACCGAATCCCTCCTGTCCCCTGTGCTGTAAGGCATAGAGTCCCACCTCCAGGAGGTCCGTAATATCGTTCTTTTTATCAAAAGAAAAAATGCCGCACAGTCCGCTCACACAGCACCTCCTAGAGAGAAATCCGCTCATTCATCTCCTGAACGGACTGCTTCATTTTTTCCTTGTATTGTCTAAGCTTCTCTTTTAAATCCGGATTGGACAGCGCCAGCATCTCTATAGCAAGAATGGCTGCATTTTCCGCACCGTTGATGGCAACAGTGGCAACCGGAACCCCTTTCGGCATCTGTACCGTACTAAGCAGAGCGTCCATGCCGTCCAGGCAGGAGGACTGTACCGGTACCCCAATTACCGGTTTGATAGACAGTCCGGCCAGTACGCCGGCAAGATGGGCTGCCTTTCCGGCAAAAGGCAATGATAATATCAATCTTATTCTGCTCCATGCTCTCACGTAATCCAAAACAAGATTCAAAGAACGATGGGCAGAAATCACACGGCAGTCATATTCCACGGAAAAATCCTTCAAAACAGCAGCAGACTTTTTTACAATTTCTTCATCGGAAATACTTCCCATAATCAAAGCGACTTTCATACTTCTCCTTTCAAAACGGATTAGCAAACACAATTACACGATCAACTTCATAAATAAAGATATCTACAGATTCACTACAGCACCGGTTCAGAGCGAGGTTCCCCGCGCTTTTCCGGCTATACTCATCAGGAATAATACTCTTTAGAAACAAGAAAAAGAACTGTAAAAGAGGGCTCGAACAGTACTTTTGTACAGGCCTTCTCGGGAAAGACTCCGATATTGACCTGTACAGGGAAAAACTGTTCCTTCATTTCCTCTTTTATACAGTTCCTTTTTCCAAATACGAATATATCTTTAAGGGCTCTACATAGCTGTCTCCGTCAAAAACACGCATATTTCCGCCGGATAGTTCATCGATCAGAATAACTTCCCCGTTGTGCCGTCCGAATTCCAGCTTAATGTCATAGAGGGTCAGACCCTTCTTCGCCAGATCCTCTTTAATGATTCCGGCAATCTGCTTTTGTCTTTTCTTTCAGCTCTTTGTACTCTTCCTTCGTAAGAATCCCCAGCATGTCCAAAGCATCCTTAGAAATCGGCGGGTCATTTCTTTGATCATCCTTTAAGGTAACTTCTACGAAAGTCCCGGGAAGCACCGTTTTGTCCTGAATGTATGCCCCGTACCTGCGGATGAAAGAGCCTGTTGCAATAAAGCGGGCAATGACCTCCAGTCCCTTGCCAAAGACCTCACAGGGCAGTACGGTCATGGTGTTTTCCGCCACATTTGCATCCACATAATGTGTCTTCACACCGTTCTTTCTTAAAGAGCTCAAAAAAAGTACTTACTGCACTTTAAATCCTCTTTTTCCAACCCCCTCGATGGTCAGGGCACGGCATTTGCCCCCGGATCAAAAACGCCGTTCTCTCCGGTGACATCGTCTTTAAACTTTAAAACCAGATTCCCGTCTTCCAGTTTAAAAACATCCTTAGTTTTTCCGGTGTAAATCTTCTGCATAAATTCCTCCTTAAACTCACTGAAATGGTTCTCCAGAAATAAATGAAGCCTCGGAAGCAGGCTTCAAGTGAAACCTGCCTCCGGGGCTTTTATCCCTAAGGTGTCATACTGCCGCGCAGTATGTGTATCGCTCGGACCAGCTTTACCGGAACCCTAGATACACTTTCTCTCGTGATTTATTCTTGGGAATTAGTTCGAATTACGCCATCATCAAACACCATCTGCCTCATTCTGTCAAGGGTTTTTGAGAAAATATTTTGTCAGCATAGTAAATATAGATTTTCCTGCAGTACGGGTCCGGAATTAGGGCACGCTCTCGCTAACTTCGCCCTGCAAGGGTACTAAGCGAAAAACTGCAGTTACACTTTGTTTTTCGCAAGTACCCGCGGGCTCAGATTGCCCCCCATTCCGAACCCGTACTGCAGGAAAATATCTACTGTATGATTTTAGACAAGTGTTTATTTCCGTCAAACCCTTTTCCTTACAAGGTCCAGCGCAGGATGTAGTTTTTCAATCGGTCTAATTCAATATTACAGTACAGACTCCAACTTCTGTGGGTGAATCCCGTGCTTCTCTGCATATCCGGTAAGAATCAGTGCCAATGCACCGTCTCCGGTTACGTTACAAGCGGTTCCGAAGGAATCCTGTAATGCGAAGATGGTCAGCATCAAAGCGGTTCCTGTCTCATCAAAGCCAAGGACACCGGTAATCAGTCCCAAGGAAGCCATAACGGTTCCGCCGGGAACGCCGGGAGCGCCGATTGCGAATACGCCCAGTAAGAGGCAGAAGAGAATCATCTTCTCACGGAAGGGAACTCATTGTAGAGCATCTTGGATACCGCCATAACGAAGAAGGTCTCGGTCATAACGGAGCCGCAAAGGTGAATGTTGGCGAAAAGAGGGATTCCGAAGTCCACCATATCTTCCCGGATAGTAGGCTCGGACTTTTTTGCACACTCCAAAGCTACGGAAAGGGTTGCTGCGGAGGACATGGTTCCTACTGCTGTCATGTAAGCAGGACCATAATGCTTTACAATGTTCATGGGGTTCTTCTTGGAATACGCTCCTGCAATGGAGTAAAGAAGAGTCAGCCAGATATAATGTCCAATCATTACGATAATGATAATGATTAAGAAGATGGGTAACTGCTTGGTAATGGTTCCTTCGTAAGCCAAAGTACAGAAGGTGGTACCAATCAAGATAGGTAATACCGGAATAACAAACTTGGTTACGATGGATAAAACGATGTTCTGGAACTCTTCCAATGCCTGGGTAATAATCTTGGAATTGTTCCAAGCTGCCGCAAGTCCCACCAATACGGAGAAGAAAAGAGCAGACATTACCGGCATAATCTGAGGAATGGACAGCTGGAAGACTACCTCAGGAAGCTCCTTTAAACCATCCACATCCGGGTTGATGTTTAAGTGGGGTAAGATGGTGTATCCGGAAAATGTAGCAAAAAATGCCGCTCCGATAGAGGATACATAGGCAATGAATAAAGCGACTATCAGCATACGGGAAGCATTATTTCCCAGTCTTGTGATGGAGGGCGCGATAAAGCCAATGATAATCAGCGGTACACAGAAGCTGATAAACTGTGCCGCGATATACTTCACGGTTACCACAATGTTCAAAATCGCGTGGGATACTCCGTTCTCCATCCCGCTTAACGCCAGTCCTAAGCAAATGCCCACAGCCAATGCCACCAAAAGCTTAAAGGGCAGACTATGAATAAATCCTTGTTTTTCCATACTTTTTCTCCTTCTTATTTTGTTGTAAATTTCAAGCTCAATTTCAAGACATTTCTCAGTCTATTCTCCGGCTATTTCTTAAGCCATGTCTCGAGACATATTTCAATCTATTTCTTAAGCTTTGCCGGTTTACGCAGTTCCGTCCCCCCGGTCAGGACGCCAAAAATTCCTACACACAGGAATTCACATCCACCTGATCGGTCATTACCTTCAAAATTTCTCTGTCGGTGGATTGCATACCCACCTTTCCGATATAGCCCATATTGCGGATGGTCTTCTCCACATCCTCTTCCACGATGCCTTCTCCCCCATGGAAGCCCTGATCCTTCATACTCATGTGATGAGCTAAAATCGCCGCATGAACGGAAGATGCAATCTTCGCAGCACAGCTGGGCTTGGCACCGTCACAGACAATGCCCCCCACATTGCCTAAGGTGTTGCTGATGGTACGGCCGATCTTCTGATAATTGCCGCCGCAGAGATAGGTAATGCCGGCACCTGCACCGCAGGAGGCACTAACCGCTCCGCAGAAGGCGGAAAGAGCACCGATGTAGTGCTTGATGTAAACGGACACCAGATTGCTAACAATTAAAGCCCGATACATCTTCTCTTCGGAAATGGAAAGAGCTTTCGCATATTCCACCACCGGCATACTTACGGTAATGCCCTGGTTGCCGGAGCCGGAGTTAATCACCACCGGAAGGGGACAGCCGCTCATTCTGGCATCAGATCCTGCTGCCGCTCTGGCGCATGCACAAGCCCGTACATCGGAGCCCCAGGTCTCCAAAATCGTCTTTCCCACACTGGCCCCCCAGGGATTGTCCAAGCCCTCCTGAGAAATAGCCAGATTCATCTCCACCTGCCTCTGTAAAGACGGTCTTACCAAGGATAAATCCACTGTATTGGCATAGTCCAAAAATGCCCTGAAGAGACATCAGGCTCCGATCTCCTCCTGTGGAAATCACATCCTGCTTATCCTCTTCTCCCTCTTTGTAAAGAACCTCTCCATCCTTTTTCCATGTAAATGATGTTACTGTGCTGGTTCGCAATCTCCAGCTTTTACCTTGTGATGCTCGGACTGAAGTTCCACCTCGATGTAAAAGCTTTTGGACCTTCCTCCTGAAAGCTGACCTTGCAAAAACCGGTATCCACCAGCTTTCTGCACTGTTCCCGATCCTCATCCGTAACGGTAGACAGAACCTCCAGCTTTAAATCGGAGTCACCGCCAAGTACGCCTAAGATGGCCGCTACCTGCATACCCTTCTGACCGCCGGAATTGGGGACGGTAACCGCCTTTACATTCTTAATAATGTTTCCGGAGCAGCAAAGCTTTATCTCCTTGACCTCTTCTCCTAGAAGCTTCCTTGCTGCCGCTGCAGGCATAGGGCAATGGCAATGGGTTCCGTGCAGCCCATGGTCAGCACCAGCTCATTCTGTAAAATCTCCGTATAATTCTTCATCAAGCTCTCTTCCACCAAAAGCACCTCCTAAAATATGTCTGAAAGGACTTTTTAAACGAAACCTTCCTTCCCATAGTAAGCAAGAAGATTGTCTTTCAAAGTAAAACCCCGAAAAACTTCCTATTCTCATTTAGATTTACCCTAATCATATCAGTAATGCGATTAAAAAGCACTAGGCGGATTTTGACGATTTTTTTAACATAGCTTTTGTATGATTTGTATAGTGATTTTATGAAATATTGCAAGATTTTTTTATGCAATATATAAGTGC